>FTCG01000056.1_pt1 | contig 60348 bp, 42 predicted proteins | sample 1639641 | NCBI WGS metagenome assembly FTCG01 (sample SAMEA3914864, study PRJEB12502) | metagenome | biome: forest; material: soil | place: USA | collected 2012-03-12 | depth 0.3 m
CCTCAGCTCGACCTTCCTCGCCCTGCTAAAGTGCCGCCCGCACCGCTTCGCGTCCCCCGGCTTGCTCATGTAGCAGTAGCTCTTGGCGCCCTCGGGCGCGACGGGGCCGAACGACTGCCTGACGGAGCAGTACTCGAACTGCTCGCCCATCCACTCCTGGATGTGCTTGTGCAGCTGGCAGCGCGTGACGCCGCACATGCGGCAGTACCCCTGGCCCCGCACGCGCAGCCGCGAGAGCGCGTGCCTCTCCTCCTCGCCGAGCCCCTTGAGCGGCGACAGCGGCGCCGGCGCCACGACCGCGGCGGCCGCGACAGGGTCGTCCGGCTTGCCGCCCTTGTCGCCGACGAGCATGTTCGCGGGGTTCTTGCGCACAATGTTGCCCGCCGTGTGCCACGCCCACTCGAGGTCGTTGGGCCCGTCCCGCCGCGCCGTGAGCGGCACCGTGCCGTGCAGCCGCCGGTGGATGGCGTAGAAGTGCTTGTTAGTCAGCCCGAGGCAGACGCTGTCGATGGGGTCGAGAAAGTCCATGATGGAATAGTGGATTTCGGCGGGGAGGTCCAACAGGGCCAGCCTGGCAGGGAGCCTGTTCCGGCGCGGGATCGGCTGCCGGTCTGTCACAGAGTAAGACCGCCGCGGCGGCCCGAGGGGCGGCCTCCGCGCCGGCCTCCGTGCCCGATCAACCTCCTTGTCGCAGTCGGGGGGTGCTGACGGGCTCTTGGGGCCGTCTTCGACAAGTTGGGGTCGCTGGATTATCGTAGAGATGGTGACGGCGGCGGGCGACGGGAGAAAGTCCTCGTGCTGAGTCTGTGCCCGGCGCGGCGGGCGCTTGCCTCTGTGCTCCCTGACTCTGTGCTCGTCTTGATTGCATGGCGACCTCGACCCTTCGAGGGAGGCGGGGCCACTGTAGAGGACTTCGATCATCGTGGGTCGCTTTTTGGAGAATGGAGAGGGCCCCTGATGATAAGGCGGAGACATGACCTGGATGCAGAATTCCTCTCTCAAACGCGAGGTCCCAGGCGTCCTGAGAGTTAGAGAGCGATTGGCAATGCGGATGGGTTTGGCTTGGGCGGCTCCGGGGTGCGTAATGTATAAGCCGGTAGCGGATGGCGATGATGTGGTCCAGGTGGGGAGGCCTGTTGATCCAGCGCGTCCGGTTGGCTCGATTCTCTATCGGGCTCGTTTCCTAGGCCGTGTCAGGTACCGATGCCTCTTGGTCGCACGGAGTCTATGCCGAAAGCCCTCACTAGCAAGCTCATAAGAGGGAGAGGAGGTGCAGGTAGCAATATCGGCGGCAGGAGGGAGGCAACGGCGTCTTTGTGATCGATCGCCCCAGATCCGGCGTGGCTCAAGGGACGGCCGAATCCAGCGGACCGGAGCAGCCGAGTGTCAGGGCTCAGCGAACACAAAGTGCCAAGACTGTCGAGCGGAGGGTTTGGGAGTAACACGGGGTGGTATGGGTGGTACGGGTTGTATTTGAAGGAACGGGGGGGCGTGTAATGCAAGATTGTCAGGAGGAAAAAAAAAAATCCAGGGCTGATTTGCGAGACAGGGCAAAATGAGGGGACCTGGAGGCAGGGGCAGGCGCGCTTGGAACCCGCGGTGGAGTGGCAGGGCGAGAAAGGCCTGCTTGAAGCTGGTTGAAGCTGGGGAATGCCTCCTTGTGCTTTATCCTGGAGCCAGTTCCAGGTTGGTGTGCGAGAGAGGTTGGCGTGGAGTCCCGCGGTGTCTGTGGTGAGAAGAGGGCGTGTGTGAATCAGACACAGTATGGAAAAGTATGTAACGTTCGAGATCGGGGGTGACGGGGCTTGCGGGCTCGTCGGGCCAATGGTTGATTACTGCGTGGTATGTGGTTCCCAAAGCTGCTAATGATCGCTGCTGAGGGGTCAGTCTGCAACGTTCTTTGGCTGACAAGTCGAACGCTGCGCAGTGCCGCAGTGGGGTTGCAGGCGGCTGTTGTGGGGATTCGACCCATCTGGAATCTCTCGCCGATAGTGTTCTTGCAGGTGTCAAGGCCGCAAACAGGGCCGCCTGGAGAGGGCCTCGCCGGGTTGTGAAACTTGGCAAAACCAAACGTCACGCGGTGGGCGAGTCGCCACCAAGGCCCAGCTCCTGTCCGACACCACAAATCTTGGAGGTTACATGCTGCTGGGCTGCCCGGGGCTGTGCTGCGCTGTGCCGTCTGTTCGTCTGTTCCAGGCTGCCGTCCAAGTCCCAAGCAGGACCCGGCAACTCGCGGTTTCACAAATGGGCCGATTTGCGGAGGAACATGACTCTTTGCCGCAAATGGCCGACCTGCATCGTTGGGCATGTTGGTTTGTTCTCGGAAGGGGATGTTGTAGGCTTGGAGCTTTCTTCCCAGCCCGATCTCACCGTGCGCCCCGCGAATTCCCGGAACCTTGAAAAGGGTCCAACGAGGTGCCTGATTCGACCGAACTGTGGTTCTCCGGGCCGAGGAGAGCCGGCGGAGGAGTATGTAAGCGTGCGGCCATGATGCGATGACTTTTGTCGGTGGCGAGTGATCGTCGCAACTCGTGCCCCGATCGTCCGTGCCACAAGCCGGAGCCGGCAACCCGTCGCCACGGGACCACAACGGCTGCCGTGGCGAATTGCGCCGTTGCACTGGGTCGGCCGCTCGGCTGGCCGGGCAGTGCCGGGGTAGGTCCCGTGAGAGGGATGCTTGTAATGACCGGGTTTTCGTGACGATGAGGTGAAGCTCAGGTTGAGCCGCCGCCCCTCCCCCATCTTTTCCCCGCAAAGCACCGCGCCGCAGTTATGGTTGGCGATCCCAGGATAGATCGCTTCGTCGGTAGGCCTGAACTTGTAGACAGTCCTTGGACTTTTGTTCTCAACCAACCCCGGTGCATCAGCTGGACAGAGGGGGGAAGCAGTCGGCATGTTGAAATTGATACTTGGCAGGCAAGTGTTGATCCATCTTCCTGTGTCTTCCTCCTCCATGCGCCCCGAGTTCGCTTTTGAGTCCATGGCGAATGCTATTAACGAAAGGCCTGCCTCATAGAGCAGGATGTACAGTAATGAAGCCACCAGACCTTCTGCGTCTATTTCTCTAGACAGCGATCCAGATGAGCATGATCACGACATCCAGCCCCTTGACCTCGCCGTCCCACTTGAAGCTCCACATGCCGTCCGTCTTCTCGTTCCAGAACCCGCCTGTTGCGCTGTGCATGCCGCGCCGGCCGGCTTGCCCCTTCTTGGACGCGCCCTCGTCTGTCGGCGCGCTCGTGGGCTTGTTCAGCTGCGATGTGGGGACGACGTGCTGGACGATGGTGCTGTTGATGGCGAACTTGTAGGCCGGCGCCGCGGCTCCGTCGGGAGTGGCCTCGGACATGACCGCCTTGAGCATCTTGTTCTGAAAAGGGAAAAGAAATAGGCGTCAGCAGAGCTCATGCACAAGTTTTAGGGTTGCATATGCAGCCCGTGCTCCCGCTCCCGCTGTCAAACATACGATAATGGTCTCGTTCCATTGGGCCGTCTTGGGGTGCTCGTAGTACTCGACGTTCTCCAGCACACTGTTGCACACCTGTCGCTCGCCTGTCAGCCTCCGTGTTTACTCTCGTCGCGAGGAGGGCGGTCGGGAATCAGGGCTGTGGAACGCAGCATTCGGCGGTATGGACGCACATCGGTGGCAATCTGCTCGAGGCGCTTGAGCGCAATCGGCTGTTGGGCAACGTTAGCGAGTGTGTCCCCCAATTTGGAATCCAGAAGCGAGGAGGGCCATACCGAGTTCGTCTCTGCAGCCATCGTGATTGTTGTTGATGATGAGGAGGATGAAGTGGGGTTGTTGTTGATCTGTCGGCGGTTGAGGAAACCTTGTTGTTGGTTTTGGGTGTGGCAACAAAATCGCTCGGTTGTGGGATCGCCGGCGGTGTGCCTGAGGTGTTGATTGGGGTCGCGATATGTGCTGCCGGTCTAGTGATGCGATTGTTGTTTCTCGAGTCGCGGTATCTCTTGATATCGATACCCAATGCCCCAATCCGCCCCCTGAGCTGATAGAAGCCACACTGCACCAGCCTCAGGATACCCCAGACCGTGCCACACGACGCGGGATATTTGACTAGATGGACTGTTTGAGCACGTGATCCCCACCCGAAAGTTCTTGTTCTGCTCCATTGTCCCCACTTGTGACGTAACCTAAAGTTTTCTGCCAGTCAGACGCCAAGGCTCACGCACGTGTCCTACAGTTGTTTGGTTCTCTCCCGGCCTCCCAGTCCCTCTGATTGATCAATTGAGCTTCGGCCTCTGCAGGGCCCAAACTCGCTCAGTTAGTTAGCGTTCTGGACCGCCGACCACGGCCCAGCGGTATTCTTCAAGCAATCAACATCAAAAAGACAGTGTCGTCCACTGTCCATCGTCCACTGATCGGTCTCAGCCAGCATTCCGACGCTCAGCCCCGACTTGCCCTTGGTCGCACACTCCCCTTCCGTAACCACACCTTCGCTCCCGCCGACCACCTCCCTCACCATGTCCAGCCAACCTCTCCTCCAGACCGCGCCGGGTATGCCTCGCCCCCGCAGCGCGACTCCAATTCACCCGTAAAAAAACCCATCCAGTCCTAACCCTTTCCTCCGCACAGGCAAGCGCATCGCGCTCCCGACGCGCGTCGAGCCCAAGGTCTTCTTCGCCAACGAGCGGACCTTCCTCTCGTGGCTCAACTTCACCGTGATCCTCGGCGCGCTGGCGATCGGCATGCTCAACTTTGGCGACCGCCCGGCCTTCATCTCGTCCTTCCTCTTCACGGGCGTCGCCATGGCCACCATGATCTACGCCCTCATAACGTACCACTGGCGCGCCAAGTCGATACGCATGAGGGGCCAGGCCGGCTTCGACGACCGCTTCGGTCCCACCTTCCTCGCCATCATCCTGCTCCTCGCCGTCGTCGTCAACTTCGTCCTGCGCATCACCTACTCGTCCCAAGATCGCCCTTGAGCGGTGTGTTAGCGGTGGGGATAAGGGGGAACCGGCCCGTCGCTTAGCGGCTTGGCTGGCTGTGTGCCCCGTGGAAGTTGGTGGCGCGTTGGTGTCGAGGGGTCAGGTCTGCCTGTAGTGTAAGAGGACGGTGGTTTCGCATACTGGTGACGGGAGATGGAGTATTGGTTGCATGAGCTTGGATATGTCTTGTCGGATGTGCTGGCGGGAATCCAACCGGAACGCTGTGGAAAGGACATTGCTTGCATTTACACCGGATTGTTGTTGCTGTTGGCGTTCGTTAGAAAATTGGGGAGTTCATAAAGTTGTCTCATTCGCCTTGGCCCACGCCGCTGATTTTGTATCTTTTGGTTGCTTGAATGCGGTGGCACTGAAGACTGCCTCAAGGAAGAGAGGGAGAAGGCATTGGTGGGCGGACGGTGCCATGAGAGGCAGCAGACGTTTTGCCTGGTAAAAGATGTTGGTGGGTATCACACTCTATGCTCCGACGCCTGTTCACTCTGAGTCTCTGACACAAACAAACCTGAACAAGCCTGGCCAGGCCCATTCTCTAATCTAACATGCCCCCGCCGCTCCTGCAGCCCTTGATGCCCCGAAAATGCCAAAATTCCAATAAACTTTGAGTCCCGCCCCGTGGAGGACACCAGCCGAAGAGGAGAAAAAAAAAACCCCCCCCAAAAAAACATTAAGCCACGAGCCCCCTCTTCTTCTTCCACAAGTCCTCGATGTGCTGCTCATTCGTCTGTACCGCAGCGTTCTGCTCCGTATTGAGCTCGTCCAGCGGCACGCGAGAGATCAGCACAGAAAAGTGCACTCTGTATTTGACGTTGGCTGGCTGCACGGCTTGCTCGTGGATGGTCGGTCCCCTCATCTCAAAGTATTCGTCGTCGGCGGCCTGTTCGGTGTACTCCCCAGTCGCCATGTATGTGTCCTCCACAACCGAGGGTTCTGGCGCGGCCTCTTCCTGCGCAACCTCCTTCACCATGTTGTACTGGAACCACTTCTGCTCGCTCTCGCCGATGCGGCGACGGATAAGCTCCGATATTGTGACGAGCTTGCCGGCCGCGTTCGACTTGGCGCAGAGAAGCACGACGCCTGGGAGAACCGTCTGATCCAAAAAGTTGAAGCGGCCGAGGTGCACGAGGGCCTGATCGACGTGCTTGTTGATGCTGGTCGAGGGCATGACCGACATGGTCTTGACGGCGAACTTTTGGCTCAGCTTGGCGACGACTTGTTCGTAGGCCTGGCTGTAGCTGCTGGGTGTCGGCGGCGGATTTTGTGGCTTGTTCACAGCCGGCGGCTCGACTTGCGGGCCCGTCGCTCGTCTCTTCTTGGGGCCGGAACCAGTGTCGCTGTGAAGTTTCCGCTTGGCCATTGGCGAATCCGGGGCTGACGGCCAAATCGGCTCTTGCGCAGCCACTGTCTGGACTCCTAACATGGATTCGCCAGGTGAGGGAGGGCGTGTAGGTTGATCGGAGGTTGTTGAATCGAGGAGGGTTGAGGATTCCAGGCTCTGGGAAAGTTGATCCATGGTTTCGTTGTCTTGGGCCTTGTGGGGTCCAGGCAGAGAGTCCTGGTTATCGATAAGGTTGCTCTGCAGCTCTCCGAGCAAGGGAGCAAAACTCCAGGTGCAATGGCGGCCGAAAGCGAAAGCGTTGAAGCCGCCAGGCTTGGCGTTGACCGTCGTGGTTGCCATTATTCTGTATTTAAGGAGAGAACGAATAGGCAAGGCAGATAGCAGTCTTGGTGAAAGGAATGAAATGGAGCAGACAAATGGGCTTGTCCCATAAGACCAGTCCAGGTTCCTCCCTCGAGATCGTTAGGCATTTATATGCGTGGCCGAAAGACTTGGGAAGCAGCCGGCCTTTCGCATTGCTGTGAACAACCCGGTCCCCAGTGCAGAACTCGTCAGAGTTTTGTAACACCATGATGTGGAATGGCGATATCTGAACGTTGCATAGGGCTGTGTCTGCAGTCTGCAAAACGCCTGGCACCGCACCTGCAGTTCACTGCACTGCGCTGCACCGCACCCGCAGAGCTACAGCTGCCGGGCACCTTTCGGGATGACGAGCCTGGCCTCCCTTCTCGATCAAAATATAATCGTGTCTACTTGTAGGCAAAAGAAAGAAAGAAAGAGAAGGAAGAGGGAAAAAGAGATAAGGGGAAAAGGAAAAGGAAAAAAGAGAGAATGGAACAAAGAGAAAGGGAAAAAGAGAGAACCTAAAAAAGAGAACAGGGGAAAAAAGAGAAAGGAAAAAAAGAGAACACGGAAAAAACGAGAGCATGGAAAAAAAGAGAAAGGAAAAAAGAGAACAGGGGAAAAAAGATGATCAGTATGTATGACAAAAGGAGAGTCAGGGGGAAAAAAAGGCAACTGGAAAAGAGCACGTCAAAGTCGCCCAAGGTACCTACCTCTAAAGGGGAAGAAACGTACCCCTAAAGGGGAAGAAACGTACCCCTTGTACTGAGAAGCTGCTGGGAGATAGAAACTCCGTACCTGTGGGTTGGAGTATGGAATGCAGTGAGGACTGCTGATATCATCTACAGATTTTGGCGCTGCATACGAGACGGGATGTCTGCATGTTGACCCAAAATCACACGAAGCAAGATGCATCGGAAAAGTCCCGAGTGACAGGGTGCAAAACTTTATTTGCTGTTTCGTCCTGCAGGCGCGAAATTACGGAGTGTCTTGGTAATTTCAGAGCAGCCCGTGCATCGTTACGCCATCAGCGAGGTATCTTTGGCGCGGCTGCAGGGGATGGGGCTCCTATTCCTGGTGCGCCTGGAGCTGGCCCGCTGAGGTGCATAAATCGGCGCACTAACAGGGCGGGACAAGCACAGCCCACTCGCACAGTGCTGCCTGCCACCTCCCGAGCAGCCTCGCAGGGAGGAGAGCGAGCCTCTCGCGATAAGATATCATTTGGAGGAGCTCCATTTTTGAATGATGACATTCAGTCCTGATCCACAATAGCGTCACCTCCTGATGTTGGAGGTGTCTCTTCCTCCCTCGTGGTCCCGAGATACGACGACAAGATGCGCGGGTCCAGCCAGGCTCGGGTTTGTTTTTGTTGGGACCCCCGGGGAAGGTCGGCACTTTATCCTCCCGGTTTGTTTCGCGGCCGAGGGTTGCTGTAGCATCTTTGTTGGAAGTTTGACCTTCCCGTCCACGGCTTCTCGGCTGTGATGCACACACACACCGGCCACCCCGTCGCTGCTTGCTCTGGGCTGGCCAGGCAGAGAGAGGCTCCACTCCACCCAGAGAAGCCCCAGCCCCACCGCGCCAGCCAATTCCCTGGCCGTCCCTTTCCTGGATCGCTCCTTGGCTGTGGCCCAGGCGGCGTTAGTCACAGGCCCCCCCTGTCCCCCTGCATCCGTCCTGTTGCCTCCAAGCCCGCTCCAAGCCCGCGCCCAAACAATTTCCCCCCTCAGAAGGGCTCCCCCCTTACAACACCGCGTGACAGCAGCCCGTCCGCCCCGAAGCTCTCTCACCATCAACTCGCAACCAACTCCCGGCGACATCTCCCCCCCAAACGTCGCAAACCCGCTGCGCGACCGACCAAATCTCCCTTTTGCAGCTTCGCGCGCTCCTTTGATCTGTTTTTCTCACGCGCTCTCTTTTTTCCCGGTCTTCTGCGCCGTCGTCGAGGCTTTAGCTAGCTTTCGCGCGGTTTCTCAGCCCGGCTGCTCTCTTGTCGAGCGTCGGTGATCGCAGTCGCGACTCATTCCCCATCCCCCAGCTGCCGGACGAGGGTGGCGCCAGTGCTTTTCGCCTCTGGAACTTGGGGCGGCCACATCAGCAGCCTGCTTCCGGCTCCACTCGGCCTGGCCTGCCTCTCACAGCCTCTCAAAGCCCGTGGAAGCCTCTGACTAAGCCGAGCCTTCCGAGTTTCTCCACCAGGACGCGGACCACACGGACCACCTGCCTGCAGCGACCCTCTTGCCTGCAGCCGGCCGCCGCTGCAGTTACGTCAGCCTCGCTCAGCACAGACGAGTCAACCTCGACGACCACTCGACCACTCTTCGGCCGCGACGCTGCTGCCTGCGCGACACACGACTCGGCGCTTTAAAAGCACCGTCGCATCCTCGCGCCTGTCCCGACGTCTGCCCCCGGCACTCGCGGGACATCTCTTCCAGCCACGGTCCTGTCATGTCGATGTTCCGCTTCTGGGCTTCTGAATCGAGGGGAAGCGACAAAGCCTTGGATGGGAATCTGCATCATTCGCACCATCACCGTTCCGACTCTTCCGACGCTGCCCTCGCTGCGTCGTCAGCGACACCCAGCCCTTTGGGACTCCCGACGCCCATCTCGCCCAGGAAGCGCCGTCCGAGCTTCGTCGACACATCCGTCTGCGCTAAGCGTGCCAAGCCGGAGCAGAATGGTGACCTGCCCTCGCCCGTCTCTGCATCAGCGGACGTCGAGGAGATGGACTTTTTGCGCGGCCCGAGCGCGGCGCTCGACGTCGACGCAGCAGAGGAGGCGATCCAGATGCAGTTCGGGCTCGAGATCCTGCTGAAGCATGACGAACTCCGCCTCATCAACCAGGAGCTGGCCCGGTGCCAGGTGGCGCTTGAGCAGCTGAGGCGTTGTCACCTCATGCCCTATCCCGTCCAGTGTCCCACGCCGAGCCAGATGCTGGACATCAGCAGCGGCAAGGGCCCCGCCCTCGCCTCGCGACATGGCAAGCCCGTGCCGAGATGGGCGCCGCCGTTTGGTGTCGTCGAGGGCCCATATGCGCGCCATTATGCTAAGTGGTTGATACCTGATCCCGTGTTTGACGGCATCCCGCTCGAGCCCCAAGGCTTGCCAGCACATACGGGCCGGGCGAGGAACTCCGCCGAAGGTAGGGCGACGAGAAGCAGCATCTCCGATGTTGTAGGCTCCGGTAAACAGCGGCCGGCCCGCGGCGGCGCAGGTCAGAGACTGCATGCGCTATCCAGTGGATACCCGCAGCCCAAGGACAAGCAGTCGCCCTGCACCGTCAAGCGGTCCGATGGCGTCACAGTGAAGCTGGTCTGCATCGACTGCCACAGGTGGGACTTTTCCAGCACGCAGGGTTTCATCAACCACTGCCGCATCGCGCACAAGAGGGACTTTAAGAGTCACGAGGAGGCTGCCGTTCACAGTGGACATCCCATCGAGGTCGACGAGAGCGGCGCCATCGTTGGCGATGACCACAAGGTTCCTGCTACCGTGCCTTCCGGCCTGGTCCACCCCCTGGCGCGCTCCGAGTCTCCCGTCTCGGAGCCCCAAGCCTGCAAAGCCCTCATCTCCCGTATCGGCGCGTCCCTTGCTCTTTACAAGGCGGGCAAGCTGCCGGGTGTGACCAGCATCCCCGGCGTGCCGAGTTCGTCTTCGTCGTCGGCTTCCCGCGCTCCAGCAGCCGGCCAGCCTTCGCCGAGCTTTGTGGGTTCCTCAGACGTTCCTTATCTGTCGCGGCTGATGCAGAAGAAGAAGATGAGCGGAAACTTGAAAGAGCAGGTGGCCGAGGCCAAGACCAAGGTCGAATGGGACTGGCTCTCCCCGCCCGAGGACTCGGATGCGGACGAGCCCGGCACTCCGGAAAAGGCCGCAGCCCCGGGCGCGCGCACATCCGCCGTGATGATGCGGATGCCTGCTCGGGCTGCCGTGGCACCCGACCAGCCGCCCGCCGCGCTCCGCGCCGCCAGCAACAAGAGCCACCTCCACGCAGCAACCCACGGCTCCACCGACCTCCCCGAGACGCCCCTGTATGATGACGACATGGATGTGGAGCTGAGCCCCAACACCATGACCAGCAACAATGCGCCGTCGCTGGTTAGTGACGACGGCGAGTATGACGACTCGGACGACGGCTCGGCCTCGGATGCTAGTGACGCCATGGAGACCGAGTCCGTTTCGGACGTCGCTGAGATCACTATCGACGACGACAGCGACGCCGGGGAGGACACCCCGCGGCCGGTGCCTCGCCGTCGCGGCTCCACTGGCAAGCCGACCACCCTTAAGAAGGAGGAACCCAGGCACGTCACGTTTGTGACCCCGACCCCGGTGCCGACCAACACCAAGGGCAGGCGGAAGAAGATTTGAGACCCGCGCTGGATGCGCCGCACCCCTTGACCCCTTGCTGATCCCAGCCACAATGCGGTGGTTATGACACGAAAGAACGAAGCGTTTTTTTACACACACTATACACACTTTTAATACGATTTGAGTGCGTTGCGCTCTTGGATTCACCCCTCTTCCTCATTGTCGTCGTCCTCTCCCGAGTTTCTCCTCTTCCACTCAGTTCCACGGCGGCGATGACATGCATGGGAGGAACCATCACCACCAACTACAAACTACACAAACTGTACTACACGGCCGGACAGCATCGCAAGATGGGTTGATCCGGTCTGGGATATGGATGGGATGGGATGGGATGGGATGTTGAGACTGGGGAAGGAGATGAGACAGGCAGGAAACAAAGAAAGAATGGGACTGAGAATTAAGATACCTGTACCCTGTTGTACCATGGTTTTTAGCGTTTTGGTTTGGCTTTCTCTTTTTCGTTCTTCTGCTCTTGCTGTTGTTGCTGTTTGACTGAGCACGAAAGATTATGACTTGCGTTTTTGCTGGCTTTTTTTTTCTTCCTTCAGTTTGGGGTCGGTCGGTTAGGGGGTTGGCGGGCAAAGGGGAAAGGCGCGCGGCTCACTGTTTACTGTTTGTCTTTTTTTTTTTCTTTCTCGTCGTGGTTGGTGGTTTGGCGGCTGGCGGCGGCGGGCTTTGGATTTTTTGATTCGGTTGTTTTTTAGTTGTATCATCATCACAGGTTCTGTGTTGTGTTGTTGTTTGTGTGTGTGTTGTAGGAGCTAGCGAAAGGATTATGAATAGAATGATGGAGGGGCGGTGTTTTTGCTTCACCTCGAGCTGAATATTCCCTTATGATTTGACTCGATGACTGGGTGGGTGAACTGAGTTGGGTGTTGTGATTGAGACCGACAGGGTGTGATGTGATGAAGCTTGGGAAAATGGAAGCTTGGGAAAATGGCTGATTGCTGGTTGATGAAGAGCAGAAGGAGGAGGTCGGGAGGAACAGGTAGAGGAACGCATGCGAGATTTTGATGTGGAAGTGTTCATAAGCCCAGGCGTCGGTTTCTATCAACAACTCTGTTCGGATGCCATCCGTTCCAAGACCGTGGATGTTCTCCTGGCTCGCCGCTCAGCCTTCCCTGGGGGGACAGAACCCGTCTAATGTAACGTGATGTGCGCGCCCAAGACAGCCAAAAGTACCTAAGTACAGAATATATCTCGATGCAAAGAAAGCCCTCTCCCGTCCAGCACGACTCAATCAATCTCAACGTCGATATCCAGATCCAGCGCGCCAATGATATCGTCATCCATCAGCGGCTTATGAATGACGGGCATGCCCGGCCGGGCCTGGCTGCGCTGCTGCGCCTGCAGCTTGGCAATGTGCGGCAGCAGCAGCGCCTTGCCGCCCTGCTTGGGCGTGCCGTTGCCGCTGGCGCTGGCGCTCCCGTTGGTGGGCGTCGCGCTGGGCGTGCTGGCGCCGCTCTGGCTGTCGCCTGCCGCCGGACCCACCAGGTCGGCCTCGCCGGCCTCGCGGGTGCGGGCGCGCTCGAGCAGCTGGGCCTTGCGGACCGACTCGGCGTTCTTGCGGCGGTTTTCGGCGTTGAGCAGGGCAAGCTTCTCCTGCTGGGTCGGCCCGCGGGCGTCGGCCTTCTTCTTGGCCGAGTTGAGCGAGGTGCGGAAGGCGAGGCGCGGGGTCTCGAGGCTGTCGATTTTTTCTTGCAGGCGGGCGATGGCGTCGTGGTCGGCGCGGGCGCGGGCCAGGTCGAGCTGCTTGGCCAGCTGGTCGCGCTCGACGCCGCTGTACTTGATGTGCAGGGCGTTTTGACGCTTGAGCTTTTCCGAGACCTCCTGGTCGGTCCAGGTGCGCTCGATGAGCCCGTTGATGTCGCCGACCTTGTTGACGAGCTCGGACTTGACGGGCACGGGCACGCCTTCTGACAGGCAGACCTGCTTGTAGCGATTCCATTCTCCCTGAAGAAGTTAGCTTGCGAGAAACGTAGTACGGGGCGTGACATACCTCGGTGAAGCTCCGGTCAGAACAGGTGATAAAAGGCCATTCTCGCTGTGCCTTGCCGTGGGCGGCCTTGATGTACATATCCACCACGATCTGGTGGCCTGAGCGATCAGTGATGGCGTAAGGCCGGCCCTGGGTGAAGCCTGGTTGCTGTTAGTGGTCTGGCACCCGTTCTGTCCGCAGGCTACTCACTCTTGATGACGGCCATGCGGTAGACGTCTTGGCGTGTTGTCGGGTCGGGCCCGATGTTGATGCGGACGTAGCAGCCTGCAATGGCCTTCTCGAAGCCCGGGTAGAAGCAGACCTCGGCGAAGCGGGAGCGACCGACGCGGATGCGCTCGACGTCGCGCAGCTCGGCAGGCAGGGTTTCCCTGCGCTCGGGGGTCCTGGATTTTTGCCTCGACTCCCTGCGCCAGTCAACGTCGCTGTCGTGGTCGTCGGCGCTGCGGCTGCGGCGGTACGAGGGAGAGCGCTGCCTGCGGCGGTCGTTCTCGCGCTCTCTCTGCTCCTTGCGGTTGCTGCGCTCCTCGCGGGCGCGGCGCAGCGTGTCCATTTTGTCGGCGCCCTCGCCGGCCTTCCGGGCGCGAGCCGACTTGCGCGAAGCATCTTCGAGATCGGCGGCGCTGGCCTTGCGCTTCTTGCTGTCCTTCTCCTGGTTGACCTTGAGCTGGCGCAGCATGCGGTTCTGACGGATCCGCTCGTGCAGCTCCCTGCGCTCGGCGAGGATCTGCTCGCGCTCGATCTCGCGCATGCCCATGATGCGGGCCTTTTCCTCGTGGCTCTTGAAGAGGTTCTCGATGGGGTACTGATTCGAGTCGTCGTCGGCGCTGCGGGCGCGGTTCTGGGGGGAATCCGAGTCGGAATCCGACTCCTCCATGGGGGCCGACATTTGCGAGTCGGGCGAGCCCGGCGGGGAGGATCTGAGGGGCGCCATGGTGTTAGCGCAAGGCTTGAGCAGTCGTAGATGAGCGGTGCTTGATTTGAGTGTGGTGCCGAGAGCATGCGGCGTGGGCTAGGAGTGAGAGGGAGAGAGCGAGTTTCGTGGGCGGTTTGCCAAACCAAAGAGGTTCTCCAGAGCCAGCTGCCTCCGCCGACATCTCCCACCCACGCCACAATAAGAAAAATCCCCCACAATAGCATGCAATCTCCTGAATAGACAACAGCAAAGAGCCGGGGCACACTCACGCCTCGCCTTCCTCGTCCGACTCGTCGTCGCTCCTACTTGCACGTCGCCTTGCGGGCGTCTTCTTCCCGGGGGCGCTCCTCGCGGGCGTATCCTTCTCTTTTGACGGCGCCGGGGCGGGCGACGGTGAGCGCGACTCGTCGCGGCTCAGCTCCATGGCCTCCTCGTCCTCGTCCGAGGAAACGTCGCCACCGGCCAGCGCCAGCAACTCGTCATCGATATCCGACATTATGGCGACTTAGAATCAGGATACTAGGAATAGTACAGATAGACACGGCACGATGCGACGGCGATGGTTCGAGAAAGGGGCTCGTCTGTTCGAATCGACTCGACTCGAGGATCAGGCTGCGGACTCAGATCAGGGGTGGCAGGAGCGTCTTCGTAGGTTTCGGGGATCAAGCGGGCATCGGCAGTGTAGGGTCCGCGATGACGAAGGCGTCGCAACAACAGGAGCGTGGGTTGTTGGAGTGTGGAGTGCGAGTTCAGGGAGAGGGAGAGGCTGCGCGAGACTGCGCGAAGACGTGAAGTGCAACTTTAACGTGGAGGCGCTGCCACCCGCAATTGGTTCTTGGCATGCAGGGGTCTCTCTGGCTGCTGGGGTCGGCGCTGCGCTGAACCGAGAACTGCGAACGCCCGTGCTCGGACCGATGCCACTAAAAGTTGGTGGGGCGGCAGCTAACCTCCGGGCATCAGCCCACCCCAGGAACTGGAACTGTCGGACCTCATCGGCCGAGTCGGACACCGCGGACTCTCCAACACAAACAAAACGCAAAACACAAAGCAGAGAACCGCACACAATGCCACCTCCACGCTCAATCCCACAGCCACTCCGCCATTGCCGCCGGGCGCTCCTCGCGCAAGCACCACCACCGCAACCAACAAGCCGCACACTCGGAGCTCGCTTCCTCTCGTCCTCCTCCTCGACAAACACCAACACCTCCAACACCACCACCAAGACCCAACAAGCAAACACAACCCAACCCCGCCGCAAACCCCTCACCCCCCACCAACAAATTCTCCTCTCCCGCTTCCTCCGCGTCAACCAATCCGGCGAGCTAGCCGCCACAAAAATCTACACAGCCCAAACCCCCCCCATCCTCTCCCGCCACCCCCACCTGCGCCCGCTCATGCACCACATGCACGCGCAGGAAGCCGCCCACCTCACCACCTTCAACGCCCTCCTCGCCACCCACCGCGTGCGCCCCTCGGCGCTGTACCCGCTCTGGTCGGCCATGGCGACCACCCTGGGCTGGACGACGGGCATGATGGGCCGCGAGGCGGCCATGGCGTGCACCGAGGCGGTGGAGACGGAGATTGGCGGGCATTATAACAGTCAGATCCGGGAGGTGCTGGCCATGGTTGCCGAGTGGGAGGCCGAGGGGTATGAGGTGGGCGGGGAGTTTACCGAGTTGCTGGGCACGTTGCGGAGGATACGGGATGAGGAGCTGGAGCATTTGGATCATGCTGTTGAAGAGGATGCGCATCAGGCAAGGCCGTATTGGTTGTTGACTGGGGTGATTAGGGCGGGGTGTCGCGGGGCGATTTGGGTCAGTGAGCGGGTGTGAGGGTGGGGGAACTGGGAAGTGGGAGGTGGTTGTTTGGTATTACAAAGTTTGTACAGCTATGGTGTGTGTATCTATATTATATATATGTGGTCCTGTGTAAATATAAGCCGTGGGAAGAACGGAAGGGGAAAGGGAAGTATAAGCCAAAGATGCCCAACTGGGCAACCGAAGAGCGATCGACCCTGTATGCTGCCCATGTGTATGCGAGGCGGATGAATCCCAGAAGAAACAGAAAGAAAAGAAACCAAACATGCTATGCTATGCTGCACGTGTGCTTTTGGGGGGCCAGATTCAAAAGACGATACTACACCCGGTGTAGCAGTCCCAACAACCCGTCTACCACTCACAATATGTATGCAACCCCATGACCCCCTCTCCAAACCACAGTCGTCCACCAACAACCACACCGACACACTCAGTTACTATTCCAACGTTAGCAATCACCCATCAAACACCCACACACTCACTAACGAAAAATGGGGAGGAGAGGAAAGAAACTCACTAAATAGCCAACGGCGCCACCCCATCAACCTGAAAAAGCCAATTCCCATTCGCCTCCTCTTTAACAAGCCAATCATAAGGAAACTGCACCAGCGGCCCCTGCGTAAGCAGCAGCATCTCCTCGGCCTCGCCCCTAGCCAACAACTCGTCGTGCGCGCCAAACCGCGGCCGGCTGCCCCTTGTCGTGGCGCGCCGCCTGCGTTTCTGCGAGCCTGCTATTTTGACGCTGCCGTGGGTGGCGGTTGCTGGGATGGTGGAGGTGGAGGCGTCGGGGGGGTTGGTGGGCTTTTCTTTTTCTTTTTCTTTTTCTTGGGGGTTGGTGATGCTGGAGATGGTGGGGCGGCGTTCTCGGCGGGTGGTGGTGTTGGTTTCGGGTTGGGTGCCGAGCTGGGGGTTGGGCTCGGCTGCGTGGAGGGTGTCGCGGCTTGAGTTGACGGCGTATTCGGGGTTCCCTTCGTCTGCCGCCGCAGACGCGCGCTTCTCGTCCAGCGTGCCGTCGACGTGGGATGGCCCGGCGGCGGGTTGGCCTGGCGCGGGCTTCTCGCCCTCCTCGCTGGTCCGCAGGCCGTCCATGCTCTCCTTGAAGCGCTGGTTGTACGTGTTGTAGTCGGTGTACTCGTTCCAGTTGGTCACCTCCGAGTCGGGCATGCACCGGAACACGCGCCGGTAGATGCGCGTGTTGTTCTCGGCCGCGCGGCACCACACGTCGTCATAGAAGGACGGGTTGAGCGGGTCGCGCATGCAGTCCTTGGTGATGTTGGCCAGCTTGATGTCGATCGGGAGCGCGCTTGCCGCGGTGCCGTGGCTCGCCCGGCCCTCCAGATCGATGCGCACGGGTGGCCCGCCGATGTCGGTGTCGTCTACGATGGGGAGCGACGGCAGCTGGCTCGCCCGCGGGAGGCCGGCCTGCTCCGTCGTCCGTCGGTCGAGCGGAGGCATGGGCGGTGGCCCCGCCGGACCTGCCGTGTCGTCGGGGTTCGTGACGGCCGACGAGCGGCGGAGTGTGTGGGGCACCATTGGGCTGTCGAGCGTCCCTTTGCCTTCCGAGGCGATGACGTGGAGCAGCACTTCGCGGTCGTTGACAATGACCGAGTCCCTACCCTGGTCGAGCCCTTCCTCTTGTGCCGTCTTCCAGTGGTCCGGCCCGAAGCCCTCCACCTCCCGCTTGTACTTTTCTGACGAATGATCTGGATTGGGTGCTTCCTCCCTGGAGCCGATCGAAAACGTACGCCTCGGGCTGTGGGGAATGCGCTCCTCCGCTTCGGCTTCGACGTCGTGGTTGAAACTCATCGCCCTGTGGGACAGGGTTGGGGACCTTGGTGGCTCGAGATAGGAAGACCTCGGCCGTCTTGAGCCCTCTGCCAGCGGCGGCGAGTCGGACTCATACATCTCGTCCATCTCCGCCCTGAACTGCTCTTCGCGGTCGAGGTCGGCCTGCCGCTCCTCCTCCAGAATCTCGTCCACGTCCAAACCCAAATGCTCTCTCATCAGCCGGAGACGCAGTGTATGCGCAAACCTCCCGACCTGGTACGGGCGCCCGCCCATGGTCGACCAGATCAGGTCCGTGTCGCGGACGATGGCGGCCGCTTCCGAGTCGCGGCTCCCCAGCATCGACCGCTCGTTGATATTGGCCGACCCGATCAGCGCCACGCGGTCGTCGGCGATGATGCACTTGGCGTGGATGTACAGCTGCTCCGTCGTCAGGACGCCGTTGCCGAGCTTGCCCCACTGCCGCAGGCTGAAGAACTGGATGTAGTCCTCCGGCTCGATGCCGGCGGCGCGCAGGCGCCCAAAAATGGAGTGCTCGCCGCGGCAGATGCTGCGGTACTGGCACTGCAGAATCAACCGCACGCTGGAGCCGTCCTGGTCGTTCACCTCGTTCTGGAAGCCGGGCATCAGCGGGATGACGATGACGGCGCGCCAGTCCTCGTCGTTCTCGTGGGCCCGCAGGATGCGGGCAACCAGGGCGTCGCCGATGCCGTTGGTGATCTTGCTGTTCAGCGTCTCGGTGCTCGTAATAAAGAACTGGTTCTCCATGTACACGAAATGATCCGAGTTCTCGATCATCTTGATGTACGCCGCGTGAATGCTGGCCTCGGTGTCGTCGATGCCGAGCGACCAGGTGGTGGCCGAGCGCAGGATCTGCACTTCGCAGGTCCCGTTGAGACCCATGGCCTCGAGCTCCTCCGGCTTGCAGTCCGGCGGGGGCAGCAAGAACGGAGTCGGCCGGGTGGGCTTCCGTCCGCGTCGGACATAGTTCCACCTCTGGACAAAGTGGCGGGTGAGATCTCGCGCCGGCTGGCCCACGACCTGCATGCCGATGTCGTGCCAGGGCATGCGCGGCGTGATGGAGCGGTCGTACATCTCCTCGTACGGCTCGTGAAGCTTGGAGAAGTCCAGGACTCTCGGGTTGGAGTAGTCCTTGCCCGGGAACAGCTGGCAGTGCTCGGCGTCCTTGGGCGCGTCCTGCGGCTCGAAGCCGGTCGGCTTGTCGTCCACCACGGGGTGTTTGGGGGTGTCCCACCGGCCAAAGCACAGGTCGATGCCGCCGATGAAGGCGATGTCGTGGTCCACGATGCAGATCTTTTCGTGATGCGCAAAAAAGAACTGGTTCTTCTTGAACTGGTGGGGCGACCGCTGGATGAAGATGTTCGGGTGGAGGTTGAGCAGCGAGAATTTGGTGTACTCGGAATCGATGGGGATGGCAGCCTCGACGTTGCGATAGACAATAACAAAGATCTTGACGCCCTCGGCGGCTTTCCGCTGGAGGAGACGGTCGAGGCGCCACTTCTGACTGATGCAGGCCGGCCGCCTCATGTACAGCTCGGGGCTCAGCCACCAGTCGTGGATGTAGACGACGTCCTTCGCCATACTAATGGCCCGCGAGACGTTCCACATGTAGTCTCGGCCGTCGACGAGCCACTGGGCGTGCACACCCGTCCGAACCGGCGCGAAACTGCCAAAGCGATTCTCGAGGTGCCAGGGGGTGCTGTTCAGCATGTCCATGATGGACTCTTCGATCTGCGCGATGAGGTGTTGGTTGGGCGAAAAGAGCCTCACTTTCCGTTCCGAAGTGATGATCTTGAGGGTGTGGTGCTTGCCGGTGGTCCGACGAGCCGAGGGGTCGAACTTCTCAATATCTTCATCTCGCTCCCGGCTCTTGGAGCGACGGTGCTTGTCCTTGCTCTTGGTCACGATTTTGAATTTCGGGTCCACGAGGTAGACGTCGTAGATGTTCATATTCTCGGGCGATTCAACGCAGACGATGTAGCTCTGCCGCACGAGGAACCACTTGCGGCTGTGCCTGGCAATCACCTTGCCCGGCGTGAGCACCCGGCGAAAATCGAGGCCCTTGGACGACTGGATATGCAAGTAGCACTCCTTTCCGTGGTAGCTGCCCTCGGCCGCGAGCCGGACCCCGAGGGCCGACAGCTCGAGGAAGCGGCACAGGCGGTTGCTGTCGGGCCGGAACATGAGCCAGCGAATCATGTCCTGAAGATACTTCTCCAGCATCCTCTGCTGCCGCTCGACGTATTTCCTCCTTATCGCCGCGGCGTCGGCGACGATTTGGCCGAGGTCGGCGTTGGAGCCACCCAGGGCCGAGGGTTTTCGTCGGCCACCAAGGTAAGACATGCGTGACCGCTTCCGGCGCATCGTCGGCCGGTCGTCGAGGTCGGTGCCTTCATTTACGGTTCCCTCGCCAGCAGTCATCTCGCCAGCCGTCTCGTCGACGGCCGCGTCTTCGTCCTCGTTCTCGTCCAGGCCCCGGACGCCGCGAAGATACGGAAAGGCCGACAGGGGGAAACGGGGCTGCTTGGGTCGGCCGTGTTCGGAACTCTTGGTAGGGAAGCCCTCGTTCCCCAGGGCCAGCTTGTACTTCCAGTGCAAGTTCAAGATGTCTTTGATGGTCCGCTTGATGGTCCATTTCATCTGGCTGGGGCCGCTCCCGTACTCGAGCTCCATGGTGAAAATCCAATGCCGCTCGCTGTCCTTGTCTGGCGCCGGAGTGCTGTCGGTGATGCGCAGCCGCAACTGCTCCAGGAGGACGGGGATCCTCTTATTTCCGTGCTCATCCCGCTGAATCATGCTCGCGAGCATCAAGACGGCCGGCGCGCCGCCAAAGAGCTCTGCCATCAGCTCGGCGGATTTGGAAAAGTCAAACTGATCTTCCTTCTTTTGCCGCAAAAGCTTCAGCGCACCCTTGACCTGACGCCATTTCTGGACACCAAAGGTCGAGGCCCGCTCGGCGCCAAAAAAGGGTCTCCTCGGGCTCATTGCGTCACCGTCGGACACGCCACCCACGCCGTCAAAAGCAGACAGCTGCCGAAAGTGGCGGCCGAGCCGAAGACCAGAGGGGCTTTCGGCCTCCTCGCCCTCTTCGCCGGCCCTGGACGTCCAGCCCACCCCCATCCTCGAGTTCCGCCGGCCCGTCAGACGGTCGCGGCCCTCGCCCTCGGAGAATCCGTGGCTGTCGATGCCACCCAAGGTAGCACGTCTCAAGAAGGCAAGACGGCTCTGGGCATCGGGGGTGTCGGGCGCCAGCGTGCCCACTCGGGGGGTGCTGGGCACCGAGAAGGATTCCATCCGGAGCTTCCGCATCCGCCGCTTCTTCTTTTGCTTCCCCTTTGAAGTTCCCGGAGCCGTCTCGTCGGCAGTCTCCTCGGCGTCGGCATCGTCGTCGCTGCCCTCGTTGTCGGCGCGCGGGGCCCGGGTGCTTTGCCGGAGTGCCGTGGGAGAGCTGGCCGTCGATGCTAGATCGGAGGTCGCGGCGGGCATCCTCGGAGTCTGTGAGCCGCTTGGCCCGGGCGAGGCCAATTCCTTGAGCTTGGATATGAATCCCGAGCCGCGAAGCTTTCCAAGCGTCTCCCTGGTATCCCAGGAGGCCGTTCTCGAGTGTGTTGTTGGGAAATCGGGAAGGCCCTCGTCGCGGGCAAACTGCACGCTCTTCCGGCCGTAGACCGGAGAGGGTGGTTCTGCGGCCTCGGGCACGTTCGCAGGAACATCGGTGTTCAGGGCCGGGGGTTTCGTGAGGGGGGAGATTCTGCCGGGGGAGCTTGCTCCTCCGTTCGCGCTCAAGTAGTCTGCGGGCTCGCCTTCGAGTGCGCCGTGTGTGCCCTTGGGCGCAAAGTCGAACTCGTCGGAGCCGAGAGTCGTCGGCGGGCCAAACACCTTGGCCTGGGGAATGGTGGGCAGTTCGGAGAAGGTGCCCGAGGACATGGTGGTCTCCTTGGTTCGGGGGATGTCCGCCATGGCGCAAGACGCCCGCTCTCTGGGCGAGTCGCAACGATTCGGGGTGTTGGTCGAGTCCGGTGGCTTTAAGACTCGGTCCTCAATAACGAGACATGTCGCGCTCGTCTCGGAGCGGACCTGCAATGATGTTGCACCAACAGCAGACTCGCGGTCCGGGGATAAGCGGCGCGGCTGGCTTTGGGTGTGTCTCGACCGGTGCGAGGGTGCCTGTATCAAGCGGGAGAGGCCGAGCTCGGATTGGCGATTGGCGTGTCGAGACGGGCTGGAGGCAGCACGTGAGCGGTGTCAATGGAAAGTGTTGGAGGTTTCGTGGACGTTGATGGTGGTCTGATGTCGAGTTCGTATCGGCTCGAGTCTCGCGTTGTGTGTGATGGATGCTGTCTGGAATGTGAACTGTACGCGGTAGCGTCTGTACAGAAATACTGGGAGAAAAGGGACGTGTTGGCTGCTGGAATTCAGACGAGGAGGGGCTTCAAGCCACGGCGCGAGGGGTTGTGGCGGTTGGTTCCTTGTTGGGTTCGTTGGTTCTGTCTGTTGAAGTTCGGCTGGACCCTTGAACTGGCGATGATCCAGCATCTGGGATGGAACAGGGGGGTCGAAAGTTGGCAATTCGTATTTCTGGGCCAGGAAGCTGGGATGGATTGGTGCAATTTGGCTGCGTGGAGAACCTTAGGTAGGCCCACTCTCAACCCACTGCGGCGCTCCGGGCAGGCAACTGGTGTTCGCGGTGCCAAGCGCATGACAGCCTGCAGGCACAGGCCCCTCTGAACTGCAGGCCGCTTTGGCGTTTTGGCGCTGCGGGGTCCGAAATTCGCGTCTCCAACCACAGCAACGCGTCTGCTGGCTCCGGATGAATCCACATGGGATGCTCTGCAGCGCATGCCTCCAACAGTGAACAGCCCAACACCACATCCACGCCAATGCTGCCGCAATGCCCAGGTATGGGTTGGCAGATACCCTCGACCCCCAGACCTTCACTGACATGACTGCAGAGAAATAATCACCATCCAAGCCGGCCAGTGCGGCAACAGCAGTCAGTTCCCCAGCACACACCTACACACCCCATGTCGAGATCAAGGCTGACCGGACATGATAAGTCGGCAGTCAGTTCTGGCAGCAGCTTTGCCAGGAACACGGCATCAGCCAAGACGGAAATCTCGAGGACTTTGCGACCGAGGGCGGCGACCGCAAGGATGTCTTCTACTACCAGAGCGACGACACCCGCTACATCCCCCGCGCCATCCTGATCGATCTCGAGCCACGAGTGCGTCACCCCGCATGCCGCCGTGCTGACATGCGACCAGACTGCTAAGAGCTCCCCAGGTGATCCACGGCATCCAGACCGGTCCGTACCGCAACATCTACAACCCCGAGAACTTCTACGTCGGCAAGAGCGGTGTGGGCGCCGGCAACAACTGGGGCGATGGGTACCAGACGGGCGAGTCGGTGCATGAAGAGATCATGGAGATGATCGACCGCGAGGCCGACGGTAGCGACTCGCTCGAGGGCTTCATGATGCTGCACTCCATCGCCGGCGGCACCGGGTCCGGCCTGGGCTCGTTCCTCCTCGAGCGGCTGAACGACCGGTTCCCCAAGAAGATCATCCAGACGTACTCGGTGTTCCCCGACACGACCAACTCGGGCGACGTGGTCGTGCACCCCTACAACAGCATGCTGACGATGCGGCGGCTCACGCAAAACGCCGACTCGGTCGTCGTGCTCGACAACGGCGCGCTCTCGCACATCGCCGCCGACCGCCTCCACCTCCAGGAGCCCTCGTTCCAGCAGACCAACCAGCTCGTGTCGACCGTCATGTCGGCCAGCACCACGACGCTGCGGTACCCGGGCTACATGCACAACGACCTGGTCAGCATCCTGGCGTCGCTGATCCCGACGCCGCGCTGCCACTTCCTCATGACGGCCTACACGCCCTTCACGGGCGACCAGGTGGAGCAGGCCAAGACGGTGCGCAAGACGACGGTGCTGGACGTGATGCGACGCCTGCTGCAGCCCAAGAACCGCATGGTGTCGACGGTGCCCGGCAAGAAGAGCTGCTACATCTCCATCCTCAACGTCATCCAGGGCGAGGTCGACCCGACCGACGTGCACAAGAGCCTGCTGCGCATCCGCGAGCGCCGTCTGGCGACTTTCATCCCGTGGGGCCCCGCCAGCATCCAGGTCGCGCTGACCAAGCGCAGCCCGTACATCCCCATGGCGCACCGCGTCAGCGGCCTGATGCTGGCCAACCACACCAGCATTGCCACTGTGAGTGCTCACTGTCTACTAACTCCAGTCAAAGGGTTCGTTACTGATTTATGGGTTGCAGCTCTTCAAAAGGATATTCAAGCAGTACGAGGGCATGCGCAAGCGCAACGCCTTCCTGGAGGGGTACAAGAAGACGGCGCCGTTTGCCGAGAACCTGAGCGAGTTTGACGAGGCGCGCGAGGTGGTGGCCGATCTCATCGCCGAGTACGAGGCCGCCGAGGACGCCAACTACCTGAATCCTGATCTGGGCGAGCAGACGTCGGCTGAGACTGACAAGAGGATGGGGTGAGGTTTGCCTGAGGTGGTTGGTGGAGATGCGGTGGGGTGTTGGGTTTTTATTTGGCTTGGAGCATTGAATGACTGTTATGGTAGGGTAACGGCGTTGGGGAGCACCACGGACCGGATGGGGTTGCTATGTCATGATTATATATATTCAATATCTTGATTCCATCTGTGCGAGGCTTCAGACTCGCAGTCACTTGAGGTTTCATAGAGGCGTTGTGTGTCCCCATTCACTCCACTGCTCACCTCCCGTCACCAACCGTGCCAACGAACAGAGATACTGTACAGGCCAAATGCATTCTGCTCAGGCAACTCTAGTAGACCCTATGTACAGACTCGACACGAGGGAAAAGAGAGAACAAACGAAAACCCAAAAGTTAATGGGCGCCTGGCAAGAAAGGCTATCATTGCCCCCAATCTCTCTCTCTGATTTTCCCTCCACCCCATCCTCCACCAGTCCAACCCCCTACTTCCGATACCACATCCTCGTAATCTTGGTATTCCTCATCTTCCTCTGCAGCTGAAAAATCCCATACATCAACGCCTCGCTCGTAGGCGGGCACCCGGGCACGTACACATCGACCGGCACGATCCGGTCGCACCCCCTTACCACACTATAGCTGTAGTGATAGTACCCCCCGCCGTTGGCGCAGCTCCCCATGCTGATGACCCAGCGCGGCTCGGGCATCTGGTCGTAGACCTGGCGCAGCGCGGGCGCCATCTTGTTGGTCAGCGTGCCCGCGACGATCATGACGTCGCTCTGGCGCGGCGACGCGCGGAAGATGATTCCCAGGCGGTCCTGGTCGTAGCGCGGCGTGGACAGGTGCATCATCTCGACGGCGCAGCAGGCCAGGCCGAAGGTCATGGGCCAGAGGGAGGACTGGCGCGCCCAGTTGGTTACTATGTCGAGGGTTGTGCTGGAGGCAGACCAAGGGTTAGTGGGGGGTTGGGTCAATATTTCCATCTTCTTCTGGGAGAGACGCACAGAGCGTATTGCACCAGGCCCTTGGTGCCCTCCTGGCTGGGCAGCGGCACCTCCTTGCGCTGGGGCTTGGCCAGGCCGTAGCCGGCGTGCGGCTGGACGGCGCCGGCGGCATCGGTGCGGGCGGAGGACGAGAAAGCGGCGGCGGCGCGGAAGGGGGCGAGCGAGGTCGTTGGGCGCGCTGTAAGCAGAAGCATTGGCGGTTAGCGAATTGGGATTGGGGCTTGATGGAGGGTGATGGTGGTAAAAGTGGTGGTAGTCGGGGTTCGAAGCAGACGCAACGCAAAACACGCACCTCGCAGGGCCAGCGAGGCGCCTGTCCTCACAGACGACAGCATCTTGGAATGTGTGGGTGTGTGTTGGTGAAGTGGTGAGTGGAGAGGTCGAGTCGGCAGGACGTGTCGCAAAAGGTAAAAGGGCCCTCCCCGCGGCGAATCGACGTCGTTGCGGCAATGCGTTGATATCCGATCGCTTTTCGCCTTTCGCCGCTGGAGCACTGAGCACAGAGCGCTGCACACGGGCCAGCTTCGCTGCTGTGAGAAATTCCTCATCCATTATTGGTCGGAGCGCTGTGGGGGCTGATTCAAGTGAGACCCGCCAGGCCCAAGCTTTGGATCTTGCCGGAGTTTCCCCGCCGGAGCCTTCAACAGGGGAGGACTACGTCACTCCAAAGAGAATGTCTTGGGACGGGATGGGTTTCTCGAGCTGCTGGACTTTGAGATAGTTGCTACACCAGGGGAAGTGTCTGCGGAAACACACGGATCATAATGTATCAAACACAGGGAGTTCAAGTCAGGTCTTGGTGCTGAGTGCTGCCAACGCCCTCCTCGATGGAGGAGTCCTTGTTCTGTACCACAGCTACCGGTCTCTACAGCTCTGTATCTGCAATCCCATCTTCAAGCCAAACACCCGTCTACAGCTTAAACGCCCCGCTGCTCTGCGGCCCCTTCTGCTCCACCACCTTCTTCCCATCCAGCCCCACCACCTCACCCTTCCGATTAATAACCTTGACACCCCCCTTCTTCAGGTCACTCATGGCCTCGCGCTGCGCGAGCGCCTTCTTGCTGACCGTCTTGCCGGCGTCCAGCCCGCCGGCCTTGCGGATGCGCTCCTTGTCGCGCCGGCGCCGGCGCAGCTTGTCCTCGCGGCTCATCTCCTGCCGCGCTACGGGCAGCCCGCTGCGCGCCACCACCTCGCCCTGCTCGGCGCTGTCTTTGCCCGGCGCGTAGACTTCTTGCGGCGCGATCATGCTCTCGCCGCCCGCGACGCCTTGCGCGGTCGTGGGCTGCGCGTCCTCCATCGCGACGGTTGCCACGTCGGCCACCACGGTGAGCGTGGGCGCCGCCGGCTTGGGCTTGTAGTGCCAGCTGCTGAGCGCGTCGAGGCGGGCGCTGACGTCCTTCCACATGTTTTTGATTTCCTCCTCGTCGCGCTGCAGCTTCTCGTCGGCCTGGCTGACGTAGGCGTCCGGGTTGGCCTTTTGGGCGTGCTCCTCCTCGTAGATCTCGGCCAAACTCTTGCCCTTGGTGTCCTGGACCTCGACGAGGCCACGGCGCGCGTCGTTGGGGTTGCCGAAGGTGTCGGGCCGCCGGCGGAGCACCTCGTCGAACTCGTGGGCCAGGATGCGGCGCTTGATTAGCTCCTCAATGGACTCGGAGACGTCCTCGGTGATGACGGGGACCGGCTTGCCGACGTGCTCAAAGTCCATGTCCTCTTCGAGCAGCGAGTTCATCGGTCGCGAGGTGGCCGAGGCCTCGCCCGCGAGGGTCCAGGCGCGCTTGGCGACGAGTTCGGCCTCGAGCTTGCGGATCTCGTCGGCCACCTTGGCCTGTCTGCGCTCGTGGGCGGAGCGGCGCGACTTGGGGTTGCCCGCCGAGACGTCGGACAAGGCGTCCTCGGAGTCGGACCGCTCGGACAGGTCGTCAAACAGGTCGCGACGGACGTCGTTCTCGGCGCGCTCAATGTCCGCGTCGTCGGGCCTCGCCGGCTCGAGACGGCGCGGCTTGAAGCTCCCGGGCTTTCTCTTTCTCCTCGGCGGCGCGAAGAAGTCTTTGTAGTAGACGTCGTTGGCCGTCAGGTCGAGGCCCAAGTCATCGAGATCGTCCTGCAGGTTGCCCTCTTCTCCGTCGTCGCTCGCGTCCAGATCGTCCATGTCCTGCTTGCTAAACGCGGCCGGTGCCTCGTCTTCTGACTCCTCTTCGTCGACGTCCATCTCCGACTCGTCATCCTCCGACTCATCGTCTTCTCCCTTCTTGCTGGGCTTCTTGGCCGAGAACGGGTCGCCGTGCCAGTCGACCGACTCGTCGTCGCTGAAGTGGTCCGTGTTGGGGTCTGCGCGGGCATCTTGGTCCTCGAACCACTGTGTCTGCTTGTTGAAGTCGTCGATGGAGAAGAAGCCGTCGTTGAGGCCGTTGGGGTCCTCGACAAGCGCGTCTTCAGGCTCGTCATCATAGTCGTCCTCCTCTGCGCCCTCAACGTCTTCGTCTTCCTCCCCGTCCTCCTCGACGTCTTCATCCTCCTCCTCGAGGTCAATCTCCTCATCCTCCTCCGCCTCAAGATCAACCATCTCCTCGTCCTCCTCACCAGACTCCTCCGTATCACCATCGCTAGCAGACTCATCCTCCTCCACCTCCTCCTCCTCATCAGACCCCACCTCAAACCCATCCTCGCCAAACTCAATCACCCCCTCCCCATCCCCCTCAACAACAACCCCCCCCTCCTCCTCCAACTCCCCAAGCCCCCTCAGCCCCTCCCGCAGCGCACAATCAATAACCTTCTTCGCCTGCATCCACACCTGCCCCGTCTCAAACCCATCCACATACACCCTGCGAATCTTCAACACCTCCTGCCTATCTCCATCCCTCTTCCTCTTTTTCCCTTCACGCACCCTCCCCTGCTGGCAATCCACCACCTGGCCCGCCAGCACATCCAGCGTGTCCTTGGCCAGCTGCAGCGAGCCGGCGGGAATCAGCGGGGAGGGGCGCAGGAAGGCGTGGCGGTTCGAGGGGAAGGTTGAGTCGAGGAAGACGGAGAGGGCGGTGCCCGCTGCGCCGTTGGCCTGGATGAGGGCTTGGGTGGACATGGCGGGCGCGTGGGAGAGGGTGTGGGAGGTCGAGGTGAGGGAGGAGGTTGTGCTTCCTGAGGTGTCGGCGGCCATTATTTTTGACAGTGTGTTTCTTTTTCTTTTTGGGCGGGCCCCTCCCCGACGTCGACGGTTGGACGTTGGGTTGGCTGGCTGGCTGGGGTTGAATACGAACGAAGGGCAGGCTGAAGCACCTGATTGATTGCCTGGTGCCAGCTTCGCGAAGCCGCAGGTTCTTTCTGCCCAAAAAAATTCGGACGGCGAAACTGAGCCCCACCGGAAAGGCTGGGCGAAGATGGGCAAGATTGGCCAATTGGGGGCGGGCGGTGAGAGGGGAGCGGGGGCCTTGTTTTTGGGGAGTGAACGCGCCTTGAGAGCTTGGAAGACTCCAAAAATCCAAGACCCAAGACCCAAGACCCAGACGGGAGCAGCCTTCTTGGCTCTTGGCGCTTGGCGCTTGGCCGGTGTGATCGATCAGGCTCCTCCCAGATCCGAACTTCATTCATCATCTTCAGCCTCGGCGGGCTTCTTCAGCCTTGCCGACTGTGTCATTTTCATGTTGTTTTCTCTTTCGTCTTCTTTTTCTTTTTTTTTCTCTTTCTTGTTCCCGTCGCCTCCTCCCAATTTTCCAGAACACACACCCCGCGCCGGTTCCCTCCAAATGAATCTTTCCCATCGCCGTGCGCGCAACCCAAAGACAGAACCTCGGTGCCGTCTCGGCTTCACCATCACCCAACCCGACACCAAAGTGAGGGGTACCGGCACCGGTCACCTCAACTCATCTGCATGACGGTCACGCGCGCAGCCACAGACTGCTGGGACATTACAATGCCGGGGCTGCCTACATACATTGCCCAGACCAGCGGCAGCAGCGCCATGGTGAGACGGGCCCGGGCCACAGCTCACCGACGCCGGGGAAACATGCAGGCAGGCGGTGAAGACGCATGAGCCCTCACCCGCTGCATGTCAGGTCAAAAAGTCAGGTCGGCTCGGCGTGTGCTCTCGCGACCCATGTCCACAAACACCCCCCTCCCTCCCGCCGAGGGGCCTCGCGGACCGATCACCCACCAAAGCAGCCCAGGACCCTGCATATCGCCCGCGGTGGATTCTTAGCCGACCAAACTGCAGCGGCACCACTTACAGTGCTCCAGTAAACAGAAGCTAGCGCAGCAGCGAACTGGACCCCTAAATTCCTTGACTAGCTCGCGAGTCTGGAACCGCCAAAGCCCGAGTCATCAATGAATCAATCCACACTGACTGGACTGGCGCGGTGACATCCCTCGCCGTCTTGATTGGCGCCCACCCAGCGAGCGCCCCAAAAGCGTGCATTCCGGTTTTTGCCTCTTCCGGTTACACGCCGGCCGAAACGAACGTCTCTCTACTGCCGCCCTCTAGCTCCGAGGTTATCTCCATCTCTGCGAATCCCTGCCGTGTTTTGTCTGCCCAAGCGGGAGGTGGGCCTCGGGGTGACTCGTGAGGCAGGGCATCACGCGAGTGGTTTCCCTCTTGAGAAAGAGGCGTGGATACAATGGATGTGGTGGACTGGTGGTGGGTTCATGCGGCATGTGGTTGCGTTGCGTTGCGTTTTGGGGTCCACTGGTTGGGCTGCAACTGCAAGGGCGGTCTTGAGAGAGAGGTGTTTCGACCGGAGGGGGGAAGAAGCCGGCTCGTCGGCGGCAGCAGCAGCAGCAGCACTACTAGCAGCCTTGAGGGCGGTTTACCCGCGGCTGCCGGGACGTTATCGGGACCTTGGAGAGGACTGTTCACGGAGTGCGTACAGAGTCCTGTCAAGTTTGCTGCCTCGGGACGAACTCGTGGCCTTCCAATCCCCCCGATGGCAAAAAAAGACCACAAAAAAAAACCATTCCCCTGACCCTGACCCCTCCGTCAGCCCTTCCTCTCAACACAGCATCAGAGCACGCGACAACCTGCCAGAGCGAGGCAAATTCCAGAAGAAAAGATCCCCTGTCAGGCTGTCTCACACGCCCCCCCCCCCACGCCACGGGCAACGGCATCAGCCCAAACGGCGGGCTGCATGAGAGGCGTCCATCCATGCCCGACGACCGACGACCCGGCGCGGCTATCGGGGCTCGCGGGGATATTTTTGATGTCTCAGTCATCGACGGTTCCATCCGTTCCATCCCCTTGCTCGCTTGTCGCCGCACACCACCACACTTCATTACATACTCGGTACGAGAAAGAGCGAGATGTGGCGGGCTGGCGGGCGGCGGGCAACAAGGGATGGAAAGTGAACTGGCCAACCAACTGGGGGAGATGGCACACGGGGTTGATGGGATTGAGCAGTTTAAAAAAAAACCCCCGCTCTCGCTCTCACGGGTTTGATGGTGTGGTTTGGTTTGGTTTGGTTTTAGTGAGTATGGACGGAGAATCCCGCATGGAGGAGGGGAGGAGCTCGGTTCTCCATCAGCGAGGGTATTCGTCAGCGTTCTGTCAATGGCGAGGTTTACGAGAGGCTAGGCCGTGCGAGGGGAGTCCCTGTCGGCCTCGTCTCCCCTCCTGTGTGTGTGTCAAGAGGGGGAAGAGAAGGGACGAGAAAAGAGCGAGGTGAGCAAGGTGTCAGCGTGTCCATTCCATGCATTGTGCATTCTCCGCCCGCCAGTCCAATAGTGTGCACAGTAGAGTTGGTGTTGTGGTGTGGCCGGCATCGCATCGGCAGCAAGGGACCGGGGAACCTTAACGTTACTGTCGTACACAGTCCTCCAGAATGCTTGTGTTTCCCGAACCCCCTTCCCGCCTTGCCCACCCCGGCCGTTTCTAGCCTGCAGGACGTGCAGCAAGCGCAGCAGTTTACATGCAGGTCGCCAGTGGAGACGGGCAATCCGGTAGCCACTCAGGCCGGGCGCTGCACCCACGTGCGTGCGGAGCGGCACGGTTGTCGCGCATTTTCAGCAACGGACTCGGCAGTAAGCGATCTTGCCCAGCGCAACACACGGATGAACCTGGGCCTTCAACCGACGGCCGGGGCTTCGGACGAGACGAAAACACCACGTAATATCTTGCAAGGATGGCGAGGCCATACAACACCGCGGATACATTTGCGGCGGCGGCGGCGGGCCTCGTACTGGGCACACAATGCGGGGTGTTGCAGCGCCGTCGCATCGCGAACATCCCATTCTCCTCTCTCGGGCCATCAAATGATCAACCGCGCCGTCGAAGTGGCAGCACCGGTTCCGCCGCCTGCCGTGTCTCATTACGCCATCTAAACGAGCATGGCGGACGTGCGAGAGCCAAGTACTTGGTGGTACTGTGGTAGACGGCAGGACAACGGGCGATCGGCGAGCAGACGACGCAACTTGGCTTGCAGCAGACCGGCAGCAGCCAGTGACGGCTCAGTCCGCCATCTCCGCCGGCCGGGGCTAAGGGAGGTCGAGGCGACTCCATTATCTGATGGATGTCCATTCCATATCTGATCATGCTGCACGGCGAGACGGAGGGATGGAGGGGTGGACTCGCTGGGTGTGGCCCGTGTGGGTGCGACGGGACGAACGAGCGGAGCGCCGCCGGGAGTTTGTGGGTGTTGCGGGTTGCCGGCTTCCGAGGGGATCCCCGTCTGTCAATAAGGTTTTTTTTTCTTCTTGTCGATGACGCGAAGGATCGAGACGGGTATCTGCCTCGGGCTGCTGCAGCCTGCGGTGGCAGACGAAGCACCCACGTGCTCGTGGTCCTGAAGCGGTATCGCAGCCCGCGGTGGATGCCGCTGGATGGCGGTGCCGTTGGAGGCGGCTCTGTGTGTGCGCCAGCAGGGGGTCCAATGGATGGTTCCGTTGCTTGGCTGGGCCTCGAGTGGTGGGGTTGCCCGGGTGGGGGGGGCGTGTTGCGCGAGTGCGCGCCCTCGAAGGTGGGGTTGCACTCTGGCTTGAGGAGGCAGGGATCGGGCCTGTCTGTGCCTGGCTGGTGGGCCCCCTCCGCCGTGTGAATCTGAGTCCACTCGCTGCAGCAGCTTCACCCGTTTCCCCATTGCAGGGGGGTCACAGGCCTCTCTCTGCCCTCTGCTGCCCCAGCAGGCGGATGCATGTGCTAGCCTGCCGACGGTGACGGTGACGGTTTTCTTGTATTCTGCACCGGCCCGGAACCTAAAGTGCCTTTCGGAAAAGTCCAGGACTCCAGGTCGCTGCCAATTAGTACTTGGTTCGCCTCCTGCCCGCTGCAGTCCGTGGTTTCAGGGACAAGATTACTGAGCCTCTCGCGGTCCCTTATCTCTCTCCGTCTTCCCAATCCATCCCGTTCGTATATTTCACGGTTCGAGCCTTTTTTGTTCCTTTTATTCTTGCTCGAAGCCCCCCCAGCAAGCCAATCCTTCCCGTCCCGTCATCCCATTCCCAATCCCATCGAATCGCCGCAGGAATAAGCCGATCGGGCCAAACCCAACCGAAACGAAACAAAAGCAAAACGCCCCCAACTCTCCAAGACCCCAAACCCCCAATCAGCAATTCGCCACCCGTTTCCCTGCTGCGCCTGCGCCGAGAGTACCCACTCTCCCGGGCCGACAGACGCTGTCGTCATTCGCCGTGCTCCCGCAACCCTCCGCAACCCTCAGACACACCCTCTCACACCCTCTTTTCTGCTGCTGCGTGCTGCGTGCTGCGTGCTGTGTAAGCCCGAGCGAGAGCGTCCTGACTGCAACCGGGCGCGCGCTCAAGGAATGAAGTACGGCGAGATCTTCGAGCGGGAGTCGGTACCACGATGGAGCCTGCGTGCGTATCCTCCAATTCCATGCTTGATTATTCCTCGATTTATGCAGTTCATCAATTGCAGAACACAACTGACGCTCTTTGTGCAGATAACATCGACTACAACTCGCTTAAGCACCACATCAAGGCGCACACCACCAAGGATCAGGCCACCGCCATCGCCATCCCGGGCCGCCCGAACACGGCCCTCAAGAAGTTTGAGGATGACTTTTACGCCGAGCTGTGCGGCCAGCATGCCCGCGTCGGCATGTTTGTCGCCAGCAAGGCCGACGAGATTGCCCGCCGGCTGCGTATGTCTCTCTTTGTCTCAGTACTCCTCGCCATACTAATACCCGCCAGAACACCTCTCTAACCAAATACACCGCCTCATCCTGCGGTGCGCCACCTCGGGCCAGGACCGCATGACGCTCAAGCGCCGCCAGCGCTTCGCCAAGTACGAACAAACCCTGCTGCAGTGCGACGACGACCTCAAGTCGCTGCAGCGCTTCGTCGCCGCCCAGGTCGTCGCCTTCCGCAAGATCCTCAAGAAGTACCGCAAGTGGACCGGCTCCGCCGCCCTCGGCTCGCGCTTCAAGGAGAACGTGCTGGCCGACCCCAAGAGCTTCACCCGCCGCGACTTCTCCCAGCTCGAGACCCTGCACGACGACCTGTCCCAGACCCTGCACGGCGCCCTGCCCCCGGACCCGCCCGGCGGCTACCTGCCGTGCGACCCCGAGCACCGCCAGCTCCGCAGCCCCAGCCCGCCGGGCTCCCAGGTGACGCCCGGCCTGACCGAGGCCACCACCGACTGCAGCCCGCAGCCCTCGGCCGGCTACTGGAACGAGTACGACTGCGGCAGCGAGGCCGGCGACCTCGACGGCCACGCCGACGACTACGCCATCTACATCGACCCCAACGACGACGTCAGCTTCCCGGGCATCAAGGCCCTCGGCGTCTTCATCTCCAAGCCCCTGCACAAGCTCACCGGCTGGATGGCCTTCCCGCACCGCAAGCCCGCCCCGGGCGGCGCCGAACACGCGCCGCTCCTCCCAACCCACCGCTCCCCGACCGCCACCCCGCCCTACGGCTCCTCCGCCCGCTCCCCGCCCGACCTCGGCTACTTCTCCACCCCGCCCGGCGGCACCGCCCACAGCTACGGCGCCGCCACCGCCACCGACACGGAGCTCGACGGCGAGGACTCGTCCCGCTTCACCTCGCACCGCCACAGCCGCCGCAACTCGGGCGACTTCCGCAACTTCAGCGCCGGCTACACCTCATCGTCGTCAGACGACCAACACGCCCACCGACAGTCCTTCTTCCTCCCCTCACAAGGCTACACCGTCCACCACGCCGCCGCCTCCCACTCCTCCGCGGGCTACACCCTGCCCTCGATCGCGCACCAGCGCGTCACGCGCTCCCGGGAGAGGGTGCTCGCGTATGCGACGGCGGGGTGTTTTGCCGCGTCTGTAGTGCTGATGGGCATTGCGGCCGTGTTGATCGCTACAGGGCGGCATCGCATGAGGCTCGAGGTGGATGCGGCTGCGCTGGTGGGGATTGTGTCGAGTCTGGGGGCCGCGTGTGGGGGGTTGTGCATGGCCGGGGCGAGGCATGATTCGCTTGGGTGGGTGGGGAGGTTGGCGGTGTGGGGGGTTTTCTGTGGGGTTTGTGTTGTTAATGGAGTGTTGTTGGTGTTGGTTATGGGGAATGCTTCGGGGGTGTGAGGTGCTTGTTGAGTATGTCAGTGTGGACTGGTGCGCTTCGAGGTTGGTTGATGATGCTGCTGCGCCGGTTGGATACCTGGTGTCTTTTTCTCTTGTTTTTCCCGTGGGTGTCCTCCTCCCCAACCCCACCCCGCCTGCTATCTCTCCCCCTTTTTCTTTTCCTTTTTTCTTTTTATTTTCCTCTTGTTCTGCACTGCATGCCTTCGGGCCGGGGGAACGGTTCGGCACACTTTGGCCGGCCGTCTCTCGAAAATGGATACCCGCTCTTGTCAAGAGGGTCTGTGATGAAATGCATTAGACGGCCCCCCACCCCCCCACTCCATATGATAGAGGAGCTCTCTCCCTTGGGGGGGTTGTTTGGTTTGGTGGGGTCGCGAAGGGGTATGGGCATTGGGTATGGCGCAAGACGGTTGCTTGCAGAGGTGGCCTAGCGATAGGATCGTGAGTAGCGAGCTGAGTGTGAATTGATTGGTTTTGTTTGAACTGGACTGAACGAACTGGGTGCTGTGCTGGGCTGGTGGGGTGTGACGTGAGGGGGAGATGGTGGTACAGCTGTGGTTACTCGGTACACGTGAAGGGAACGACGTTGATTAGTGACTTGCGGGTCGTGTCGTTTACATGTCCGAGAAAGGCATGTCGCTTTGTAAGAGAGGCGTTGCGGCGGGACGATTGGCCGTGCGATGTCTGACATGGCCGAGGGGAAACGAAACTCCACTTCTCGGTCATCAGCACTTATACTTCACATGGAGAGACACATTTCAACTCACTTGATCTCACACCAAGCAAACATACTTCAACTCACTAACACCCGACACTGGACAAGACACGCCTCGACTTGATAACCCTCACGCCAGGCCAAGCACACCTCGACTTGCTTACACGGCACCTCACACTCACCAGAACACACACCTCAGCTCACTTACACCGTCAAAATGACCGCCAGCAAACTCACCACCCGCTTCCCGGACGCCCAGCACCCCATCATCATCAGCGCGCCGATGCTGGGGACTTCCAACGGCACCCTCGCCGCCGAAGTCTCCAAGGCCGGTGGCATTGGTGAGTCCTTGCTCCCCCTGAGCTCCTCCCACCCATCATCAGCAGTCTCAGCCACTTACCAAGTCAACAACACTCGCCAACAGGAATCATACCCGGCGGGTTCGACTTTTCTCCCGAGTCTGCGCGTACGTCGACCCCTCCTTAACCCAAACCTCTCCTCTCCACCTACAAGAGCCAACCACCAACCCAACCAAACCCCAACCCCCAAACTAACCACCGCAACAGACCTCCGCGCCCTGGAAACCGAGCTCCTCAAAGCCCGCACAGTCCTTTCTTTGCCCTCCTCAGCTCCCCTCCCCGTGGGAGTAGGCTTCATCCTCGCCTCCGAAACCTTCACCCCCTCCACCTTCCTCGCCACAACCCTCCCCCTCCTACTGCACCACCGCCCGGCAGCGATCTGGCTGTTTGCGCCTCTTCCCGAGGCACTCACTTCCGGAACGTTCCGCGACATCGTCAAGGAGCTGAAAAAGAATGGGTTTTTGGTCATATGCCAGGTATGTATCCAACCCAAACCAAACCCCATCATAACTGCCAGGCACAACTGACGATGAGCGACCTGCTACCTAGGTAGGAAGCGTCGCCTCGGCGCGCCAGGCCGTCCAAGACGGTGTCGATGTCTTGGTCTGTCAGGGCGTGGATGCGGGGGGCCATCAGTTCTCGTATGGACAGGGCGGGGCTGGAGTCGTCAGTCTTGTGCCTGAGGTGGGGGATATGCTTACCAGTGAGTTTCCGGGGGAGAGAATAGCAATTGTGGCTGCGGGAGGGATTGTGGATGGGCGGGGAGTTGCTGCTGGGTTGGTGCTTGGTGGGTTCTTCTCTTTCACCTCGGACGAACTGGGAGGTGCTGATTCTGGGCGCAGGGGCGGACGCGGTGGTTATGGGGACAAGGGTGAGTCTTGTGCTGGCTTGATGGGTGGTGCGGTGCTGATGCTGGATAGTTCATCGCCGCCGAGGAGGCCTGGACGCCCGAGTTCCGTAAGAAGCTCATCCTGGAGGCGACAGACGGCGGGCCGTCGACGGTCAAGTTAGAGTCCAGAACTCTTGTTCGGCGTATGGATGGATGGCTGACGTCCCGCAGAACCGCGGTTCTCGACGACATCCAGGGCACGCCCATCTGGCCCAGCGTCTACGACGGGCGGGCCCTGGCCGGCAAGTCCTGGCAGGACCACGCCGCGGGCATGCCCGTCGACGAGAATATCCGCCAGTTCAAGGCCGCCGACGAGGCGGGCGACACGTCGCGGAAGATCACCTGGGCGTGGGTACCCGCATGCCTCCATACCGGGACTGTGGCTGACATTTCTTTCAGGGGCACTGGCGTGGGCTTGGTCAGGGACATACGCCCAGCAGGAGAGATTGTCCGAGAGGTGCGCGAGGACGCCGTCAGGAGGATCCGGATACTACAGGCCGCCATCTAGTGTCGTCAGGCTGAATTTCAACTCGACAACTTCTACAGATCCTCCTTGACCTCCGCCCCCTCCTCCTCCCTTACATAAACCCTCCTACCCCCCACCCACGTCTCCCTCACCCTCACCGCCCTCAACCCCTCCACCCCAACCTTATCAATCTCCTCATCCAGCACCACCCAATCCGCAAACGCCCCCTCCCGTATCACCCCAGCCCTTCCCTCCATAAACCCCCCCGACGCCACCCCGCCCGTAAACCCCCGCAACGCCTCCTCCAGCGTCAGCGCCTCCTCGACATGCCACCCTTGCTCGTACCCCGGCGGCCCGCTCCCCGAGCGCGGACTCCGCCGCGTCACGGCCGCGTACAGCCCCTCGAACGGGTTAGGCGGCTCGACGGGGAAGTCGCTGCCCAGGACGGGCCCGAGGCCGAGCAGCGAGCGCATGCGGTAGGCTTCGTCGCGCGTGCGCTGCTCGCCCAGGCGGAACGCGGCGTAGGCCATGTCCGAGGTGGCGTGCGTCGGCTGGATGGAGGGGAGGAGGCCGAGGGCGTGCAGGCGGGCTTGGTCGGCGGGGTGGATGATCTGGGCGTGCTCGATGCGGAAGCGGTGGCGGGATTGGCAGGCGGAGAGGGGGGAGTCGGGGCAGAGGTCAGCAAGGGAGGCTTCCAGGGCGTCGATGGCCAGGCGGTTGGCCAGGTCGCCGATGGCGTGGATGTTGACCTGGAAACCGGCCGCGGACCAGGACCGGGCGAGGGAGGTCAGGGTCGACGCGTTGACCAGCAGCGAGCCTGACGTGTCCGGGCGGTCTGAGTAGGGGGCCAGCATGGCGCTGCCCCAGCTGCCGAGGGCGCCGTCGGCGAATAGCTTGACGCTCCTGACGCTCAGCATGCCGTTCGGGTGCTCGACCTTGACGGCCTCGTCCGGGCAGAAGGTGTTCCGCTCGGGGCACTCGACCATGGCGTACACGCGGAGCGTCCAGGCCTCGGTGCTGCTCAGCTCGTCGTACAGCTCCAGGTCGGCCGGCAGCACGCCCGCGTCATGCATGCCCACGAGGCCGACCTTGTGCAGCTCGCGCATGGCGGCGGCCAGCCACGTCTTCTTGCGCTCGCGGCCCGGCCTGGGCCATAGCGCCGTCACTAGGTCCATGGCGTTGTCGCAGAACACCCCCATCCCGGGGGTTCGCACGATCTCGCCACCGGGCACCTCGTCGGGCAGGTCGGGCAGCAGGTCGAGGACCGCTTGTGAGACCCACGTGCAGTGTACGTCCACCCGGTCCAGCATGAAGTACCCGCCCCGGAGCACCTCGTCTTCCTCGAGGAGGTCCTGGGTCAGTCAGCCTCATCCTGAGCAGCCGCCACGCCAGTCCTCCAACCAGAACCACCCCTTATCCACAAGGAAAAAGAAACACCCAAAAAGACTCACAGCAAAAGGCATCCCCCCCAAAACCATCTGATCCCACCCGACCCCCCGTCCCCACACCTCCTTAGTTCCCACCCCCGGATGGCTGCCCACATACTCCCTCAGCCTCCTCTTGACCTCGTCCACCGAGTCCGCCCCAAACAAGTCTGCCGAGTCCAAAAACTCGCCATACTGCAACAGATGCCCGTGCCCATCCCACAGGCCGGGGAGGACATGGCCCTGTTTTATCTTCACCTGCCCATCTCCCTCTCCACTGTTTGAAGAGAAGATACGGGTGAATATCCCCTTGGAAGATACTTCAAAGCAGTTGTTCTTATTGTCAACATCAGAGCTGTCGGTGCGGACGGATTGGTAGCAATATGTCTGCGCTACCTCTGTGGTTGCTGCGTCGCTGGCTTGGCGGCTGCTGTTGGTGTCTGGGTGGCCCACGACGACACCCCGCGGCAGCAGGGCGATGGCGGCGAGGGTGGCAAGGAGGGAGAGGCGGAGGAGCCATCTTGTGGGGGTTGTTGGTGTTGGTGGTGGTGGTGGTGTTGGTGGGAAGGGGGGCATGGTATTGGTTTGTGGTGGAGGGTGGGTGGCAGTATCGTGTTTGCTGTTCTTGTTTTTGTAGCTGTTGTCGTGATTGTTGGTGGTGTTGTTGTTGTTGAGGCGGTAGTGGTTGATGGTGGTGGTAGTGGTGATGGTGTAAGTCCTCACTCTCAAGACTGTTGTTGTGTCTCACAACAGAAAAGGAAACAAGCGGTCTCGGGACACACCGCAGCAGATCCACACCAGTCCGCTGCGGTGCGCCGATCTGCAGCTAAGAGCCGGACCAACCAGGGGCAACCCACGCCTTATCAACTTCACCACTTGAGACGATCCCACCCAACCCCTTTCACATACTGTGTAGCACAACACAACACACCACACAACGTACGACATCACCCCCAACCACCGGTCCAAACTTCAGCCTCACAGTCCATTGCTACCATCCTAACTATGTAAAGACAGCCCCCATCAACTCCCGCACCAGCTAGCCCGCAGCGCCTCAAGGGATCAAACACACGACAACAGCAGCAACAACCCCCATGTCTTCAATCCCAACTCTTCCAACAGGCCTCTCATCCCAACCCACTGTGTGTGTGACCCAGCTAGCACATCTCATCCCATCCATCATCATCAGACTGGTGCTGAACTGAACCGAACCAACCCAGCAAAAAAACACAAAACGAGCCCGGTTCCATCCATCTATATACAAAGCGATCAGTTAGGAGAGAGGAAAAACAAAAAGAACAGAACGGAAAAGACACACCACACCCATTTCATCACACCGAGTGGAGAAAAAAAAGAGAAAATAGAAAGTGCGGTGGTGCAAGCTCAGAGAAAGGAGAACAGAAAACAAAACACCCTCAATAAAATGCAAAAAACACAGGGGCAAGTACCTAGGTACGTACGTAAAAGCCGTATAGGTAGTACTAAGTAAGTAGTAAGCCATCCTGTCCCACCCCATCCCAGTGCGCTGCAACAGCAACAATTCAACGAACGACCAAAACACACCACACGCGTAAAACCGTCCCAGTAGTTACTCGCTACTCCTGCCCAAAGCCCATCGTCTCTTCCACAGCCATGGTGAGCTTCTGCTGGAGCATCTCGAGGGATTTGTATGGTGGGAGGTCGAGGCGGTTGAAGCTGAAGGTCGTGCGTTAGCAAAAATGTGTCGCAAGAGATCCGAGTTCTCCTTGAAAAAATGAAAAAGATATAAGGAAAAGAGGGGGAACATACCAAGTATGCGCCTTGGGCAGGTTATTGATCTCGCCGGCCTTCTCAATAGTAAACCGTCTCGGCCCATCGCTGCCCTGCAAATCCTTGAACCCGTTGACCGGGATGCGCGACGTGCCCGTAGTAAACTGCAGCAACCGCGACTTCTGCTCGCCGTCCCACGACCGCACCGTCTGCCAGAAGAACTGAATCACCTCGTCCGACTCGGTGTAACCGCGGTAGTCGGTGTGCTTCTTCCAGTCGTCGACGTCAATCTCGGCGATGCCGCCGATCAGCAACTCGAGCTCGCGCTCGTCAAACACGTTGATGAGGTCGATGGGGATGAGGTCGTGGAACCCCTCCTTGAAGGCCTCGAACTGCTCCGAGATGCGCTTCTGGATGCGCCACTTGACCATGAGGTCGACGTACTCCTTCTTGTTCTCGTTGGTCACGTCGATGTCGCGGCCGCCCGGGATCAGGTCCTCGACGGTCAGCACGCCGAAGCGCTCGTCCTCGGTCGAGAAGGTCTGCTCGAGGATGCCGCCCGAGATGTCGTTGTCCAGCATCCACTGCAGCGAGCGGTGGAAGTCGGCGTCGACGCCCTCCATGTCGGCCAGCACCACCATCTTGCCCAGGATCATCTTGTACAGCGCGCCGATGAAGAAGGCGTCGAGGAACCGCCGGTGGAAGATGGCCAGCCCGACCACGCGCCCGATGAACTTGAAGTAGTTGAGGTGCTCCGGGTTGATGCCCGAGTGCGGGTTGATCTGCAGCGTGTAGTTGTCGTGCGCCGAGTACTCGAACAGGCAGTAGAAGGGGTTGAACATCTCGTGCGACAGCAAGAAGAAGAACTCGCGCGACAGGCCGCCGTAGTCGAGGCCGTCCTCGCCGTCAAACTTGATCATCAGCCGCTTCTTGAGGTCCGTCGCCGATTGCCGCGAGATCTCGGCGAACGAGTCCTCAAAGATGTGCGACCGGCGCACCTTGATGTGGCACTGGCCCGACAGGATGCGCATGGCCGGCTGCGACCGGAAGTAGATGAGCTTGCGCCGGAAGTCGCGCTTGTACTGCGGCACGTTCTGGTCCAGCGACGACGGCAGCCGCGGGTCGTCCCATGTTGTCGTCTTGGTGTTGTGATCCACAAAGTAGACCCGCGCCGTGTTGGTCAGCCGCATCTCCCACCCGCTTGGCAGCGGGCCCAGCTGCGACACGGGCTGCTGCTGGATCGTGCCGTTGGTGTTGTTCTGCCCGCCGTACATCCGGATGTACTGCTGACGCCGCGGGTCCACCCACGTCGTCGTGCGCGTGTTGTGGTCCACAAAGTACGCCCGGCCCTCGGGCGTCCACCTCTGCTCCCAGCCGGGCGGCAGCTCGCCCGTGCCCGCCGTCGTGGTGCCCGTGTGCATCATGGTCGACGAGGCGGCAGCCTGCGTGGCCGCCTGCTGCGCCTGCTGTGCCTGCAGCGTCGGCGAGTTCGCACCGGTGCGGTCCTCGGGTAGCGTTCGGTTTTGGTGCCTCTGCCGCTCGACCTGCGTGTTGGCCTCGGCGGTGCGCGCCTCGGCGGCCCCCGAGGCGCCCGTCGGCCGGGTCCAGCTCGTCGTCCTCGTGTTGTGGTCGACATAGTACGTCCTCCCGAGGTTGTCCTCCCGGCGCTCCCACCCCGCGGGCAACCGGCCCTGCGCGTCCTCAAACGGGCTCAGCGTGCTGCTCGCCTGCCGCGGGCGGCCCGGCCCGTTTATGGTGGGTGCGGTGGCCGACTGGGTCGATGCTAGGCTCGACGGGCGGATGGGGAGGTTCAGCGGCCCGCCCACGGGCGTGGTGCCGTTGAGGCCCGACATGGCCGACGACGGTCGTTCCGAGGCACGGTCGCCGTTGGTAAGAGTCGACGCCTGCGGGCTCAGCAAGGAGGGCCTGCTGGAGGATGCTATCGACGGTTGCGCGGGGGCGCGGGTCGGGACTGCGAGGTTGGTCGAGAGGTTGATGATTAGTTTTCCGTGAACCACGAGGTTATCACTGGCCTTTTTGAGGTCCCTCGTGAGCATCTGGTCTGCGGAGGGGTTGGTTGTGTGTCAGCTGGGATGAAAGAGTCGCCGGGCAAAGGGAGGGGAAGCGGGGTGCGCCCTACCATCGGCTTCGGGAGCCAACTCGATGGCATCTCCTACTCGGATGTTGATGACACCGAGGAAGCCCTGGTCCTTCTTCTTGAACTTCTTCTGGTCAAAGACTTGCACGGCCAGGATGCTATCCTCGTTGGCTTTGCTGTTGGCTGTGAGTGGCACTGTCCAACACGCGGCCCTGGGAGCGGCCCGAGGGGTGGTGCGGCGCTTACAAGTCGAACGTCTCATTCCAATACGGATTCAATGTCCGCTTCGAAACCCCCGTCGTCTTGGTCTGCTCGCCATTGACGGTGGCAACCGCGAAGGGGTCGGGAAACCCTACGAACGCAAGGGTCAGCACCACGCGACCACGACGGGACGCCGCACGAGAGGAGCCATCACATACTAAAGACATCTCGCTTGTATAAGCCATCGGCGGCGATGACTAGACGGCCAAGTTAGCGTGGAGCGGCAGGAGAGGCGGGATCCGACCGGGCGTACTTGTGACGCGCAAATTCGGCTGGCTGTTGGCATCGTCATCAGGTCAGCAAGTGTTTCTTATCTGAAACCCGTCCTCGAGAGCCGGATCGGCTGACCGCAGGTGCGGTTTGCAAGGACGGCTCGAAGGCAACGTACGCTGGGAGCCCTGCATCCATCCGGTTGCTGCTCATGATTGCCGGCAGCGCAGATCGGAGCGAGCACGCGGCGGCGTGTTTCGCTCACCAGACCGGCGGCGGATCGGTGTGTTGCGGATGCGAACCCGGAGCGAGGCGTGGGGAGGGACGGAGGAGATGGAGAGTCGGCGGCGTCGCGAGTGGTGCGGCGGCGGAAACGGCGGTGGTGACGGCGGTGACGGCGGTGGTTGACAACGACGGGGTCGATGGAAGGGAGGCGGGGGATCCCGGCCGATGGAGGATGGAGGATGTCGGAGTCGTCGTGGGTGCCGGAGTGTGGCGGACGCGCAACACCTGCGACTGCGAGCACGTCGAAACGGACAGGGGGGGCGGGCAGCAGGATCGGGCGTGGCACGGCTCGGACGTTAACGTTATAGCGAAGACAAAAGCGAACGGTGAGCGCAGCTGGCCCGTCGAGGTGAGGGTCGGGAGTGAGTCGAGGGGTGTGGATGATGAGGCTGTGCTGGTTCGAGCACACCCCGCTTTGGCAGCTGGTTCGTCGACTTGCAGCAGGCGACGGCAGGGGATCGGGGGCGCCGGGCGGAGGGCGCTGGGCAGTGGGCAGCGGGCGGCGGGCAGTCGAATCGGGAATCGGGAATTGAGCGGTGATGCGGTGGCTGCTCGCGGCACACACAACAACACAGCAGCAACAGCAACAACTTCGAATTAACGTTAGGTACCGTGTCGGTATTTTGTTGTGGGATCACAGGGCGGCAAAAAATGGCACGATCCAGAGGGAGGCTGGTCAGACAAGACAAGACAAGAGACAGCCGGCAGATCTCGGCCTGGCGCTTGTCGGGACGTCCAGTGTTTGCGTCGAGAGTCAAGTCGAGCCAGAGACTGATGACTCCATGTTCCATGCGTCTCTCACGGCGCAGCAGGCATCCACTCTTCCCTGCCCGCTGCCCACTGCCCACCTGCTGCATCCGTCCCGCTGCGTGCCACCACAGGCCTGAGGCGGCAGCGGGTGAGACTTTTCGAAGGGCCCGCTGCGAGGGGAGAGGGGCGCTGAAGCGTTGGAGACCCCTGCATGCGGGCCCCGCCAAGGTTGAAGCCAGGCTCGAGCCAGGGTGTTTTGAGGGAGGGAGCTTAAGCTTAGCGCCACCCAGCGAACTCGCGTGGCCACAGGGAGTCGAGCATCACACTTGGTTAATACTTGGACTCTATTTCAGGTATAGTTCGGGGTAATATTGCTCTGCACGTTGAAGGCGTGGTCTGCATCAAATTCTGGATATACTTTGTACATAAAATGTTTGTCTCGGTGCCTGCGACGGGCCGGGCTGGCCGAGCCAAGTGGCGTCGATGCCTTGGGGAGGAGGGGAGTTGAGGTTCGATGAAGAGTTCGCCGCCTCCCACTTCCTGCGGCCGGGGTGCGCTCCGGGCTGGGACCAACCACAGCAAAGCAGCCGTCGGGTATCGAACTGAGCGGATGGATTGGGCGTCGCCTACAGCAGCTACTCTCAGTTACGTTAGAGGCTGTGGAGCAGCGCTGCGGTAACGTCACCCGGCGGAACTTCCAGGTTGTTGGATTCCAGATCCTCAGCTGGGGCTCTCAGAAAAACTCGCAGCTCGGAAACCGGGACACGCGTTCGGCGTTTCGTGTCGAGGTCTGCCGTCGACAGCCAATGCAGGATGCTGTGTCCAGAACACACAAGCTCAGACAGGGCATGGACCTCAAATCATGGACGGCTCCTCCCGAGTTGGGATTGCCATTGTGATTGGGATTGGGATATTTATGGCAGCCTGGCCCGTGATCACGCGCAGATCCATAATCTATCACCGCATGGGCGCCAACAGCGGAAAAAGTCATGCCGTCCAACGTGTAATCACAGCACAGATGGACACCATTCGTTTCTCCGCTGACTGTATTCGTACCAACCGTAAAACACCACCACCAACCACCGACCCGGAGGAACGAGGGCGGCCAACCTCGGCCTCGGATGTAACCATCGACTCAGATGAACCGCCCGGCAAGAAATGGTGAATAAATGCCGTCGTAGCTCACGCGGTGACGGGGACAACCACCATATATGACTCGAACAAAAAGAAAAGAAAAAAAGAAAGAGCAAAAACCTGAGGTGGCCTCCTGCCTTTTTACCCCAATCCTTGACGCCTGCCCGAAGCAAACAAGCAGATTAAATCCCCTTGGTAAAGAAATGCCCTCCCTGGCTCGTATCATACACCCTGAGAGGCTGTCCGTCGTCATCCCCAAACGACCCCAGAACCACAGCACATCAGCCTCCTGCGGCTACCCGACACCTCCTCTTCCTCCCAGAATCAGTACGGCGCAAACCCGCGGCCCCGGCCCCGGTAGCCTCCGCGGTATCCTCCGCCTCTTCCGAACCCGCCGCCCCTGCCGCCGGCAAACCCACGGCCGCCGCCACGGAACCCGCCCCTACCGCGTCCGCGCGTCATGCCGGGGATGTTCGTCCTCTTGGGCTCCACCTTGATGTTGCGCCCCTTGAAGACGCTGTCGTTGAGGACCAGCGCCTGGGCGACGAGGTTGGGCTCGCTGAACTCCACATATGCGTATCTAGACCGTCTCGTGTCAGCAAGCCCGGACATGGGATGAGACCGTGAAGAGGGGAAAAAAAAACATACCCCTTGGGCTGCCCCGTAAACTTATCCAGCAAGATCGTCACGCGGTTGATCGACCCGCAGCTCTGGAAGTGCGCCTGCAGCTCCTCGGGCGAGGTGGTGTAGTCGACGTTGCCGACAAAGATGCTCCGGTTGTCAATGTCCTCCTTGTCCTCGCTCAGGTCCTGGCGCGCCTGGTCCAGCGACGCCTGCATCTCCCGCAGCTTGGCCGCCTCGGCCTCCATCTCGGCCACGCGCCGCTTCATGGCCGAAATCTCTTCCTGGTCGACCGGTTAGCCTCCTCTTGTAGCTCTTGCTTGCGCAAGCTGCGCGCCCTTGCGCCGGGGCCTTGGGCGTGGTGGTGGTGGTGGTGGCGCACCTCATCGTTGTCGCCATCGGCGTGCTCCTCCGGCGCCTCATCGTGCGGCTTCTCCTCGTCCTTGGGCGAGCTCATCTTGGCTTTGGTCGCGCGGCGTCTCTTTTCTCGAGAGGGTCGGTAGCTGGGCACGGCTGATCGTCGTCAGCGATGAGAGATCAGGGGCGGGGCTTGCGCGCTCTGGTCTGGGTTGGTTGGTGGAACGTGAGTCGCGACAGGCTGGGCCAGAGGTGGAAGAGGGAAAGCCGAGATTTACCGAATCGAGCCAAGGCGGAAAGAATGGCGACGCCTGTTTAGTCGCGTACTCGCAGGAATCCCGGATACCCAGGCGGCAGCGTTTGGGATGTTAGGTTCTTGGGATAAAGGCTCGAGGCCGGTGAATTCGTGTTGGCCCGAGCCCGAGCTTGGAGAGCTCACGTCCCGGAACTGGGAAGCTCATGTTGCGGCTAAGCAGAAATGCATTTATCAGAATCCAGTTGCTGGTGTGCAACCATGCATAACCGGCTGTCATGCACAAAACGGGACTCAGTCTTGAACATCCCCTTCCTCCTCCAAGCCCAACGTCGTCTCATCATGTATTCTATTTGTGCCTCCTCATCTTTAGAAACGAGCCAATAATGACATCATGTTCTTCAGGGCATTGCCCTGTAGACCAGGATTTCGGAGTTGGACACGGTCCTGTGCTGCTGCTCACTTATTCTCTCGGGATTGCGGGAGAGAACAACCTTTTTGCTTCGCAAGTTCGTTCTTGTGATGTTAACTTAGTGTCAAGGCAGCACGTTCGCTTTGACTTCCTTTTGTTAGTCTAAAGCCCTGCTTTGGTAAAAGCGTCTATGTCTCCTTGGAATCTCTAAGAACGTCCCTCACTAAGCTTGTTGAGTTGTTGTCCATGATGTCCCTCCCCGTCCCCTGACCTAAGAGTGGGTGAGTTCAATAAACACAGTGCCGCCTCGAGCGGCGGGAACAGGACGACAGTGAGTACAGAACACAGAAGAGAACAAAAACCAATCAGACGAAATCCGGTCGCAGGCAGAAATGCTGAGCAAGGCATTCTGAGCTACCCCGCCTTGCACCTTGTTGAAACAGCTGAGAGGCACGCAGGCCGAATTACCTGCGCAACGACCTTGGGACACTGCAAAAGGAATTGGTGATCGCCTCAGAATTTATGTCTTGATTGAATTACAGAGACAGCAGGTGTGGCATCCTAGGCAAGGGATCTTGGGTGATTTAATCCCTGTGGGGCTCAATTTCCCAGGCAGCAACTCGGCTCTGTCACGACTCAGCTCGGTCACTCTCGATCCGACCGATCAGCGGGAAATTACACTCTTTGCCTTCCAACTACCTGGTACTTACCTTCTGCAACCGTCAGCGACGTACCTGGGAGTCAGTCTATAGTCGCAAACATGTCGCTTGCCCCCGCGGCAACGCGCGATGGCTGGTCGTACTCGGGCGAGCTCCATGTCGAGGCTAGCAACAACCGGCACCGTCGCGCGACCCTCCCGGAGCTCAAGGCCGTCTTTGACGGCTCCGATGGCGCCAAAGACCGGCCGGCCCATTGGTACGAGGCCCAGCTCATTCACTACGGCCTGCCGCCGTCCAAGACCAAAGGCACTGCGAAAATGAGGCTCTTCGACGCTGTCAGCCAGGGAAATCTGGCCGTGCCTGGGCACATCCTCAAGACGGAAGCCGAGCTGAAGAAGGAATGGACCAAGCGGGACCGTGAAGCCAAGCAGGCACTCAAGAAGTCGACAGCAACAGCCGCCAAGACGCCCAGGAAGCGCAAAGCGGACGACGGTGATGCTGTGGTCGCCTCTGGAACCAATGTCAACATCAACATCTCGCTGTCTGTCGGGGCTCAGGGTCATGTTCAGGTCGTCAACGCGGGGCCGGCATCGAAGAAGGCCAAGACTTCGACTGCCACCAAGTCGACTGCTGCCAAAGCAACGCCTAGCAAAGCGACTGCTACCAAAGCGACTGCTGCGAAAGCTACGGCTGCCAAAGCGACTGTCACCAAGTCCACCGCCACAAAGTCAACCGCCACAAAGTCGACCATCACCAAGTCGACCACCACTAAAACCGCTACCGCTAAAGCAACTCCTGCCAAAGCAACTACTGCTAAAGCGACTCCTGCTAAAGCGACTCCTGCCAAAGCAACGCCAGCCAAAGCAACTCCTGCCAAACCAACACCAGCCAAAGCAACCCCCGCCAAACCGACTCCTGCTACTCGCAAACCGCAGACAGCCCGGCGAGGCACTTCTTCAGCCGCCTCCTCCCGCCCCGTACCTCCGCCGCCCAGCAGCGAGCGAGCGCCCCGCACGAAGCAGACGGCGCGGCGCTCCCGCCCGTTCAATCCCGCCAGCCAGGGCCGCACGGCTCCCGCAGCCGCTCCCCAACCTCCCCGGTTCGACGCCACCCCCGCCCAGTGGGACACCCCGGACGACCCTCCGCCTCCTTATCCGGGCTCCTGCTACGACGACGACGAAGACGACTACGAGAACGACGGCTACGATTCCGATGGCCACGACCCCGATGGCTACGACAACTCTAGAAACGACAACAACCAAGACACCATCGACCCCAGCATCGGCACCCTCGCCCCCCTGGGCCTCCTCAACGGCCGCTACGAAGTGCGCTGCGCCGACTACGAAGAAGACTGGGGCATCATCTTCACGCTCGACGGCACCGCGCTGTGGGGCTCGTTCGAGATCGGGCCGCTGTCCGGCATCCTGCGGCTGGCCGAGCGGCCGTGGGCGTCGTCGCACCGGCGGCTGTACTTTGAGTGGCGGGGGGAGGATGACGAGGGCGAGAGGTTTGTGGAGACGGATGACGGGAGCTATGTTGTGTTTTTGGGGAATGGGGTGATCGTTGGGGAGCTTTGTTTTTATGGCAGGATGCTCGAGTTTGAGGGGTGCCGTGTTAGTGGGCAGGAGACGCGCAGCGAGGTGAGCGTGGCTGAGGTGAGGAGTCAGTGGGAGACTCGGTGGTAGGGTGTTGGCATTGATGGGGGTATTTGTTTGGGAACTTGTAGGTAGGAAAGCCGTGTCCAGTATGCAGTGATTAGATATCTATGTTGGTTTAAGGAGCATCTTGACGATGACGTCACTGCTCAGCAAGGTGCTCGTGGTGTTGAAGGATTGTCTCGCTTCATTCCGATACCCAACGCCAGCAGTTTGGCTGAGACGTTGGCACTAATTCACGACATCCCTACACAACACTGCTCTCAACATGCCTTCTTGTTAGTGAACGGGTTCCAAACTGGCTGAAGGAAGTGGTCGTCAGCAACCCTAACCCAGCTCTGGAAACCCCTGATTGATCGGCGCATGAGGGGCTGTGTTTGGGTTTGGAGTGTCTGCCTGCGCTGCTGCCCCGCAACCACGCAACCCCTGGCTTGGCGCCGCTGCCCCTCCATCTCCAGCGTGCATCAGGCTCCATCCCACTTAAAGCCCACGCCCACGCCCACGCCCACCGCCTGCAAACACCATCCATTCCTCTTCTTCCAGCCTTCTGCATTTTGATTTCCAGCTACAGACACTCGCCATGTCGATCGAGCTCGAAAAGACCCTGGCTGCGGCCCCCGCAACGACGCGAGGGCAGCCGACCCAGCTCTCGACCGATGCCAAGGGAGAGCGCATAGCCTACGCCGTGAGCAGCCTGCCTGTGTCTGTCTGTCTTCCAGCCTGCTAACGTCTTTCTCCCAGTCCGGCAAGTCCATCTTCCTCCGCAGCATCGACAACCCCGACCTCTCGAAGCAATACACGGGCCACACGACCACCACCACCGTCGCCAAGTTCTCGCCGTCGGGCTTCTGGGTCGCCTCGGCCGACGTCTCGGGCAAGGTGCGCGTGTGGGACGCCGTCGAGGCCGTCAACACCAAGGGCGAGTACGCCATAATCTCGGGCCGCATCGCCGACCTCGCCTGGGACGGCGACAGCCAGCGCGTCATCGCCGTCGGCGACGGCCGCGAGCGCTTCGGCCACTGCTTCACCGCCGACAGCGGCAACAGCGTCGGCGAGGTCAGCGGCCACAGCAAGGTCGTCAACGCCGTCGCCATTCGCCAGCAGCGCCCCCTGCGCGCCGCCACCGTGTCCGACGACGGCACCATGTGCTTCCTGCACGGCGCCCCCTTCAAGTTCGCGAGCAAGGCCGCCGGCCTGCACAAGGGCTTCGTCATGGGCACCGCCTTCAGCCCGGACGGCAGTCTGCTGGTGACCGTCGGCGCCGACCGCCGCATCCAGCTGTACGACGGCAAGACCGGCGAGCCGACCAAGCACGTCGGCGAGGGCGTGCACACGGGCAGCATCTTTGCCGTGAGCTGGGCCAAGGACTCGAAGCGCTTCGTCACCGCGAGCGCCGACCAGACGGTGCGCGTGTGGGATGCCGAGTCGGGCGAGTGCGTGCGCACGTGGCGCATCGGCGAGGAGGGCAGCGTCAACGTGAGCGACCAGCAGGTCGGCGTCGTGTGGCCGCACGGCCGCACCGACGGGCTCATCATCAGCCTGAGCCTGGGCGGCGACCTCAACTACCTAAACGAAGGCAGCGACAAGCCCGTGCGCGTCGTCCAGGGACACAACAAGAGCGTCACCGCGCTGGGCGTCGAGTCCAGCAGCAACGGCAAGACCATCACCACCGGCAGCTTCGACGGCAAGGTCCTCAGTTGGGACGTCTCGACCGGCGCCGGCACCGTGGTCGAGGGCCAAGCCCACTCCAACCAAGTCACCCAGTTTGCCTCCGCCGCAGGCCAAACCCACAGCGTCGGCTGGGACGACACCCTGCGCACCATCCAAGAATCCACAAACAACTTCCTCGGCAACCCCGTCAAACTCCCCTCCCAACCCAAAGGCCTCGCCACCGCCGCCTCAGGCCACACCATCGTTGCCCTCAACGACAGCCTGGCAGTTTACTCCGCCACCGGCCAACCCCTCACCACCCTCCAAACAGACTTCACCCCAACCGCCATCGCCGCGCACGGCACCACAATCGCCGTCGGCGCCGCCAACAGCACCACCCTCGAAATCTACACCCTGACCCTTACCTCAGGCACCCTCTCCCCCACCCAAACCCTCACCCCCACCACCTCCTCCATCTCAGCCCTCTCCTTCTCCCCCGACGGAACCCACCTCGCAGCAGGCAACGCCTCGGGCAAAATCGTCGTCTACAACACCTCCACCAAAGACTGGCGCGTCGCAACAGACCGCTGGTCGGCGCACACGGCGCGCGTGCTCAGCCTGGCGTGGAACGCGGCAGGGACGCATGCTGTTAGCGGGGGGCTGGACACGAATGTGCATGTGTGGAGTCTGGCGAAGCCCGGGAGTCGGGTGCGGGCGGCGAACGCGCACAAGGATGGGGTTTTTGGGGTTGCGTGGGTTGAGGGGGGGCGGGCGGTTAGTTCGGGGGGGGATGCGGCTGTTAAGGTTTGGGGGGTTAAGGGGTTGCAATAGGTGGTATGTAGAGGCTGTGTTGAGGGAATGAAGAGAGGGCTTTGAGTTGCTGGCCCTTTTAGGGGTCTTGATGTCTGATGAGTGAGATGACTTGACGGGACATACAGTCGAGAGACAAGGCAGGAGAATATATGGTTTGTTTGCTTGCTTGTTTGGTCTGCGCGGAGACAGAAGAAGAGGGGTTGACTCGCCTACCTACTTGGGAGTATAATGCCTCGAGACGACTGTCTTCACAACGGGAGATGAGATAAACTCGAGGATGACTCCGGCCAACCATGTTTGGCACAGGACCACGTAAAGTCTATCGGATGACGCGTGACGTCTATGCTCACAGCGAAAGACGAGATATATCGAGTATGATTCGGGCGGTCCATGTGCAGACCGGAAAATAATATAAACTCGCCCGTGACCCAGGACGACCATGCCCAAAGACAACAAGAGATCAAACTCGAGTATGTCCCTGGCCGACCAGTTCAAGTCCGCATGATGAAAACCTCGAGTCCGGCCCAGACCATGTTTAAATACAAGAGCAAAAGGATGTATGTGATGTGGGGTATCTCGGTCGTCAGGAAATGGGTCGTGTCAACCACCCAGCGCATCACACTAACTCCGCGCCCTCAACCGTCCAAGCCAGCATAAGAAAATATGTGTAATGCACTCGGGTATGTCCCATCCTCTCCCGGAATTCATCAACCCAGCCCGAGTTTGTAACCCAACAAAAACCACCAACCATGCGGTGGGAATATCATCCTCCTCCAATCCAGTCCAATCCAGTCCAGTCAATCCATCTCATTCATCTCACTCACTCATCCCCATCCTGAGCCTGAGCACCAGACACACCACCCTCCTCCACACCATCACCACCCTCCTCCCCCTCCTCAAAAACAACCTCCTCAGAAACAACCTCATCGAAATCTGCCCACACCCCATCCCAGTTCTCAAACAGATTGTTGGCATCGTCATCCTCCTCAGCAGCCTGTTCTTCTTCGCGGGCAGCCAGGTTCTGGTAGAAGATTTCTTCGGGGGGGAGGACAAAACGGACTGTGTTGGCATTTCGGTTGGTATTGGCATGCCCGTGGCCGTGGCCGTTGATGCCGTTGATGCCGTTGATGGTAGGAAGGGGGAGGTTGGCTTCGTCTAGGTCGATGAGGCCGTTGGCATTGTCCGGTTCGGTCTGGGCGGCCGTGGTTGTGGCAGCAGCACCGGGGTTGGGGGTGTTGGCATTGTGGTGGTGAGGGCCGAATCCATTGATGCCGTTTACGGTGGGCACCTCGGGAAGGGTTGTCTCGGCGGGGTGGATCGGCCAATCGAACGTTTCGAGGACACCGATGTTGGTGCCGAGGTTGGGGGGCGGGTTGCCGGTTCCGTTGAGGGTCAGCTGAGGGGGAGCTAAATCGTTTAGGTCAATCAGGTCGTCGATATCGGTGCCAACCACGAGGGGACCTGGGTAGCGGTCGTTGACGGTGCCGGTGCCGGTGCCGGTGATGGTGGGCAGCGGCAGGTTTGCCTCGTCCAGGTCAATCAGCAGAGAACCCTCGTTCTGAGCGCCAGTAAGGAAAGCGGCGTTGTTGTTTCCGATTCCGTTGATGGTGGGCAGGGGTAGATTTGCCTCGTCCAGTCCGATCAATGTAGCGTCCTCAGTTTGAGTGCCCAGAATGGGAGAAGTGTCGGGGTGATTGCCGATTCCGTTGATTCCGTTGATGGTGGGCAGAGGGAAGGTTGTCTCATCCAGGTCGGTGAGTCGGCCGGCCTCGTTCTGAGTGCCAACATCGGGAGCAGCATTCTTATTGTTGCGGATTCCGTTGATGGTAGGCAGAGGCAGAGTTGCCTCGTCCAGGTCGATCAGCGCGCCCTCATTCTGAGTGTCAACAACGAGCGGAGTGTCGGGATGGTCGCCGATGCCGTTAATGGTGGGCAGAGGTAGGTTTGCCTCGTCCAGGTCAATCAATGCAGCGCCCTCGTTCTCATTGCCGACAAGTGGAGCAGCATTGTCATGGGTGCCAACTCCGTTGATGGTGGGCAAAGGGAGGGCCGCCTCGCCGGTGTTGGTGGGCGCGTTGTCTTCCTGAGCTTGATCTCCGACGATGCCCGGCGCAGCATCGTTGTCATCCCGGTAACCATTGACGGTGGGCAGAGGCAGAGTGGCCTCGCCAAGGTCGATGAGTCCGTCGTCGGCAATCTCGAGGTTCAAGTTCCCGTCAACAACAGGCTGAGAAGCGACTCCATCGTGGTCGCCGTCGTCATCATCCTCGTCATCGTCGTCGTCGTCCTCATCCTCGTCATCCTCATCCTCGTCATCCTCATCATCATCATCCTCCTCCTCCTCATCCTCCTCCTCGTCTTCGTCGTCGTTCTCATCCCCACCATCGCGATCCGCGCGGCTGCCAGCATCAAATTCCTAATCAAGCTGTGGCATGTCGCCGGCCTCCTGGCTCGCCACCGCAACAGAACCACCACCACCACCGCTGCCGCCCGCCACCGCGTGCTGCTGCTGCTGCTGCTGCTGCTGCCGGGACGCAAATTCGGCCTCGGCGGCCTCCAGCTCGGAGAGGTGGGTCTGGGCGGCCAGCTCCTCTGGGTAGCACGTCAGCACCATCCAATCGAAGAGGGTGACGCGGTCGGCGGCGGGGACGGGGAACGGCGGCGGGCGGTAGGGCGGGAGGGCGTCCAACGTGCCTTGGGCGATGCGCTCGGCGATGCGGTCGATTGCGCTGGCCAGGGCGCTGGTTTGGGTTCTGGGGTTAGTTTTGTTTTTGCGCAACTGGTCGCGCTGGGGAGGGGAGTAGCTTGCTTACCCGATGTGGCCGTGGACGACCAGGTTCTGCTCCTCGAGGCTCTCGGCCAGCTCGAGTTGGTGATTGTCCATCAGCGTCGGATTGGCGACGACAATCAATGGGGCGCCGACGCCCAGTACTTCACCGATGGTTCCGGTGCCTGGGATGAAGAATTAGTTGCGACGACGTGCAAGGCGGCCGGCGAGATGAAAGAAGACTTACCGCCGTGGGAGATGACGCACCCGGCCGGGCGCACACCCCGCTCGCCGCGGCAGGCGACCAGGTGCTCCATCATGTCGCCTGTGTAGGCGAATGGGCGGACGTCGACGCCGCGCGTGTCGTTGTCGCGCAGGCGGGCGACGCGCTCCTCGAAGGCGGCCAGGTCGGGGCCACACTGGACGTCCAGGCGGACGTAGCCGTGCCCGGCGAGGGCACGCAGGAAGGCGGGCGAGCTCACCTCGTCGAGGAGGGAGCGGAAGCCGGCGGTGGCCCCGACCGTGACGAAGCAGCGGCGGGCGGGCGAAGCTGGCGGGGCTGTGTGTTTGGGGTGGTGAGCACGACGACCAGTCTCATTCTCAAAAAAGTTTAAATCCAAACTCGAATCAAATTCATCAACTCGGGGGCGTTTGTGCTCACGGGCTTGGGCGGGCCCGTCCCCCTCGACCCCGTTGCCGATGACCATGGCAGCGGCAGCGGCAGCAGCGGGCTCGACGTCGGGGGCAGCGTCGGGGGGAGCGGGGACGGGCCGATCGCCAAGGAGGACGAAGGCCGAGGGGTCCATCCTGGCGCGGAGGGGGGTAGAATCGCGACGGGTGCCGAAAATGTGGGACGAAAGGGCGGGCGGTCAGTCGGCAAAATGTCGGCAGCGCGGATTGTGAAGGTGGGAGAACGGCAAGGTCGGGTATATCTCGGAAATATCTCGGAGGCTAGAAATAGCCGTGAAAAGCGGGGCCGCTCAAAGAAACAGTGGGGCCTGTTCACCACGCCGGACATCGTGTCAGAACTCAATTGACACGGCACGGAACATCATTAAACAACAGAGAACAATACACAGGGCGTCAATAGAGCATGGAGTGAGTGCTTGGCTCAATTGATGAGCTTGCCATTGTTGAAGAGTTGACGAGTTCTCTGAATACGGTATCTCCTGAAAAGACAGGTACAGAGTGCTGCAGCTCTTGCTTGAATGCCTCTTCTGTGTCTGGCGTGAACAGCGGTATTCTGCCCTCTTGTTGGCCACCTTAGATACCTGGTGTTCTGTCTTCATTGTCTCTGAATAGTCAACCAGAGGCCAGGGCCAACAATCTGAAATCCCACCTGTACTTGTTTTTTTGCTGTGGCCTTGACGTTCCTGTTGAGATCCAGAGCTCAGTGCCGCTGTCTCATCTGTGGCTGTGCACATTGGCTGTGGCTGGAGCCCGCCCAGCGGCGCGACTCCAAATTTTTGGTGATCCGTTCCCACCACACCAGTGCCCGCCAGCAGCCGGCCCAACCACAACCCGACTCAACATCCGGCATGGCCTCCCCCGCCAACCTCCTCCGGCTGTGTCTGCGGCCCGGACGGCGGCTCCCACGACTCCCGACCCCAGCAGCCCGGCGGCCCGCCCTCCGCCAGACATTCTCGACGACACCATGGCGCTCCGCCGAGCAAGATCCGGCCAGCACCGACGACGTCGAGGAAGGGGAATCGTACGTGTATAAAAACCCCGGCGAGTTTCTGAAGGGCATCCTCGACGACGACACCATCTCGCCGCAGGAGCGGGCCATGGCCACGCGCATGCTGGCCGACTGGCAGGACGTGCCGGTCGGCACCAAGAAGGAGTTCGACAACCTCAACCAGGAGGTCTTCACGGCGCTGTCCCCGCTGCGGCGCATCATCATCCCCAAGCGCGACAGCTTTTGGAACACGGAGGAGTCCGATTCGGACCTGGTGACGGACGAGATCGGCGAGGACGATTTCGAGGAGGACGACATCATGGCGCTGGGCCACGCCAAGCTCGAGGAGCACCGCGAGTTCCGCGAATACGCGCGCCTCGCCGTGTGGGAGATGCCGCTGCTCTCGAGTAAGCCCGCCGGGTACCTTTTTGGGGAAGCAATACGACGGGGCTAACGCGCAAACCAGAGCTCGCAAAACCGTTCCGGCCGCCGACAGAACAAGAAGTCCTGCGGTTCCGCTACACAACGTACATGGGCGAGTTCCACCCCGCCGACCGCAAGGTGGTGGTCGAGTTCTCGCCGGCCGACCTGACAGTGCTCACGCCCGCGCAGCAACTCAAGCTCAAGAAGCTGGCCGGGGTGCGGTACAACCCGGAGAAGGACATTGTCAAGATGAGCTGCGAGCGGTTCGAGCACCAGGCGCAGAACAAGCGCTACCTGGGCGATCTTGTGGACAAGATGATTGCCATGGCACAGGTGGGCAGGCAGCATCCACTTTGCGCCCAGTTTCTTTGCTAAACTACGACCGTTCTAGGACCCCACCGACATGTTCGAGGACATCCCCCTCGACACGCGGCACCACCAGTTCAAAAAGACAATCAAGTTCCCCGACTCCTGGCGGCTGACCGAGGCGCGCAAGAAGGAGCTCGAGGCGCAGCGCAGGCAGGCGCTGCTGCTCGACGACACCAAGCGCACCGAGGGCTCGCTGGTCGACGGCGTGCAGACCATCCAGCAGGCGCTGCTCGAGGCCAAGAACGCCGAGGAGCTGATGCTGCCCGTGGCGCGGGTCAAGCTGTCCCGCGGTAGGCGGTAGGGGGCGATGAAGGGTGGCGCAACGTGCCTGATCGGACTCGGGGGACTACTATCATCCTATCTCCGGGGATGTGACGGTAGACTGCCCGGCCTGTGCTCGCAGAGCGGGCGGTTGGGTGCTGTATTATGAAGACAATGTGTGTACATCAATCTGCATAGAGAATCGGGCGAGAGTTTTGTATTCTGTATTGATTCTGCGTTTCTGCCTCTGTACAGTCCGGAAGAGTGTATGTCTCCGAGGTGGTTGTTTCGGCCCAACACAGCGGGCCGTCTCTCGCGAACCTTGGCGGTGTTTTTACACAACCTCGCAACCTATGCCATACTCCCGATATCCCGGTCCTTGTTGTCCATACTACCGTACACAGGATGGAGCATTCTGTATTTGTAACCGCACCTAGACCTCGGCGTCGCCCAGCCTGAGACGTCGCTGCAGCAAGCCACGGCAATGCAGCGGCCATGTTGCCCAGAAAGGGAGGTAGCGGCACCAGCAATCCCTAGAAACTATATTGCGGCTTCACATGCCATGTGTCCAAGTGGAACCGGACGCGGCGCCATCTCGCCGCGGGCTCCATCGCACTCCACAGCGAATTTGGATTTTGGAGACGATCCGAATCTTGCAGCGCTGAGAGCGCGTTTGTCAGCGGTCTAGCTCTCGTCCCATTGTCTGTGGCGATGCAGGGACTCAAACAGCATGCGATGAACACATTTCACAGCCATGCAAGCTGAAGCAAGATGCAGACAGACCAGACCTCGGCATCCCGGTTGCATCGTGGCCTGGGTGTGGGGAAGCCTGCGCCAAGCCTGCACGCAACCCTGGTAAACTCCCCAAAAGCAACAAAGTGCCCCGAACGGCCCCAACGGCCTGCTTCTGGAGCACCCGTGATGTGAAACTGGAGGCCAGAGTTGGAGCCCGGTTGGAGCCAAGTTGGAGAGTTGCAGGCGGAAAGGTCCCGATGGGGTGGCAACCCCGCCGGGGATGCATGCAGGTGCAGGGGGGTGGAGCAACAGCTGCGTGCCTCGGCCTCTGCTCTCCAGTTCTTCTGGGTTGCCCCCGTCATGGGCCTTGGATGGCACTGCAGCACAAGAAATGAAGGCACAAAAGCAGACTTAAAACGCGGCGAGCTTGGCGGCGTCGGGACGATTCCGAAGCCGATTTGACATTGCATGGCAGAGCCAGGCAGAGCCAGGCGCAAGCATCCCCAGTCCGATCTCTTTCTCCTCCTGGACTGGCTTCGGCTTCGTATTTAGTCAACGTCATTCCCTCATTCCCCCGAGGGCAGCATTCCAGAATACACCCCCCTCGAGTGCCTGCTTGACCCTGGCTGCAGCACAACACCACAACACCACCACAACACCACCACACCATCTTCCGAATCACAACAACCACAGAGACACCCCCCGCCATGGCCACCGTCACGATCCCCCCCTTCGAGGCCACGGCCGTCGACGCCATCCCCAAGATCGCCAGCACCGCGCGCGGCGTGTTCCGCACCCACAAGACCAAGGACCTCGAGTGGCGCCGCGTGCAGCTGCGCAAGCTGTACTGGGCCGTCAACGACTACGAGCCGCAGATCGTCGCCGCCCTGCGCCAGGACCTGCGCCGCTCCGACTTTGAGAGCCTGCTGACCGAGGTCGAGTGGCTCAAGAAGGACTGCCTGTTCCTGCTCGACCACCTCGACAAGTACGCCCGCGACGAGAAGCTGCGCGCCCCGGACGTGCCCGCCACCTACTCCTTCATGCGCTTCCGCCTGCGCAAGGAGCCGCTGGGCACCGCCCTCATCATCGGGCCCTACAACTTCCCCGTCCAGCTGCTGCTCGGCCCCTTCGTCGGCGCCATCGCCGCCGGCTGCACCGCCGTGCTCAAGCCCTCGGAGCTGACCCCGGCCTGCGCCATGGTCATCAAGGAGCTGGTCGAGACCCGCCTCGACCGCTCCGCCTTCGCCGTCGTCAACGGCGGCATCCCCGAGACCAACGCCCTCATGAACGAGAAGTGGGACAAGATCTTCTTCACCGGCAGCGCCGCCGTCGGCACCATCATCACCAAGAAGGCCGCCGAGACCCTCACCCCCGTCGTGCTCGAGCTCGGCGGCATGAACCCGGCCTTCATCACCAAGAACGCCAACCTCGCCCTCGCCGCCCGCCGCCTGCTGTGGGGCAAGACGGTCAACTCGGGCCAGGTCTGCATGTCGCAGAACTACGTCCTCATCGACAAGGACTGCGTCGACACGTTCGTCGAGTTCCTCAAGCAGGCCTACCGCGACATGTTCCCGCGCGGCGCCCAGGCGAGCCCGGACCTGGCCCGCATCGTCAACCAGCGCCACTTTCTGCGCATCAAGAAGATGCTCGACTCGACGCGCGGCAAGATCGTCATGGGCGGCGCCGTCGACGAGTCCGAGAACTTTATCGAGCCCACCGCCGTGCTGGTGAGCTCCGTCGACGACCCCATGATGCAGGAGGAGTCCTTCGGGCCCGTCTTCTCCATCTACCCGGTCAACTCGCTCGACGAGGCCCTCAACGTGGCCAACAGCGTGCACCGCACGCCCCTGTCCCTCTTTGCCTTTGGCTCCAAGGCCGAGAACCAGCGGGGTACGTCCCCAATATCCCTCCCTTCACCCATCCCCTGACTAACAAATGTTGCAGTCCTCAACGAAATGACCTCGGGCGGCGCCACAATCAACGACGCCTTCTTCCACGGCTCCATCAACACCGTCCCCTTCGGCGGCGTCGGCGACTCCGGCTGGGGCGCCTACCACGGCAAGGCCTCGTTCGAGTGCTTCACCCATTCGCGCACCGTCTCGGAAACCCCGGCCTGGGCCGAGGCTCTACTCCGGGTCCGATACATGCCGTTTGACATGGGCAAACTGAAGATGCTGAACCGGCTGACGAGCAAGAAGCCGGACTTTGATCGCCAGGGGAGGGTTGTCAAGGGGTTGGGGTATTGGGTCGGGGTTGTTTGTGGGTTGGGCGGGGGGAGTGCGAAAGGTGCGTTGGTGAGGTGGGCTGTGCTGGCCGTGGGGTGGTATCTCTATGTCAATCGGGTTGGGAAGTAACTCACCTGAGAAAGAGGGGGGAATGGGTTGGGTTTTTGCTTTTTCTTTTGTTTGGATCTTGGGGTTCGGGTTTCTGGCTGGCTCTGGTTTTGGGACAAGCGATCTAACGCCAGATGTTTGTTATTAGGAGACGAGGAATAATGGACTTGTACGATTGCGAGCGAACGAGGAGATGGACCGAACCGCTGCCGGCGACCGATGCGTGGCAGGTAGGTTGGGCGTTGATACCCTGTTTTTTTTTTGCGTCTGTTTTCTGTTGTGTTTCCAGGTTGGGCCGTCCCTTCACACTCGGGATCACCTTTCTTCTTTTTTTTCATGTTCCCGTCTTTGGATGTCTCTTCTATCGCTTTTCTTCTTGTCGTTGGTTCAAGCAGATACCACAGGGAGGCCACCACCGGCCCATTTCTTTCGCCGTTGTCACCTCTCTTGCAGTAAGCCCAAGAAAATACCAGCAAGGGCCACTACCGCTGTCTTC
>FTCG01000386.1_pt1 | contig 47849 bp, 37 predicted proteins | sample 1639641 | NCBI WGS metagenome assembly FTCG01 (sample SAMEA3914864, study PRJEB12502) | metagenome | biome: forest; material: soil | place: USA | collected 2012-03-12 | depth 0.3 m
GAAGAACGGCCGTGATGTTGAGGACCTTGAGACCCGCGAGCCTCACCACCAGGGCGGCAAGGGCAAGGGCAAGAAGAACGGTCGCGACGTCGAGGACCTTGAGACCCGCGAGCCTCACCACCAGGGCGGCAAAGGCAAGGGCAAGAAGAACGGCCGCGACGTCGAGGTCGAGGCTCGCGAGCCCCACCACCAAGGCGGCAAGGGCAAGGGCAAGAAGAACGGCCGTGACGTTGAGGAGCTCGAGACCCGCGAGCCTCACCACCAGGGCGGCAAGGGCAAGGGCAAGAAGAACGGCCGCGACGTCGAGGTCGAGGCTCGCGAGCCCCACCACCAGGGCGGCAAGGGCAAGGGCAAGAAGACCAACTAAGGGCCGACCTGATACACGACAATATTCTCTTCTTATTTCCCCCTCCGAAGCTCTTCCGGCGCGCAGTTAGTGATCGAGACAGGAGCGTAGCTTTGCGAATAATAGTTGGCGTATCAATTGCCTGACCCATCTCTCCGTGACATTGCCTTGCGTGCCGTCGATCAATTGCCGGGTATTCCGTACAATCGGCCGAAATACTGCCAACGCGGTCATAAGGCACAGCGAGCAATGCCCGCCTGGCAGACTGGCAGCGTGCCAACTGCTTGTTTAGGCGAGCCGGTGGCAACACAGCCGACCAACCAACGGCGAGGAGATGTCGGTTTACTTCCGAATCGGGAAAATGCAAGTACAGGACACTCGACGCCCAGCTGGACCTACAGATGATGCTGTCAGCAGAACCGTGTCATTCTGCCTCGAAGGATCAGAGACGTCACATTCATTCCAGCCAAGCACGCGTACCGTAAATGTCTCCAATCCGCAGCTGCAAGACTGGATATAAAAGCATGGCAAAGACAGGCAGGTCAGGGACTCGCTCCCATCACATTCCACGCTCAACACGCAAGCAACATGGCGCTTCGCTCACTCTCTGCCCTCTTACACCTCCTCCTGCTCGCGGCGGCCCACGCCAAGTCGCAGATCGCGTGGACGCCATGCGACCTCGACGGGGCCAGCGTGCCTGTCTCGTGCGGCACCCTGAGCGTCCCGCTGGACTACACCGACTCACACTCGAACGCGACGCTCGCCCTGGAGCTCCGTCGGATCCCGGCCGTCCACAGCCCGTCCCGTGGTAGCATCCTGTTCAACTTTGGCGGGCCCGGGGACAGTGGCTTCAAGGATGTGGCTGTCTTTGGGGACTTGCTGAGGGTGTACGTGCTCGGGGTCACTCCCACCTTGAAATCTGCTGACGAGATTGGTGTAGTTTGACCGGCGGCTACCACGACCTCGTTGTGTTTGCGCCTCGGTACGTGCCACAGCCGAGATCCACATCGGCATACTGACGCGAGACCAGAGGCACCGGTAACACGCTCCCGTTTTCGTGCTACGCCAGCTTAATCGAGCGGAGCGTCGCCCAGCTCGGCATCGTCGCGGGACGCTCGTCCGACGTGGCGCTGGGCAAGCTCTGGGGCGCTACCCAGGTTGCCGCCGACGCGTGCCACGCGGCCCGGAACGAGACTGGCGCGCTCGTCGGCACCGCCTTTGTCGCGCGGGACATGATGCGCATCGTGGACGCGCTTGGCGAGGACGGCCTGCTGAGATATTGGGGTGAGTGGTCGCGGCGTGGCTGGCGAGGGCTGAAGCTAAAGTAACCACAGGCTACTCGTATGGCACGCTTTTGGGCGCAACCGTCGCGGCCATGTTCCCGGACCGGATGGACAAGGTGATCCTGGACGGCGTGGTCAACCCGCATGAGTATTACCAGAACAAGTATGTCGGCCTGCAGCGCCGTCTGCTTCCAAGTCTCGTCAGCTAACCGTCACAGGGAAGTTCAAATGTTCACCGACAGCGACGCCGTCTTCGCAGGCTTCTGCTCTGGCTGCATCGCCTCCGCAAACTGCGCCCTCAGGCGCAACCACACCTCGGCCTCCCTCCAAGCCGCCATCACCTCCTTCATCCACACCGTCAAGTACCAGCCCGTCGTGTTTGCCCTCCCGCCGCCCATAGGCTCCGTAATGGTTGAATACACCCTCGTCAAGCAGCTCCTGCTCCTCAACCTCTACTCGCCGGCCTCCTGGCCCTCCTTCGCGGTCCTCCTCGACGGTCTCATGACGGCCAACACCACCGTCATCGCCGCCTACGTTAACGGGCTGCTGCAGTCATCCGGCGACTCCTCCACGGCCGCCGACTCGGGCGAGGCGCTCACGGGCATCAAGTGCAGCGACGTGCGGCCAGCGGGACGGGCGACGAGCCTGGCAGGGATCAGGCCGGTGGTGGAGGGACGGCACAGGCTGAGTCAGATGGTGGGAGATGCGGCCGACTACCTGCCGATCGAGTGCGCGCAGTGGCGGATGCCGGCGAGGGAGCAGTATGCGGGCGGGTTTGCGGGGATCAGGACGCGCGGGAGGTTGTTGGTTATTGGGAATGCGTTTGACCCGGTCACGCCGTTGGTGGCGGCTCAGAATGTGAGCAAGGGGTTCGAGAGGAGTGTGCTGTTGAAGCATTTGGGGTATGGGGTATGTTCTCCATTTCTCCCATCATTTTATCCCCTGCGTGTTGTTTGGAATCGAATTGGCGCTGACGGATCACTGCAGCACTCTTCCCTGGCACAGGGCTCCCTGTGCACGGCCAGGGCAACGCGGGCGTACTTTGTGAACGGCACGCTGCCCGAGCCCGGAACGGAGTGCCGTGTGGATGTCGACCGCTTTGCCGGGAACGACGGGTGGGATGAGGTCATGAGCCATTTCAACACGGGCAATGCCACAGCCACTGCCACACGCAGCGTCGCCCACAGAGTCGCTCGCCGGTGGGAGGCGGGGCGGCATCTGGTGGGAATGGGACCGCTGGAGTCGTTGGTCAGAACTGCCCGACTCGGAGTGATGGATAAACTGTAATGATACTGGTTGTGTTCTGGAGAGGATGAGGATGAATTGAAGCTCCCTTCTGGATTGATGAGGATGAATTGAAGTATTCTGTATTCCGAACTGCAGTGGTCTTCATCAGGTTAGCGTGTCGTGTTGGCGGGTAACAGTGGGTAAAGTGGCACCCGGCCACTGCCGAGAGGATTCAGAGTGCTGCAGGGCCCCTAAGGTTAACCCAGCGACCAGTGTTTCACAACCTCGGCGAATCCCAACCCTCTCAACGGCCGCCTGACATCACCTTCACATGGCGAGCCAGCCATCGCAGCTCGGCCAACACCCGATGATGCACCGATCCTAGCGACGTCTTGTTCCGAGCCCATCGACAGCTGCGAAAACCTCGATGCATGGACGCATCGGGCGGCGCCATGACGGACCGCGACGCCAGTCCCCCGCCGAACCTGTCCAACCTGTCCAACCTGTCCAACCCGTCCAACCCGCTCCAGCTGCACCCCGCTCCCGCAGCCAGCTCGACTACCTCTCCCACTGATTTTGCACTGCCCAGCCAGACACCCTCGACCTCCGAAAACCGCCGCCATGTCGAGAAACATGCCGAGAAGCGGCCCTCGCCAGGCCACCGCGCCCACAAGCCTCGATCCAGCGCCGGCTTCCTCCTGACCGACTCCCTCAACCGCCACGGCTCGACGCGCCACCGCGATGCCCACACACACGCCCCAGACAAGCGACAGCGACGGTCGATGGAACCACACACGTCCAAGGTTGCCCATGGCCCCGCGGCAGGGCCTGACCCCCGTCACTCCGAGGAACAGTCGTCCTCGACCACAAACCGCGACTCACTCGCCGGGGAGACCGTCGTCGGCTCTGCCGTCGGCTTGTCCCCGCGCGCGAGCATGGCCCAGCTCGACATGGAGTCGGCCCAGATCGTCAACATGGCCCTGAACCTGAGCGAGTCGAGACGGCTCGCGTCGCGGAGGAACATCCCGCAGACGCCGCCGAAGCTCGCACCCCTCCCCGACAACGCACCTGGCGGCAGCCTCCGGTACCACCTCCAGCAACAACGAAAGGCGTCGCGGACCGTCTCGCCCAAGCCCGACCGCTCGCCCAGGGTCGGCGGCCGCGCGTTCACGCCCCTGCCGCCTGCCTTCGAGCCCGGGACGTCCTACCGCTACCACTTCTCGCAGTCCACCCTGGCCAGGGCCCAAAAGGCCAAGGAGTATCTCGAGTTGATGGCCCAGTACCGGCGCGTGCTCGAGCTGGTCCCCCGGCTGGAGCCCGAGCGCACCACGAGGCCCTGGGCCGCCACGCCTTCGGGCACGCCCAACAGCTCGGCCCCGGCGTCCCGGGTGCCGACCAACGAGGAAGCCGCGATTGGCCGGCCCTACAACCCGCTGCAGTACGTGCGGAATCGCAAGGTGCGGGCCCGGGAGAGGAAGGCGATCGACGGCGAGGCGCAGGGCTTCGACGACGTCCTCAAGGTTTCCGAGTGGATCGACGGCGTGGCCAAGTGGGTGGCCACCGGACAGGCGCGCCTGCCCGGGAATCCCGCCTTGCCTCCCTTTGCGCCCGCAGAGGTGGCCGCTATGCAGCCGTCCCCTTCGTCGACGAACGGGAGGACGGCTGGTACGAAGCCGCGGCGGCCCCGGGTCGATTGGGTGATCGACCCCGCCGACATGCTCGCCGACGTCTACTGGCTGGAGCTCGATGACAACAAGAAGCTGGTCGAGGACCGCCACTGGAGGCGCGTCTTCCCCCAGGGCCTTGATGTCCCACGGCCCGCATCCCGCGACGAGATGCCCCGCCTGGCCACGCCGGGCTCCGCCAACGACCTGTCGGAAGCCCACACGCCGGGCGACAAGGACACACCGGAACACCGGCACGACCGCGAGCATAGCCTCAGCGCGGCTCGGGACCGTGCCCAGCAGAAACTGCGGGCGCTCAAGGGCTCGCACCGCGTGACCGGTTCTGTGACGAACCGCGACCTGCTGCGCGTCCACCGGCGCTCCCTGTCCGAATCGTCCGACACCGACACCGATCGCCGAAAGCGGGGTGGTGTCGGCACCGTCCGATCCCTCCTGGAGAAGCAGATGGAGGAGATGATTGCCCAGGAGCAGCGAGAGGCCGAGTCGCACCCGCTCTACGACAAGGAGGCCGGCCGCATGAGGCCTGCCCCGACGACTCCCGAGCGGGAGCCACGGAGCGCGGGCGAGTATGTCGACGGCCGCCGCCGCGCCGATTCCCAGCTGAGCGAGGCCGAGATCAAGGCGCTGAAGCCTCTTCCTGTGCCTCGCGAGGCGCCGCAGGCCGCCGGGCGCGCCAGCCTCGAGGTGCCGAGGAGGCGCTCCTCGGCCGACGACGACACGTCCCAGCCGAGCTCTCCCAATCTGCGGCCCACGCGCGACCTCAGCCGAGTCCCGACTATCGGCCTGGACCTGTCGCCCCTGTCCAGCAGGCCCGGCTCGCCGCACCGGAATCCGCTCGCCAAGGTCAAGAGCATCTTCCGCGATCGCAGCAGGGAGCGGATACCCGAATCGCACGCCGAGGACGGCCTGACGCTGTATCCTCCGTCAGAAACCTGGCTCGGGACCCCCGAGTCGGCCGGGAGCAGCGTCCCGTCGCCCCAGCGGCGGCCCTCGAGGAGCCCGCTGGGCCACCGGCCGCATAAGAGCCTCAGCAGCGCCCGGCTGCGCGGGGAGGGCGGCGCCGGTCTCCGATCGCTCCTCCGCGGCCCGCGCATCGATACGGTCCTGCGCAGCGGCGTGTCCAAGGTCAGCGACATGATCTGGCGGAAGGACGGGGACGAGTCCCTCAGCACGTCAGACTCGGATGCTGAGTCGCGGGGTAGGTCCCGGCGTCCACGGCACGGCCGCAGTCTTTCGGTGCAGGACGCGAAGAGTCTGATGGATGCGCCCCCGCTCCTGCCCGATAACAAGACCGGCCGCTTCCAGCACCCTCCGTCGCGGCCGATCAGCCGGCGGTCCTCGCGCTTTGACCTGCTCAAGCCGCCGAGGATCGACGTGCAGAACGCCTCACCCAGCGTCTCGCCGCCGCAGCTCCCTACACTCCCTCACGATGTCGGATCGGACGCGGAGTCACAAGCTGGCGACATCCGCGCCGCCACCGCCCGCCTCGACGCCGTGCTGGCACGCAACACCCGCCACTGGTCCATCGCCCACCCCAAACCCTCAACCCATCCGCCAACCGTCTCCAGACGCGAAATCGCCCATCTCCGCGCCCGCCTCCTCAGCGCGGGCATCCAAGCCGCCGAAACCGACCGCCGCGCCCGCGCCCGCGCCCGCACCCTTGCTGTCCCGGCGCCCTCAGCGCCGCTCCCCAGCACCGATCCAACAACCCACCTCTCCACAGCCCAGACCCTTGCCGCAGACATCCACACCTCCACCACCCACTTCCACACCCTCTCCACAGCCTTCACCACCACCACCGTCCCCGCTCTGCTCCACCGCGTCGACTCGCTCCGCTACAAGGTCGCGGCCGACCTGACCTCGCTCGCCAACTCGGCCGCCGACGCCGCCGACGACGCGAGCCGCGACCTGGCGGTGGGGCAGAGGCTGAAGGTCAAGAGGGTTGTGGACGCGATGGAGAAGATGCTGAGGCGCCGGCGGAGGCGGTTCCGCTGGGTTAGACGGGCCGGGTGGTTGGTTGTCGAGTGGCTGCTTGTGGGTTTGATGTGGTATGTGTGGTTCTTGGTGGTGGTTGCGAGGGTGGGGTTGGGGGTTGGGAGAGGGGTTGTCAGGGGGGTGAGGTGGTTGTTATGGTTGTGAGGATTGTGTTTCCTTTATTCACAGGGAGGCTGTGGCGTCTCCGGGATGTCGTCGTGGTGTTAGGGGCGGAGGTGGGTTGTGATTTTGAGGGTGGTGACCCTAGGGCGAGATTGTGCTGTTTGTTAGAATGGAGCGATACCCAGGAAACGTACGTAATACTTTAATGCAACAGAGTTGAAGATGGAGTGTTTGCGGCCAGTTGACTAGGTTAGTGGCGTGCTTCTAGGTCACTTGCTTCAGGGGTGTCAACAGTTGCACACTCGCCGCATCACAACAATTCCACAAGTCTACCTCTACAGCCAAGAACACGCCAGCTAGCATTACAAAGTCTAGAGCCAACACCTCACAAATCACTCGATCCTCTTCTTGCCCTCCTCCGCATTAATGTATCTCGCCGTGCTGAGACCGCGCTCGTGGCGGGCCACCAGCGGCCCCAGGATCCGGTCCTTGCGCACGCGGCTGATGGTCTCGTGGTAGCCCTCGGTCGCCCACGGCCGGGGGTTCAGCTTGGGCCAGTTGACCTGGGAGAGTCAGTCTTCGTCGAAAAGGGAGAGGCAAACAGAAAACATACGTAGAGCATCCCGTTGGACAGGATAAAGCGCACACACCAGATGGTGACGACAACCCACAGCAGCACAAACAGGCACAGCGGCCAGACGGCGGCGTCGGGCAGGCGCGGGGTGTAGGTGGCCACCAGGACAAAGAAGAAGCCAAAGGCGGCGATGTAGGGCACGCTCTGGATCCACACGGGGCGGCGGTCGGCAAAGATGAAGTTGGCGCCGATGCCGCCGGCGGGTGGGACGTAGGCGCCGAGGAACAGGTCGAAGGCGTCCTGGCGCGGCCCGTCGAGGAAGTTGTTCTTGCAGTAGCGGGTGACGGCGACGTTGCCGTCCTGCAGGGCGCCGCCCTTGGTGCGCTTGCCGAGGCGGGTGAGGTCCGTCTTCATGGCGCCGGTGCCCGAGTAGCTCTTGGAGACGACGTCGGCGTTGTCGGCCCACATGTTGCGGAAGAGCAGCTCGAAGGCGGCGTCCTCGTCGGCGAAGCGGGCGCCGCGCGGCAGCAGGCCGAGGTCGGCGAACATGCGGTCGAGGGTCCAGCGCGCCAGCAGGCTCTGCACGACGTTGGTGCGGTCCAGGCAGTCCATGCAGTTGGTGCGCACGACGCTGGTCTGCAGGCCGCGCACCTCGAGGCGGCCGTCGATGCGGCTGCCGCCGCCGGGCATGTCGGCGGCGCGGAAGTACTGCTGGGCCACGAGGGCGTTGCGCATGCGGTCGATGAGCAGCTGCGCGCGGTGCATCTGCAGGCCCTTGGTCTCGGCGTGGAAGTCGAAGTAGACGTAGTGCAGGCGGTCGAACGGCGAGCGCGGGCTCGTCGGCGTCGTGTTGATGGTCTGGAGCCGGTCGTCGGCGTGCTGGTCCGCCTGCGCGGGCTCCGAGACGAGCCGCTCGACGACCTGCTCGTAGGCGTTCTTGACGGGCAGCTCGCGGCCCTTCTGGTTGACTAGGTTGACGAGGTAGTTGTCGCCGTAGAGGCGGATCTGCTCGTCGAAGTGGGCGCGGGCGGCCGGGAGCGCGGCCTCGACGGCGCGGATCTGGACCTTGGGCGTGTACTTGAGCGTGTTGATCTCGGCCCAGTACGCCGGCACGCTGCCGCGGGTCTGCACGTAGGCCATGATCTGCATGTCCCGGTCGGCGGCGCCGCTCCGGTCGAGGCCTGGCCCGGCGCCGCCCAGGCCCGCGGCGGCGTCGTTGAGCACCAGCACCTGCTCCGTCTCGTTGTAGTTGGCGGCGTGGCCCTGGTCGTCGAGGCCACGGGTGAAGTAGCGGGTGCCGGCGCGGTGGCGCGAGCGGCGGCTGATGAGGGCCAGGGTCAGCGGCGTGCCTTTGAAGGTGGTCGGGTGGATCTCGAGCATGCCGAAGATGACGGGCAGGATGTAGGGGTCGATGCCGGGCTGGGGCGCGGGCTGGCCGCGGGCGCCGTGGGTGCGGAAGTCGATCAGGTCCGACTGCACGAAGCGGTTCCAGAAGAAGCGGTCGTCGGCGCGGCGCCAGAGCGGGCTCGAGGCGTCCTGCTGGGCCTGGCGCTGGAAGCTGTTGGTGAGGTCGATCGAGTACGAGAAGTACATGGGGCCCGACTTGATGAAGCCGCGCAGCAGCGCCAGGAAGCGGTCCTCGTCGGGGTCGCGCACCTGGCGCTCGCGCAGCGGCAGCAGCTCCGTCGCGACCACCTTGTACACCTGGTTGCCGCGCAGGCGACCGACAGGCTGGGCCTTGGTGATGACAATGATGTACTTGTCCAGGCGCAGGCGGATCATGCCCAGGATGCCGGCGATGCTCGTCACGCGGGACACGCGCTTGCCGGCGAGGAGCGAGGCATCGCTGAGGCGGATGTCGCCGGTCGGGCGGTCGATGGACAGCGCGGGTGCATTGGGGCTGGAGGGGGAGGAGAAGATGTACGAGTCGGAGGCGGTCTGCACGTTGATGTCGCGGAAGGGGAGGGCCATGGTGAGGGAGGTCTCGAGGGTCTGCAAGAGTTGAGAGGTCGAGACGGGTGGGAGGGTGGTTGTCAAGGTGTCGACGAGGGAGCAGTTCGCAGGATTGGCCGATTCTATCGCATCCCAAGCGGTGCCAGCTGGTGCGCAGCAAGTCAAACTGCAAGGTCGGCCGTCAGTTTTGCACGATCCGTGTCGGGGCTGCGAAGAATGGGCGTCCCGAGGTGGTTGAGTCCATCGCCTGCGGCGACTTCAGGTACGGAATGTTGGTCCTGGAGCTGACAGACTGGCCCACCAACGTGCAACATGGGATTGCGTTGCCAGATCGGGCTTCCCTGCAGCCGTCCCTTGGCGTGGCGCTTGAAGTCCGCTGCCGGCTGGCACGGACGTTGACGGCCCACCGGGACAGCCAGGCTGCCGCGGCCATCACGTGGGGTGGCGGGCGCACAGACCAGCCCGGCTGGCGTCGTTGTCGGCCCAGCTCAGCAGGCGCCTGGCAGGCCTGACGTGGTGCACCGCCCGCTGATGAGTCGCTGATCCACTGACCACTGACAGTGGCCCAGCCCCAGGCTGCGCTCAACGACCGCCCAGCTCGCCCAGTTCGCCATTCAACAATTCCAAACTTGGTCCCGTGGTTTCGACACACCCCGACGCCCCGACTTCCGACTCCCCGACTCTCCGACTGCAAACTGCCGTCTTTATCCCCGCCCTGCCACGCCAGCTTTGTCTCCCGCGACCGACACGACACCGCCCTTCCTCAGTTGCAGCCGCAGCCGAGCCGCGCCATCATCAGCGTCCATCGACGACGCCTTAGCCCCTCGCCCCCGCACTGCACCATCATACCCCGATCATGGCGACTCGAGGACCCCCCGGCGCCCGCGGAATGAGCAACCGCTTTGCCCAGTTCAAGCTGGTGCTGCTTGGTGAGACCTCCCGGCGCGGACCGAGGATGGGAGGAACGGCTGCTGACGGGCGTAGGTGAATCCGCCGTGGGAAAGAGCTCGATCGTGCTGCGGTTCGTCAAGGTGAGCGCCGACTGCATCCCGTCAAACCTCCTCGGCTAACGGCCCCAGGACCAATTCGACTCGTACAGAGAATCCACCATCGGCGCCGCCTTCCTCACACAGACCATCTCGCTCGACGAGAACACGACAGTCAAGTTCGAGATCTGGGACACAGCAGGCCAGGAGCGCTACAAGTCGCTCGCGCCCATGTACTACCGCAACGCCAACTGCGCCGTCGTCGTCTACGACATTACGCAGGCCGTAGGTTCCCTGGAGTCTGTCCTGATTTCGCGTGGGATGCTGACCGACCCACAGACATCACTCGACAAGGCCAAATCGTGGGTCAAGGAGTTGCAGCGGCAGGCCAACGAGAACATCATCATCGCGCTCGCCGGGAACAAGCTGGACCTGGTGACGGAGCAGCCCGACAAGCGGGCTATCGAGACGGCCGACGCCGAGGCCTACGCGCGCGAGGCCGGCCTGCTGTTCTTCGAGACGTCGGCCAAGACGGCCGAGAACGTGCAGGAGCTGTTCACCGCCATCGCCAAGAAGCTACCGCTCGACCAGGTCGGCCCGCGGCACGCTCGCCCGGGCCAGCGGCCGGGCGTCAGCCTGGCGCCAGAAGGGTCAAACACGCAGGCCGGCGGGCCGTGCGCGTGCTGAGGTGTGTAGGAGGAGTAGAAGAAGGGAGAAGATTGGAGTACACGTGGCTGCGTCTAGAGGATCCGGGGTTGGAGCGCACACGGAGCAGGTCAGCGCGTTTCTGGGAGGGCTGCCGGCATCGCATCACATCTGGAGCGGAGCTGCTGGGATGATGCCCTTAATACCTTATTTCTCACGGGTCTATGTTTGTTTTTGGCACTGGCGAGGCATGGCACCATCGGGGTCGGGTGGTGCGTTGGGTGTACAGAATATAGTAACAGAGAGCAACAGCAACAGCTTGCAACGACGGTAATCCTAATGACGCGGGCTGCTGCCGGGCTGCTATGGATTTCGGTCTTGCATTCTCATCTGTACATGTCCATGATTTTACTTGCATTTCTTGTTTCCTCCCTCGCCCTGATTCCCTGCTGTCGCTGGGCCGCCAAGACCCACTGACCAACGCGCCAGCAAGGATCAGTTCGATCCGGTCCGCACCGTGGACCTGTCCCGGAACTTTGCCGAGCTCTTTTTGGCTCTTTTTCGCTCCCGCATTCTCCCAAACCACCACCACTCACTTCAATTGCGCCTCTCGGCCACCCCATCCCTCATGCTGCGCACGTCACTGCGGTCAGTGAGGGCGCTGGGCGTCAGGCCCGGCCGCCAATGGCAGGTCTCTGCGGCGCGGCGTGCCGTCGTGTCGGGGCAGGTATGCACTCCCATGCGAATGAGGTCATGCCCGCGGTGCACCGTTGCGTCCAGTTGCGGCTAACCGTCGTCACTCTCTAGCGAGGCTACGCCGACGACAAGAAGCCCGTCTCCGAGCCCGAAAAGGTGGCCCCGACCCCCTCGAACCCCCCGACCCCGCTGCCGCCCTCGTCCCACATTCCTGCGTCGACCGTCGTCACGGCCAAGGCCCTGCCCAAGAAGAAGGGCTTCTTCCGCCGCCTGCGCAACTACATCCTGACCCTGACCCTGCTGGGCGCCCTGGCCTTTGGCGGCGGCGTGTGGTACTCGCGCGTCAGCGACAACTTCCACGACTTCTTCACCGAGTACGTGCCCTACGGCGAGCAGGCCGTGCTCTACTTTGAGGAGATGGACTTCAAGAAGCGCTTCCCCAACGTCGCGAGCCGCGTGACCGGCCGCCACCCCGAAGCCGAGCACGTCAAGGTCCCCGCCCAGAGCGGCGCCTCGTGGCGTGTCGCCGACGCGGGCAGCGAGCCGTCCGGCCGCACCTCGACCTCGGTCACCAAGGCCGCCGCCAAGGATGTCAAGCCGGCGCCGGTGGCCCCCGTGGTCGTCGACAAGGCGGAGGAGCCGCCTAAGCCCAAGGCCAAGCCCAGGGCCGCCAAGCCCAAGGCCGAGCCCAAGGTGGTGGAGGAGTCGAAGCCGGTGGCCGCGCCCGTCCTCGTCGCCGAGAAGACGGCCGAGGTCGTCTCCGAGCCCGTGTCCGCGGCTGCCCCCGCACTCACGCCCACACTCGCCGCACCGGCCCAGAAGGCGTACAAGGCGCCCGAGGTCGACGAGCCCTCTAGGTGGCCCCCGGCGTCGCCCATCGACCCGCTGGCCGTGCCCGACGCCGCCGATCCCGTCGTGCAGGACCTTGTGCGCATGCTGAACGACATCATCACCGTCATCAACCACGACAACGCCAACGAGAAGTACGGCGCGACCATTGGCAAGGCCAAGGGCGAGATCAGCAAGGTCGGCCAGAAGATCCGCGACCTCAAGACGGCGGCCGAGCAGGAGGCGAGCAAGCAGGTCAAGCAGCGCGTCGACGACTTCGACAAGGCCGCCAACGACCTGGTGGTCCGCCTCGAGCAGGCCCTGGCCGCGCAGGAGGAGCAATTCCGGCAGGAGTTTGCCGTCGAGGCGGACCGGCTGCGGCAGAGCTACGAGGGCAAGGTGCAGCTGATCCAGGAGCGCGAGCGGCAGCTGGCCGAGGAGCGGCTCAACAACCAGCTGCTCGAGCAGGCCGTGCAGCTGCAGCGCCAGTTCGCGCGCGACATCAAGCAGCACGTCGAGGAGGAGCGCGACGGCCGCCTCGGGAAGCTAGCCGAGCTCTCGGAGGGCGTCGCGTCGCTCGAGCGGCTGACGGCGGGCTGGAACGACGTCATCGACGCCAACCTGCGCACGCAGCAGCTGCACGTCGCCGTCGACGCCGTCCGCGCCAGCCTCGAGGACAGCACGCACCCGCGGCCGTTTGTCAAGGAGCTGGTCGCGCTCAAGGAGATTGCGGCCCACGACGGCGTCGTCGACGCCGCCATCGCCTCGATCCACCCGTCGGCGTACCAGCGCGGCATCTCGACGCCGGCGGAGCTGGTCGATCGCTTCCGCCGCGTCGCCGCCGAGGTGCGCAAGGCGTCGCTGCTGCCCGACGACGCCGGCGTCGCCAGCCACGCGTCCAGCTACGTCCTCAGCAAGGTGCTCTTCAAGAAGCAGGGCCTCGCCGCCGGCGACGACGTCGAGAGCATCCTCACGCGCACCCAGACCTTCCTCGAGGAGGGCGACCTCGACAACGCGGCCCGCGAGATGAACGGCCTGGCCGGCTGGTCCAAGACGCTCAGCCGCGACTGGCTGGCCGAGGTGCGCAAGGTGCTGGAGGTGCGGCAGGCGCTGGAGGTGAGTTTCCTCTCGACATCGAGTGTAACAGGTGCTAACTGCCGCAGGTCATCCAGACGGAGGCGAGGCTAAAGAGCCTCCAGGTGGAGTAGGCTGGGTTTCCTTTGTGATGGATTCTGTATTCTGTACATTGTTCGTAGACCGTGGTAGAGGCTGGTCGTGTATCAGTAGGTAGTCAATAGAGCGGTCGGTCGGATTCTTGGCTTGTCTTACTGAATTGATCAGCTCGTGGGATGAGCTTCAGTCATGAGTGAAATCAGTATGGCTGGCTTTGTGTGACCAAGCGAGACGGGTCCACATTTCATTCGATATGCTCGTACATTTCATCAAACATCAACACAAAACACCATCATCCACCTTGACATCTCACACACCCTTATCACGAAATCCACCAATTCCATGCTCACACGCCATCCCTTCATCATCAAACTCATCCACCGCACCCCCACCCGCCTCCTCACCACCCGCCCCTCCAAAATGGCCTCCCCACCCTCCCCATCAAAAGCTATCGCCCTCGCCCACACCCGCCTCGCCAACCTCCAATCCAACCGCGCCGTCACCGCTCTCTTCGACGCCCCGTCCGTGCCAGGCAACGACAAACCAGCAGACCTCAACGCTCTCGCCATCCCCGAGATGCTCGCCTGGCTCGCCCGCGCCGGCCTCACCCCCGCCGCGCTGTCCCAGTCCGGCCTGCGCTGCGTGCACGTGGCCGGGACGAAGGGCAAGGGGAGCGTGTCGGCGCTGGTCGCGGGGGTTTTGGCGCAGTACCCACCTGCAAAGCCGTCCGGGCCGGTGGTCGGGCTGTACACCTCGCCGCACGTGCTCTCGGTGCGGGAGCGGGTGGTGTTTGACGGGACGCCGATCGGGGAGGAGGCGTTTGCCAGCGCTGTGAATGCCGTGTGGGACACGCTGACGGATGCTGCGCGGCGGGAGGCGGAGAGGAAGGGGGTGGAGGTCGCGGAGCGGGAGCTGGATGGCCCCGGGACGAAGCCGTTTTTCTTTCGGTTCCTGACCATCGTTGCGCTGCATGCTTTTCTGCGGGAGGGGGTGAGGAGCGCCGTGGTGGAGTGCGGAATCGGCGGCGAGTATGACTCGACGAATGTGCTGCCGGCCGAGATGGTCACGGCCGCGGTGGTGACGCAGCTGGGAATCGACCACGTCGGGATGCTGGGGGACACGGTGGAGAAGATTGCGTGGCATAAGAGCGGGGTGTTCAAGGAGGGTGTCACGGCGTTTACGAGGCGGCTGCCGGAGGCCCAGAAAGGGGTCATGGAGGTGCTGCGGGCGCGGGCGAGGGAGAAGGGCGCGACGCTGGTGGAGGTGCCGGACGAGGAGGTCGAGCGGTGGGGGGGCGTCGACGGCGCCAGGCTGCAGGGGCCGTTTCAAAAGTACAACATGGCGCTGGCCGTGTATGCCGCGAGGGAGCACCTGCTGAGGACCGGCGTGAAGCTGGAGGGGCGGTTTGGCACCGACGGGTGGTCGTTGAGCGATATCCCGCTAGAGTTCGTCAAGGGGCTGAGGGAGGCGGCGCTGCGTGGGCGGTGTGAGGTTCTGACGGACCGGGACGGCATCGAGTGGCACGTGGACGGAGCGCACACCGACGACAGCCTGGCCGGGGTCGGGGGTTGGTTTGCGGACAGGGCGGCGGGCGAGGACGGCGTGCGGGTCTTGGTGTTCAACCAGCAGGAGAGGGACCCGGCCCCGCTGCTCAGGGCGCTGCTCACCGGCGCGCAGCGTAGCCGGCCGGCCTTCACCCACGCCATATTTACGAGGAACGAGGAGGCGGCGGATGAGGAGCGCGATCTCTCTAGGCAAGCCAGGGCCAAGGAGACGATGCAGGCGGTCGAAGCGGCAACCGAGACCAATGTGAGCGACGCCGTCCAGCCCGCGGTCGCGCTGGTCAGGCACATCGCTGCCCAGGCCCGCAGGGACAGAAAGCAGTGCAAGGTCCTGGTCACCGGAAGCTTCCATCTGGTGGGCGCGGTGCTCAAAACCATCGCCCCGGTTGACAACTAGTCCAATCTATCTGACCGAAACATGATAAACGCCACCTTCCGGCTGTGAAGCCGCTGTACCTGTACAGTTGATCACGAGGCGACGACGGACGGTCGATGAAGACGGGTCCGCCAACTTTTACCACCTAGAGGGCATCGGCCCCTTCCAATATGCCCAGCGCTCCGCCGACGAGATGCAGGCTGCCGGTGATGAGCGCCAGCGCCTTTTGGCCGTCGTCCTTGGCGAGGCTGCGGGCCGTGTTGATGGCCTCCTCGATGCTCGGGATCAGCATCACGTTCGCGGACGGGTCCAGAGCTTTCCACTTGTCGGCAAACGCCCGCTGCATGGTCATCTTCTCGATGTCGGCGGGGTCGTGCTGGTAGTTTACAAAGTCTGAAGGGCGGGTTAGCTTAGCACAGACCGAAGAACACCAAACATACCCCGTTTGTAGCCCGCCTTGGCGTACGTGACGTTGGTGCAGAAGATGACGTGCTCAAATCCCGTGCCGGCCGGGTCGGCCTTGTTGACCGTGTTGCACAGGCCGTCGAGAAAGTCGACGGCCTCGCTGCGGCCCTGCTGGTTGAAGATCAACACCCTGGGGCCCGCGGCCGGGTGGTGGGCGCACTCGCCGACGAACCAGCGCGCGGCCATCTTCAGGCTGTCGACCGTGTGCGCCCCGTCGACGTGCCAGATGACGCTGTCCTCGTGCTTGACCTCGCACCGGCCGCGCCAGACGACCTGCTCCAGGCCGTCGACGAACTCTTGAGGGAGCGGGTCGGCGGGCGCGAAGGAGGGGTCCAGCTTCTTCAGGGTCGCCTCGGCCAGCGCGACGGCCAGCGTGGCGTTCTTCTTCTGGAAGGCCGCGTCCGGGCGGATCTTGACGGCGGCCAGCCGCGGGTCGATGTCCAGCACCTTGAGGTCGACGCCCTTGTCGCCCGCCCGCTTCTTCAGCACCTCGGTCGCCGACGGGACCTGCTCGATGGTGAAGGCCGGGCTGCCGGGCTTCATGATGCCGGCCTTGTGCCAGGCGATCTTTTCGACGGTGTCGCCCAGCACGAAGACGTGGTCGATGCCGAGGGTGGAGATGCCGGTGGCGACGGGGTGCTCGACCACGTTGGTGGCGTCGTACTCGCCGCCGATGCCCGTCTCGTACACGGCGGCGTCGACGCCCTCGGACAGGAACACGTGGTAGCTCAGCAGGGTCAGGTAGCGCGAGTAGATGGGCCGGCTGCCGGGGGCGGCGGCGTCGGCGGCGACGTCGCGGTTCGCCTCGAGGCGGTCCCACACCTGGAAGAAGTAGCGCGCAAACAGCTCCTCCGAGATGGGAGTCGAGTCGATGCGGATGCGCTCGCGCACGGCGATCAGGTGGGGCGACGTGAAGAGGCCGACGCGGCGCGGCGGGCCGCCCCGCTGGCGGTAGCGGGCGAGGATGGAGTCGACAAAGGCGCAGGCGCTGCCCTTGCCCTTGGTGCCGGCGACGTGCACGATGTTGAGGCGGTCGAGGTCGCGGGGCGCGTAGCCGACGCGGGCCAGGTAGGCGCGCATCTCGCGCACCGACGCGGCATCGGGGCGGATGCCGGCCTTGCGGCGGGCCTCGATGACGTCGTAGGGGGTCTGGAGGGAGTTGAGGGCGTCGATGGCGTCCTGGGCTGTTATTTTCTGGTCCTGCTGTCTTGTGTTCGTTTTCTCTGCTTCTGGTGCTTGCCTACATTGTACGTCCGCCCCGCCGTCGCCGTCCCCGATGCCATGGTGCCCGAGAATCGACCCAATCGGGTGCGACCTAATGTCGATGTCGAAATCCGCGAAGCCGGAGCCAATGTCGAGCGCACAATCAGAGCTGGAATCGAAATGGCGCGGGTCAGGGCGGGCCACGGCACATGCGCATGACGCATTGGAGTCGCTACGAGCCTTCTCTAATCGCCAACGTTATCAATACCAGTACGATATTCCAACAGAATGCGATTTCGTCACCGAGTCCGAACTGTGCTCCCGCGGGTGCAGACCGTGCGGTGACGGCACGGAATGCTCCGGCTTTCGTCGGGGGAGCTGTCGCCGACACCGGGCCACGACGTCACCGCGGGATGTCCACGGTCGGAATAGCAGCGGGATGCCCCGCATCTTGGTCTGTGCGAAGCCACAAATCAATTTGCTCCAATTTGACCTGACCCGTCCCCCTGCACAACCTCCACTTCAGTGCAAGGGTCAACCGATGCACAGAATCCTCCCTCTGCCCTCGAATTGCACTCCGCCCACCATCCGCATCCACCTCTTGAGACCGCTCTGCGACGCGACATCTCCATCACGGCAAGGTGGCCGAGCGGTCTAAGGCGCCAGGTTCAGGCCCACCTGAATTGGCTCAATGAGCATTCCTGGTCTCGAAAGGGGCGCGAGTTCGAATCTCGCCCTTGTCATTTTCTTGTTGATGGCTCTCCGATGAGGGGAATCTTTTTTCTTTTGTTTCTTGCATCTCCAGGAATGCGTGGGAAGGCAGCCATTGGCGGGGCAGCCCGACTGACCGCCATGCGAGCGATTCTTGTCAACTCTCACATCTCGTCGGGCGGTTGTTGGACCCAGCCCCCAAGTTAGCTCGACCCGAACTCGGCCAACTGCCGCGACCGGCGCGGGTCCGGTCCATCTGTCAACTGCAATCTGCAATACGACGTCCCCACGAGCTGCGGATCACGCGCCAGCCGATAAATAAGTTAGCGAAGCCCGTATGCATCTCGTGCAGCACGCCGCCCGGCTTCTGGGCTCTGCCGTGTCTAGCGAACCGCTGCTGCGTACCGGCGACGTCCGTACCAGGCTGCGTCGCCATCAGTGCAATGCCCTCACGCTGCCCAGACCCCGGCCATCCACTCGCTCGGGCTCGCGCTCGGGCACCAGGGTCGTCTTCTGCATGCCCTGCGCGTTGAGCGACGCCCCTTTCTCACCGACCTGCCATCTTCGAACGGATAATATGAAAGCTCTGTCCCTCACCTGACGGGTCTGGCCTGCGAATACTTCTCCTGGCAGCCACTGGCGGATACCGGCGGACATGCGCTCCGCCGCTGATTGGCGCGGCTAAAGTCGTGGCTAAAGTGCCCGCCAGACGTTCGTGGGGTTCATGGGAGTGCCGCATGCAGCTGCAGCCAGCTCCAGGGGCCAGGCGGCGGGCGGGTGTAGGCGGCCCTCACCACCAAAAACCATGGCGTAATCGGCAGCAGCCAGACCCGGCTATGCCTGCGGTGGAGCGGCGTGGTGGGGGGACTGACTGAGCTCTGGCCCTGTTGGAGTTGTCGCATCGAAACTCCCCGCACCCGCCCAGGCTTGTCGTTGATGCGGTTGGGCAAGGAGGGGCAGTCTGGTTGTGCCTGAGCTGGCAAAAGGCAAAGAGCACCAGGGATCTCCGAGAAGCGGTGCTCCTGGGCAGGCACCATATTTAATCCCATCCCCTCGTGTTCCTTGATCTGACGGTCTGCTCTGCATCTCAAGTCGTTCTATACCGCTCAAGTCACTTCCCGACGCTCTCACTACCGGCACAATGGCTTCTGTAGGTTCTCGCCGGGCCCCGCCTGCCACCCTCCTGCTAACTTCCGCCCCCAGAACCTCTCCTTCATCCTCAACAAGCCCAACGATGTGTGCTTCGAGGAGCGCCCCGTCCCCAAGCTGAACAGCGCGCACGATGTGCTCGTCGCCATCAACTACACGGGCATCTGCGGCTCCGACGTGCACTACTGGGTGCACGGCGCCATCGGCCACTTCGTCGTCAAGGACCCCATGGTGCTGGGCCACGAGTCGGCCGGCACCGTCGTCGAGGTCGGCGAGGGCGTCACGACGCTCAAGAAGGGCGACCGCGTCGCGCTCGAGCCCGGCTACCCGTGCCGCCGCTGCGAGCCCTGCCTGTCGGGCCACTACAACCTCTGCCCGGACATGCGCTTCGCGGCCACGCCGCCGTACGACGGCACTCTGACCGGCTTCTGGTCCGCCCCCGCCGACTTCTGCTACCGCCTGCCCGAGAACGTCTCCCTGCAGGAGGGTGCCCTGATCGAGCCGCTCGCCGTCGGCGTGCACATCGTCAAGCAGGCGCGCGTCCAGCCGGGTCAGAGCGTCGTCATCATGGGCGCCGGCCCCGTCGGCCTGCTCTGCGCCGCCGTCGCCCGCGCCTTCGGCGCCACCAAGGTCGTCCAGGTCGACATCGTGCCGTCCAAGCTCGAGTTCGCCCGCTCCTACGCCGCCACCCACACCTACCTGTCGCAGCGCGTCTCGCCTGAGGAGAATGCGCGCGCCCTCCTGGCCGCCGCTGACCTCGGCGCGGGTGCCGACGCCGTCATCGACGCCTCGGGCGCCGAGCCGTCCATCCAGGCGGCGCTGCACGTCGTGCGCACGGGCGGCACCTACGTGCAGGGCGGCATGGGCAAGTCGGACATCACCTTCCCCATCATGGCGCTGTGCATCAAGGAGGTGACGGCCCGCGGCTCCTTCCGCTACGGCAGCGGCGACTACAAGCTGGCCATCGAGCTGGTCGCCGCCGGCCGCGTCGACGTCAAGGCGCTCGTCAACGGCGTCGTCGCCTTCCGGGACGCCGAGGAGGCCTTCAAGAAGGTCAAGGAGGGGCAGGTCATCAAGATCCTGATCGCCGGGCCCAACGAGAAGCTCGAGGGCGCCGCCCTCGACACCACCGTCGACGAGAACAAGCTCAAGGCCGCGCAGGCCGCTGGCAGCACCGGGTGCTGCTGAGCAATGGGAGGGGAAAAAGACTTGCATGGCACGGCGTATGGGGGCTGGTTGTTATAATGATCTATTGGCGTCTTTTGGGAATCTAAATGAAACGGCTGCAATTGCCTGAACTCTGAACGCTGCGTCACTCCATCTACCGTGAACATGTATGGCATCTCTTGAACATGCATGGCTCCTCGAACATGTATAGCATCTCTTAAACATGCACCTCTAGACCATCCCCAAATACCGCGTCTCGATCTTGGTCTCGGCGCCCGCCCCCGTCACGCCAATCGTCACCACCTCGCCCGGCACGATGTCCACCAGGTTGTCGTCAAACTTGACGGCGTCGTCCTCGCACTCGAGCGCGACGCCCTTGACCGGCACCTCGGCGCTGATCTCGACGGCCTTGCAGTCGGCCGTCAGGCGCGCCTGCAGCGCCTGGGGCTTCTGCAGGTGCAGGTACTTGAGCGGCTCGGGCCAGTTGACGTAGCGGGCGATCTGCTTGCCGTCGCGCACCAGGTACGCGGCGACGACGGTGCGGTTCTCATCGCCGGCCTGGCGCACGGGCACGTCGAGCGCGGCGATCTCGGTCGACCGGTTCTCGGGCAGCAGCTTGGCGGCGGCCAGGGTGTGCTCGCCCGTCTGCTCGCCCGTCTCGACGTCCCAGGCCCGCAGCACGCAGTCGACCGTCAGGTCCTCGAGCGTCAGGTTGCTGCCCCAGACCTCGATCTGGGTCTTGGTGTCGATGTTGACGCGCGTGTACTTGTCGCGCGGGTGCGAGTGGGTGCGGCGGGTGATGCCGATGCTGACGGGCGCCATCTCGCGCTTGACGGTGAAGTAGGCCAGCTTGGGCCGCAGGTAGTAGTCGGCGATGGACCAGCTCGTGACGGGCCAGCAGTCGTTGGTCTGCCAGACGAGGGCGCCGCCGCAGTACTCGCGGCCGGGGCCGCGCCACTCGCGCTTCCACAGGCGGTAGGCCGAGGCCAGGCACTCGCCCTGCATCAGCTGCGTGCAGTAGACGAACTGCTCGAGCGGGTCGGGCGCGTAGCGGAAGTTCTCGACCAGGTACAGCGCGATGCGGCGCTCGTGGCCGTCGGCCTTGTTGTGGAAGTCGACCGTCGACGACTGCGGGTAGCGGTCCGGGTCGTCCTTGCCGAGCGGCAGGAAGGCGTCGATGGTCTTGACCGACGGGAACGCCTCCATGCCGAACTCGGACACGAAGCGGCCGACGAGCTTGTCGAAGTTCTGGTAGCGCTCCTGCGTGCCGTGCCAGACGTTCCACTGGTGGATGTCGCCGACGGTGGCGTCGCGCGTGTTGAGGCCGCCGCCCCACGGCGAGCCCGGGTGGTAGAAGGTGTTGGGCACCAGGTCCGCGCACGCGTCGGCGAGCACCTTCTCGTAGATGTAGCGGGCCGGGAAGTCGGTCTGCAGCCAGCTCTCGGCGTCCTTGTTGGCGTAGTCGTACGTCAGGCCCTCGGACTCCTGGTACTGGTAGTCCTCGTTGTTGCCGGCCCAGATGACGATGGAAGGGTGGTGGCGCAGCAGCCGCACGTTCTCGCGCGCCTCGCGGCCGATCGACTCGAGCAGCGCCGGCCACGCCGGGTAGTTGCCGCAGCCGAACATGAAGTCCTGCCACACCAGGATGCCGAGCTCGTCGCAGGCGTCGTAGAAGGCCTGCTCCTCGTAGATGCCGCCGCCCCACACGCGGATCATGAACTGGTTGCCGTCGGCCACCAGCTGCACCCAGTCGCGGTACTTTTGCGCGCTGATGCGCGGGATGAAGTTGTCGGCGGGGATCCAGTCGCTGCCGCCGCAGTAGATGGGGATGTTGTTGACCTCGAAGAAGAAGCTCGTGCCCGGCTGCTCCTCGAGCGGGCGCTGGATCAGCTCGGCGCGCCGCAGGCCGATGCGCTTGGCGATGCTGTCGACCTCGTCGTCGCCGGCCAGCAGCGTCGCCTTGATGTCGTACAGCGGCTGCTTGCCGTAGCGGATCGGGTACCACAGCGCCGGGCTGTCGATGAGGAACGACACGGTGGCGGCGCCCGCGCTGGCGTCGGCCGTCTCGGACGCGACCTGCTGGCCGTCGAGCGAGATGTCGAAGCGCACGCGGTCGGCGGGGCCCTCGACGGCGGCCGTCACGGTGGCGTTGGCGCGGGCCAGCGACTTGTCGACGACGGTCTCGGCGTGCAGGTCGGCCAGGCGGGACGCGTAGATCTCGAGGTTGATGGGGCGCCACGGGCCGCACGTCATGAGCACCGGGCCCCAGTCCCAGCCCTGGAACAGTCAGCAACGGAAATCAGCCAGCCGCCGGGACACTCACCCAGTGGTACTGCGCCTTGCGGACGGCCAGGCGGGACGTGTCGCCGTTCCAGCACCCCCACTTGTGCTCGGGGTGCTCCTCGACCAGCTTGCAGCCGCGCAGGAAGGCGCTGTCAAAGTCGATGACCAGCTCGTTCTCGTCCTTCAGCACGGCCGTGACGTCGACGCGCTCCGGGATGAACATGCTGTCGGTGGTCAGGATGGTGGTGCCGTTGAGCACGACGGTGGCGAACGTGTCGAGCCCGTCAAACGCGAGCACGGCGCGGGCGCCCGCGGGCACGGCCGGCGCCGCAAAGGTGGTCCGGTAGGTCCATTGGGCCTCGCCCACCCACTGCACGGCGAGCTCGTTCTTGCCGATGAAGGCGTCTGGGATCAGGCCGTGGTGCTGCAGATCCAGGTGCACGTTGGTCGGGAACTGGCTGACGGGGAGGAACTGGGCGTCCTGCTTGTCGGCCTGGCGGAACTCCCAGTTCTTGTCGACGGGGATGACGACGCGGGCCATGGTGAGGGGCAGATGGCGGGGTACTTCTGCCTGTTTTTTGTTTTAGGGGTGGCTGCCTGTTCACCAAATGTCTGAGGAAGGGTCGATCTCCCTGCAACCACGAGAGAAGAAACAATGCCTACCTATCCTCCAACAGGTCTCGACGAGGGAGCGCCGCTTATAAGCCGTCCGCCCTGCCCACCGCCTCGTGTTAGTGATGCATGGAGCCGCATTGGAGGTGAGCTGCCGAAAGGGTGCCTGCCATCGCGACGGAGAGGGTGGCCCCGTGCGTCTGGAACCCCTGGCACCCCACACAAGCCGGATCAGGGTCGGGAACCCGGGTTGGCTTGACGTGCATCGGATTCAAAAGCTGCGGGCAATTGCCGTCCCGCAGCGGTTAATTGCCCGTCGGCGCATCCCGCGTGTTTCACCGCCATTCATGCGCCGCTGGCCGAGTGGTGGACTGTGAAGACAAACATGTTTGGGGTACACGTTTCTGGTCTCGACGTCTCGTCCATCTCGTCCCGACGCCCCCGACGGCCGCGAGTCGAGCACAGATTCCGGATATCAAAGCCAAGGCGCGCTCACTAACACGCGGCGCTGAATTTATCCAGCCGCGCTAGCGCGAGAACCTGGAGGCGGAGGGGGCACGTCCGGGCCCGTTTGGGACAATGCCAAGATCCCAAGCGCGCCCCATTCACGACCCGCGGCTGCGGATCGCAGGGCCCCGCCGATGCCGCAGGGTTGCCCTGTCGCCTTGTGCATGTGGCGATGCGGTTGCAGGAGATGCCGCGAGCCTGCCGCGGGATACCACGGCGCTGCCACGGCGATACCACGTTGCGCATGATACCCCTGGGCTCCCTGTCGAGTCCATCCGCCTCCACAGCCTCCTAATCCGAGTAACATCACTCGCTGCCGGTGCACATGTGGCATGACGCCGCCGTTCGTGGCATGGCTCAAGAAATGGCTCATTACACCGCCTGAAGTCGGGCCTCATCTCCGTCAAGTACTACAGTTACAGTACCATGTACTCCCGCCTTGGCCGCCTGCCACATCCCTCCATTACTCGGCGGCCGACAACTCGCTAATATGGTATCATGAATGGCATGCCTCAGCAGCACCCCCTGTTGCGCCGCCTCCCCGACAGCGTAAACACCTCTTCCCACTCCCGCAGCCCCTGCGGGCCCCGCCGCGTCCTCCGCCTCCGCCGGCCGCCGATGCCCACGTCGTCGGCTGTGACGCCGCTCTTGATGCTCCCGCCGTCGCTGGCCCCGGCGTTCCACACGGCGCCGGCGTCGCCGTACTGGATCCCGCTCATGGGGTCGTCCGGGTCGATCTCGCCCAGCTCGATCTTGGTCAGGATCATCCGCGCGAGCCGGCCAAACACCTCGTCGACGCCCTCGCCGCTGAAGGCGCTCACCTCGACCGTCACGGGGATCTGCACGGTGCTGGCCCAGCGGCTCGCGTCGACGGCCGACACCTCGCGGCCGTCGGGGGCCACGGTGGCCTTGAGCTGCGCGCCCAGGCCCGGGTGGATGGTCGACGTGGACGAGTACGACGAGGACGGCGGCACGGCGGAGCTGACGTACGACGCCGAGCTGATGCTGCCGGCGGGCGTCGGCGGCGGGAGCGTCGTGTCGACGAGCGGGTCGCCCGCCAGGTCCAGCTTGTTGCCGACGAGCAGCAGCGAGAGGTTGGGCGACGCGAGCGCCCGCGCGTCGTTGAGGAACGGCTGCAGCGACGCGAACGACGCGTGCGACGTCACGTCGTAGATGAGGATCGCCCCGGCCGCGCCGCGGTAGTAGGACCGCGACACGGACCGGAAGCGCTCGGTGCCGGCCGTGTCCCAGAGCTGGGTTATTAGCTGGGATCAGTATTCATCCCGGAGAGAGCCTCACCTGTAGTTTTATCCGCTTCCTGCGCGCGCCCGTGCCGACCTTGATGATCTTGGTCGCGAACTCGACGCCGATGGTCTGCGACGAGAGCACGCGCCACTCGCTCTTGACGAAGCGGTGGAGGAGGCACGATCTGGGTCTGTCAACCACGGCCCGCGGCCCGGGAGGGAGGCACTCACTTGCCCGTCCCGCTCGGCCCCAGCAGTATGACCTTGGCCAGGTAGTCGTACATGCTGCCCAGCTCCTGGTCGCGCACCGTGCCCGTGCTGTCCTCGCTGGCCGCCGACGACCGCCGCGGCCGCGTCATGCCGGGCAGCTCGAAGCCGCTCATGCGGGTCGAGTCCGTGTGGTTGGGGTGTCGGTTGGGTGTCGGATGGGTTTGTCGAGGCTGATGATGCGGAGGGCTTGGGACGGACGGAAGGGATGGGTCGCGTGGGTGAGCGCGTGCCTGGTATCGTCGTGTACTTGGTGTCGCCGGCTGTCGCTGTATATTCGAAATCGCGGCACGAGTTGGTCTGGTTTGTTGACTGTTGGTGGGATGTCGCCAGGAAGGATGCCTGTTGATTGCTGGCGCCGTGCTGGACGCTATCAGTGGCAGTGGATGCTGGGTCTTGCCTGCATGACAGGGACCAGAGCCGATGCAGTCTCGGCGGCATGTGGAACAGGGCCTCTGGAACAGCGGAGCCTCTGGAACACAGCCACAGCCAACCAGCGGCGCGGTAGATTACCGTTTCAAACCAGAGGGCCCGTGCTCTTGTAATCATTACACATCTGAATACACAATACAGGACCCAGAATACAGCAACCGAGGCATCCCATGCACTTCCCGTCCATTTGCGGTGGGGATCACGGCAGTGACCCGAACTTCAAGACAACGCCCGGCAGCATGCCTTTTGACGGCCACATCACTTGAGCATCGCATCTCAGCAACCACCAAGACACCAACATGAAAATCGCCGGACGAACCTTTGTCGTGTCAGGCGGGTACGCCCCTCCATCTCCGCCTCACCATCCCACTACCCACCCTCTCACTCTCAACTCATCACTGACCGTCCCAGCGCCTCTGGTCTTGGCCTCGCCTGCGTCCGCGACATCTGCGCCGCCGGCGGCAACGCGGCAATCCTCGACCTGAACGAAGAGCTCGGCGCCGCTGTCGTGTCCGAGCTCGGCCCGTCCGCCATCTTCTTCCCCTGCGACGTCTCCTCCACCGTGTCCATCGCCACCGCCGTGGCCGGCATCACCGCCTGGACCGCCAAAACCGGCAAGCCCCTCGGCGGCATCATCCCCGCCGCGGGCGTCGGCTCCCCGGGCCTGATCCTCGACAAGCACCTCAACCCCGTCTCCCTCGACTCCGTAGACTTTGTGCTCTCCATCAACCTGCGCGGCACGCTCGACCTGACCCGGCAGCTGCTCCCGCACCTGGCCGCCACCACCCCTGAAGGCGCCGACGGCGAGCGCGGCGTGGTCATCATGGTGGCCAGCTCGGCGGCCTTTGACGGGCAGATGGGCCAGGTGGCGTACGCGGCGAGCAAGGGCGCCGTGGCGGCCATGACGCTGCCCATGGCGCGGGACCTGGCGCGGTTCGGCATCCGCGTCGTGACCATCGCCCCGAGCATGTTCGACTCGCGCATGACGGCGGCCATGTCGGACAAGGTGCGCGAGAGCTTGAAGAACGCCATGGAGTTCCCTGCGCGGGCGGGCCAGCCCGAGGAGTTTGCTTCGCTGGTGAGGCAGGCGATTGAGAATGTCATGCTGAATGGCACGGTGATTCGGCTGGATGGGGCGATGAGGATGCCGAGTAAGCTGTAGGGCCGGCTTGGCCAGTGTTACAGTATATATAGCTATCTCAGAAAGACTTCTGCTGCTCCTTTATTCCCCGGCGCTGGCGCCTCCTCGCCCTGGTCGTCCCCTGGGCGTCTCGTATGTCCACGCGCTCAGATGCTGGGCCCGCCATTAAGATATATTCTTTCTACCAGTTGCCGGTTTCTTATTCTCTTTTCGTGAAAGCTTCCACCGTCTCGGAGTCGAGAGACGAGTCAAGATGCGAGCGAGGATGTTGAATCGCGGGGACCAGCGAGTATTTCGTGGGCGGGTGGGTGGAGACCCGAGCTAGCTTCCCCAACTTCCCCAAACCCGAGACTCCTCCACATTCCCGACCCCTCGGGACTGTGGGGAACGGTGTTCACTAACCTGGCTTATATCTACTAGAGGCCCCATTCGACATGTATACCTGGCGAGCAAACAGGACGGAGACGCCTTGCCCGCAATCATGTTGTCCTTGGCCCTTGCTTGTGGCCTCGCCGCCGCGGTTTTGTTGTGTACCACCCTCATCAACGCCCTGCGCTGTCCGCTCGCCGCCGTCCCTGGCCCCTGGTACTCCCGGTTCACCCATCTGGTCCTCAAGTACGAAGTCATCCGCGGCCGCCGCGTGTTCTACGTCCACCGCCTGCACCAGAAATATGGACCCATCGTGCGCATCGCCCCCCAGGAGGTGGCCGTCGCAGATGTCGGGCCGTTTTCCCAGATCCACAAGATTGGCGCCGGCTTCTTCAAGTCGCCGTGGTACGACACCATAACGCCCAACCGGTCGCCGGGCATCTTCGTCATGCGGGATCCCCACCGCCACGCGGCCCGCCGGCGGCTGTTCGCGCAGCCCTTCAGCAACTCGGCGCTCCAGAAAAACTGGGCCGTCGAGATCCGCTCCCGTGTCGGGATCGCCGTCTCCAGAATCCGCGAGGAGGCGTCTCGCGGGGACGCCGACGTGCTCCGCTGGTGGACGCTGATGGCGACTGACCTCATCACCCACCTCTGCTTTGGCGAGTCCTTCCGCATGCTGGAGCAGGGCAAGGTGAGAATTCCGACAAAATGGCCGACGGACGCTGACCCTGCCAGCAAACACCGTACATCGACTCGGTCCAGTCGGCGCTGCTCATGTCCGTCTTGCGCGCCGAGGCTCTCCCCCTCTACGCGCTGGCGCGGCTGCTGCCCATCAGGAAAGTGCAGAGTGTCGTCCGAGCAGATGAGGTGGTTGTTGAGCACGGCCGGCGCGCGGTGGAAAACATGCGCAACGCCAACGGCGGCCCGCAAAACCTCTTTGGCCAGATGCTCGCCATGGCGGACAGCCAGGACAAGGCGACAATTACCGAGAGTGAGATGGGAGACGAGGCGGGAAACCTGATCGTGGCGGGCTCGGACACGACCGCCGTAACCTTGACGTATCTCGTCTGGGCGGTGCTGAAGCAGCCGAGCTTGCAGAGAGAGCTCGAAGAAGAGGTTGCCAGTCTGAGTGAGGACTTGACGTTTGCCGAGCTGGGCGAAGCACGCGTCCTCAACAGCGTCATCGAGGAGACACTCCGGCTCTACGGCGCGGCCCCTGGCGCCCTGCCTCGGAGCGTGCCGCCTGGCGGTGTCGACATGCTGGGACACTGGCTTCCCGGGGGCACCGTGGTCAGCACGCAGGCCTACAGCATCCACCGGGATGCCACGATATTCCCGAACCCGTTGCAGTAAGTTGTGTCTGCTAATCACCTACTCTGGAAGAGTGGCCCTACCCGGTTTCTCGCTGACCGTCCAGGTTTGACGGACACCGGTTTCTCAACCCAGCGTCGATGACAGCCACCCAGAAAACGGCCTTCCACCCCTTTGGCGCAGGAAGCAGAGTCTGCCTTGGGATCCATCTGGCCTACATGGAGATGCGTCTCGCCGCTGCGCTGTTCTTTAGGGAGTGCAGGGGGGCAAGAATCAGCGACTCCATGACGGACGAGATGATGGAGGAGGATAACCGGTTCCTTATTGCGCCCAAGGGCCACTGTCTCAACGTGACTTTAAAAGCATAGATTCAGAACGAATGAAGGGTGGAAACCTGTATGCCGACCTGACATGAGCGACGGGCAGCCCTGCCCCCTCACCCTGGTCGACATCCGGGCGCCTCGTCTGCCGTCTCGCCCCGACAGATGATCTCCGGACACCGGAACGCGTCAAGAGCTGAATGTGAAGTAAGATCAGGGGGGATAGTTTGTAGAGGTGCTTGCAACCTGGACTGAAAGAAGACGGGAGCCGCTTTGAGTTTTGAGATCAGACAACTACGACATTGGCACAGGTCTAGTTTATTTCGACCGCCCGTCAGCAACAAACGCCATCTCAAACCAAGTTGTCGGATTGCTCTCAGATGCATCCAACTTCAAAAGACGACAGATAATTATTCGATCCCAGAATTACATTTCCAGCGGTGAAAATGACGCCGTCGCAATAGAACCTTGCTAACCCACCGTGAGACAGCCCCCGAGCCCACAGTCGACAAATCCAACCATCACCAATCACCCCTCTTCGTTCGGGAGGTTCACCCATCGGTTGACACGGACCTCTCCGCCCTGCCGGACAATAAGCTTCGTCCACTTCCGCCCCGGTCCTGGCGGCGGAGGGCGTGGCGGCGGGGACGGCACAGGCGGCACGACGACGGGCGGCACATCGGGTCGCGGCGGCGTTGGCGGAGGCCGCAGCGGTGCGCTCTCCGCGGCAGGCTCCCGCACCCACTCGACGATACGATGCTCGCCCCATCCATAGATGACTTTGTTCAGCCTCCCGCGAGAGGCTGGCGCGGGAGACGGCGAGGGAGGGCGGGGAGGGGGAGCGGGGGCCGGCGGCGGTGGTGGGCGGCGGGCTGGCCACTTGTGGATCCACCGCTCCACGCGCTGCTCGCCGTATTTGAAGACAAATTTTATCATCGGCGGCAGCGGAGGGTTGCGGGTGGCAGCGGAGTCGAGATGCACTTCTCGCACCAACCGGGTCTGGCCTGCCTGCTTGACGACGAGTCTGACGTTCGGGTCGCGAGCAGACCTGGGCGCCAGGGGGGGTGCTGCGGCCGCTGGAGTCGAGGGGGTGACCTTGGAATCGTGGCTTTCCCTCTTGGTCGGCGGGTCTGTCGCTTGCACGGGGGCGGCGGCTTCGGGGCCCGCCGCGGGGTCCGCCGCGTGTTCCTCCTCTGGGCGAAGGTGTCCTTCCCCGGCCGCTGGCGGGATGTCTGCCATGGAGACGTTTCCCTCCTCGGACTTGATCCGCTGGCCGGCCGCCTGTGACACACCCTCCGCTTCCTGGCTGGTGCGCCGCCGCTTGGAATGCACCGGGAAGGCTTCGTCATTACCTGTGAGATGGTGAGCTTGGGTTAAGCCATATAAAAGGCGGTATACACCGGGTGGATAAGGAGGATGACGAGAACGGCAGCAGAGTTGGCTTACAATCCGCAGACAAGGACCGCTTTTTTCCGGCGCTACTCGAACAGCAGGGCGATTCCGAACCGACCTGACAACGGCCCACGTTCTGTCCAGAGTTGGGCAGCACGGCCATTTCCCGATCATGCTCTAACAACAATTAGCAGGCCTTCACCGTTGTCAACGGGGGTTAGGTGGCCGCCAGACGCGCACTCCGGACCACCACTCGAGGCTTCCAAGTTGCTTACCGCTTCCACTGGCGCAGCGGCGGGGGGGAACAGGCGAGCCCTCTTCGGAAACAAGTTGTGTGTTCTTCATTATTGAGGACTCGTGTGTGATATTTCTCGTCGAGTTGGCAAGGTTGGTATGTGTTGACTTGGGAAGGTTTCGAGAGGTCATAGGCGTTGCTGATGAATGGAGAGCGAGGAGGGAACTCGCGGATCAGTGGGATTTGGTGCCGGGCATTAGGCTGGCAGTCCGCTACAAGAAACTAAGATGCATCTGCAAGCCAGCGTTGCCCCCGACAGAATGACAACTCTGCCAGCAGCTGTAGTCGCGGGTCAGCATCATCATTAAGCAAGGTAGCTCAAGGCAGATGCAGGACAGGGCTTCCAACCCCACCCAAGCTGGACCTGCAGCGGACAGAGGCAATCAAGAGGTTGACAACTGTTAATGAGATCACTTCGGGGATGTTCAGCTGAGGCAACCATTGGTGCGTCGACCTGACGGCAGTAAGACTCGCAGTCTTCCACGGGAGGCCCGCGCTTGATGCAGCATGATATGCCACATGGTCTGTGTGATGCAGTAAACACTTGAGGCAGCCATAATCTGCACTAAATACCTCTAGTCACTGTGGTGTCAGAAAGATGAGTTCCAAGGGCGTGTCAATGACAACCACAGGCAGAGAGCCTCGGTAAGCCTAACCCCAGTACCGGTAGCCTCGCTGCAGGATATTCCCATTGTTGGCGACACTCGCTTGCTGGCCTCTATTACGTATGTGCAAACGCCTGCAAAGAAATACCAGACAAAGTCTCGCCCTCAAAAGTGCCGAGAGAATTGATTAAGCACGACAACTGCGCGCTGCACAATCAAAGAATGGTGTTCTGGCGCGACTTACAAGGCTGAGCGGGTCCGGGGGATCTCCTGTCTCGGCACCCGGCCCAAATACCGATAGGGCGGGGCCGGCGGCTTTGCGGGGTCGGTTGCGAGAGTGGGGCCTGAGATGACGGCATCACGGCCCTGCCGACGGCAATCGACTTCCAGATTCCAGACAAAAGTCACAAAATCATGCACAAAAGTCAGTCACACCACCCCGGAGGATCACCACGAAAGCAAAATACCTGCCGGTAGACACGCACCATGGCGGCCCCCATCAAGGTCGCGGTCCTCGACGACTACCAGGGCATCTCGGAGCCCAAGTTCAGGGCCCTCGACCCCGCCAAGTTCGACGTCGCCTTCTTCAAGGACACCCTGCGCCCGTACAACCACCCCGACACGCCGCAGGATGTGCAGGACCAGATCGTCGCCCGCCTCGAGCCCTTCGCCGTGATCTGTGCGTCTCCCCCTCTCTGCCACCCCCACTCATCCTGACACCCCCAGCCACAATGCGTGAACGCACCCCCTTCCCAGCCTCACTCATCGCCCGCCTCCCGAACCTGCGCCTCCTCCTCACAACCGGCAACCGCAACCTCGCCCTGGACCTCCCGGCCCTGCAAGCCCGCAGCATCCCGGTGGCCGGCGCCGTCGACCGCGCGCACGCCGGCTCCGTCGGCTCCGTCAGCACGACCGAGCACTGCGTGGCGCTGATCCTGGCCGCGGCGCGCAACGTCGCGCAGGACGACCTCTCGGTCAAGACGGGCGGCTGGCAGACCGTGCCGGCCGTCAGCCTGCGCGGCAAGGTGTTTGGCACGGTCGGGCTGGGCCGGCTGGGCGTGGCGGTCGCGCGGATCATGGTGCTGGCTTTCGGAATGCGGGTGATTGCGTGGAGCGAGAACTTGACGCAGGAGAAGGCGGACGAGAAGGCGAAGGAAGCGGGGCTGGCGGTCGAGGATGAGGCGGGGCAGAAGGTGTTCCGGGTGGTCGGGAAGGAGGAGCTGTTCCGCGAGGTGGACGTTGTGAGCTTGCACATCGTACTGTCGGACCGGTCGCGCGGCGGGGTCGGGAAGCGCGAGCTAGAGCTGATGAAGCCCGGCGCGGTGTTTGTGAATACCTCGCGCGGGCCGCTGGTCGTGGAGGAGGACTTGCTGGACGTGCTGGAGCGCGGCCGGATCCGGGCTGCGGCTCTCGACGTGTTTGACCTGGAGCCGCTGCCCCTCGAGAGCCGCTGGCGGACGACAAAGTGGGGTGAGGAGGGACGCAGCCGCGTGCTGCTGACGCCGCACATGGGGTACGTCGAAGAGGCGACGCTGGACGCATGGTATGATCAGCAGGTGGAGAATCTCCAGCGGTGGGAGCGGGGCGAGGCTTTGACCCAGAGTCTGTACTAGGATCATCTGTATGCGGTGATCAGTGGCCGTTCGAGACTGAGGCCAAGGTGGACTCGTGGAGTCCCAGGTTGGGCGAAGCGGGAGGCCTGTCTCAAGGAAATGCAGTGAATCTCATTTGCGATCTCTGTACAACATGAACCATGTGCAGCTTCCCTGCCAGCAACGCGCAGATGCGCCAACCTTGCGTCTAACTATCGGTGTACAGTTTCCACGGAAGTATCACGATAATGGAAGACAGAACGAGAAAGAAGAGGTAGCGTAGAGTCAGAAACTCTACCTCAGGAGTTTTGTTTGGTCAAACACAACAAGAATTAATCTGGCTATCTAGGTACCTCGATCTCGTGCTGCGCTTGATGACCAGCTTGACCGACCACCAACCATTCCAACAGCCTCGGCAACCGCCTCCATTTTCAGCCCACACCACCTCTCCTGCCACCTAATGCACAAACCGGAAATCCAACCGCTTCAACCCTTCATCCTTGGAGTTAACGGTATAATCCTCCTGCTCCTGCGGCGACAAGGCATCCCACTTCTTCGCGCGCACCCGGTTCCGCCACACATAAAACAGCTTGACGATGTAGAACAACACGATGTTGAAGCACACGATACCCAGCAAGATCTTGTTGCCCCGGCGATACAGCGGCTGGTCGTCGTCGCGGTAGATGTTGCTCGCGATGATGTTCCCGCTCTGCACAAACATGTTGTACAGCGCGGCCGACACGGCGCGGGTGCGCACGGCGTTGCTGTTGCGGGCGTTCCAGGCGACCAGAATGGCGTGGCAGTACGGATACGACAGCAGGCCCGTCAGCAGCGCGTAGCGGATCCAGGGCGACGCCGTCTCGGACAGCGTGACGAGCGCCACCAGCCACGGGAAGATCCAGATGTTGGAGATGGACGAGACGATGGCGCGCTCGCCGAAGCGCTTGGAAACCCAGGTGAGGATCAGCAAATTGATCGCAAACAAGAACTGCGAGGGGATGGCGAGCAGGTTGGCGTCAAAGGTGGAGAAGCCGAGCTGCTTGAGGATGTACGACAGGTACGTGCCTGGCGGGGAGGGCGGGATGTAGGCGGTCAAGCCGATTATGTACAGCGGCCACAGCTCCCAGTCGCGGACAGCCTTCCAGAGCAGGGTGGGACCGACGGCCTGGCGGTTGTTCATGTCGCCTTTGCTGGGGTCGTCGCGGAGCAGGCGGTTGACCATGATGTGCTCCTCGCGTTCCGTGAACCAGCCGTCCTTGCCGCGGAACCAGCTGCGCGTCTGGCACGGGCCGGGCGGCATCAGCACCCACGAGAAGGTGCCGATGAGCAGCGTGACGATGCCCTCGATGAGGAAGAGCCACTGCCAGCCGGACCAGCCCCTGACGCCGCGCATCTGCAAGATGCCGGCGGCCAGCAGCGAGCCGACAATGTTGACAGTGCTCAGCGCGGTCCAGAACCAGGCCAACCGCGTCGGGAGCTCGCCCGAGGTGTAAAAATACGTGAGCCACAAGACAATGTCGGGGATGAAACCGCCCATCAGGAGGCCGAGCAGCGCCTTGATGGCGTAGAAACCGGCCTTGTTGGAGAGAAACGCCTGCGAGCCGGCCGTGATGGACCACGCCATCATGATAAACGGGATCCAGCGGTCGGCACCGAGCTTCTTGCTGATCAGGCCGCTCGGCAGCTCGGCCGCGAGAAACGACGCGAGAAAGATGGTCTGTCCATAGTTGAAATCGTTGGTGTTCATCCCTGAGCCAGAAAATGATTAGCAGTGTAGATTGACTAGGTGCTTTGAGACAAAACGCACCGATTTCCGGCAGCATGTTATCCGAAATGGCCCTGTTGATGTTGCGGCGATGGAGATCCAGAGCGCAGAACATGATCCATGCCCTAGACGGTCAGCTCAACCCCCGAATTCCGTTTTCTCGGCTACTCACCAGAGCATGATTCGCAAGTCGATCTTGCGGACCAGTTTCTTCTCCTCTTCCGCCGTCCACTTGAAGGACGGGTCGAAGCGGTGCCGGTTTTCGTACCCGGCCTTCTCGAACACGGCCCGCCAGTGGCTAGCCACGGCAGGGTCCGAGAAGACGTGCTCGTCCGAAGACCCGTAGCCGTCGGCATCGCTCAGACTCTCGCGCGAGACTGACGCGGCCGGCGGGGCCTTTTCCTTGCTGTCCGAGTCCCGATTGGAGGACCCGTCCTCCTGGATCGTGGCAGCCATGTCCCGGGGATCTGGTAGCGGCGGGAGCTGGGGCGGGTGGTAACGCTATGGGTGGGACGGCCGTGAATCTGAGACGTGAGTGCATCTCCGCGGAGGGGGTACGTAGTAACTTCGCGAGTCGCCTTCTTATACGGCGTGCCGAGTGCCGAGACTTGCAGCAGTGACCCCCGTGTGAGACAAGGGACAGGATGTTGCAAGTGCGACCAAGCGTCGCGTCATGTCGATGGTGAGCCAGTGGCATGCACCCACGGCGTGTTATCGGTGGCGCAATGTTGGGACGGTATTGCACGGCAGGCCGACGGCGGGCCAGTCGCACCACGCCCTTGGGTCGTGGCTGGAGAATAACTCGGCTCTCCCACACCGCAGTCGCGATCATGGCTTGGGCCAAGACACGCGAGTCAAGGGATACAGACAGCTCGTCATCAGAACTTGTCCTTAAAGGGTGGTTGTGTCGTCTGAAACCCCACGTTGTAGCAGCCCGGGGATTTGGAACGTGGAGGTACGGCAGAAGAGCTCATCGAGAACGGCAATGGCGTGCTTGGAGCGTTGGAAGAACAACTGGGAGTGAGATAGGTCTTGGATTAGACTCGTACCAGCTCTAAGCCACCTAGGTAGGTAGTAAAGGACCAGATGTGCGTCGGAACTTACCTCTGGAATGAACCAACGTTGGCGATCCCGTATGCCGAGAAGGGGACAGCCATCGTTCGGTCTTTAGCTTTGCACACTGATTGTGCCCGGTGCGTCTGAGCGTATCATCGCCTTCACCTCAGCAGCCTCTCGTGCCTCGGGTTGGCGCCAAGCATGCGCCTGAGAAGACGCCATTGCGCCGAGACTCTGGGAGGATTTGCCCAGCCGTCTTCTCAGCCATGTCCCATGCTTGGCGTCAGGTGATTAGACTGTCTCATCAGAGACCGGCCACTGCGCCAGGGCTGTCATGATTTCGTTGGTTTGTCCTTGTCCGTCCTTCAAACAACACCACATCGAATGGGCCTGCGAGATTGGGAGTGGCCAATCTTAGCCGAGTGTGATATGATAATTACCTCAGGTACCTAGGTACAGACTCTGCGCACTCTCCAAAGACTCATTCTGCCTCATTTCACCACCTGTACCCAACCCTTGCCCGTCCGATCTCGGGTCGACACATTGCTCCAGGTCCGTCTCCTTTCCTATTTGTGACGACGTCAAAACACTACACTAGTCAGACGCTTTGAGGATTGGTGTTACTCACGGTGAGGAAACCCATCTGAAATGGAGGGCTTCGGGCCGATCGGAGCGGGCCGGGGGCGCGATCGGACGGCGCTCCTCCTCTCATGTCAAGTCGGCCTGGCCAGGTGTCTGCTGATCATTTCCTCGAGCACAGCAGTCAACTCCGGAGTTCTGCCGATCGGCCGGCATTGACATTGGAATGATTGGGTGAAAGGGGGGGCCTCTGTGTCTGGCCAAAATAGGTAGTTGATCCCATCGTAGCCCCCGATGGCCGGGGCCTGCTGGCTGTTGGCAACAAGTCTCTCGAGGCCGGCGGTGAACTCGGGAAGCCGGCCAATCGGTCGGCATTGGCAATAGGTGAAGGGCGTGGGTTTGGAGGTCGCCCAAAACATGAAACAGACGCCAACATCATCTCCGATCTGGCTGCAATACCGGCTGATAACTGCATGGAGATGGCTGACCGTGCTCGGATGAAACCTAACATTGTTGCTGCCGTTGGTGGCCATTTGACGGCGTGCTTGTGTTTTGGAGAGGCGAACGAGAACAAAACGAGCTTGGTTGGGAGTGGGATGGGATTTTGGTTCTGAGGTCGCAAAGAAAAAAAAACAAATGAGAATCGGAAAGGTTGTGGGAGAATGGGGTCGGTCCGGTCTCAATGACCAGCAATTTTCGGGACTTTGTGCTCGAGAGTGGGCGAAGGTGGCCACGCAGGTGGTCGCCGGCGATGGAATTGCGAATCTACCTACCTTACCTCAGGTAAGTACCTAAGGTACCTGAGATTTTGGGCTCAGGCACATCACGAACAAATCTGGATTTAAACTGACAAGCACTCCCGTCGCACAACGAGGCAACGTAAAATGGAAACGGCGGGAATGGTGAATGGTCGCTTTAGCATCTGGATTCTTTCGAGTCCCTGAGAGGGAGCTATTAGAACATGCCAACAACTTACACCGCCCGACGATCAATTTCCAGTTCCGTGCCCATCACGGTATCGACTCAGCTCCCACAAAATGCAGGCAACAAGTCCCCACACGGCGCTTCTTCCAGCAAGTCTCCCGCGCCATCCTTGTTCAAGCAGGTGCATGACCCGCCCGCCCTCCTTGCGATCCAATACCGTTCCCCGGGCTGTTGAGCGAGAAGCGTGTAGACGCGGTCGGTCGACGTCGCGGGAACCGGGTAGAGGGCGTGGCCCGGGCCGAGTTGCTGGCAACGGGCGGAGGCGTCCTGCCAGGCGAGGGGCGTGGGGAGGACTGTGATTGTTGATGTTTGCGCGAGGGTTGGTGGTAGCGCGAGAAGGAGAAGGAAAAGGAGCGAGTGCTGCCTGAACATTGTTGACAAGTGGAGTTGTTCGGGATTGCTAGATTTGCCGTAGTGAGGGTTGAAACGATGGTCAGGGGAAGAAAAGTTGAACATCAGACTCGGGCAACCGCCACTTATGCAAGGAACCTCGGACAAACCTGTCCGACGAGATGTAACCTGTCGAGGCGCATGTCGCGGAGCAGGTTACACCCGGCGGTGGGAAGTTGCCCCGGGGGCCACGATCTCTGACACGCAACGTAAGGGCCGCTCACGGGATGGTTATTGGACAGAACAGAAGAGCAACTCCCTGAAGACTGCCAGCAAGCGCATTCAAGGGAAATAAACTCGTAGACAAACCACCGAGACGAAATCGGTGGTCTTTTGGGGACTATGGGAGCCAAGACATTGTCGTGTCTAGGTAGACCGACTCGCAAGCCAGCGGGCCTCGCCAAGCACCTTATTCTCACAAAACAAAAGGTTGACTACCAATACAATTGATGCTCCGATGATGCGTCCGAAACTCCGATGATGCGTCCAAAACTGCCATTCCATGATACGCTTGACGCCAGGATGCCAAGCCACCTCTTCATCCCAGACCCATCATCCATGCCATACCCGATGCCGATGTCTGCTGTGGTACTGCGTTGGCCGACACAGCTCGACTCGGATGGTGTCTTCCTTCTATTACTGGCCAAACTGATTGCGACGCTGCTGCTCCTGGGGTCCTTCAGGGTAGTTGGGCCGGTAGCTGTCGTCGCGGCGACGACGCCAGGCCGGCTGCGAAGAGCCGCGGTTGGCGTTCTGGGGATAGCCAGCCGAAGCAGTCTCCGACGCGGCGGGCGAATGGAGTGCGGTGCTCTGGGGCGGACCGGCCAAACCGGGCGGGAAGCGCTCTCTGTACTGTCCTGCGACGCGCGGCATGGCGCGCGGAGAACGCGAGCGGTCACGCTGCTGCTGAGCGGAAAGCATACCGGCTGCCAGGCTCTCCACAAGAACGCGGGTGGCAATGGGGTCGGTGAGGGTCTGCTCGGTGTCATCGCGCAGAATCTGGATGAGGTCGTTGATGGCGCGGTCAATCTCGCGCTCGCGCTCGGGGCCGGAGGGGGCGGCTACCCTTGCAAACTGCTCGCCCTCGGTATTGACGCCGCGGCGCCCTCTGCCATGATCCCGGTTGGTCATGACGCCCGCGATGTGGTTTCTGCACTTTTCGCCCGCGACCTCCGCTGTAGTCGGCCAAGTGCGGATAATGTCAAGGGCCTTGGAGGCAACCGCGGACTTGGCCTCCTCGGGGAAGCGGAAGCGGAATTGCCGGCCGCCCTTGACGATATGCCCGAGAAGCATGACGTCGCAGGAGAACATACCGTTGTCCCCCTGCACGAGGATCCACTGGGGGTTGAAGCTCCGGCGCTGGCACTCGATGGACAGACGCTCCGTGGCGCCAGGGGCGTTGCCGCCGTTGCCGCCGTTGCCGCTGTTGCGGGTCCGCTGAGTCGCGGGGCCAGCAGAAGGAGCCATCGGCATATTTCTTGCGCGCTGCGCTCCTGCCTGATTGCCATTTGCGGCCTCCGCGATCAAGTTGTTGTTCAACGGCACGATGCCCCGGGGTGCCCTCGGCAGGGTGGAATTGCGCCCGCTTCTGCGACCGTGCGGCATTTTGTATTTAGGGCTATTCCAAGGCGTCTTGGAATCGTAAGGTTGGACTTTCTTCAACTCGCGGCGACCGAGTCGGGGTCGGTTGAGTTGGTGCTTGGTGTCGAGGGACTTGGTCGGTCGGTCGTGGAGGTCAGGTTGGTCGAGAGCGCGAGGGAATGGCGTCGCCTCGGGCCAGGAAATTGTCTCCGATGGTGCTTCTGTCAACGGGTTAATAGTTATTATTTTGACGAGGATGAAAGCTCGTTTGAACTGACCGAAATCAGTCCCGTCTGCGCTGCACGGCGGACGAAACGGCAGCTTGGGAGCGTGATGTGATTTCGAATTGGCTGCGCACAGTTGGTTAGCGGATGGAACAAAAAGTTCGGGTCTCAACAAAAGAGTGGTGAACCTTGGAGCGTCTGTTTGAGGGCAGAGAAGCTGAACGGGACCCGCGTCTCGGCGGGGGCTCGTGGGAGTGGTGGTGATACGCTCCGGGGAGCCGGGCCACTCCCAGGTTCATCTTCGACTTTCGGGCGGGCCATAAGAACCTGTGAGAGGCCCGGGCTGTGTTTGTTGTGTTACAAACTACTACCAAAGGTACTTCGGTAGATAACCTAATAAGTCTTTGTCAAAGCGCGAGCTTTGTTTGCCCAGGGTCGCCGTTTGTCAGAACACCTACTCCGAGATGATGGGGAGTTTTGGCGGAAGGAGGAAATGAAACCGAAACTGCAGTGGGCAAGGGGAAATATGTTTGGAATTTTCTACACAGTACCAGGTATCCTGCCCATCAACCCAAACCACCCGCTCACCTCCACTTCCCCCACCCACCACACAGCGCAACAGCACAACGCCGTTACCACCCACAACACCACCACCTACGGTTTATTGTGCTGCACGCAAGATGAGACACAGTGACTACAAAAGATTGCGTGGCCAGCGTGGTGTGCGGGTTGGTCGCGGTCGCGAATACACTCAATACCACGATGGAAGCCGCTCCCGTCTCGTAGGCACTGACCATCAAGTTGAAGCAGTCGTGCCAGCACCAGCCGACGGCCAGGATGCCGCTCTTGTCGGGTCTCCGGCTCGACATGCTCAAGGCCCTCGAGGGCTACGGCGGCTCGTACCTGGGCATCTGGGAGATGCTGCCCTTCCTGGCAAACGACCTCGAGCAGAACCCATCGATAATCCCCGCCAGCAAGATGATCGAGGCGCTGCGGTCCGTGCTCCTTACGTGGGAACGAGGCGACTTGCCATTGTCCGAACGGCTCGTTACTGCGCTCGCACAATCCCTGGTGACTCAGGACGGGTTCAACATTGACCAGCCGGGCAACCACACGGACATGTGCGGCATGTACGCGTTGGCACTCTCGCGTCAGATGGTCATGATTACTGGGTCCTGGTTCCGGGACAACCTGGAGCGGTCCAACGAGCACCTGGACCGCGAAATCAAGCAGCTCAACATCAAGATGCTCCAAGAGGGAGTCGCCGTGGATGAAATCGTACCTGCGGGGGACAGGCTGGATGCCGCGGGGGTCGAGCTGCAGACAGCATTGGACGATGCCCGAGAGGACGAGCAAGAGCTCGAAGAGCTCGTGTTCCAGATGGAGGCCAGGAATGCCGAGCTGGAGGAGGAAGCCGAACTTATGCAGTTTTTGGCAGACGGTCTGGATAGGATCTGGGACACCATGAGAAAGGCCGGAGGGGCGGCCAGTGACGAGGAATAGAAGTGATATTTCCCTGTTCCAGTGTTGAAGGCAGAGACTTGCCGAATCGGGCGAGAGACATCGTCTGATTGGTTGAAGTGATGTACACGACAATGCCAAGAAATGCCGAAGTTCACTTTGGGTCCCACTGTCACGTTGCCGGATCCTGAACACATCCGGAAATGTCGAAAATGGGTAACAGCAGCCCACAATTTTGGAGTTCTGGAGACGTCCCAACCCGTTTGGGCTCCCAAGTTCCCACCTAACTCTCACCCACACCATCACAGATCACAGAAGACCTCGCCAAGCCGGGCGGGCGAGAGAGACAGAAAAAGACAGGGGCGATCATGGGAAGTGAGGGTGAGAAGATGGTCGGGCAGCTCAGTAAGATTTATATACTTTCAAACCCCCTACGAATATTGTTCTTCTATTTGACCCTGTCTTACAGCATTTCTCCCAAGGCGAGCCCCTGACGGCGACGACGCCGTCCCCTCCAAAACCTTCCCTCCATCCGCCGTTGGCGGCGCGGCGACTGTTCAGCCCTTCCGTGCTGCAGAACTCAGATCATGCTTGGCGGCGGGGGCGTCGAGAGAACGAGCCCGGGGATCCAGGCGTGTCGGGTGGGCTGCACTCGGCTCACCGGTTGGCTCTTAGTAAGAGTTTCGCCGGGGCAAGAGCGGTCTCTCGCCGGTGTCGAAAACGCCAGTTTGGCGCCATTTCTTGCTGGTCGGGCCCATGTCGGCCGAGTCCTCATCCTCTCGTTCTCTCTTGAGCTGGCGGGCCGGGGGAGCTGCCTACTCCTGGGGCGGTGGGGTTGCTGCTGGCCGTGTCAGCTTCACGGTGTCTCGGGTACTCTTCTTCACCCAGATGGACAAGGGAAGCTCGGACTCACTTGTTGGCGCCGGCACGGCGGATTCGGACTGCTCGGCCCTAGCCTTCTGGGCCTCAATCGCGAGCCGCCTCTGCTGGTAGTGGACCAGGTCGCCACTGGGCGGGCCGTTGCGCGGCTTCGGCAGGGCAATGTCGCCCGGGAATGGAATCCCGTCCCGCAAGCGCATCCAGAGGTCGCGCTCAATGAACCAGGCGACGAAGCCGGCCCCGGTTGTCTTGTTCGAGTCATTGAGACCCTTGTCATAAAGTAGGCCCAGGGCATTCTGCTTGGATTCCGCAATCTGCTGGGCGCGGAATTTCTCGTCGCGCATCTGCGGACATGTGTGCCCGATTTCGGCGAGCACCTTGGCACGGCGCTCCGCCATCGCCTTCAACTCGGCCTTGCGGTCGGCCTCGGTCTTCTTCTCCGAAGCCATGTTGATGGAGGCGCTGGAGGCAAACAAAAAAACGGCGGTCGGATTTTGTGATGGTGTGGTGTGGTCTTTTGCTTGGGTGCCGAGTTTGTGTTTGTTTTGGAAGAGTTGGAGAATGTCGGCGGGTGAAGAGGAGTTTTGACTCGTCAACATACAACTGGATTAGCCATTGTCAAAACCGGGACTTGGGTGACTTGGGCCGGGTAGGTTTAGGGCTTGGACTGGGACTTGGTAACCCTAGGGCTTGATAACCAACGCTGGCAGGGTGAGAGAGGACTTGTGTTGACAGCAATCTCGAAGGCAGAGAGTCAAGACAAGCCAAAGGGGTCCACGGTAGGGTCTTAGGACCTCATCAGTACTCACAGGATGCCAAAGACAGACAATGGCTCGATGATATCTACGCTATGGAGTGCTAGACTGCCCGACCACCCAGGTCCTGTGTCCTGAAAGCCAACGCCCCAAGTTTAATAGCACAGTATGAAAAGGAGGCTTCACTCCCCAGAATCCATGCGCTCGAACCCGGTCGCCGGCGGTGACCACAAATGCTTAAAGTAGAAATTGACCACCCTCAATTCAAAACCTGCCCACCTCTTCGCCGATTCTCTCTCTCAGCAACAACAACAACAGCCACACCAACAACAACACCACCACCACGAACCCCGACACCACCATACCACCACCGCCAATTCCCAATTGTTGCTGTGTTGCTCGAAATGAGCAAAAGAAACGGCAAGTATCGTGGTCCGCGTGGCCCGCAGAAAGGTAACGGGCGCGACTGCGACCGCCGCCCTGCCCAGAGCCGTGGTCCCCGCGACTGCGAGAACCAGCAAGACGAGCTGGTGCAGCGCAACCGCCGCGGCCTGCTGCCGCCCATGGAGCACATTCGCCAAGATGAGCTCCAGATTGAGGGCAACTTCAAGACGGGAGACATCCGAGTGGGCCGGCGAGACATGTCGTCCGTGGACGTAGCCGCGACAAACCACGAAGCGAGTGTCAATGGTAAGATGGTTGTCCACGCCAGCGGTCAAGTCCCTGAGAATGTGAGCCGTCAAATGCATCCCGTTCTCGATCGCTTCTTTGGCGAGAAAGGCAACAAGGTCGGCGCCACCCTGGTGCTCCAGCCCAACTCGGTGCTGCTCTCCCGGACCACTATGCCCACCGCCGATGTTCAGGACAGCATGGGTAGGCAACAGCGCCAGATCATAAAGCAACGCCGCCAAGGCAATTCATCAGTGCCGCCCCCGCCCGGCCCAGAACCTGGAAAGGTCTGCGTCGCTTGTGGCATCCGCGGCCACATGGGTAAGAACTGCGTTATGAGCAGCAGCCGTGGCGACCTCCCGGTGTGTTCTTTCTGCGACACGTTCCGCATTCACCTGCCAGAGGATTGCCCCCAAAAGTTCATCGACGCAGCTGTTGTCTGGGACTTGTTCGTTGTTCAACGCCAGGGTAAGTGCGAGATCCGGACCAAGGAGCCGACCCTCATGTGGCCCAACCTTGTGAGGTGGCGTTTGGACGATTACCCGAGCGAGGCCCAGCTGGCCCTCTACCCGCATTCGCGGGAGTTTGCCAAGCAGCAGAATGAGCAGAATCTGTACCGCCACAGGGCTCACGACTACACGCTGGAGCCCCGCAATCTCGTGTCCGACCCGCGGACCAAGGACAGAGAAACGCTGCTTGCGGATGCCGCGCTCAGGAGGGATTACCCGGCGCCTCAGGCCGAGGGCATGGACACGGCCGACCTAGCCGTCGACACCCAGGGCACTACCGGGTTCGACGACATGGACGAGGAGCCGGCCGTCAATCCCCAGATCAATTCTGGGTTCGACAACATAGACGAGTAATGGTCTTCACGTACGTTCCAATGTCCCATTGCTTCTGCTGTGTTTTCCAGTGTTCTGACATTTACAGACAGGGACGACCAGAGCTGGGCGCCGCCGCGCCGGCCATGTTGACGGGCATGGACGGCATTGTGACCGACGTCACAGAGGTGGACTTCGCGGCATTGTCGAGGGCGACGACTCGGAGGAGGAGACACTCTCGGGCGAAGGGGACAAACAAATAGCAATAGCAGTCAATCACCTCTGTGAATAAGCCCAGAGTCTTCGTGATCCCACATGTTGAATACCGTAGTGAGAAACGAGGAGGGTGACATGTCTTTCCAAATGGAATCTTGAAAAAACGAGACATGCCTTTTCATTTCAACCGACTTCATTTTAACGCAGCCCCGCAATCTGAACCACTCCACAGTGTCTCTCAACCAGTCAATTTCAGAGGCTTCAGCCGTAACGAAAGCCTCGAAGATGAATGCTCAACCATCCATCCGACTGCCCACCCGACTGCCTGGACTGGACTTCCTTGTTTGGGTGTTTTGGCTGAGTGCACGGGAGCCGCCGGCCGTCGACGCCAGCGCCCTCTAGCCAGCAAGCCACACCTCGTCCTCCGCCCAACAACACGAGGAGCGGCAGCAAGATGGCAACATGGGCTACGGCGACCGCCTCGATGGCTACGGCGACGACGGCTTCATGGGTCACGACGAGGATGTCTACATGCACGATCGGACGCCGTCGACCGGGCCGCCTCCCACCGTCTCCACGGCGTCCGACCCCGCGAGTGCCAAGAGCGCCGAAGCGACCCCGAAGGGCAAGGGGCTTCAGCTGCGCCTGAGAGCCGACTGCATCAGGCGCGTTCTCCCTACGCCGTGGCTTGAGAAGTCACCTCAGAGGAGGGATAGCCAAAGTAGTGTCCAGATGTCCCCGAGTGACTCTGGCAGCGAGGACACCCCGCAGCCGCACGCGACCGGGAGCGGAAACACCCAGTTGCAACCAGCGACCCAGACCCGGCTTCGAGAATACCATGCTTGGGCCACGCAAATGGGCAGCGACGAGGGCAGCGACGAGCCGAGGCAGCGGTACAGCCAGTTGGAACGTCTCGGCCAACTGGGTCAGAATACTACGGATGCGAGAGCCACCAGGGAGGAAGACGAGGCGGAGGAGGAAGACGAGGCGGAGGACGAAGATGAACTCGTGTATGGGTGGCCATGCGGCGATGATACAGAATTGAAGATTTGATACATTTTGACAGTGATGGCAAGTCTGAATGAGACTGAAAAGTCTGTTGGAAATGCAGAACGTGACTGAACAAAAATGGGAGAATAAAAAATAGTTATTGAGATAAAAAAACAGAAAAGCATTAATATCATCATCTTTCCAAATACTTCGAGATGTTTTTTTAAAAGCTATTGAGATAAAAAAGAGAAAAGGATTGATAGCATCTTTTCAGGTACTTCGAGATATTCTCAAGAGATATTGATATAGAAAAAGAGAAGAGGATTAATAGTATCTTCCCGAGTACTTCGAGATATTCTATTTGTTTCTATTCTGGACGGCCACTGGGCTGTCAAAGGAGACGGGAAGTCTTGAATTTAGGACCAGGGCCATGTCAAACGTGCCGCTACCTGGTAACAAAGTACCAGGTACCTACATACCTACCAGGTATTCGGGCAGTCATTGAACTGTATGTTGCGGGGTGTCCGTTGCCCCAACGCTTCTGCAGGTACCCACCCTGCCCTCGCAGACTCGATCACAACGAAACAACCGAACCGATGGCTTGTGAAGTTGTGTCAGCATCAACAATGCGCGCCACCTGAGAGAGGAACGAGGTAAACTCCGATTGTCTTCGTTTTCAAAACACCCCTCTGTTTCCAGCTTCAACTGATGGCTCTGTAGTCCAGGACTCCAAGAGCCCAAGGACCAGCCAACAGCACTACCAGTTTTCTTGCGGCAGATTCAGGAGCATGCATCAGAAGCAGAACCAGCGGCCACCACCGACGAGTCCGACTCTGAGGCGCACGAGCCAATCACCGACGAGATGCGTGCCATGATGGACAAGCTGCAAGAGCTGGAGACCTTTATCGAGGCGCAGACCACGGCCTTGGACGGCCGGAGTCCGGAGGACATGTGGGAGGACTTTGGCGCCATCCACCCCGGGATGGAAGCCGAGTTTCAGGCCGAGATTGAGAAGCGCTTCGGGGTGCAGCAGGAATGGAAGAAGGAGCAGCACATCTCGAAGGAAACAGTCGACATCAGGGCCTTCATCCTCTCACTCCCCCTCAAGGACTTCCGGTGGGACCGCGTTGTTGTGGACGAGGCTCAGGTGCTTCGCAACATGGACTCGGGCCACTCTCGCTACATTCGGCTCCTGATGCCGTTTCCCGAGCCCTGCACATGCTCTCGGTCACACCAACCCTCAACTCCATCAACGATATCCACTCGCTTGCCTCGCTGGCCTGGGCGGCCTCGAAGCTGGACCTGAAGCTCCCGAACAGCGTGGAGTGGAAGTACGCGGTCGATATCTACCAGCCGTACGGGAGGCTGGTCACAACCGCGTCGTCGGGCATGACGCGGGCGGAGAGAAGGGCCTACAGGGTCAAGGTCAAAAGGGAAACCATCCCGGAGCAGAATGCCCGGATCGACGAGGCGTTATTCGAGATGGAGAAGCACGTCGCTGTCCCTCTCTGACTGTACTACGAAGAGACGGGTAAAAGATTCTGGTGTCTCTTGCCCCGCGGCCTCAGTTTCATCAGGCTAGGCACCATGGACGACAGCCGTGCCAGCTCGCACGACTCGGACGTGGTGTACAGGTCGGTCATGGACTGCCTCCTGATCAAGCGGTCCGCGCAGACCCTGTGGGAAACGCCCGACGATTAAGCCCACTACTCGAGGGACCGCATGCCTGCTCTGCAAGAGCGTGTCGAGGAGCTGGCCCATGCGAACCCCACCATTGCCACGACCGTGTCGACTGCCGTCACCGAGCTCCACCGGAGCCTCTACACCATCCGGAACCGGGACGACTCAGCCGAGGTGATCGTCGGCCCGCACATCCTGGAGAACCAAGCCGGCGAAGGCGTCACCGGCGCCATCAACTTCACCATTTTCCGCACTCTATGGATGATCAGCTTTGACTACGTGTCCTTATCAGCTCCTCCAGCCAGAAGACCGCACAACACTCACCCGCGAGGACCTGTTAGCGGAAGTTATCGCGAAGGCCATGCACCTCAGCCAGGTCGACGACGAGCCGGAGCGCCTTAAAGAAGCAAACATGACTCCCTGGTCCTACTTCCAGCACGTCCACGAAAAGACTTGCCGGCGAGCGCACGCTGGTGGTGGCCGGCAACTTCTATAAACAAACAATAAAAGCCCGCTTCCCTCTTCAAGCCCCGCGCTCCCAATGTGACTCAAAAGACGAGTTCGGATGGGATACCTTGTGTTGGGCTCTGGAGGCTCCTATCGAAACCTCGCAGTAATTACGCCACATAACCAGAGAAACAATATGAGGCTGCTAGAGAAATTCGGTAATATATACGAATAGAAGAAGTATGTACATTGAATCGACCAACCCTTCACTTCACGGAAGTCTGGCAAAGCAGCCCCGCCCACCATTTTCTCCCACATCTATGGCCCCAACCCCTGACCAGCCCCATTACAGGCACTGGGCATACCACGGGTTCTGCGTCTGGCACGCCCACGGAGGCGCGCACGCCGTGGGGCCGGCCCAGCCCTGCCCGCCGCACTGGCCCCAGTGTGTCTGGCTCGGGCCCGACGCGCTGGAGGTGGAACTGGCCTTGGTCGAAGTAGAGGTGGAGCTGGCCTTCGTGGAGGTGGAGGTGGAGCTAGCCTTGGTCGAGGTGGAGGTGGTCTTGGTCGAGGTCACGAGGGTGGTCGAAGTCGACGACGCCTTGGTGCTGGTGCTGCTGGTGGTCGAGGTCGACTTGACGGTCGACGACGACGACTGCTGGCCGCCCGAGGTCTGCACGGTGGAGCCAATGTCGCCCCAGCGGATGTTGGAGAAGACGACGTGGGTGTCCGGGTTGTTGGCCAGGATGGTGGCGGGGGCGCCCTCGGTGTCGCTGCAGGGCCCGTTGCTGCCGCTGTCGAGCCAGTTCATGTTGCCGCCGTTGTCGTTCCAGATGCTGAAGGCCAGCACCATGCC
>FTCG01000079.1_pt1 | contig 34875 bp, 30 predicted proteins | sample 1639641 | NCBI WGS metagenome assembly FTCG01 (sample SAMEA3914864, study PRJEB12502) | metagenome | biome: forest; material: soil | place: USA | collected 2012-03-12 | depth 0.3 m
CCGTTCTTCTTGCCCTTGCCCTTGCCGCCCTGGTGGTGAGGCTCGCGGGTCTCAAGGTCCTCAACATCACGGCCGTTCTTCTTGCCCTTGCCCTTGCCGCCTTGGTGGTGAGGCTCGCGGGTCTCAAGGTCCTCAACATCACGGCCGTTCTTCTTGCCCTTGCCCTTGCCACCCTGGTGATGCGGCTCGCGGGTCTCGAGCTCCTCGAGATCACGGCCGTTCTTCTTGCCCTTGCCCTTGCCGCCCTGGTGGTGAGGCTCGCGGGTCTCAAGCTCTTCGACATCGCGGCCGTTCTTCTTGCCCTTGCCCTTACCACCCTGGTGGTGAGGCTCACGGGTCTCGAGCTCCTCGACGTCGCGACCGTTCTTCTTGCCCTTGCCCTTGCCGCCCTGGTGATGAGGCTCGCGGGTCTCAAGGTCCTCAACGTCGCGGCCGTTCTTCTTGCCCTTGCCCTTGCCACCCTGGTGATGGGGCTCGCGGGCCTCGACGTCGCGACCCTGCTTCTTGCCCTTGCCCTTGCCGCCCTGGTGGTGCGGGGCGCGGGTCTCGAGCTCCTCCTCGTCGTCCTCCTCGACGTCACGGCCCTGCTTCTTGCCCTTGCCCTTGCCGCCCTGGTGATGCGGGGCGCGGGTTTCGAGCTCATCCACGTCGTCCTCGTCGTCCTCCGCGGTCAAGTCGCGACCGTTCTTCTTGCCCTTGCCCTTGCCGCCCTGGTGGTGAGGCTGCCATGGAGTTAGCACCCAACATCGCCAAGGACATATGCTCAACTTACAGCACGCGGCTCCATCGCCGGGAGACCAAAGGCAGGCACGGCCAGAGCCAAGACGGGGGTCTGTCATTCATATGTAAGTAAGATGCGCCTAGACCTTGGCACAGCGATCACATACCACGATCCGGGCGACGCTGCTGCCAGTCGGGCCAAGAGAGAGCGACGAGACGGCCTGGGCGGCGATCACGCCCGCAACCAGGAACTGTCCAAAGGTAGTATGCATCTTGGCGGTGGATGATAAAGTATATCAAGAAATTGCTGACCGGCAGCTAAGGAGGGACTAGAGTCAATCTAGAACTTGAAACGAACGGAAGGAAAGGAAGGGTGCGCCACGAGCGACTCCAGGGACCAGTGCACGCAGAGGGATGGAGGAAGAGACAGGATGCCAAGTCCAGAATCTCCGAGGGTGAGCGAGTTTGAGAGATTTATATCCATCGTGGTCGCAGTGTCGCAGTGTCGCAGTGGTCAGACGGCCGCTGCGATTCCAGTGTTTGCGCTGGCTCGTCCGGTGATGCGCGCGCCTCCCGCGACATCGTCGATGATGCATCCTGGTGCTGGCCGACCCCGTAACATGGGATGAAATGTCGCACGTATCAGCCGGGGCAGAGGGTGTGAGCACTGACCGTTTCAGATGCAAGGCACAGGGCCCTTCGCTGTGTCTCCAGCGCAGAACAGGGCGTTGCCGGCGGCAGCAGAGCCAAGCAACAGGGGCTCAGAGGGGGATCGACGGCTTCTGTGCCAAGACTCAAACGTGGGTGCGGATTAGCGGCTCCACCTCGGTTTGAGCTGCCGCGCCGTTGGGGCGGGCTGGCACCGCCTGGGGTGCGTTTTGGCGGTACCGCATGGCGGAGAGGGGAGGCTCGCTTGGGGCTGACACAGCGCGCCCTGGACCGCCTAAAGCTGCCCTTTCCAGGGATCTCCGGGCTCCCACCGAAATGCCAAACGGTCAAGACGACCCAAGACGGCCGCGTGCAGGCCAAGAAGAAACAAGAAGATCAAGCTTTGCGCCTCCTATAACGTTATGATTGTCGCAGGTTCCGACGTGCTTACTGCGATAGGAAGTCCGTCTCACGGCGCCTCGCGCTGCGTGCTGCATCCCCTCGCGGGGGCCCTTCCCCGGTCTGTCGTCCCATCTCGACGCCCTGAAACCCCAGTGTGCTTCAAGGCGACCCGAGGTCGCATGGCGGGCTGGCCGTGTCACAGATGAATTCCACGATGTTGGGCAATGACTCGGGGTTCCCAGTCTCTGGAATCCCACCGTCATGGATATTCCCCGTCCTTGCCTCATCCTCCCGCCCGTGCTCTCGGGGTAGTTTAGACGGTTCTCCCCCGATTCCCGCCCGCCGCCCCAAGTTGACCTCGGGCGTTCTCTTCTTAGCCTCGGATTTGACATTCGGGTGTTTCTCTTCGTCTCTTCTTGGGCAGCAACGTCTTGGCCGGTCCAGTCCTTGCTTGCAGACCACTGTTCACCATGGGTGCTGAGGACTACGAGCCCGTCCCGCTCCTCGACGAGGAGCAGCAGTCGGAGAAGGGCGCGTGGAGGCGGAAGCTGAGCCTCGAGGCTCTGTATCAAGCACGCCCGGCGCAGCGGGCAGCCCAGCACTGGGTCTGGATCGGGCACGCCGTGCTGCTGTCCGTCTCCATCACGCTCTTCACATTGGCCTTCTGCATGCACTCTGCACGGCCGTCCGACCTGACCGTCACCACGCAGTTCTCGTCCTACTGTAAGAACCATACTTCTGCTGTACGGCAGAGACTGACTGACTGACCGCTGCAGCCCCCGCCGCGCCCGTCGTCAAGTACGACACCGTCCGGTACAACCTGACTCCCGTCATGGAGGGGTCGCCGTACGTCGGCAAGGGCCCCGAGGTGGACGAGGCATGGGAGCAAATATCCCGAGGTAAGCAGCGCCACCCGTCCTCCAGTTCGCACTCTAACACGGCGCAGTCGGAGACATGATGATCTCGCGGGAAGAGGTGGACCGCCTCGGCCTGTCACCCGAGTCGCTCAAGATCACGGACCCCAAAACCGGCAAGGTCGGCTACCGCGCGGCCATCGAGGTCTTCCACCAGCTGCACTGCCTGAACCTGCTGCGGCAGTTCACCTTCAAGGACTACTACGTCAACGACGGCGGCGACATCAGCGCCGGCGACGAGGACGTCCGTCACCACGTCGGTAGGTGCACCCTGCCCCGTTTCCGAGAGTCAAACTAACATGCGCAGACCACTGCATCGAGACGCTGCGGATGAACCTGATGTGCCAGTCCGACATTGGCGTGTTCACCTTCAAGATCTACCCCGAGCTGGGCGATGACGACCCGTGGCCCGAGTTCTCGACGCTGCACACGTGCCGGAACTTTGACGGGATACGGGACTGGGCCCGAGGGCGGGCGGTGACCATGGACGACAATGCGTAGATAGACTGTAAATATGTAATTGACGGAATTCCAAATCATCACTTGAAGCCTCTTCTACGTTACGCGGCTCATAACTAAATCAATATCTGGCCGCTCCCAAGTCAGGAGGCCTGGATGAGATCAGCCCGCATGTTCAACCCGTCTGCCTCACAAACCTCTCCAACTGCCAGCACCACAAAACAGAATACTCCCAAACTGCATTGTACCCAACCAGCACGCAATTCTCAGGGCAGGCCGCTTATTCGTCAACCCCGGAAGTCGGCACCGAACCCGCCACAAAAGCCGATCTGAACAATGCACGCGCCTCACATCCTCCCGTGAGACAGTCCTGGCACGCCGCCCATTCTCCCGGGCCACCCTGAAATTCGAGGCGACAGGAGGCCACTGCTGGACCCCTTGCCAGGAGGCAAACCGAAAACGAGAATAATCCAATGCATTCCAAGCCTCCAACGCAGGGTCGACTCAATGAGTACTATGTAACAGTAGCATACCAACACGCCTAAACCAGAAACCTGACCCTCGCTCGCCAACCGAACCCAAACCAGCCAAACCCAGCCCCTGTCTCCATCGCCGACAGTATCCCAACCCAAACGCCAACACGGCAATACGGCACCAACCCATTAAAAAACCGTCACAGCACTCACCCACCCGCTCCTCAACACCTCAAACACCAGCCCCGGGAACCCAAACAAGGTGGTCGTCGAGTCCTCGCCCGCCCGCCCCTTGCCGCCCACATTCACGCCGGGGTTCGCCATCCCGCCGCCGCTCTCCTCCCAACCGCCCAGCAGCTCGCAGCTGCTCCCCGGGCTGTCCCCCCAGCCGCGGTTCAGCACCATGCCGCGCTGCTTCTGCTGGGCCTCGGCGTCTGAGGGGTAGATGGGCCGCCACTCCTCGCGGAGGCGCTGCTCGATCTCGGGGAAGGGCGTCTCCGAGTTGGTGGAGTCGAGGTCGGGCAGGTAGGCGATCTCCCAGCGGCAGCGGCGGTGGCGGTTGAAGGGGTAGGAGCCGGGGACGTTGCCGTGCAGTATCAGCTTGGTGGCGACCTGGCGGTCCAGCGGGGTGGATTGAAAAGCGGCGGTGTCCAGGGTGCCGTCCTGTGACGGAGGCGGGCGAGATGGGGCAGTCGGAGTGGAAACAAGAATATCAAAGCCAAGGTAGAAGTAGTTGTAGAAGCACTCGCCCGAGACGTTGGCGACGAGGTCGTCCGACACAGCCTCGTCGTTCGAGTCGTACTCGTCCGACGCCGGGTGCGAGGACTGGTCCGTGTCGGTCAGGTCGTCGTGGCGCTTCAGGTCGGCGCCGTTCGGGCGGGCCATCGTGTTGCTGGCGGCGCGCAGCTTGTGGATGTACATGCGCTGGTCGTTCTTGCGGTAGATGGCGTCGGGCGGTCCCAGCTCCGCGACCAGCTGCTGCGGCGTCGTCTCGCCGAGCGTGATCCAGAAGGCGGCGCTGGTCCACTTGCGCAGCAGCTGCAGCCGGCCGCCGCCGTGGATGCGGACCAGCGACACCTCGTCCGGGCACACGTCCTTGCCCTTGGCGAGCGGCGCAAAAGCCTTAACGCTCGGGAGGATCTCGGTCCACATGGCATCGCGGGCCTGGGCCCACGAGTCGCCGCTAAAGACGGCCATCGAGTTTGGTATCGCCGTCGACGGCAGCAGCGACACGACGTCCTTGGCGGCCGAGTAGTCCCTGTTCTTCATCGGAAAGCTAAAAGCCACGCCCGGGTACGACAGCACGTACGTCTCGGCATCGGGCACGTACTCGCCATCGTATGTCGGGCCCAGAAAGCGCTGGTATATGTGGCGGAACGTCGGACCGGGGGCCGTGTCGGCCGGGAGGCCGTCGGCGGTGCTCGTGGGGCGGACGAGATCGCGCTCCTTGTCGTTGGCGGGCTTGAGGAAGATGTGGTTCTTGGTGAAGTCAATAGCCTCGATCAGGCGCAGGCGCTGCTCGGGCCCGTCGAAGCGCAGGCGGATCCCGTTGGCGGGCAGGGCGAGCACGACGGGCTCCCGGACGGGGTCGGCGGGGGCGTAGGTGAGGTCGAGCTTCGGGAAGCGCTGCGGCTCGGCCTTGAGGCGCGTCAGAACGTCGTGCAGCGAGGCGCCGAGCACGAGGAAGCCCAGCGCGCGGCCGGGGTGCAGCTGGGCCGAGAAGAGCGGCGAGAGCGACGACATGGTCGGGAGCGACCTGCGGGTCGCCGTGTCACGGTGTGCCTGTTGCTGCCTACGAGAGTCCGAGGCAGCCGTTTGAGGTTCCGGTTAGGTAGGGGGGTGGGGATGGGGCCCCGGATCCGATTTATGGGCGAAAGTAAGTCGGTTGCTGCTGTCAAGTTGGGTTGTTAGCAGTCATGTCCTGGCGGCAGGAACAATGACCTGGAGCCTCGGAGGGAGCCGCGTGATGGCCCCAGGCGGGCGGAGACGTCATCCGGCAGGCACGCCGGAGACGGGATGGAGGGGCAGGTGGGGCTGCGACCCCTGGCTGCCCAGCCACTCATGCAGCTCGGAGCTCGAAGCATGTGGGGCGGTGGGGCAGCGCGTTGCTATGTACGCGATTGCCCGATTGGGACTTTTTCATGTTGTGATCGCGCCTGTAACCGCAACCCACAGCAAGCAACCCCAGTCGGACATCGCGCATGCCATTTTGCCATGACACCAACCCTTGCCCACACCAACCCAGACCGTCACCACACCACCCCCGGCCCCGGCGAATGCGTATCGAGGCCCGATCCCGCATTTTGATCAGCTCTTAGGACCACCAGTTTGTTTACTTCGAACCAAGCCGGCCAGAATCAGCACACCCGACATCATCACACGCTCCCGATGGAGCGCCGACACACGTCCATGGCGCCGCCGTCTCGGTCCGGCGCCGGAGGACGTCCCAGCATGCAGCCTCGAACACGACCACCTACAACACGGCCCGGCACCACACGGAACGCGTCGGCGATATCACGGCTCGCTCGCGCGGCATCCCCCGCCGAGTCCCTCATGTCGGTCGCCACCTCCGCCGCAGGCGCCAAGCGCAAGGAGCGCGACTTTGACCCCGACGACGGCGAGGCTACCAACATCAACGTCGTCGTGCGGTGTCGCGGGCGGAACGAGCGGGAGGTCAAGGAGAACAGCGCCGTCGTCGTCAAGACCGAGGGCACCAAGGGCAAGCTGATCGAGCTCTCGATGGGGCCGAATACCGTCAGCAACAAGGCCTACAACTTTGACCACGTCTTCTCGCAAGCCGCCGACCAGGGCACCGTCTTCGAGGAGGTCGTGCGGCCCGTGCTGGACGAGGTGAGCAAGATCCCGCCTCTGCCCCGGACATGACTGACAACACAGATGCTCGCCGGCTACAACTGCACCATCTTCGCCTACGGCCAGACGGGCACCGGCAAGACGTACACCATGTCGGGCGACCTGACCGAGACCATGGGCATGCTGTCCGATAACGCCGGCATCATCCCGCGCGTGCTGCAGGCGCTGTTCAACAAGCTCGAGCTCGACGAGAAGGAAAACTCGGTGCGGTGCTCCTTCATCGAGCTGTACAACGAGGAGCTGCGCGACCTGCTCGCTGCCGACGACGGCGCCAAGCTCAAGATCTACGACGACACGTCGCGAAAGGGCCACGCGACCACGGTCGTGCAGGGCATGGAGGAGCGCTACATCCTGAACGCCGGCGACGGGCTGCGGTGGCTGCGCGAGGGCAGCGTGAAGCGCCAGGTCGCGGCCACCAAGTGCAACGACCTGAGCAGCCGCAGCCACACCGTCTTCACCATCACCGTGTACGCCAAGCACAAGACGGAGAACGGCGAGGACTTCCTGATGCTGGGCAAGCTGAACCTGGTGGACCTGGCCGGCAGCGAGAACATCCAGCGGTCCGGCGCCGAGAACAAGCGCGCCGCCGAGGCCGGGCTGATCAACAAGAGCCTGCTCACCCTCGGCCGCGTCATCAACGCCCTGGTCGACCGCAGCGCCCACATCCCCTACAGAGAGTCCAAACTTACTCGGTTGCTGCAAGACTCGCTGGGCGGCCGCACCAAGACGTGCATCATCGCCACCGTCTCGCCGGCCAGGAGCAACCTCGAGGAGACCATCTCGACGCTCGACTACGCCTTCCGCGCCAAGAACATTCGCAACAAGCCGCAGCTCAACGCCCTGACCAACAAGAAGACGCTGCTGCGCGACTTCACCATCGAGATCGAGCGCATCAAGGCCGAGCTGATCGCCACGCGCCAGCGCAACGGCGTGTACCTGTCCAACGACATGTACGAGGAGCTGACGGTGCAGAACGAGTCGCGCCGCATCCTGACCGAGGAGCAGGGCGCCAAGATCGAGACGCTCGAGACCAACCTGCGGAACAAGCTGCAGGAGCTGCTGTCCGTCACCTCGAACTTCAGGGGGCTCAAGCAGGAGCACGAGGGCACGCTCGTCCGGTTCGACGAGACCAAGGAGGTGCTCGGCCAGACCGAGGCCGTGCTGGCGGCCACCCGGAGATTGCTCGCCGAGGAAACCACCCTCCGCAGGGAGCACCAGGGCACCGAGGAGAAGCTGGCCGCGATTGCGGGCGACCTGTGCGGCACGCTCGAGCAGACCGTCAGCGACATCGACGGCCTCCACGCGAAAAACAGGCGCAAGTCGGACCTGCACCGCCTCAACCGGGACGCGTGGGCCGCGGCGCAGGAGCACGTCGCCGACATCACCGAGCTCGTCGAGGGCCGGATTGGCGAGTTTCGGGACGGCCAGGAGCAGCACATTTCAAGCGTCTCGCGGCGCATGCAGTCGTTCGTCCGCGAGGAGCTCGACAAGCTGGCGGCAACCCAGACGTTCCTGGACGCGAACCTAGCCGAGTTCGACCAGTCGAGAGCGCAGCTGCTGCAGCAGCAGGAGAGGTCCAAGGAGGAGATGGACACGGTGCTGGAAGAGATCAAGGTTGTTCGGAACAACGTGAAACAGCGCGTCGGGGAGTCCCTCCAGGCCATCGCGGGGGCGGCCGAGCGCATCGCCGGCGACGTGCTCAGCGAGCTGACCACCTTCCACAACCAGCTGCACGCCTCGTACAGCTCGGTCGGCAAGGACTTCAAGGCCGTCTTCGAGGACCTGCTGCGGCACATGCGGGCGCAAAAGGCCGAGTCTGATAGGCTCAGGCAGGAGCTCGAGGAGGCGACGCAGGCCATCGTCGAGTCGAACGAGTCGGTCTCGGCGAGGATACAGGAGGTGCTGGACGAGGAGCGGGCGCAGGCGGCGGCAGAGCGGCAGGCCCTGCTCGCGCAGATCACCAAGCTCATCAACTCGCAGGCCGAGGTCCAGGAGTCGCGCCTGGCCGGCAAGGCGGCGCTCATCCAGGGGACCATCCTGGACTCGAACAAGACGTTCGAGGGCAGCGTGGCCGAGTACTCGTCCGGCATGAAGGCGTGGAGCGAGCGGGACAGCAAGGTGCTCGAGGACGTCGCCGGCTCGCGGGACGCACTCAAGACCAGGCTCAAGGACGACTGGACGGTAGGTTCTGTCCCTGCCCCGTGTTGTACCCCACTAACAGTCCAGACCGCAAACAAGCACAGCACTTCGATCCAGACGACGACGAAATCGGTCCACGCCGAGACGGTACGCGTCGTCGAGCAGCAGATTCAAGACCTCGACGTGCAGATGCAGGACCTCGACGACTTCGTCTCGCGGGCGCGGTCCCACAACGCCAGCCACCACGACCGGCACGCCGAGTCGGTGCAGGGCCTCACCGGCACGGTCGGGCAGTCCTTTGCCAACATCTCGGGTCACTTCAAGGAGACCTTCGACCGCGTCCACACGCTCGGCGACGAGATGGACGCCGACGCACAGCATCTGCAGGAGGCCCTCGACCCGCTCGACCAGGACGTGCTCCAGCCCCTCGCCACGCTCCGCGAAGAAATGCAAGCCAACGCCCTGCACGAATACGCCCCGACGGGCGACACACCGCAGAAGACACAGTACGAGTATCCCACCGTCCTGCCCCGCACTGCCGCCCACGAGAACCTCCTCGCCGCCATGCGGGATTCGCCCTCCCCCACACCCACACCAATCAAGCCCCCCTCGGCCGATGACGCAACCGTCCTCCCAGAAATCAGCCTCACTCCCGCCAGGTCACCGAGCACGCCGCCCAGCGCCGCACGCAGCCAACCCGGCTCGGCGCAGCAAGTGCGCAGCCTGAACCCGAGCGTGACGGCGGGGCCGGTCCTGTTCGACCCGACCACGACCGTGTTCTCGCCGCCGCCCGCCGAGGGCGATCCGCTGCTGAAGCCGAATGCCAACACCAACACGGCGCGCGCGAGGCCGTCGCGGCTGTCGAAGCGGGTGCCGGCTGTCGCGGCGGGGGCCGAGAATGTCCCGCCAGTCATGAGGGGGTCTTCTAGGAGGAAGAGTCCGAGGTTGAGGTGATTCGTTGCCGTCTGAGGGTGGGGTAATAATGTGCTTTGGTGTTGGAGGTTGGTTGGGATTGGTCTGGGGGCTTATTTTGTTTATTTGGAACGGTCTGGAGTTGGGTGTTACAAGCAAGCATTCCCTGTCTGTCCATGGTTGCCACGGCGCGGAAAAGGTGTATCTGGCGTGTGGCAGGGTACTTTCTCTTGGGGCAGTTGTCTAGGCTGTAGGGTTACTGAGCACCGATACCCGGAGGTTCAAGTTGGGTTTTGGAATTGGAATTTACGTGGCTGTGGTGATGGCTTCTATGCTCGCTCTGTTGGTCCTCCGACTGTCTTGCTGTTGGTTTCCGAATCACTCGAGGTTGTGTGACGGCCTCCTTTCTGTCACGCTCTGTGATGCTAGGTTTTATTCACATGGCTGTGTTGCTCACTCTCTCGATGCCGAGGGCCTCAGCCACCAGCAAACACATCAGAATCTCTGTCTCCGTTCTTCGGCCATAAAAAGCCATCCAGCAAAGAACATGGGACCACTTCAGCGAGTGCAGCTATCCAATGGAGAGGGTGAAACAGCCCAGGATCCAGACCATCATGAGCAAGGCCAGAGCGGGCAAAATGATTCCCGGCTAGTGGTCTCCTCCAAACCGACATCTCGATGAAAACGCCGATGAGGTTGCACGACTCCCAGCAGGTAACCTGTCACTTTGGCAATCTGGAGGCCTGCTTTTGGCAAACGCGCAACGAAGCCTAGGGCCGGATGCCAGCTGTCCTGCAGCGAGTATGCACCTCGAGCCCTCTCCCCTCCTCGGATCAGCTCCTCCCGGTCTCGTCCGGCCATATCTCTGGCCCAGCTGACGGCTTTCTTTTCCTCCACCGCTCCCTCGCCGACATGGACATGGCTGGCGGCATCCAAACAACATGGCAGCGGACAGCCGCGTGCAGACTGCTCGCTGAGGTCCTACTCGTCGGTTCGGCGTTTGCTTATTCCATTGCCATCTCCCACTGGCCAGCGCCTGGCCGCCACCACTCCTCTCTCCTGGCGCGGATCTGACAGCAGGGAATCGCCCCGCGGGCATCCGCCGCGGTGCGACGGGAAATAATCAAGACAGCTGCCGCCGGCCTCGTCTCATCGGGACTGACATGCTCGGGCCGTTACTGTCGTGACAGCCGAGTGGGGTGCGCCACGGCGTCCCCCCTCCGGCCACTAAAACTCGGATCGTGGGTCGGCTCCCGCGGCGAGCTGACCACGCTCGTGCCTGAGGTGTAACCGGCGTGCTGCATATCTCGGGACGCTGCAGAACTGGTGCGGTGCGTGCAAACAGAGTGACTGCCCCTGGCCATGGACAGCCAGGCCATCCCACGCTCGCACGAGATGATATAACAAGGCTCCTGGGGCTGAGCACCTCGCCTCGTCTCGACGGAAGGCACCACATCGAGCTGTCATTCACGAGATCGAGATGGCGAACCCCTGGGACACCGAGTCAACACCGCAGCGGAAGCGCATTGCCGTGGCTGTAAGACACGCCCCTCGCCTTCCCTTCCCCTTCCGCTCCCTTGGCTGACTCGAGGCTCCTCACTGGTAGTGCGGCCGCTGCCGGAAGCGCAAGATCCGCTGCAGCGGCGAAGTCAACCCAGGCCAGCCCTGCACCGGCTGTAGCAGCGCCGGGTCGGAGCAGTGCACCTTTCTACGGGTCAGTTCCCTTGTGACGACGAGGAGAGCGCCTTGCTGACTTGGCTGTGGCCAACAGGTGCTGTCTCGAGAGGCACCCATGCGGCACGACGCCGGTGGCTTCAACTACGACATCGGGGACTCCAGGATCTTCGCCACCCGGAGTCCGGTCGAGGGCAGCGGTGGCATGTCCTACACATACAACCTCCCGGCCCCGGCGGCGTCGGACGGCGGCTCGGGATATGCCTACGTGCCGGCTCCCAAGGCCTACGGGGCCATGCCCGCCTACGGCACACCCTACGGCAGCGAGGAGTTTGGCTTCGGGCTCGGCCTTCCCGTGCCCTGTCTGCCGCTGATGTCTCAATCGCAGCAGGAGCCCGTCGGCGGCATGCTACCGACCCAGCAGCAGTGGACATCGGGGCCGCGGGCGGCAGCGGAGTACCCGGTGGCGTCGGACCCTGCGCTGCACTCCCTTTACCCGGGTGTCGCGGTCGCAGCGCCACCGCCGGTGCCTCGTCCGGACAGGCTGCTTCCCACTCCCGCGATGCACTCCCCGACGCTGCCGTACCCTCTCGCCCTCCGGCCCGCACCATCGACGTACGGAGGCAGCTTCACCACGGCGGGCATGTCCTACTCGCCCCCCACCGTCAACACCAGCAGCGCCTCCCCGGCCACTCTCTCCTCCTCTCCCTCCACCACCACCAGCCCCTCTACCAGCCCCACCACCTCCACCTCCACTTCATCCACCAACCCCTTCGTCAAAACCGAAGAGGGCAGTCACAGCCTCAAATCCCAGGAGGACAACAGCCGTTCCCCCCTCCTCAACTTGAGCCTGGCACCGCCCGCACCAGACTTGGCCCAGCCCTCGCCCCGCCGTGGCAGCCCGTACCTCTGTGGCACGACAGCGGCGACAGCGGTGATGGTGCCGTCGAGCCCGGTTCCTCATCGCCATCGTCATCATCATCACCACCATCATCATCATGGTGAGGCGAGTGTCAAGAGTGAGGATCAGCATGGGGCTGTTTCTGTTCCGCTTGCTGGTGTGGGTGTTGGTGTTACTGCTGGTTCGGGTTGGATTGCTGGGTAAGTGGCGTGTTGTTGTCGTGGCGTGGTGGTGATGATGTCCCATCTGTTTTTCAGGTCTGCTTGTGTCGTCAAGCTTGACCAGTGTGCGTGTGTGCGTCTGTATTGGCAGGGCGGCGTTTTTGTCGTTTTTCGGGTATCATGTACCTACCTAACCGGAGGGGTCGATAAAGATACAGAGGTGGTTAATGATAGACGTTGGAATTGATGTTGTTCTCCGTTCCCCCAAACCGGTGTGATACTGTGCAGTGGGCCAGGCAATGAAATTGAGAAGAGGTTCGGGGGCCAAGTTGTCTAATTAGGTACCAGGCTCATCGCAATTAGATACAGCTTAGCCAGCTGGGAACTCCATCTTCATAACCGCAATATCTCCGCAAAGATCGGCCTCCAGAAGATGCCATCGTTAGACTGAGTCTTCTCTTCGCTGTCAATCCTCGCTGTTCCCGGGCGAGTGGCTTATCGAGTCTCCCTCGGCATACCCCCTGCGAGACCAAAGCGATTCCTCCAGCCAACAAGCCTCATGGCGTGCGCATCAGAGTCGCGCTACTCGGGCTCCAACAGATCACCCAAGCACTGCTTGATCTCAGCAGCCAGTAAACGCTTCACCTCGACCCGCTTTTGAGCAATCTGGCGCTCCAGCTCGGCACGCTCTCGGGCAATCTGGCGCTCCGTCTCAGCGCAATCAAGAGCAATCTGGCGCGTCATCGCCTGCTCAAGCTGGCGCTCCATCTCGGCACGCTCTTGAGCAATATCGCGCTCCATCTCGACGCGCTGTTCGGGAGTCCGATGCTCCATCTCGCCAATCTTCTCCAGACGCTTGCGCTCCAGCTTGGCACGGTTTTCAGCATGCTTGTGTAACAGCTCGTCACAAGCTTTGGCACAGGCTTCATTATGCTCGTCCTCCAGCTTGGTACGGGTTTCGGCGTGCTTGCGCGACAGCTCGTCACAGGCTTCATCATGCTCGAGCAACAGCTCGGCACAAGCTCCAGCAACCTGGCACTGCATCTTGGCGAGCGCTTCGGTCGCTGTAACTAGGTCTTTCGCCAGGAGCTCTTTCGCAACGAGGTCTTTCGCCAGGACGTCTTTCGCAAGGCGCTCGTTCGCCAGACGCTCGAGCAGGCTCTCCACCTGGTCGCCGCCCTCAATGCTGTCGTACTCTTCCGGAAAGGCGGTGGCACGGGCAGCGCGAAAGATGGCCGCGAGTCGTTCGTATATCAAGACGACCTGGGGGGCTCTGCTAGTCATTAGACTTCTGCATGCCTCGGCTGGGAAGGAAGACAAACCTCGAGATGCCAGCCGCCAACTCGGCAGCTGAAGGGCGACAAAGAGCGGTCGGCAGATTCGCAAGACCACAGAAGTCGGAGACATATAGGCCAACGTGACCATTGGGTTGTTGATGGCGATCCTCATCGTAGAAAAGTTCGGCATGCTGGACCCAGTGGAATGAAGTGCCGTCTGAGGCCATAACGCTGACCCACGCCTTGGCCGCGTCGCACTCCTGAATGTCAATGAGGAGAGCGACGCGGATCTTCCCATCCGACAAGTCCATGTACCGGCGCACCTTCGCTTCCACATAATCCCGAGGTACGCCCTAAGAGACCTCGCAGACCAGGGATGGCAGGGCGCCTGCCTGGCCGAAAGAAACATCCATTTGCGTGCGGATCTTGTTTTCGATTTCAAGAAAAGCCGTGTCGTTCTTCGTGATGGTCCGGACCAGAGTCACCAGACGACGGACCTGGGGATCATCAACGACCACAGGCAACCTGGCAATCTGATAAGGCAACTTGGCAATGAGACTCTCGAGGTAGCCGCAGAGACCAGCGTCGAGCTCTTGCTCAAGCAGGGTTTTGCTAAAGATGTCGATATATACGGTTTCGGATTCGTAGTGGTACTCAAAGCGCCGGCATGGCAGATCGTCTTGCTCAGCCAGCCCGGCGGCCAGGCGTTCGGGAAGGCCCGGGAGCTGCTTTGCTTTCCAGCGGAAGCCGAGTAGCTCTTTGAAGCCACCGCCAGCGCGCACAATGTCATCGACAATCTCGTCAAAGGTGGAGCCGTCGACCAAAACCTGCCCAGGGTCAGCATCTGCCATCTGCGCAAACGAAGCAAGCAGGCGCATTACCAGCTCATCAAGCTCGCGCGTGGACAAAGCGTGGCGAGCAGGTGAGCCCGGCGAAATGGAGGGATTCTGAGCTGCCATCATCGCTGGTGCTTTGGTCGCAATTGTTTGGTCGCGATTTTTTTGGGTCGCGGTGGTTTGGCCGTGGTGGTTTGGGAGGTGGTGTTTACAATCGCAGATCAGAAATGGAGACTGATGCATGTTGGCGCGAGACTTTTGACAGGCCCTGGTCCTAAGTTTAAGACTTCTCTTTTGACAGCCCAGTGACCGTCTAGAAGACAAACAAATAGAGTATTTCAAGGTACTCGGAAAGATGCTATTAATCATTTTCTCTTTTTTTGCATCGAAATATGCTGTGAATGTCGTCGAGTTCAGGTCCTTCAGACCAAAGAGGCCCGGCCACCAGCGGACATTTAGACAGATTTTTGAGTTCATGGATTGCTGCTGGAGACAGCAATGGCAGCAATGAGCCCGGCTCTCTCTTTCCATGGTCACAGCAAGAAGAAGAAAAAGAAGAATAAAAAGAAGAAGAAAAAGAAGAAGAAAAAGAAGAAGAAAAAGAAGAAGAAAAGAAGAAGAAAAGAAGAAGAAAAGCCAAATCTCGCCCGACAAATAAAACGTGGAATTGCTCGGCAAAAGCACACAGACAAAGCCACTGACTGCCCCCCCCCCACCAAAACCAAAATGAAACCCGAACCGGGTATTGCTTGACAAGGGCGAGATTCGAACTCGCGCCCCTTTCGAGACCACGGATTCTCACAGAGAAGAGGATTAAGGGTGGACCTTAACGTGGCGCCTTGGACCGCTCGGCCACCTTGCCATTGGATTGCGATGGAGCGGTGGATCGGGGGGAGTGGTTTTGTGCGCGGCGAGCGGGCTTGGTGGATCCCGGCGCCGAAGCGATCGTGGGGAGCGTGGGTCTGGTACTCAGTGAGGATCCCGTGGAAATTAATTTGCAGGTGTCCGCGGTAGGTGTAAACGGAGTGTTGGGTTCAGGGCGCGCCCTGCCGACCCCGCAGAGTTGCCGCCCGGGCCGGTGAGTCGATCGGCCAGCTCGCCGAGTGCCGATCGGGAAGGTGGGTGAGCTCGGCGGAAGGACAGCGGGGTTGGAGATAACATGGCTCACTTGGAGAACATGGATCGGCGGGGATACTGAGATCTGGGGGGGCTCTTATAAGAACCAAGCCAACAAGAACTGAAGTGTCACATCTCAGCAAACAACCTTCTCCTCTGCAAACAACCCCTCCACACACCCAAAATGGCCCCAACAACCCCAGACCTCACCTCCTTCCGGGCCCTCTCCTTCGACTGCTACGGCACCTTGATAGACTGGGAATCCGGCCTCGCGAGTGACCTCTCCCCGCTCCTCGCCCACCTGCCCTCCTCCCATGCTTGGCACGCCAGCCCCCTCCTCGCTGTTCAGCGCTTCAACGACCACTCTGAACACCTCTGGGCCACGCAGCCCACGCTCTCCTACGACGCCAACCGTAGGTCAATCTGAGCTGTTGAGCTGTCTCAGAAACTGGTTACACTGACATGGACCAGTAACGGAATCCTTCCGCCTCCTCGCCCAAGAACAAGGCGTCCATCTCGACGAAGCAACCCTCGCCAAGATAGGCGACGGCCCCGGCCGGTGGCCCGCGTTCGCCGACACGGTCAAGGGCCTGCAGACGCTGAGCAAGCACTACAAGCTCGTCATCCTGAGCAACGTCAACGAGGCCAACATCGCGCGCGCCGCGGCCGGCCCGCTGGGCGGCGCCCGCTTCGACGCCGTGTACACGGCCGAGGCCATCGGGAGCTACAAGCCGAGCCCGAGCAACTTCCGGTACCTGTTTGACGGGGTGAGGCGCGAGTTTGGGGTGGACGTGGACAAGGGGGAGCTGCTGCATGTGGCGAGGAGTCTGACGGTGGACCATGTGCCTGCGAAGGAGCTGGGGCTGCGGAGTGTGTGGATTGCAAGGGGAGGAGATCGGCCCGAGGAGTACGGGACAGGCGGCGATTACAAGCAGCTGACGGCCGAGGGGAAGCTCGGGTTCGAGTGGATGTTTCAGACCATTGGGGAGTTTGCGGACGAGGTGGAGAGGCAGTTTGCCGCGAAGCAGTAGGCTGTCTAATAATCGCTAGCGGAGCCCGTCTCCTGTTCCTAACCAGGCGACGCCTTGCCCCAGAACGAATCCAGCTCTTCCGACGCCGCCCTGGCCTTCTTGCTCACCTTGCCGAACCGTCGCTGCGTGTCGTCGCCCCGCCACCCCTTCCTGATCTTGATCGGCTGCAGGAACCGATCCACGTGCACGCCGCCCTCCATCTCGTCGGCGCTGTCGTCGTCGTCGGTGACCTGGGCCGCCCGCTTGCCGTGCACCGCTTGAAGATGCCGCATGAGGTTGGTCCGCTTGGCGAATCCCTCGACGGCCCGCGGGCAGTTGGGATAGTGACAGAAGTGCGCCGCTCCGGGCGTGCCTGACCGGCTGCGGCGTCCCGGCGTCGAGGGCGCCGAGAAGGTCGTCGGCCTCAGAGACCCGCCATGCATCGTCTTGATGTGCCTGTCCAGATTTGACTTTTTTGTAAACGGGTCGACAGACCGTGGGCAGCCCGGATGAGGACACAGTCGGGCGGCGGGTGTGCCTGACCGGCTGCGGCGGCTGGCTGGCGTCTCCGACTCTGGCTCAGGCGATGAGTCCCCGGCAGGCATGACGCTCGACTGGCGACTGACCACGCGGAGCTGCTCCAGCTCGTCCTCGGCCTCGTCTTCGTCCGAGGATGAAGCGAGGAGCCCGCCTGGCACATAACGCATCGTCTCCATCCCGGCCGGCTCCGACGCGGCCGACGGGTACAGTGTATGCATGGTCATCTCCTCGCCGAACAGCGTGGCACATAGCTGGGTGGCGCGGGCGATGACGGTCGGCGAGAACCCGGCGAGGGCAGCCGCGCCCATCACGTCGCGCCAGTTCCGCAGGCCCCATCGGGCGAGGAGCTTCTCCCGGTTCGACTCCGTCGAGGCGTTGGAGCCTCTGGATCCCGACCTTGTCGAGGGCGCCCGCGAGCCCACTGACATCGAGCGCCGCCCTCGGCTGACGCTTCTGCTTCTGCTGCGGCTGGTCCCGACTGGTTCAGGCGCGTCCTGCGACAGCGTTGGCATCTTTCTCTTGCCTTCCCTGGCCACCCGGAGCTTCGTTTCTCGCTCCGCGTCCTGGTCCTTTGCTGATTCAGACCCGTCCCGCGACAGAGTCGGTAGCTTTTTCTTGCCCTCCCTGGCCAGCCGGATCATCATCTCCTGCTCCGTCTCTCCGTCCCTGGGGACCTGAGGTTTCTTCGGCCTTCCCCCGCGGTACCTCGGCGGTCGTGGTGTACTTGGAAGTGAGGGTGATTTTGGCGCCGGCGATGGCCTGCTCTCGGCGTCTGTCTCGTCGCCGTCACTAGCGGAGGATTCGTACATGTTGCCGAGGCCGGCGACGCGCTGGTTGTGAAGGATTGCGAGCGTGTCGTCCAGGCAGCCCATGATGCGCCGCGCGGCGGGGCGGAGCAGCGCATACGAGCGGTCGTCGTCGGCCGAGACCACCGGGGTGAACGTGGGCGACACGGCCCTGCGTTTGCGCCGGGGCGTCTGCCTCGGCTCGTCCGTCTCGTCGTCCCTGGCAGCCGTCGCGTCTGTCTCGCCCGCGCTCGTGGCCGCACCCCTTTTTTCGATAGATGGCAGAACCTCATCCTCGACAGACGGCATGGCCTCGTCCTCGTCCTTGTCCTTCACGCCAGCCTGCAAGTCCCGCTTCCAAAACCTCTCCTTCGCGACCCGCAGCATCACCGCAGAGATCTCTCCCTCCAGGTTCGTTCCCGCAAACTCCCCTGACGGGTCCACCCCCCTGACCGTGAACCCCTCGTTCACATCCTCCGTCCGCGGCAGCACCGCATCATCCGGCACATCCTCGACCCGCATCGGCCACGCCGTCCACCCCTTGTGGAAGTTCCAGCCCTGCATCCGTCAGAACCACCACTCACGTAGCCACCAAACAATAAGAAGTGATAACAGTAGTGAGCGTACCTGAACCTGCTCATCTTCCTCGACCTCCGGTCCCCGCCGCAACCCCCTGCGCACCCCATACGCATTGTACAGGTGCACGCTCAAGTCCCCGCGCCGCACATTCTCCAGAGCCCGCCAGGTCTGGCGGTCGAGGGCCGTGTGGCTTTGCCAGGTCGAGGCGGGGCCCGGCCAGCGGTTTGGGCGGCTCTGCTCTTCGTCGTCTTCTGGGAGGTATTCGTCGTTGTCGCTTTCGTCATTGGGGTTGGTGGTGGAGGGTGCGAGGTTGGGGGTGTCCAAGTTGAGGTCGGAGGCTTGTGATGACATTTTACTTTATTGGCTGGGTGATTGAGTCGAAGTTGAGTCGGAGGGCTTGGTTGGTGAACCCAGCGTCTGCATCATCAAGGTTTTGTTGTTTGTCGGAGAAAGATGGCCGTTTGCCCCTTGGGTATGGATTACAGAAAAGGTCAAAAGAATGGTCCAAATCAGAACTTGTCAGAGCGGTAGTGCCAGATCAAAACAGTTGTCCTGGCGAAGATTCAAGTTGCTGATGAAAGTTGAGAGTTGAAAGTTCGAAGAGTTGATGCAAGAAGAATGATGAGTTAATCACGTCAAACCCTAACCCTGAGTGCCGCCAGCACCTTCAACACCGCACCTTCAACACCCGCACCTGCAACACCCGCACCTGCAACACCCGCACACTGCCTCAGTCCGGTCAGCTCTGTGGTATCATTAGGTATATTTGCAAATCTAAACAGCTAATAACTCCACTCCTACGCCTTCCTCTCCTTCTCCAGCCGCCGCCGCTTCTCGCGCAGCTTCAGGTCCTCGGCGCTCTTCTTGCTGTTGGTGTACTGCATCTGCTCAAACAGCTTGCGCTTCTTCTTGCTGAGCATGCCCTTGGCGCGCTCCAGGTCCTCGGCCTCCTGGCGCTGCCGCCGCTCGAGCGCCTTCTTCTCCTCGAGCTTCGCCTTGGTCTTGGCGTCCACCTTCTTGCCGCCGCGCACCGCCTGGCCCGAGAGCTCGGCCTCGAGCTCGATCTGCCGCTGCAGCGTCGCCGACTCGTCCTCGTCCTCGGAGGCCTCCTCCTCTTGTTCCTCTTCCTCGCCGTCTTCCTCCTCGTCTTCCTCCTCGTCGCCGTCCGACGCAATGTCCATGTCGTTCTCGACCTCGGACTCCTCGCCGTCGCGCGCCTCGGCGAGCTCGGCGTCGATGGCCTCGCCCTCGGTCTGCTGCTCCTCGAGCGGGACCGTCGGGTCGTACTGCCCCTGCGTGGGCTTGACAAAGGGGCTGAGATGCGGGGGCAGCGCGGCGCCCGGGGCGTACGCCTCGGGGCTCTTGAGCTCCTCGTCGTTGATGCTGTCCCACACCCACTGCGGCTGCACGTAGACGCGGCCGGGGTACCGGGCGTTGGGCCCGAGCTTCTGCGCCGTCTGGTTGTCCTCGCCGTCGTCGCCGCTCGCAGCGGCCTGGACGACCGGGCGGTCGACGATCTGGTGTGTGATGGACGGGTCGGCCTCGTCGGTCGTGAAGGCGCCCTCGCCGAGCACCGTGTCCCAGCCTATCCTCTTGCAGCCGAACGCGCGGAGGATGAACTCGAGCGGCTGGCGCGGCGCCTCGCGCGAGAGGAAGAAGGTGAACTTGGAGAACAGCTGCGCCGGGTCGCTGCTGCTGTACGCCGGCTGCGGCAGGACGTCGCCGCCGGGGGCGACGGGCTCGAACTTGTCGATGGCGTCGGTGGCCTCGGTCTCGTCGGCGTCGGCGCTCTCGGCCGGTTCCTCCTTGACCTCGTCCCTCAGCTGCTGCACCAGCTTGTTCACCTCGGCCTGCACCTTGGGGTCCGGGCCGTGCTCCTCGCCGTTCGTGACGGCCTTGGTCTCGTCGCCGGCCGCGATGTTGACGCCCTCGAGCGAGAAGGCGGCGAGCTCGGCGCCCTGGTCGTCCTTGAGCTGGTCGAACTTGGGCGGGTACTTGAGGCCGACGGCGGCGTACAGGCGGTAGTTGACGAAGCCCAGCAGGGTCATGTAGAACTCGACAAAGGTGCCCATGATGCGGAAGTCGACGTCGCCGACGACGCGCTGGTTGAACTTGTAGGGCACCAGCCACAGCACGTCCTCGCCCTGGATGCTGGCCTGGTAGTATATCCCCTTGATGGACAGGAACGACTTGCGGAGGCTGTTGGAGACGATGAGGTAGTGCTGGAACTCGAGGCACAGGCGCTCGCAGCGGGCGATCATCTTGGCGGGCACGGCCGACGTGGACGGCAGGCTGGCGAAGAGGAAGAGCATGGACAGGCAGTCGTCCAGGTCGCGCACGGCGTCGGCAAAGGTCGGGTAGCGCTCGCGGATGACGTGGTTGAGCGTGTAGCGCGGCTTGCCCGTCTTGTCGGGGCGGGCGGCGTTGCGCTCGAGGCGAGAGGCGTCGCCGACGTCGCCGCGGCCGAGGGCGCGCGAGATCTTCTTCTCGAGCACCTTCTGGTCGCGGAACTTTTGCAGCAGCGGCTCGTGCAGCAGGTACTGGATGTCCTTGGTGTAGTAGAAGGTGGTCGACGCCGTGGACGACCGCGACACCTTCTTGCGGCTGCGCGGCTCGCGCGGGTAGATGCCCTTCCAGATGCACAGCTTGCGGAAGTCGGGCAGGCTGAGCTGCAGCTTCTTGACCGCCTTGGTGCGCGTGATGTAGTTGCGCGCCTGGCCGGCCTGGCCCTTTTTCTTGATCTTGGGCATGGCGGCGGTTGTTCTGCTGCAATTGGTGTTGTAATTGGGGTGGTGAAAGTCGTGGAGGGTGGTGGCAGACGGCGGTGGTACGGCGTTGTGCTGGGAATCCAGTGAGTGCCTCGCTGCGGGCAGAATCGGCGGGGCCTGGCTGCTCGCTGTGGTTTGGAAATTTTACCCAGGAACTTTTTTATGCCGCCTGCCACCGCCGGCGCGATAAGATTGGCGTCCCTGCCAAGCCGGCTGCGGCCCACTGCGCTGTGGGGAGGCCCAGCGATTCGGCGACACGACTCCGTCTCCATTCAACGCTCTGATCCTCGATTCGACATCTCGCTCCTGTCCCATGTTCCCGTCACGGCGCGCTCAGCGATGGATGGCGCCAAGGTAACCCTGGGGCGGACGGCAGGCCTGTACGCCGGCGCTGCCGTCCTGCGGCTCGCCCTCTTCACGCTCTTCCCTGGAATTCCGGACCTGCTCACGGCCCGCGTCGAGATCTCGACCCCCGTCACGAGCTTCAAGCGCTGTACGTACTGCATCTCTGCTCTGCACGTCATGTCCTCTCGCCCGCGCCCCGGCTAACCCCCCGCAGTGCAGGAAGGCCTCTTTCTGTACAACCACAATGTCTCGCCCTACGACGGCGGCGTCTACCACCAGGCGCCGCTCTTCCTCCCCCTCTTCTCGCTGCTCCCGAGCTCCGCGAGCCTCCCGATTTTCACCTACCTCCTCTACATCGCCGTCGATCTGCTGAGCGCTGGCGCCTTATGGAGGATTGCCGACTCGGGCGAGGCCGGGTCTTCGGCCCTGTTCACCTCGCCGCGCCGCGAGAAGCGCTGGAGCGGCTTCGTCATCGCTGCTGTGTAGGTCCGGTGCGTCCCTTCTCGGCCTACCACGCTGACTGTGTAGCTTTCTCTTCAACCCGTTTACCGTCGCGACGTGCATCGGCCGGTCGACCAGCGTCTTCACCACCTGCGCCATCCTCCACGCCACCGCCAAGGCCGTGTCCGGCGCGCCCCTCGGCGCCATGGTCGCCCTGTCCTTCGCCAGCTACCTCTCCATGTACCCGCTGCTGCTGCTCCCGCCGCTCGTCCTCCTCTGCTACGACCGCCAGCGCCCCGAGCGCGCCACCAAGCCGCTCCTCAAGTTCGCAGCCGTCTGCGCGTCGACCGTCGCCGGCGTCGTGGCCGCGCTCTTCCAGCTGTCGTACCTCCTGATCGGCTCGTGGGAGTTCCTCCCGTCGACCTACGGCGTGCAGCTGACGCTCTCAGACCTGTCGCCCAACGTCGGGTTGTGGTGGTATTTCTTCGTCGAGATGTTCGATTCGTTCCGGTCCTTCTTCCTCGCCGTTTTTTGGCTGCACCTGTCGAGCTACGTCGGCGGCCTGACGCTGCGCATCCGCCGCCAGCCGCTCGTCGTGCTGACGCTGCTGCTCGGCATCTTTGCCATCTTCAAGCCCTACCCGAGCATCGCCGACACGTCGCTGTTTTTGGCGCTGGTGCCGCTGTACCGCCACGTCTTCCCGCTCATGCGCTACACGTTTGTGAGCGCCGCCGTCGTGCTGTACGCCAGCTGCCTGGGCCCGGCCTTCTACTACCTGTGGATCTACGCCGGCAGCGGCAACGCAAACTTCTTCTACGCCATCACGCTGGTGTGGGGGCTGGGGCTCAGCTTGCTCGTGTGCGACTTGATGTTTGCCGTGCTGCGGGACGAGTGGGAGGTCGAGCGGCCCGAGATGGCGGGCAAGGAGATTCGGCAGATATAGGATGTTTGAGTAGTGTACGAATTCAGTGTGTTCCTGGTTTATATGCGCTGTCGACCGCGAGTGATCCGCCGAGTTTCTCGTCACTTGTCGATAATCCACAATGTGAGCATCGAGTGACGGTGACAAGCTTCGCTAAGCAATTGTGTAGGTCCTGCTGCCGAGTGGAAAAAACAAGGGAAGTTTGTTCGTCCGAGCCTGCATCGGATAACCAGACAAGACGAGGAGGCTGCAAGATGATGCTTTTGAATCATGCAGTTGTATTAGATGTTTGGATGACAAGATATTAAACCATGCTCTGCCAACTCTATGATATGCTCCATCAAAAAGCTCAGCTCGATCCAAAAAGCTCGCCGACTAACCCTACTCGCCGGTCGAGTAAGGGTAGTCGGGTACGAAAATTCCTTATTATTTAGAATTTTACTTCGCTGGTGGGGAGTCGAACCCGCGACCACTTCGGTTGTTGTTCCACCCGTTGACCCCCTCCCAAAGCCGCTTGACCACTCGAGTGGTCCGTTGATTGGGAGGGGCGGTGATTATGGTCGTGCGGGAAGTTGTATATCTAGCACTGGCGGGAAGGTGGCCGGGTTGGTGCCCAAACTTGGGACGAGACCGGATGTCCTTGAGGCCAGCCCAGTCTGTTAACTCTTCTTCCAGAAGAGACAGATGGGCAGGTCAGGTCACTCGTTTGAATTCCATGGCCGATTGCACTTTTAGTAGGAGCAATATGAATTTGAACTTGTCTTGAACCTCGCCTCGATGAGAATCGGAGTGTTTCAAGCGGGCTGCTGAGGGTTCCTCAGTTATTCAATCAATGAGTGCCCGTTCTTGAATCACCATCGGGGCTGCGACATGGCCGAGGTCCCGCCTTCTTTTACATTACTCTACCCTCTAAGACACTCGGCTGAGGTGGTCTTCTTGGTACCAGCCCGTCCGTCCCGATGTTTCTGTGATGCGCTGTTGGCCAAGATTCAGGTTCACAGCCAGCACACCTTGCTCCGCCATTCAGATTGAAAATGGCTACCTGGAAAGACATTGTTGGCGTCTCTGGATTGGAGATTGTTTGTCAGAATATTGTTACCTCGTCCGAACATTGGAGGACACAAAGTCAGCTAACGTTACAGGTATCTGATTTTATGTGCATCTGTTTGAGCCTCGCATAATTATCGACGCGTGTAGAAGGGAGAGTTGGTTGCAAATCCAGCGCAACCGGGGCAACAACCGTGGCGGCCGTCCTCGGTCAGAACTTGACAGTCACCAGATCCATGAATAAGTTTTGCGGGTTTATCCCGAAACATGGTTTTGTGCTAGGCTGGCATCGCATCTCGTGCATGGTGTTCTGCGGTGTCAGCGTGAGGTCTGCTTTCCCTGCAAGGCTGCCCCACCAGTGCTCACTTCACCTCAACTTGGAAAGCGCAGGCAGAATCCTCAACATTTTCCATCAACATCCAACGCCATGGCACCAATACGCCGCTACCTCAGGATCACCAAGTACTCGGTGCTTGAGTGCCGCATCTACCTGGACAACCCCGCGCTGGCGCAGTCCTGGCTGCTCCACCCGCGCGACCCGGTCCTCCCCCGGGTCATCGAGAGCGTGCGCCCCCTCGTGCTGCCCAAGCTCCGCGAGGAGCAGGAGCGCGAGCGGAGCAAGAAGAAGAGCAAGAAACGCAGCATCAAGGATGTGGTCGTCCAAGGTGAGTGCGCGTCATGCGGTGCGGGGTCGGGCCACTCACACGCTGCAGATGACTTCGAGGTGTCGATCTTCCTGACCGAAACCGACACGCGGCACTCGCTGCTCCACAAGAAGAAGCTGTTTCGCGACAAGATCCAGACGCGCCTCACGTCCAACTCGTCCAAGCTGATGGGCGCATCCCACGACGAGCCCATCGACGTGGAGGACCAGTTCCCGCAGGGAACCGGCGCTGACGTAGTCATGCGGGAGGAGGACGACGACGCCCTCCGCCTGTCCGACATCCCTACGAGAGATGAAACAACAGGAACCTCGGAATCCGCCAATCGGAGGCCAAAGAGACGACGCCACCGCGAGGATCAGGACGCGGACGTAGGCTCCAATATCGGGAGCGATGCGGAGGTGATTGACTCGGACTCCTCGGACGACGACCTGTTTGTGGGCGAAGGCGAGAGCGACGCGAGCGACGAGGCTGGCCAGCCGCCGCCCAAGCGCCGCAAGGACAAGGCTGCCGCCGGCGACACGGCCGCACGCGACGACAAGAAGAAGATGGCCATGGACATCTCGTACGAAGGCTTCGCCATCTACGGCCGCGTGCTGTGCCTGGTGGTCAAGCGGCGCGACGGCGCGACCAGAGGCGGCTCAGCCGTCCCGCCCAGCACTAAATCCCAGACCGGCCGGCCTGGTGGCCAGGCCATGATGGAGAACTGGATCGCATCGACCCAGCTCCCCGACGCCGCTGGGGATGCGGACCTGTTGTGAGCGCTTGCCGGCTCTACGACCGAGCGGGGCGGGGGATGTGCCGAGTAAATGTCGCCGCCCCCGGCAATCGTTGAATCAACCGCTTGGTCTCATGGAACAAGGAATCGCTTCGGACAACTGTCGTAATAGCCTGGGTAACTCGTTCCCGCCCTGTTTCAGTTCCTCGCTTGCAAATATTTGCCTGCTTGGGCAGTGCGGTGAACCAAGCCTGTCGCGAATCCCAGGTCAATCATATCGCAGCACACCAGGGAAGCTGAAGCCATCACTCGGCCGGAGATCACCTGCCCTCGATCCTGTGCAAACCTCATACGTTGGGGCGGCGTTGGCCCGAGTGCCCAGCGCGATGGCTTCGCGGGGCCCCGGGATTTGCCCAAACCGGTGCTGGCGCTATCACACCTCAACGCCGAGGGCGGTTTTCTTCGTAAACCGCCGATCCTGCGCACAAAAAGGCGATAGCATGACGCCACGATCCGAGCCAAGTCGGGCGGGAGAGCTACCACCAAAACGGCAAAAACCGAGGGGCGCTACTGCCAGGGACTCCCGTTTCCTCTGCACCGAGCCGCGCGGAATGCCCTCAATCTGCTACACAGCACCATGGAATGGACTATGGAGACGAGGTGCTCGGCTGGGCCTCGATGGGCCCTCAGCTGGCGGCCCCTGCAGCTCAGACTCGATATATCGGACGCCACGCACATTCGTCAGACCATGCTGCTGCCACGCGGGCACGCCGTGGTGTCGGCGAGTTTGCTACATCGCACACAGTATCGATTATTGATCAAGCAAACACCTGAAGCGAGCTCAGCTGGGCTGTGCGCCCGCCCAATTCGCATTCTCGGGTGGCCAGGAATAGCATGCGGCGATCATCTCAAGACCAAGGTTTGGCGTGCCGGGGTCGAGACTCGAGAGTGCTGTCCCGCCTGCACAATCTGCCGGGCACACGGCTTGCACAGCACGAAACCCACGTTGCGCCCCCACGCATCTGCGAGACTGTGGTCGTGCTCGGAGCATCGACCGTCGGCTGGAATGGAGGGTTACGACACACATGGAGATGGTGTCCCGAACCGGCTCGGCTTGCCCCTTTGGCTCTTGACATGGCGGCGTTATCGACAAGGCCAGACACGAAGCCACACGAGGTTTCGGAAAGGAGCAGCGCCAGGGTCGCCCAACCCTTTTGTAAGCGACTTGCGCATCCGTGCGTCGCCTGACTGAACCACGGGGGTGGTGGTGGGCCGCACCAAATGTAGTGCGCTCTCCCTGGCATGGCATTGCCCGAAATACGGAGTAGCGAGGGCCTTTCCCTTTTCATCATTTCACGATTCCACGGCGCTGCTGCTGCCAGCCTCCTTGTCCCGGCAGATCTCGGAGCAGAAATCATTTGTGATGTGGTTTGGTTTCTCAATGCGTTGCGCCCCTTTCACGCGCAGCGGAGGACTCGACGCCGCCCCGTGGAGCTGCCGCATGGCACTTTTCATGGACCAATTTCCAATCTCGGCGTCCAGCTGTCCTCAGCATCGCAGCGTCGCAGCATCGCCGCAGCGCGCAGCTGCATGTTCCGTCCGAGAAAGAGAAATGGGGCTTGCCCTGTGCATGCGAGATCGGCCAGGGCCCGCCATTGGGCTGTTTTCCACGTGGTGACGCAGGGGTGGCCGCCGGGCTCAGCTCAGCGTGGGGACCTCGGCTTCGCTCGACCCCTGGTTTCAGGATCTTCAATCACCGTTTGCTCGACGGCCATTGGCCCAGGAGCGGGATGGCAAGGCACCTCCCCTGGAAATGCGCCGAACAGCCGGGCGAGGTGCTGCCATCCCTGGACGGACCTGACGGGCCTGGCCTGGATTACAGAGGTACCTGGGGAACGATCGACGGAGAACATGCGGGTAACGGCAGCTAACGAGCAAGAATTTCCTTCTTTTTCTTCTTTCGCGCTGGGTATTTTTGCGGTCCGCGTGAGCGCGGAGGTCCACCCTCATTTCCGGGCCGTGTTTTTCTTCTTCTTTTTATTTTTTCCCTTGGCAGCACGATTCTAGAGGTGGACACCGCCGACGGACCGACGTTCCCGAGCAGCTCTTCGTCCGAACGGCTCTGATCAGACGAGGGACCGATGGATGCGATGACCTGCGATGACGAAATGGCCGCTCCCCATCACCACGGACGGCGATAAGCGTTGGGCGGTGCACTGCCTGGTGCTGTGCCCGCTGACTGCAGCACACGTTGCCGTCAGGGTGTCCCGAACAAGCCGTAAGGCTGGCAATCGTGCAGCATGGCGTTCCTGCCTGAGCCCGGCAGCGCGGACGTCGAATCATCGTCCAGCCGGGCCACACTCGCAGCACGCACCACGCCTCGTCAGCTCGGTTGGTGTGTGGGCGGTGCGGTGCGAGTTACCTATCACATCCGTTATCAGGAGATTTCTGTTGGCGGGGCTTACACGTGGGAGAGTGCGGCCTCTGAAAGGACCCCGCCGCCGGCAGTTCGGTCCTTGGTGCGTGCCAACAAATTTCACCATGTCATCATATCCCGTTCGATATGCTAGCGCCCGCGAAGGTTTTTCGTCTTTTCCTTCTGGTGTCTCGCTCCAACCCGCGGCACCATACGGGATCAAGGAAGTTCCTGGCAGAGGAAGCGGTAAACCGGCGGTGTGATGGCGCCTGGGCGATGAGTCCCATGGCTGGCTGGCTTCTCGGGCCTTCTGGAAGCCTGCCAGGCCGGGATCAGCCTGCCTCACCGAGGGACCAATCCCCATGGCGCGACGGGTCTGCCGGGCAAACGGTCTGCCCTGATGCCGGGTGCGATGAGACCACACACACCCGAGACACGGTGAGCGAGTGGACGGATCGTCCCTGTCGGGCTTTCTCCGGCATCGATCAGATGACTGCTTCTCTTACACCACCCCGCGACACCACCAGGCTCGCGCGGATCTCGTTGGCTCCGCCGTAGATTAACTGTGTCAAACAAAACCGGCCTCGCTCACCGCTCAGAATGCGGAGGATTCTTCCATCGGGCGGCGGAACGGGGAGCATCCCAGAATGGGCCGCGTGGTAATTTTGGATGCTGCTTACTTGCACCATGCAAGGACTTTGCGCCGGTGATGACGAGCGCGCGGCGGGGTCAGGCGGACGACATTGGGTTCCAAGCTGCCGGGTCTTATCGTGACTGCATGTCGGCCGTTGCGCGTCGATAACGCTGTCGGCGACCGTTTGCCGGGATCAGCGTCCGTTTCTGGGGCCTGGCGATGCACTGACCTCGGTGAGCCCTGTACACATCGACATTCGGAGATTATTGAGCTGCCTTGCTGAGTGAGATTTCTCTTTGGCGGTGGCATCCTTCGGGAGCGGTATCCGATGGGGGGAGAGCGAGATCATATTCGGGATAAGTTTGGTGTGAGTGAGCAACCCCCACCCTCACTTACTATTTGCGTGTTGTACTTACTACAGCCCATACAGTCTGCGCAGTATTGTTTGCTGACGAGTGTCGATTAACACACCACACACGCGCTGGGCGCATGCCTTGCCTATACAGCGGCTAATTGGGGTTGCTTCGAGGTTCGGAATAGGCTGCGCCCTGGCTGGCAACCCTCTGTGCAACCCCCGTCGGTTCTCGGCTCTCTCTGTAACCGCAGCAGACCCTTTTGGCTGTGCTGTGCCGCCTTCAGCACCCGCCCTCGCCGCTGACATGCAAACACGGGGCGGCGTGTGTCGGCAACAGCGTGTGCCGGTGCCAAAAATACGGCGGCTCGGGCTTGACGACGTGTTTGAGGAGCCGCTCCGCGGGTGCAGTTGAGTGTTGTGATAGTATCACAGCGGCCGACGAGAGTCGGAGCGCAGCGGCGGCGGCAGCGGCATCACGTTAAGCGCTGATGGCACGGCGGCTGGCTTCCGCCGTCACTGCTGCTGCCGCCGGGCGTCGTCTACGCGCTGCCGGGCCACGTCTCAAGTTGAGGGGTTGCTTGCCGTCTGGAATGCCGATGGACACTTGTATCGATTCTGCGTACTCCGTACGGCCGTTGGTGTTGTTGTGTCTGTCCGTTGCGGCCGCTTGGATGCGCAAGTCCCTGGCTCCGTCTCGGGCACGACTCATCGCAATCCTCCGGAATTCACAACCACCCTTGCTTACACCCGACATTCCTGCCTGATATCCGTCCACACACACCGCACCCCGGCAGCAGGCAACCTGGAAAGCCAGCACATATGTGAGTCATGAAATGGTCTGGCAACTTCCGCAAACGTGGGCGGGAGCGGGGTTTCGCAGCGGGCGGGATCCCGAATGAGGGAACTGGGCGCTAAATGTCCGCAGCAGCCTCACCAAGGCAGCGACAACCCCATGCTGCTTGGTCACTCGGAGGGCTGTCTGCCCTGGCAAGTCGTGAAGGCGTCTCGTCACAGGTGCCGTCTGATGACCTGTTTGCCTGCAACCCCTCCCCCAACGAGTGCGGGGAAACGACAGCCCTGCGGCGGCCGACCGTGGGCGGACAAGAACGTTACATGGGCGACACGGCGGCACCGTCACAGTGCCTGACGGCCATGGGGCGCAGGTACAGAAACAGACCCAAAGGTCTGTTCGCCGTGGCACGCCGTGGCTTCGGGTATCCAATCATGGCCGCGCTTCCCGAGCCCGTTCCTGACCCAGGCACCCAGGCCTGCTGCCGTGGAGGCCCCGCGAGGCACGGCAGGGCCGAGGGCCATCAGCAAACAAGACGGGACGGCGTTCGGTGCAGGCGAGCTGCTGTCCTGCATGGAGCTGAGATGCTGCCGACAGGGCTGGATGCTGCCGCTCGTCGGGACAGCTGTCCCAGGGCCAGGCTGTGCGCAGCCGCGCGCACGGAAGTCGGGTGGAAAAGGAAAAAGGAGGCATTTCCGCTTTCGGGGTCCAGAACCCTTGGGCTTGGCCTGCGGTGTCCACTACCCCGGACGGGGACAATTAACGGAAAAGCAAGCGGACATGCGGAGCAGCGGCGCCTCGACGGGCGTGATTGGGCGCGATCGCGGAGCAGCTCCAGGAGACAAAGGGATGGCTGCGATCGGGGTCGTTTGCGACGGCTGTGATCTGTCATCGGGGTGCCCCAGAGTGGTGAGTGGTGTGCGGTGGTGTGTCGCATTGCCATGGCCGCTCCCCAAGCCACACTGACAAGACGTGGCAGCAGTCTCGGGGAGGGGGATACGAGGCCTGGGCAGGGGTTTGTGTCCGCAAAGAAGGGGTCGCAGAAGGGGCCGGCTGACCACGGACGGGCCTGTGTCGGCAGGTTTCTCCTCACGCAGTGGACTGCTGCGCTGCACGAGGCCCGGCCGGGCAGGCTCAGGCTGTCTCAACTGAGAGCATGTTTTCTGAAACCGCAGCGCAGGAGAGCCCGCTGCACAGAAACTCAAATGGAGAGCCGAGGAGCGGTGCCACAGCCTGCCAGGGCCGGCCTCTGAGGCTCTGACAATTGTTGACACTCGAAATTGTCAAATTGCCAGCGGAAGCCCCTGAAGCAATGCAGCCGTCAACAAAGCCAGACGGCAGCCAGCCCGAGCCAGGCTGCCCCTGGAGCGATGCAGGGCCAATTTTGACCGCACAACTTGACAAATTTCTCAACAGGCCGACAAAAGTTTGTTGAAATTGGCTGTGGGGTTCGCGGCCTCGCTGTCGCACAAGGCCTCCCGACCCGAGTCCAGCGTCTCCACCGACGTGCTAAATTTGCATTGTCCATGATCGACCCTCAGCTCGCTGTGCGCCGCCCTTTTCGGACGCAACGGACGGTCCCCAGTCGAGCCCAGACGGAAGCGCCCGTGTGTGTGCGATGCTGCCGGCTCGCGCCAGGCTTGCTTGTTGGAGACCTGCCGGATGCGGGTTGCAATGCTGCGCGCGCAGGAGGCGAGGCGAGACAGACAGAGACAGCACCGTGCCAGAGATGCCCAACCCGGCGGCTGTCAGCCACGGGAAACGGAGCCCAGCGTTAGCGTTTGCGTCTGCGTTTGCACTTGCACGCCGGCTCGCAGATGCCCGACCGATAGTTCGGCCGACCAGGCGGGCCAGGCACCGAGCCAGCGGCCAAGGCCAGGCTGGCCGTTTTTCTGCTGTCCAGTGTCCACTCCCGCGCCCGGCGATGGAGCCCAGGCCACCGCTCTTTCAGCAAAATTTCAAGGCGTCATCGCCTTGTGGGAGGATGGAGACTGGAGAGTGTGGCATCTCCTGTGCCTGTCGTGTCCCGGACATGGGGGCAGGCGGTATTGAACGACAGGGAGCCATCCCGGCCTGATGCAGCGTTTCATTTCTCTGGTGTGGCCATGGAGAACCTGGCGACTTCTGGCTGCCGCCAAGCGTCGCTGCGTCACCGCAACTTTGCTGCTCCACAAGTATCGCGGTATTTTGGGGGGACAGAGGTACACGGCCCCCCTGCAGCACGACCTGACCTTGGCGGCGCTGTCAGGCCGCCTCGGCGCGACGGACGACGCCTCCAAAGTACCCCCGGCCGCCCGCCACGTACCGGTGACTTCGGCGCGCCAGGAACACGCGGGAGGTACCTGGTCGTCCCACACCGCAGGGCACAGGGTGCTGGCGACCTGGCAGCCCTGTCAGCGAACTTGCTCCATTCCTGCCCGGCATGGGAAGGGCAATTTGGAAGTTGTCGGTCGTCGGCTACCTACATAAGGAACCCTCTGCCCTCGCACCCTGCCGTGGTCTGCCCCTCGATACCATCGACAGACCGACACGAACACTCAAGCAAACGCAAGCACAAGCACCACGCTCACACCTCTTGCTCAAGCAACACTCGGCAGTACTCTGTACTTACACTCACCACACCACCACCACCACACCAACCGGCCTAGCCACATACCCCCACAACACCGTCAAGCTGGCTTCCTCAACTTTCCAGTCGACCTCCACCATGACGCTCTCCCAGAGGCCGTCGCAACTCCCGCCCTGCCCCGGCCCGCCGCCGAGCAGGCCGCTCCCGCCTCTCCCCAAGAGGTGCTAAGGGTCGCCGGTTGATGCGACCCCCCTCTTCGGGACTCGACATGTCGCATGTTTCATCACTTGGTCACCAGGCCTCGCGCATCTCCTCTGAGAGATCGTCGCGCGCCGCACGCTAGGATGTCTCTGGGGTTGCCGATGCGAGGCTGATGCAGCGCTCCGGCCTCGCCGTTGTTGCCTGCGCTGCTTTCGGAGGCAGCATTCTGCGCTGCACGCCATCGTGCCTCTGCATGCCTCGACGCCGCATGCAGCAGCCCCGCCTCCGTCGCCAGCCCCGACACAGCCATTCCACTCCCGCCCAGCCCACGGCCGCGCCCTCTGATTGGCCGACCCAACAGAAACACGGCCTCGCAGCATGCTGTGCACGCTGGGCGGTCGAGTTTCCTGGCACCGCCATCCATCCACCCCGACTACACACCACCACGTCTCTTACGGATGCGTACCGAGAGCCGGCTCTGGGAGTCGACACTTTCCATCATCTTCACGTCACCGGCGCACACCACGCATTCACCCCCTGTACCACCACCTTGGGTTTACCGACATTTAATCAACGGCTTTTTTGTTTTATTTCCTTTTTGGGTTTCTGATTTGGGCGACGACATCGATATCAAGTGTTACGACACATCTGGGATAGAAAGGGACTGATTCACCATCTGTACAACTATGAGCATTTTCTTTTTGGCACCGGCGTCATGATACCACGTCGACGGCGGCATTTCCTGAATGAAGGAGGGGCAGGGGCGAGCGTCGCACGCCGCCGGCCCGGAGTCGGGCAGGGCAGAACGGACGGGTTTGGAGAGCAGGGCAGGTTGGGCTCTCATTTGCACCAGGACACCGCTGGCATTAGGCAATAATACCAACACGATAATGAGTTCAACCACATAGTTCCAAACTGTGAAATGCAACGGTGTGACCACGAGGTCCAGATTGCCCCGGTTGCAGGCGGGGGTCACTGCCAACTTTGCTTCCCCCCATCTGATCATGGACTGCACTACCACGCTGCATACCACGTCGACTCGTGGGGGGCTCGGGCGGCCTTGGGGCGGACCCCACCCTGGTGCGACTCTGTGGACGCGCGCTCGGCATCGAGACGGTTACATCATGGCGTTCGGGATCGAGTGTCTGAGGCGGAAATGACTGACGGGCGGCGTGCCGACGGCCAAGCGCGACCAGCGACCAGGGGCGGCCGCCCAGCCCCTCGCGCACAGCGGCAGAGATGGGACGGGAGATCAACAGGTTTGTGTGTCTCGGACGGGGTTGGCGGGCGTCATGACATATTGGGCCATACGGCGGAACCCGGGTGAAACAGAATCGAGCGATCGATGCGGGGCGGGAGACATGTCGGCATCGACGGATCGGGGTTGGCATCGCTGCCTGAGCGACGGAGCGTCAGAGTCGGTCGGTGTATGGCCCGCGCCGAATCCCTTCCCCGCTGCCGCGCCTCACCGTCCTCACCGCAAGTGCATCATGCCACCCTCTGCTGTCGGTTCCCCTCACCACTTGTCCGAGAGCGAGCGCGCGATCACCAGTAGCGCCAAGCCCCGCGGCCAGGGCAACCAAGGAACCACGGCTCCTTTGGGAGACGCGCACCATGCCATCTCCGGCGCGAGACACGCCAGGCCCTGCGCAACGTCACCCGCGGCCCCGTTCTGTCATGATCGTGTCTGTGATGAAACAGATTGCGGGCGAACGGCGGGGTTGGAATTGCGAGCGCCGTGTCGTGTCGCGGCGCAGGGGTTCTCCTCGGGTTGATTTGCACATCATCAGATTTTGAGACGGCGCTCTCCACACGACCCTGGCTCACCTGGGACTGAAGTGGATTGGAATTGCATTGTTCTTCGGATTGCATGGTGCGGAGGCGGGGAATCTGGCGGCTGCGGCGGGACGCAGAGACCACCGTGGCTCCGCACCTCATTTGGCGCCTTTTCATTTGGCGGTGGATTGGCTCAATTGGCTGGGCTCGCTTTCGGCATTCCGTCAGCGGCGTCGGTGGATTGGGCCAGCGCCGGGGTGCTGCATGCATCGTTATCGGATGGCCTGCTCCTCTGTAAGTTTATCGCCACGTGAGGACGTGTAAAGTAAATTTCGAAACACGCCGCAGCGCAGTCGCCGCCATCGATCGACCCGATCCGCGATGCGAGGCAGCCTGACCGCCCAACACTTGGCAGCATTTGGCAACATTTAGCGACGCCGTCGTCACCGGAGCCACATCTCTGCCGATCAGCAGCAGACATCCCACAGGCATTGATCGAAAATTCGAAATGGTGCTGCAGCTCTTCGTCTGGGGCCCCGCATTCGGCCTGCCCTCGCTCGACGCCGAGTGCCTCGCCGCCGTCGCCTACCTCGCCCAGACCCTCGGCCCGGACGAATACCAGCTGATCCAGGCCAGTCCCTCGGCCGTGCCAACCCGTGCGATCCCATTACCCTCTAACTGGCCCAAACCAACCCACTAACCCCGCGAATCCAGTCCACCTCCCCGCCCTCCACGACCCCTCCACCGCAACATGGACCTCCACCTTCGCCTCCATCACCACCCACCTCCCCCCCCCCCCCCCCCCCCCCCCCCC
>FTCG01000110.1_pt1 | contig 29462 bp, 21 predicted proteins | sample 1639641 | NCBI WGS metagenome assembly FTCG01 (sample SAMEA3914864, study PRJEB12502) | metagenome | biome: forest; material: soil | place: USA | collected 2012-03-12 | depth 0.3 m
CCACCCCCCCTCCAGCGGCAGGACGAGGCTTCCTCCCCACCCCGCCACCGATCCCGCAAGACGAATCCCCCGTCTTCTACCGCCCCGACTCGGACGCCCTCGGCCGCGCGGTGCCCACGTCGGCCACGTCGACCAACGCCTCGCCCATCGCCTCGACCACGACGCGCGACGCTGTCCTCTCGGGCATCTCCAACATCTCGGAGCGGGACCGCGCACACCTGCGGCAGATCAGCGACACGACCGTGTCTTCGATCGGCGGGTACGGGGAGGGCGACAGGCGCGGGGAGAGGGTGAGCGCGCTGAGCACCAACGGAACACCCGCGGGGCTGGTGCCGCCCGTTGTGACGGATCGGGGGCTGGTGGAGAGCCCCGCGGCGGTGTCGCCGCCGACGGCGACGCAGGAGGGGTTTGCGGGGGATTATTTGAATGCGAGGTTGCTTGGCGGGCAGGGGAGTCCGGCGAGTCCGTTGAGGAGGAGCGTCTTCTCGGAGGATATCAATGGAGATGATGTTGGGCTTGGAGGGAGCGGGAGTGGGAGCGGGAGCGGGACGGGAGGGAGGAGGTGAATGAGTGGGTAAACGATGCGATTGGTGGGCGTTGGCTTCTGCGCGATGATTGATGGGTGACATATTTCTTGGGAGCGTTGGCTTGACGGCCAGGGTATACCTTTCCTTCCATGGTAGCATGCTTGGGTATTGTCGTGAGGGCTTTTGTAAGTACCTAGCCTGGCGCTGTTGGATGTTTTTGTTGGTTTTCGGGGCAACGAACGGTCGGGATACACACATGGTAATGTTTATACACGACGCTCCTTGCAACATGCACGACTTTCTCTCACAGCAATGTCTTTTGCTCCTCCGAAACAACCCCTTTCTTGGCCGTGACCTCAATCTCAATCTTCATCACCTCCTCCATCAGCCCAGCCTCGATCATGGTCGCCGCAGGCCGGACATCACCAAACCACTTTTGAAGGACGGGCCTGACACATCTCGTCAGTATCAACACCCTCTCAACAAAACCGCCTCTCTCCAAACCACCCACCACCTTTCACCCCAGTACCATCATCAATCAACAAGAGTCATCAACAGAACCTACCAGGTCTTTGCAAAATCCTTCCTATCCGGCAAGATGTACCGCACCCTGACAACATCTCCCATCTCCGCCCCCGCCTCCTTCAGAGCCGCGGCAATGTTCAGCATGCACTGCTCCGCCTGATCGGCCACATCCCACTTGATGACGCCCGTCTTGTAGTCATACCCCGTGCAGCCCGAGACAAATATCATGTCACCGGCGACGACGGCGCGGGAGTAGCCGATTTGGGCTTCAAAGGGGGAGTGGGAGCTGATGAGTTTGTGGGTGGACGGCATGGTGGCGCGTTTGTGAGTTTGTGAGTTGGCTAGTTGGCTGGTCGGTTGGCAGGTTTCTGGCAGATGGGATGGGGATGGGGATGGGAAGAGGAGAGAGAAAGAGTTTGGCAGGTGACTCAGATGCTGATACTATCAAGGGGGTGGTTCAGGGCAGTGGCCGAACCCTAACCCTCACCCGCGCTGTGTAAATGTTGGAGTTACACTCTTCTTTGCCCAAGGAATGGATGGTGTCAACAGGAAGACAGACCGCTGGGGTTGGCCCGGATCATGTTGGCTTGATGGCGGGCTCGAGGCCAAGTCGAATGGACGACTCAGGGGAAATAAGGAAAAAATCCCCAAGAGGCCAGCCGCTGAGGGGGTAATTATCCCGTCAACAAACCAGTCGAGGACATGCGTCTCTCTATAAAATCCTCAACGGATATTTCACATCAAGACAGCACGGCTGGCCTTCCCGTCCCATACGACGACCCGAATCTTTTCACACAGACACCGCCAATGTCAATGCTACCCAGTATACATACACACACAAGTATCCCTAGTACATCTCTTTACAGGCGGTCTCACGGCGACGGCCACCCCGGCTGCCCCTCTTGTCTCATCAAAATCAAATAAATGGCAACTAACCCTCCTCCTTCTCTAGCCACAAGAAAGCTTCACGGCACGGCAATGGAGAAAGAAAGGTGAAGCAACCCAGTCTGCGCCAGCCCCACACCCTCCGCTGATAAATGAGAAGAAAAAATAGAACGACTTTTCCCCTTGAAACTCCAGACAGAGACACGGATGAATGGACTAGCCAATGCCTCATCATATTGAGATTTACCGCCCGCCCAGTCTCAAAACCACCAACCGCCAACGCCACAGGGAGGTAGGAAGAGGTGTCTCTCACCCGAGCATGGAGTGCGACCGAATCCCCTTGGGCCCGAGCTCACTGATGGCAGTCTCGACGTCAGCATTGTCTCATCTCGACCAGTTCAAGAGTGAAAAAGAACTAAAAGAAACAATGGAAAAACTCACTTGTAATCCACCCGGCTGAAACTCATCAGCCGCTGCGACTCCAGCCCCTGAGCGTCAAGGTTGTGTATGCAAAACGCCAGGCGCGCCGCTACCTGGGCGCCCAGAAACATGGCCTCCTCGAAGCCGTGCTTGGTCCACTCGGTCAGGTAGGCGGGCAGCGGGGCGAGGCGGATGTTGGTCGGCGTTTGGCTGTGGAAGTGGTGGCTGGTTCCCGAGGCGGCGTCGCCGCCGGCGGTAGACCCCGCGACGTTGGCGTTGTTGGGAGCCACGCCGAGGCTCGCGGCGGTGGTGGCGGCCTGGAGCAGAGGGTTGACGCTGCTGGTGGTGGGGAGTTGGTGCGGGGCGCCGGCGAACGACGAGGTCGGTGTCTGGGAGCCCGTTCCCGAGGGAGTGCCCATGTTAGAGGGCAGCTCCGACGTGAACATGGTGGCGGTGCTCGGCGAGACGAGGTGGCGCGCCTGCAGGGTCTGCATGATGTTGTCGCGGAGGCCACGGATGCGCGCGCCGTTGCCGACGAAAACGATGTTTTCCCAGCAGCCGGGCCGCATGTACATGTCCTCGATGCCCTGGACGGCGCGGTAGATGGCCGTGACGATGCGGTCGATCTCCTTGCGGTCTGCGAAGCGGAAGCGCTCGAGACCAACCTCAATGTCGCGGCGCACGCGGCGGGTTACCCGCTCGGTGGCTGTCGGGGCCGAGTCGGCTGCTGGCGGGGCATCGGCGGGCGGCGGTGGTTGTTGCTGTTGTTCCGTCTCCGGCTTGGGCGCATTGTCTCCGTTTGCGCCGTCCGCGAGGGCGGTCTCGGCGGGCTCGGCAACCTCGGGAATGGTGGCGATGTCGTTCGGGGGGGCCACGACGGGGACCTCCTCGGTCACTAGCTCCTCGTAGTGAAACGAATTTTGAAGCCTTTTCGAGTTGGGCAGTCTCCCCTTCGCAGCCGTCGGATCAGCGCCCTCCTTATCCTTGCCCTTTCTCCCAGTCTTGGCCTTCTCGGCCTTCTCCTTCTCCTTCTTGGCGAGAAACTCCCTAGTCTGGCCACTCGCAACGATGTTGGCAACGTCCAGCACGCCGTCGTCCTCGGCCTCCTTGCCCTCCCCGTTCGCGCCAACATCGTCGTCGCCGGCCGGCGCAAAACTCCGGCTGGGCTCCACAATCCTCGGACCCCCCTCGCCCGCAGGCGCCCCCGCCCCCGCCCCAGTCTCGGCCGGCAGATCCATAAGCCCCGGCCGATCCGGGCTGTACGGCAGCACCTCGCAGATTGGGCTCTTCTTGAGCTGCTCGGCCATGTCGTAGTCAAACCCCTGGTCCTGCAGCAGTTTGATCAGACGGCGCGTGAATACCTCCCCGCCGCTGATCTCCTCCTCTGCGTTCTCGCCCTCTCCGGCCAGCACAGCGGGCGCCACGTCCTTGTGGGAAACGACGCGGCCGTCGTAGATACACGTGACGTCGACCTTCTCGAAGCCGACATCGACGACGGTCAGGTTGGGCCACTTGAGGCCGTACTGGGTGGCGACGCCGCTGTGGATCAGGCACAGAGCCGGGGTCTTGGTCTTCTCAAAGACGTAGCGGGCGATGGCCTCGCAGTCGGGGCGGGTCCACTGGGGTGCGGCCATGAGCATGATCGGGGTGTTGTGGTAGGTGGTGGTCAGGTGGGCGTGGACGTGCTCGAGGAAGGCGAGGAAGGCGTCCATGTTTGCGATACGGCCGGCTGTCCACCCGGGGTCTTCAGTGCACTGCCAACATTGCAGGAGAAAGGGAGAAACGCACCCTGGATCGGATAAACAGCCCCCTCGGCCGACTCGACATCCTCGACATACTCCCACGCATCATCGCCAGCGGCCCCCCCCTCCTTCTTGCGCTTGTAGGTCCGAAACGGGCGCCAGTCGTCCGAGTCCTCGTCCCGGAACATGCGCGTCGGGAAGCGGTGGGCGGGCGGGGTCAGCTCGTTGCAGCCGAGCTGGGCGAGGGTGGTCTGGCTGCCGGGGCAGATGATGAGCACCTGCTCCTCGCGCCACTTGCCCGTCTGGCCCGACATTGCGACGGCGGCGCGTGCCCAGGATTGAAATCGGGCGGGTTCGTGAGGTCGGAGGATGCGAGGATGGATGCAGGCGAGGGTGTGGGAATCTGGTTATGTACGTTGTGCGCGGTGCAGGTTGTTGCGACGGCAACCAATTGAGTTGGCTAATGAGATGGCGGTTCGGTGCGGGTGTAGTGCGGCACGGCGCGATGCGATGCGGTGCGTTCGGGCGTGGTGCAGAGGTTCAAGGTCCCTGCGGGTTGCAGGTTTGGTGCTGTGGTGGGTTTGCGGTGGCTGCGGCGGCGGCGCGTGCACGCGTCTTGGAGACGGCCCGGGAGCTGAATTTTGGGGTTGGGCAGAGCTTTGGTGCTGGGATTACATAAGTCGCTGCAAGCAACTCCCAGTCCACGGCCCCCCTGAGAAACAAAACACCATCCTTCATCTCATACTGTGTATTCCGCCGACGGCCATGCATCTTGCTGATCACCAGATATTCAATTAATGACCTCGTGGGTCTACACAGTACACTGTCCCGCCCTCTGTTTCTCGGGTATCGCCCCAGCACTCTCTCTGCGCCACCGATACAAATGCAAACCCCCTAATGCCATGCCCGAACCTCCTATCCGTAACCGTGACCTAAACCGTAACCGGTATTCCTGATTCCTATCATATAAATAGCATCTCCAGCAGGCCGTCGCACACCTGGGATAACGCCGGCAGCTCCCCCCGCCACAGCGCAGCCCGGACGCCCGCGGTGGCCGGCGTTGTCAGCATGCCCGTCTCCAAGTAGACCATCTCAGCCCCCGACAGCTCCCTCCGCTCCGTCTCGCTCCACTTGCGCTCCGCCTCCTCCTTGGCCTTGCGCAGGATCTCGTCCGTGTTCTCCGACTCCCACAGGTTGCACTTGCTGCACTGGTCACACTTCCTGGGATCGCCGTGCGGCCGGAAGTGCTGGCAGAAGTGCATGTATCCGACCTCGGCGTCGTCGCCCGTCCCGCCAATGTCCTTGCGACAGACGTAGCACATCTTGTAGCCGCACGGGCACGTCAGCTTGTTGCACCCAGCCGTCTTGACAAACGACGTGTTGCAGCGCGGGCACACGCGCTTGACCGCCATGCTCATGGCTTGCTCGACCTGCGTGCGCAGCGCCACGAGCGACGTCTCGTTACACACGTGCACATCTGTCCACGCCTTGCTGCAGGAGAGGCACGACGCCCGCCGGCACCCGGGGTCCTGGCAGTCGAACCGGAGGCCGCGACGACGCCGCCGCCGCCGCACGACCGCTGCCCGGAACTCGGTCGCCATTCGGCCGCCCACAGCCTCGCCAGGGCCGAGGGTGATGGCGCCCGAGAAAACGAAGAGAGATCCAACAACAAGGATCGGTGCCGCGAGCAAGAGGCAGAAGAGGCAAAAAAGGCCGAGGAGACCCACGATGGCCATGTTGACGCCGTCCGCCTTAAGAACCAGGTCCGTCTCGCCATCGGGCATGTAGATGTCGTCGACCTCGGCGTAGGCGCAAAAGGGACAGCGGATGAGCGGCAGCTCGCTCGCCACGAGGCTGTGGTCCGCGAGACGCTGCTCCATCTTGTGCATAATCTCGGCGCCGTTCTTCTCCTGCCGCATCGCCCGGTGCATGTGGTCCTCGGAGATGCAACCGTCGCACCCGGCCGCCTCGACGGCGGGGCACCGAAGAGTTCCCGTCTCCCTGTTGATGCTCCGCTGCCACGCCTGCCCAAACACGGCTTCCGAGATGCAGTGCTGCACGCACCGGAAGCAGACCATGTGGCCGCCGATGTGGCACGACGTGAATTCCTCAAAAGTCGATTCGGTGAAGCAGCAGGCGCACTCGATCATGCTGTCGGCCTGCTCGGCCTCTGCGTTGTTTAGATCGGCGGCCATCTGGTGGTCTTTGGCATCGCGTTCGGCCCGGGCGCGCTCCGTCAGGGGCGTGATGAGCGCCGCGAAGAGTTCCCGGTCGAGCTCCGCGTTGCCGGTTGATTTGAGCGTGGGCACTATGGACCCCTGGCCGGTCGATTTCCAGATGACCAGGGGATGGTTCTCGGCCTCGGTGGCCGACACGGGCTTGCGCCGGAGGAATAGGGACGAGATGGTGAACCGCCACGACTTGGACGACAGGTCGACGAGGGTCTGCCGGGCGTCGAGGTACGAGTAGTTGCTCTCGGCCAGGACGGCGTTGATGGCGGAGCGCGAAAGCCCCTTGAACTCGTGCCACGCAAGGTTCTTTGCGGCCTGCATGTACTCGGGGCTCCGGAATGCCTCTTTCTTGGGCACCAGCGCTTCCGCCGGCTGGTCGTCTTTGGCAGCAGCCCTCCACCGTCCCTTGACCCACGACACGCGGTTCTTCAGCAAAGCGTCGGCAACCAGAGCCAGCCTCGATTCGCCGTCAAAGCTGCCAAACATATCGCGGAACACCTCGATCTGGACATCGGGAAACACGGCGGCCAGGGCATCGAGGCAGGCGTTCAGCTCTCGTAGGTCCGGGGCCTCTGGGGCAAGAGGCTTCAAATGAGCCTCGTCTGAGATGTGCTCGAGCGGGACGGTTGGGTCGCGACCGTGGGTTGACGTAGAGGGCAGCATGTCGGTGCTGGCGGTCGAGGCGCCGCTCTTTGGCCGCGCGGGGCGGTCGCTCGACGCGCCGAGAAGTCCTGACAAGCCCATGTTGCGTCGTGGCATACCGATACCGATGGAGCGAATGACGATAATACCATGCTGCTGGCTTGTTTCCGGAGGGACTACCGATGTGTCCGTTGTTGTTGGGCGGGAGTCATGGTGATGGCGGCGGTGGTGCGAGGGGCGTTGTGGGAGTGGCAGTGGCCTGTTCGTTTTGTTGGGCAAGGCCCGACCTTAGCAGGCAGCAAGAGGACCAACACCCGATGTGGCTCGTTGTTTCGAAGGGTTTTGGCAGTGGCACTGGCAGTGGCAGTGTCAACTCGGAGTCAGTGGAGCGGCAGCGTCACTGCCTGCCGCCAACCTGGAATTCAACAAATTCCCGGCCGTGCGCCCAGAGCAGAGCGTGCACCTGTGGGCCCACAGCAGCCCAGCCGAGCGGTTCCGTGGGCCGAGCAAGAGCTCCACAGCGAGCACAACCCTGAAGGTTCCATCCACGCAGGGATGGAAGGTTCTGCAAACATTCCATTTTCCTGCTCATCCAACACTCGCACACGTTAGGCTGGCTCGGCTGGGCTGCTGAGGGCTGTTTGTCTCCTGCATCGCACCAGGCCAGGTGAGGCATTTCTCCGACGGAATGGCCCATCTTGGGTTTATTCGAGGCTCACTGCAAGTGCATTCGCTCATGCATGCACGCGTCTCACGTTCTCGCCACACGCATGTGTTTGGCTCTGATGCCCAGGGCTTGGGCAACACGTCGGAAACACGTCGTGTGGCGCCGGTCTCGGTGTCGCAGCGGCCATCTCAGCGGTGAGCTGCGAGACGGCGGAAGCAAGCTGCCTGCACCGATTTCGTTGCATGGGTTGCTTTGTTAGGGCGTGATGGTGTACGAGGTCCTGCACTCAATGGTTAGGCTGACGCTCCAGTCGACCCGGTCTGCCTCGGAGCGAATCAGGAGAGAGAGAGGAAAGGAGACGATCAACGCTAGTTGGTGGTCTGCAAAGGGTCCATCCATCTTGCATGCGGACCCCGCGTGCGTTGCCCGCCTTTTGGGGAGAGGACAGTCTTTCCGCCTCCGCCCTTTGGCGGGCGACTGTCTCTGCTCTCTGCTCGGCTCTGGGAAGTGGGAGAGCAAACGCTCCTTCAAGACTCTCCCCCGGCTGCATTGGACTTCACCGAGAGAAAGTCTGCCCAAGAGGCCTCTCGGAGACTTCAAGGCTCGGGAGCTGATGAAGGCTCCGGAGCCTTGCCGAAGCTCACCCTCATCAGCATTTGTCGGCAGCGTGGGCCGCTTCATAATTATCAATCAGCATACTAACGTGATGTACTGTAGTACTCCGTCCGGAACAAGCAGCGCAAGTCCTCTGAAGAAGTGCAGAAGACAGGCGGAACACACGCCACCGCCCCCAAACCCCGATCGCGATCTGACAGCCGCGATGGAAGCTTGCAACCCACATCAACCGCGATTCACGTGCTGCCAGGGACGGCATTGAAGTCCCGTCCGACCATACGACTATACAGAATAGAGTAGTGTATGTGAAAGCCAAAGACGGAGGATGGCCCAAACTAGCGGGTCCATCACACCCATCACACCCGTCACACCTCCTTTCCGCCGTCACACAAGAAGCACAGAAGGCGGACCCCGTCTTGCTCACCGCCCACCGCCAGTGACCAGTCCGCTCTTTCGGGACCCAGCGGTCCGCAGAGGGGGGCTCTGGGAGTCCACCCGGGCCCAGCAGTTCCATGTGGCCCTGCCGCAGCTTGCAGGTGTTGCTCGAGCGCCGGGCCCTGCAACTGGCCGCTAATGCACCCGCTCCCCTGTTTCTCCGCCAAGTCTCGCCCCCGGTGAGCCAGCCGTCGTGTGCGTCGTGGTCTGGTGTTGCCCCCCCACCCCTGCCCTGTCTCTGTCTTGAGCTCACCGACTTCTTGCCCAAACTTTCGGTGTCGCTTGCTTTCCGATCCCTTCCCAACGAGCCAGTGTGCCAGCCTGCCAACGTGCCAGCGTGCTAGTGCAAGGGGCAGCGGGTCTTTCTCCCAGGATGTCTCCTCAGGTTCTGCGTTCTGTGTGCCGTTGCCGGGCAAGCTGACGCTCGCCGTTGCGGTGGCATTCTGGTGATTGGTTCCGCCCGCTGTCAGATGCAGGGTCCGGCCGGCGGTGTGTATAAGTCCGCTGCTCGACCCATCTTTGGATGACATATATTGTCACATATTCCCATATTCTACACATTCCACACCTTTTCACCTCCGAACTCTCTGTTTCCCCGTCGTTTCACGGACTGATGGGCCAAGTTGGTCGTCTCGGTGTCTTCTTGATGGTTCTCGTCGTCCCAGCATGGACTTCCTCCCCGTCGAGCTGGTCAGACTCGTCTTTCAGTACTGCGATGCCCCCTCCGTAAGAGCCCTCCGACTGGCGTCAGGCCGGTACGCCGACATAGGCTACGAGTTCCTCCTCGACCCTCACTTCACCGCCGTCGAGTGGCGAGACGACATCTCGAGGCTGAGCTCCATTGCCGGCTCCGCCCGCCTCCGCGGCAGCATCCGCTCGCTCACCTTCAACCTCTCCAAGCTCGACGAGTACAATGCCCGCCACACCACCTTCTTTCAGCACTGGCTCCAAGACCCGGAGGACCGCAACGCCATCCTCCAAGAGGCCTGGATCCGCTACCACGAGCTCGAGGCCGGCGCCCGCGGGCTCCCGCCCTTGCACTCCCGCGCGTCGACCGTCGAAGAAGCCTTCAAACGGCTCCCCGCGCTCCAGTCCCTCGACGTCACCCTCACAAAATGCCCGTACCCGATCCCGCTCCTCCAGGAGGTCTTCCAGCTCCGCACCTGCCGCAAGCGCGACCGTGCCCAGGCCTGCAAGAACATGAGCGCCATCGTCTCGGCGATGCGCCACGTCCGGCAGCTCGCCTCGCTCTCGATCGACCAGCTGCCGCTCGAGACCTTCCGCCTGGCTTCGGACCGACGGCACTGGATCGACAGTGCGGGCTCCCTCGCCTCGCTCTCCCGCCTGCACCTCGTCCTCGACGTCCCGCCCAACCTCCTCCCTTCGGCGCGCTTCCGCGCCGTCAACGGCCTCGGCCACGTGCTCGCCTCCAGCCCCAACCTGACCCACCTCACGTTGGCCTTCCACGCGTACCACGCGCCGGCCGAGAAGTTCGCCCTCTCCTTCCAGGCGCTCTTCTGCGGCGACGACTTCACTTACCGCCGCCTGACCGACCTCAAGCTCGAGGGCGTCAGCTGCGGCGAGGAGGACCTGCGCGCCTTCCTGGCCCGCCACGGCGCCTCCCTCGAGCGCCTGCGCCTCGGCGGCCGCGGGCTCGCCAAGCCCGGCGAGTGGAGCATGGGCGGCGTGCACCTGCACGAGGGCTCGTTCCGCGGCCTCCTGACCGGGCTGAGGGGCAAGATGGGCCGCCTGAGGCGGTTCCACATCGAGGGGGACGTGGCGGCGGGTGATTTCCGCGCGACGTCGAGAGAGGCGTTTGTCTTTCGACCCGTGAGCGATGATGAATGGGTGCCTGTGGCCGCTGCGAGGGGGGAAGACGGGAAGCGCTGGGCTCGGGCCGACGGGGTGGCCACGTGCGTCAAGACGGTGGATTGCTTGGGGCTGGAGAGGTTTTTGGTTGAGGGTGGGGAGTATCCGAGGCTGGGGAAGGAGGTGGATGCTCAATAAGGGGCTTACAGTACCTACACCGGGGATTTGGGGCATGGCGGCGACGGCGTTCTTCACGAGACATGACGGCTTCATCGCACGCCAACAAAACACCATTGTAGATATCACGACTTGTCACGACACTTTACGGCTTGTTTCAGTTCAGCAACGCATTAGACTGGGGGTTATGGTTAAAACGGAACGGGGTGGGCGGCTCATTAGACAGAATGCAAGCAATTGTCGGCAGACACAAACACTGTTATCCCAACTGGATGGTCTCAGTGATGCTCTCGGGCTTCTCGTATTGATTCATCTCCACTAACTTGGTGTTTTTCATGGACTCTTCCGGCCATCTCCCTCGTAGTTCCGCCACCTGTCTCGACATTCCTCCACGGCTTGTTCTCATTGCCAACTTCTCCGCATCGCTCACGAACAGAGCAGCCATCACAACCCCTGGCGTTTCACAACAAGCACATGACTCGCCCGAGGTTGTCTCTACCTCCGACGTAACCTCTCCGCCAACACGGCAGCAGGAGCAGCAGCAGCACGCAACCCCGACCCGGCCGAGTCGGAGCAGCAGTAAAGGCAGCAAAGAAGTTCTGCATAGCACGGCAGAGCGAGCTCTGAAATTTCCCTTGGATCTCGGACCGACACAGCATACATTGCGATGAAAGGAGACGAGACAGCGCCGAGGAATTGCTGCACAGCACACACACACACACACACACACACAGCCTTGCGCATCTACTTCGCCTCCGAGTTGTCCGTCTGTCTCCGTCGAGCTGTCTAGCGAGCCTGACTGGCCGGGCACTGCATTGATGGGGCTGTTTGCTAAAGTGTTGTGACGTGAGCTGCCGGTAGTTGGCGGGCCAGCGTGCTAGCTGTCTGCTTGTGCTCTGCTCTCCTCAGCTCTGTGTATGCCCGAGGGAGTTGGCGTGCTTGGGAGCAGGGCTGGGACTCAATAGATGATTCTGGGTTGCACAGCTGAGTCAACTCTGCATGGAAGACAAGCCTCGCCACGCGGGTTAGTTATTACAGGTATGAGATGCAAAGTGCGACTGGGTGTAGGCGATGGTTTCCTTGATGGATTCCTGCTTGATGGCTGTGCAGGAATGACTGCATCGGCCGCCCAGATTGGCCGCAGGCAGACCAGCTGTCAACCAGCCAGTTGGACCCGGGTGATTGGCGGGAGCCGGACATGCGAAGTGCGTGTGCCATCCCCTCCAAACATACTGTAGATACCCACATATAGTATGTCCCTGCTGCAGCGAGCCGGGATTCGGAGACAGCTCTTGCAGGCCGCAGAGATAGCCGGCTTTGGACGGCCATGTCGCACAATGAGAGTTTGTTGCCGGCGCATGTTGGACAAGTGGCACAGAAGACACCCGGCTGGTCCGAGATGGCGTTCTTATTTTCTTTCATCGCCGACGCCTGGACGTTCCAGAGCGACACGTTCGCGGCATGTCGGAGATTAGAAATCCTGGCGTTTTCCCTCGTGGGCGCCCTGCCCTGCATGGGAGCTCAAAAGGACCGATCAACCGCCCGGAAGTCGAGAAACTTCCGGCTTGTGCGCCGAGGACGGAGCCGGCAACAGGCAACATGTGCCACGGAGAGCGGCGCCGAAATGTCGCCCTGTGTCTCTGTCGGATCCTGACCGAAAAGGTCGGTTGATCAGACCAGGACGAGCGAGCACATGCAGTGATGTGTGTTCCTGGCCTCGGCGGGTTCGGTTGACAAGCTTCCCCACATGGTTGGCTGCTGGCCCGCTGCGGTGCATGAACCAGGATGGAGCAGCGCAGCAGATCGGGAACGTGTGCAGTGCGTTGCGTTGCCCCCATCACAAGCCGCCATCTCGCTACGGCTGCCGCTACCAGACACGTACCGAGAGTCTAGATTATGGCTATACCTTCTGCGTACATACGTCTGTAGTACTATGTATGCACGTCCACCAGTACAATACATGGAGAGGAGGGCGTGGTATGTGCAATGCATGCTGGGATCTTCCCCAACGGCCGGCGTGTTTGCCCTCGACGCGGCGAGAAACCGTTGAACCCGTATCCAGGGAGACCCGTCCCGTATTCGACTCGACATTCGGAGAGGCGCTGCTTACTGTGCAGGAGTAGCGAGACGCCGGCGCAGAATAGAGGAGCAAGCAGCAGCAACGCACCTCGTTGATGAAAGGCGCATTCCAACCCGGCTCGTTTTAAATGCTCGCATGCCCGCCTGATTGCCGACGGGGACCGGATCAAGCAACTCGGTTTCGGCTTTGTTTGGCCAGCCTTTCCTCCTCCATCCTTTATCCTCTCATCACATCCTGCCAGGCTCGCCCTCCCGTGGCGTGGGCTCGGATCGCAGGACCAGACCAGAGTGGCGTCCACCAGATCGGCATGATCGAGCGGACCGGGGTTGGCCTCGCCGAGATCGTCCCAGGGACCATGCTGTCGCCCGCGTGAATGGACCCGTGGTTGCAGCCGTTCGCATAGTTATTGCATGGCAATTTTCGCGCAATCAGTCGCTCTCAGGTACCAGACGGCCGCTGCACACCCTCGCTCGACCCGAGACGAGACGGCCGCGGGGTCCTTGACGTCGACATACGGTATTACCTTGCCGTGCCTGAAGCGGATCAGGCTGCGTTGGCGTTGCTGCCCTGGAGCCTGGCGAGGCGTCCGTCAAAACCTGTCGGGGCCCAGCGAAGCCGCCGTCGGAACTGGCGTCATCGCATCCAATTGCTGCATTGCCGCAGCTGCAGCGCGCAGGACCCGAGACGCGAGCGGAGAGGTGGGAGAGTGGGCAGGCAGGCGGCGAGTGGGACGCAGCGGGGAGGAGAGAGGGCCGCTAAAAAGAAACTAAGGGGCGCCCGGTCCAGCTGCACAACCCCTGCCGCCCTGTCGCCCAGGTTCCGGGCTTGCTTTTTTGGGTGGCCTGGGCCTGCGCTGTTTGGCTGTTTGGCGGGATCATCGGTGCTGCCCACGTCACTTTTCCAGGCTGGGACCCCCCAACCCAGCACCAGGCCCGCATTGAAAAACGTCGACCGACGGCACCCTGTTCCGCTCCCGTCCCTCCTTCAGGTGAACCACCGGCCGACACCACACCACGCACCACCACACCACGGCACATCACCGGCCTCACACACCACGCAGCGCACACCAAATCTGCGGCGCCGGGCCGTCGACTCGACTCGCCGCCATGCATCGCGTCTCGGCCCTGCTCCCCTCGTGGGACCGGTCGAGACAGAGCAGCGCCCCCGCAGCTTTGACGCTACCAAGCAGCCCGATCAGCCCGACCAGCCCCGGCAACAGCCCCAGCAGCCCCGCGCCGCCGCCCAAGACCCCCAGCGCCCTCGAAAAGGTCTGGGGCTTTGGATGGGCCAACAGGACCGCCAACGCCAGCACCACAGGCACCTCCGCCGCGTCCGCCCCCTCGGCACCCGCCCGCTACGGCCGAGAAACCTACTGGCCGACCACCCTCGACAAGGAGTGCGACAAGGCCGCGAGGATCATCAAGTCGTTTTGCTGTACGTCGTGCAAACAAGAGCCAACGGAAGTAGCAGCAGCTAACAGAGACAGTTGACGGCTTTCTCGCGGAGGAACGCCAAGACGGCAAACTCCCAGACACATCCGAGCCGCCGTCGGCAGGGCTAACGTACATCACCAAAAAGATCCCCCCACGGATAATACAGAATGCCGTCGGCCTCGCCGTCTTCTCATGCATGCGCTCCGGCCTGTGGATGTCGGGCTCGGGCGGCGCCGGCCTGATCACGGCCCGCAAGGCCGACGGGACGTGGTCGCCCCCGTCTGCCATCATCCTCCACACGGCCGAGCTGGCCTTTGTGATGGGCGTCGACATCTACGACTGCGTCCTGGTTATCAACAGCGTGCACACCCTCGAGTTCTTTACCCGGCCGCGATTGATACTCGGCGTCGACGTCAGCCTGACCGTGGGACCCCTCTTTGCCGCGGGATCGCCGGAACCCGAGATTCGATGGAAAGAGATCAGCGAGACCGTCCTGACCTATGTCAAGGCAAGGGGCAAGCACCAGGCCGTGCAGCTGGACGGGTCCATGGTCACCGAGCGCGGGAACGAGAACGAGAACTTTTACTGCCCTGGCGTCACCATACTCGATATCCTCGCCGGCAACATCCCCAAGAACGTCCCCGAGATGCGCCCGCTATTCGAGGTCATCAAGGCCGCCGAGGGCCGTTCCGACTACGACAAGACCCTCTTGGATTGGCTCGCACAGCAGCCGGCCCCCGGCGATGCCGACATCGCCAGCCCCAGGGAGTCCGTCGCCTCGCCGACCAAACTAGCTTTTGGCGTCCCCGACGCATACGATCCGGACCCGTTTGGCGTCATTGGCCTCGAGATGGCCGGCATTGAGATTCGAGAGGCAGGCACCAAGCTGCGGCCGGAAAGTTCTCAGTTCGAGTTTAACCCGAGCCCCATGAGCCCCGTGTTTGGCAGGTTCAGCCGCCAGAGCCTGGATACCTTCGTCTCGAGAAGCAACCGGGGCAGCTGCATGTCGGCCCGGACACAAGCGACCGCTACCACCGACGCCTACACACAAACTGATGTGGCTAGCACAGCCGACACGGCCTACAGTCGACCCAATAGCGACGACGGCAAGGATAGCGTGGAGAGGCTACCCACGGTTGTGGAGCCCGACGAGGTCGATTACACAAAGGTGGACATGAGCATCCTTGAGCGGCTCAAGCGAAAGAGCATTCCAGCGGGCCGCGAGCCGGTCGCTGCTATCGAGACCAAGGAGGTCAGGGTGATACCGGAGGTGGCCGTGCCAAGGAAGGAGAAACCACAAACAGCCGACCAACCTCTCGGCCCCAGTGCCCCCGTTGAGGTGTCTGCCCCCGAGCCCACCGAGGCGCCCATCGAGGCGCCCACCGACGAGCTCGACGAAGATGCCGACGATGAGGACGACGAGGACGAGACCGAAGACGAAGAGCCCATCATCTGCGAAGTCGCCATGGCCTCGGCCCAGCCGTCGCGGAGCTCCATCCAGCGATCACAGGTCACACAAGTGATTCAGGCCAAAGGCGCCATCGTGACCATTCCCAAGAGGATTCCGCCGCCCCTCCCTACACGAAGCCCCGCCCGTGCTTCGCGAGGAAGCAAGAGCGAGTACGGTGACGTGTCTGGGCTCAGGAGTCCGGTACGCAACTCTTTCCTCTCGGTCGCCTCGCTTGCCGACGACGCCTCCCCCGCTACCGAGCGAGGCTCAATCGACGAGGCATTCGCCAAACTCGAAAGCGGGCACGACGACGCACTCGTGCAGAGGCCCGCCAGCCCCCGCCACACCAAGAACTCATCCTCGGTCTGCACCGCCCTCGCAGTCTTGAGCGAAGTCCCAAACACCACCGACAACACTCTAGTCTCCAACGATAACGAAAAGGACAATCAGAGCTCGCCACACTCTTCCGTCTTCCCCGACTCCCCAGCCTTATCACCCTCTCCGCCACTCTCGCCGATTTCTCCCGTCTCCCCAGCCCAAACGCAAAAGCAAGCGGGTCTCGGCCCAACCTCGTCGGCAGAGGATGACTCGGACCGCGAGCCCACCACCCCGCAAACCGCCGAGACCGATTTCGACACTGCGTCGGAACACCACGTGGAGGAGATGAAGGCCGTCAAGGTCCTTGCCGCCTCGCTGGGGGATGCCGTCCCGGTCGTTTCGGTGGCGTGAGCCCTTCCTCTTCTGCGCCCGGAACTTGGGACTACATGTGACCAGGTGGCGTTGAAACTGGAGAAGAGGGTGGGGTTGAGGTTTTGGATACGGATACGAACAACAGGGGTTTTTTCTCTCTTATACAGGCAACGTGATGCATCCGGAAAGCATGGTTGGGTGGTGGTGTGCTTGGACTTGGGATGATGAGTTGATGCACGGTATGATTCCTTGAATGGTTCGAGAGGCAGGTATTTGCATATATCAGCCCTTCTTCTGGTTATCTTCTTTCAATTCAGGAGGGGGGTTGGGTTGGCCGGCGTTTTGGGAAGGATTGGACGGAGGTATGGATAAATAGGCATTGATCGGTCTTGGGTGGCGATTGGTTCTGCGGGATCCTAATAAGAGTCGCATGTAATAGGCACGAATCTTGTACGCCTAGTATTTATTTGGTTGGGTCAGGATGAGGGAGAGGAGCTCGGTGTTGGAGCAGCAGAGAGCGCGGATAGCATGATACCCCAACAAGAACAGATGACGGTGACTTTTTGACAGAACTATACCATACTTCCTCGTAGCTGGGATACGTGCAACTGCATTGCACGACGGATAACGTCTCACAATCAACAACCGACTTGAACCACAACCAAGTGGGCAAGAGTACCGCAGCTGACCCAACTCGTGATGTTGTGCAGAAGTCTACAGAGTACCATGGACCGGAAACGCTAATGATACAATTCCAAAGAGACCAAAACCATCAACCCCCAGACCAATCGTGACCAAAAAAAAAAGAGGATACAACATCACACCGGCCATGCAGCCGACGAATCCCTTCTCTGCAGCCCCTCACTCTCCTTGTCTTCCTCCCTCCTCTTGATCCTTTTTACAACACTACCCTCCCCTCCGCCATGAACAGCCCCCTAAACCAGCTCAGCCGCCGCGCCGCCAATGGCGAGCTTGCCCGTCTCCTTGACCTTGACCTGGAAGATGACCTTGCCGCCCTCCTTCCACATCTCGGTGACGAGCGTCTGGCCGGGGTTGACGGTGCCCGCAAAGCGGACCTTGATATTGCGGAACTGGCCAAACTTCTCGTACACGGCCTTGCCGGCGATGCCGAAGAAGCAGAGCCCGTGCAGAATGGGCACCTTGAAGCCGCCCATCTTGGCAAACGCCGGGTCGACGTGCAGGGGGCTGAGACATCGTTAGCATCACTCTTCTCTAAAAGTATGGGGGAGCAGCAGCATACTTGTAATCACCGCTCAACCGGTACAACGCCGCCTGCTCCTCAGTCGTCTTCTCCTCCACGACGACGTCCGGAGCCCTGGCAGGGGGCTTGTTCGCCGCCGTGCTGGCGCCGCGGTCGGCGGGCTTCTTCTGGCCGCCGAAGCCACCGCACCCTCTGAGGAAGACGGTCATCTCGTTGTAGAAGACCTCCTCGCCCGTCTCGGCGTTGACCGTCGTGACGCCAGACTTGACGATGGCGGCGTTGCCCTTGTCGACAACCTCGAGCAGCTTGGCCTTGGAGACGAGGCGGGCCGCCGTAGGGATCGGGTACTTCTTGATCTCGAGGTACTGCTCGCCGTGGAGAAGCATCATGGGAGAGAAGTTGGGGACGAGATCGTCCAGGTTGTACGGGCTCTCGGCGTTGAAGGGGGGGATGACGCCAAACGTGGGGATCACCTGGAACTCATCGTTGCCCTCGAAGACGTAGCGCAGATCGGTCCGCTTGGCGCCGATGCCCAGGTTGTAGAGCATCACGTCGCGGTCCGTGTACTGGAACTCGGTGCCCTGGCCCTCGGCCTTGAGCGCCGCCTGGATGGCGTCGAGGTGCTTGTTACCGCCGGCACTCTACCGAGACAGACTCGTCAACATTCATGTATTCTACATAACGTATATCATAAAACTAGAAATACAGAGATTGAAAGGCGCCCCGGCGGGCGCAGGCGGATGGGGAAAATGGCTCATACCTTGCCGCCGCTCTTGTTCTCCGAGTTGGCCATGATTTTCCCAATGCTGTCCTGCGTCTTGGCGGGGTGGTCGGCACGGCCGTCGAAGGTGACGATGGGCGCCCAGTTCTTAACGACCGCCTCGGGGGTGAGGGGCACGTCAACGGGGAAGCCGTGGCCGCCGGTGCGCTGCCACCTGGTCTGGCCGACCCAGCCGCTGCCAACCTCGTACAGGCCGCCGGTGGGGTTGGGCACCTTGTCGGTGCAGAGAGCGAGCACCACAGGGGCAATGTACTCGGGCTTGAAGGCCTGGACGAGCTCCTCGGGAAGGATGGTCCTGGTCATGGCAGTGCCCGCGTTGGGGGCGATGGTGTTGACATAGATGTTGTACTTGGCACCCTCGAGGGCGAGAGCGCGGCCCATGCCAAGGATGGCGCATTTCTGCCACAGGTTAGCACTTGGTGTCTTGGGGGACTGGGCTACACCACATCGACTTACCGCCGCGGCGTAGTTGGCCTGGCCAAAGTTTCCGTAGATACCGCTAGTCGAGGTGGTGTTGACGACGCGGCCGTACTTCTGCTTGAGGAAATAGGGCCAAGCAGCCTTGGTAACCTTGTAGGTGCCACGAGCATGCACGTTCATGACGGGGTCCCAGAGGTTGTCATCCATGTTGGTGAAGGCCTTGTCCCGGAGGATACCGGCGTTGTTGATGACAATGTCGATGCGGCCGAAGGCATCGATAGCCACCTTGACGACGGCATCACCGTCCTCAGCCGAGAACTTGGCGCCAACGGCCTTGCCGCCCAGCGCCTTGATCTCGTTGACCACGTCGTCGGGGTTAACGAGATCGTTGACAACCACGGCGGCGCCGGCCTTGGCGAAGGCCAGGCAGTAGGCACGGCCGATGCCGGCGCCACCGCCGGTGACGAGGGCGACGCGGCCGGTGAAGTCGACCTTCTCGCCCTGCTCGTTGGGGCCCAGCTTTTGCGAGTCCTCGAGAAGGCCGACAAAGTCGTTGGGACCCGTGGGGTACTGGGGCTTGGAGAAATCGGTCACGCTAGACCACTTCTTGAGAAGGGCGCTGGCGGTGTAGGTCTCGTCGCACTTGCACAGCAAACCGCTGGACCGCTCCCAGCGAAGCTTGGCGATGTGGCCGCCACCGACCTCGAAGATGGAGCCGGACTCGTTTGTGTTGTTCTTGTGGACCAGGACGGCGACGAGGGGCACAACCCACTCGGGCGACATGAGGGCCAGGACGTCCGGCGGCATAATGGTCTCGGTCATGCGGCTGGCAGCGACGGGGGCGATCACGTTGGAGATGATGTTGTACTTGGCGCCCTCCTTGGCGAGGGTCTCGGTGAAGCCGACCATGGCGAGCTTGGCAGCCGAGTAGTTGGCCTGGCCGAAGTTGCCGAACAAGCCGGCGGCCGAGGCCGTGTTGATGACGCGGCCGAACTTTTGCTTGCGGAAGTAGGGCCAGGCAGCGCGGGCGGTCTTGTAGCTGCCGCGGACGTGGACCTTGAAGATCAGGTCCCAGTCGGCATCCTTCATGTTCTTGAAGCTGACGTCGCGCAGGATGCCGGCGTTGTTGATGAGGATGTCGATGCGGCCGAAGGCATCGATGGCCGTCTTGATGATCTTGTCGCCATCCTCGACGCTGTCGTAGTTGGCAACGGCCTTGCCGCCGGCGGCCTTGATCTCGTTGACAACGACGTCGGCAGCCTGGAAGCCGGGTTAGTATGCGCCACGTTGTTTTCCAGAGCGGTCGGAGACCAAGAGGGTCCGGTCCGACTGACCTTGGTGCTGCCGCCCTCGCCCTTGAACGAGCCCCCGAGGTCGTTCACCACGACGCTGGCGCCGCGCGACGCAAAGAAGGTGGCATAGGCCTTGCCGAGACCGCCGCCCGCGCCGGTGACGACAACGACCTGGCCGTCGTATCGCAATTGCTCCGCCATTTTGTGTTTGTGAGTCTGCGGGGGGATGTGTGTGGAACGGGAGGGAAAGGCGGGAAAGACGGAATGGAGAGAGAGAATTATTAGGTTGAAGGCGGAATGCAGCACCAGGAAGCCACGAAGCCCGGATGCGTTGCAGCTCTATAAGAATAATACCGGTAATGGCAGGCACTTTGACGTCGGCAAGTGCTGCCGCTGCTGAGCTGCCGGGGCGAGTTAAGCCGAGGCAATACGGCTCGTCTCTGGCACTTGCGCAGCGCATCCCCACTGTTAGCCAGCTTTGCCGAGAGCGGGGAGGCAGGCCGAAGGACGGGGATTGTGGGCTTTGGCCGCCCCACCATGGCACCGGACCTTCTTCACATGCCATCCAGGGCAGGCCAATCAGTCGAGGCCAGCTCGGCGGGTGACCTTTTCCCTGTTCCTCCGGTCCAAGAGGTGCCTGCTCTGGATTCCAGACTCTGCGAACCTCGATCAACAAACTCAGCGATGTGCCTAGGCAGGCATTTGGGCCGGCATTCATCGGTTGTATTTTGATACCAGGCCAGAAATAATCTTATTAGGTACTCCCGTACTCCTTACCTGAGGTGGTCACTGATGCTCCCTTTGGACGGAATGTCAGTGATGGGGAAGACAGCATCATCCATCAGGGGTGTCAACGGAGCCCTCGGCCGGCCATCACATGAGTCTGGCTTCGGACGCAAGCGAGGTCCAAGGCGTTGCATCCACAACGCATTGATAATTACTGAGCACCGCGAAACTCGGAATTCGAGACCGCACGAGACCGGGCATCTCTGTACCGAGTGTTATGCAGATTTTCTTCTCCATTTTCCCTTGTCAACCCTCGCTGCAGATCCTGCATCTCTTCTGTCCGGGCCAGCTGGGTCTGGTCGAGGCTGTAATTCCCCCACATCGACAGCGCACTAACGTTAACGTTAGAGCTCCCCACGAAACCCCAACTCCCCGCAATTGAAACCGCCAAGCCGCTGTGGGAGCGTGGTCCCTCTGTCGTCATCGCCCTTCAAAACTGTCCAAAATGCCACCACCCATCCACACCCATCCACACCCGTCTCAAGTCGGATGAGGCTGCAGCGCAACGACTGGCCGGGACAACCTCGCTGCATTCCATGCCTGCATGCCCAATTGGGATGCAGCAAATAACGGCCAGCTAACATCGGAAAAGGAAAACAAAGAAGAAAGGGGGGTGAGAGAAAAAAGAAAGAAAGAAACGACAATGACAATGACAACCCCCGTTGTACCCACCGATGCACGTCCGTCGACAGCACGCATAGTCGACGACAAGTCCCCCATCTGCATCCCCTTCATTCTTTCCCACCTCGCCAAGCACAGGAAGCAGCACGCGGGCGAGGCCAACCCGCGGCCGTTGATCGTGGGGCTGAACGGCGTGCAGGGCGTCGGCAAGACAACCCTCGTGCGCGCTCTGGCCCATACCCTACAGGAGCGCGAGGGCGTGCCGACGCTGGTGGTCAGCCTCGACGACTTCTACCTCACCCACGCCGACCAGCGGTCCCTAGCCGCCGCCCACCCGGATAACGCCCTCATCCAGCACCGCGGCGAGCCCGGAACCCACGACCTCCCCCTCCTCAATACCTTCCTCACCTCCCTCCTGGCCAACCACCACCCCACCCCGATTCCGCAGTACTCCAAATCCGCCTTCTCCGGCCAGGGCGACCGCCTCCCGGCCTCCCTCTGGCCGTCCACCTCCCCCACCAACCCACCACACATCCTCCTCCTCGAGGGCTGGTGCATCGGCTTCCGTCCGCTGCCCGACTCCGAGGTCCAGTCCCGCCACGCCTCCCTCACCAACAACCGCACGCTACACCTCCACCCTCTCGCCTCCCTCCTCTTCATCAACGACCAGCTGCGCGGGTCCGACACCCTAGTCAACCAGCAGCTGGACGCCTTCGTGCACATCGACGCCAAAGACATCGAGTGGGTGTACGCGTGGCGGGCGGAGCAGGAGGCGCAGCTGCGGCGGGAGACGGGCGGGCTCGGGATGGACGAGGACGAGGTGCGCCGGTTTGTCGACGGGTACTACCCTGCGTACGAGCTGTTTACCGAGGGGGTGAGGGAGGGGGTGTTTGGCGGGGAGAAGGGGAGGGAGGGGAGGCAGTTGAGGGTCGTGGTGGGGAGAGATCGGAGGGTTGTGGGGAGTGAGGTTATTTGATACTGCTCTTTCTAAGAAAACGATTACCAAGAAATAAAGTCTACATGAGAATAATAGAGCCACGTAGGGTGCCGTATCGCCTATGTAGCCATCTATGGGAATTTGAGTGATAGCCTCCCATGAAGATCACACCGTCCGCCCGGCTGTATTTGCCTCCCGTCCGTCGCGAGATCGTCAGTGTCATAATAAGTCGTGATGGTTTGTTTTTGGTCGTCAGCTCGTAAGTCGTAGCCCAGATAGCGTTGAAAGTTGAAAAATAACAGCCGCAACGCCGGTTCAGCACCAGGGCCAGGGGAGATGGTTCGTCCCTTCGTGTACACACCCCATGCCGGCCAGCAACATGTTGTCTTGCCGGCCTCTTTTTCCCCATCTCGCCGCCCCCCCAAAGTCCACCAAAACGTAAATCCCTTACATGTCTTTTCCATCTTCTTCTTCTAAAACTCCACCTCGACATCCTTCCCCTCCATCATCGTCTGACCCTCCTGCTTCAGATCCTCCAGCGTGCGCTCAATTCCCTCCATCTTCACCCTGACGGCCTCCTCACGGGCGGCGACCTCGTCCTCAAACCGCCTGACGAGCTGCCTCTTGGCCCGGCGGGCCTGCTTGAGCCGCCGCACGACGCCGCTAAACTGCTCCAGAAACCAATCGCCGGCCTCGTCCCACTCGTCGACCGATACGCGGGTAAAGAATTCGTGCTGGTCCATGCTGCCCTGGCTCCGGTAGTGCTCTAGGCGCTCCTCTACGGTGCCGCCCGCCGGCGGTAGGGCGGCGGGCGGTTGCAGCGCCGCGGCCGTCTGTGGGTCGAAGTCGAAGGACTGGTTGTGCAGGCTGGCGTAGTTCATGGCGTGGAGCTCGGCGTCGTTGTAGTCGAGGCTCTGCCGGCGTTTGCGGGAGGTGGAGGTGGGTTGGGGCGGTGGCTCTTTGGAGGGGGATTTGAGCCGCCGGCTGGCGGTGCGGCCGAAGGGCGGGGGCGCCTCTTTGAGTGGGCTGCTGGTGTTGCTGAGAGCTGCGAATAGGGGCTGCGGTTGCAGCGGAGGGCGGTTGGCCCGCGGGGTGCGCTGGAGGGCTTCCTGGAGTGCCTCGGCGTCGACTGCTGCTGCGCTTGGGGCAACGACGGCCGCCTTGGTGTCGTCAAAGTCGAGGTCGTCGAAATCAAGGGGTGTTAGGTTGTCAAAGAGAGTGGAGCGCCTGTGCTGTAGCTCGTGCTCTTGCTCCCGCTGCCGCTTCTGTTCTCGTTCCAGTTCCCGCTCCCGCTCACGCTCCCGCTCCCGCTCCCGATCGCGCTCGCGCTGACGTGAGCGGTCGCGGGCGAGCCGCTCCTGTAACCTGATCCTGTCGATATGGCTGGCACCGGCCGGCTGCTGCTGCCTGTCGGGGGACTGGTTCACGGTCTGAGACGTTGGCGAATAGCCCGGAGCCTCCCTATCGGACGAGGCGTTGCTCTTGACGTCGCGGTTGTCTCGGTAGGCCAACCTCGTGCGCCGCAGCCCGCTGCCCTTGGTGGGCGTGTCGTAGAGCTGGCGGGCCTCATGATATACGTCGTCCTGCTTGACGCTCTGGTCGTCAAAGATGCTGCTCGAGACGGCATTGTTGGCAGTCACGGGAGCGGCGTCCGACACCTTCTTGACGCTGGCCGGCGGGAGGACCTTGAGGATGCCGTTCTCGCCAATAACAAACGGCAGGTTCTCGTCGTGCTTGGGCTGGGTCTGGGTCCGGGCGGTGGGAGGAGCAGGGAGGGCCCTCTGGGGGGGCGGAACGTCGCTGTAGTGGCGGGCGTGGCCTCCCTGGGGCGCACGCAACCTCTCCGACGCAGCAGTCCTGCTCTCGTTGTCGCCAAACATGGAGGCCACGGTGGAGTCTTCCCAGGCGTTGTGGCCGCCCGCCCGCTGGGCCTCTCGCGCCGTGTCGGATGCCGACGTCCGGGTCCGCTGCATGGGGTGGTAGTGCGTTGCAGGGAGACTCATGGTCGCGGTTGGCTGCGGTGCCGACGCGTAGCGGGCGCGGGGCACGGGTATTGACCTGGCAGTCGTGGCAGCGGCCGTGGCAGTGGCAGTGGCAGTGGCAATGGCACCCGCGGCAGCCGTCGGGGGTCGGTCAAAGGGCGGGGGTGGCTGCTGTCGTTGTGCCTGCGCCTGCGGTTGCTGCTGCGGTGGTTGTTGTTCTTGCCGCGCCGCGATGATCTCTGGTGGGGGCTGCAGCTGGGGAAGATGGGCATGGTGCTGGCCTGTCGCGTGCCGAGAAACTGCCACAGCGGGTGCGGGCGGTGCAGGCATGCCCATTAGCGCGATGCTGCTGCCGCTGCCGCTGCCACCCGCCGCCCTGGCGCTGCTAGTGCTCCCCGTCGCAGGGCCACGCACTGTGCCATCGCCCTGCCGCATAAACAGGCCGATCGACCCCAGTTTCTTCTTCGTCGTTGGCATCATACTCAATCGCATTGACACGGAGGGCGGGGTGGCAAGCGACGCTGCGACCTGGAGCGAAACGATTGGCGGTGACGGGTGGCATGCGGTGTGCGGTAACGTGAGGCCGGGATTTGTTTATTTGTTTACGTGTAGACAGGACAGGACAGGACAGGAGAGGATGGGAGCGGAGGGGAGGGGAACACTCAGGACTGGCTGAGAGCTGGACAGAGGTCAGACAACAACAACAAAGCGCACGCCGGCCGCCCGGATGAGCCGCGACTCGACTCGGGGTTATGTACTTGTTGTCAGGTTCGGCTCCAGAGACGCAGAGACGACGTTGGGCTTGCGCCTACGATTCGACGGGGACCTGGATTGGGGCAAACGGTGCAGCAAGTGGGTGTGGGAGGCCCGGCAGCACCCAGAGTGCGTGGTTCCAATCGCAGCGGTCGAACGCTTTTCTTTGGGCTGGGGGCCCTGCAGGGGCTCTGCCGCGAGGTCGACGCGCTAATTTTCTCCTCCCACACGCTGTCAGGTGAGCGACAGACCACCGATGCAGGGCCCGCCAGAATGGTCCCCACCGGGGTCCAGCCGTGCGCAAAGTGCTCCAAGTGCTAAAGGCAGCGCCAGTCGCCGTCACCAATCTCTTCCTCCTGCAGCCATCGCCGGCTCTGACAGGCTGCCCCGTTCTGCTTCCGCCTGCACCTCGCTGCACCTCGCTGCACCTCGGACAGAATTGGATGCGCACGCCTCCCCCAGACTTTGCGTCTCGACCATTGGCAAATGGCCCGGCGTCCAAGAGTCCAGAGCCGTTGCAATCCCACCCGCGGCATCATGCACCTCCCTTGGCGATCAGTACCCAACGTCCCCCACAATCCACGACGCCATAGACGCCCGACGATGAGCACACCCTCCGAGTAGAGACGGGCGCCAACGTGGTTGGCCTGGTGCAGCGCTGGTGCCCAATCCCAAGCCGAGCGCGAAGACGGCGGTGTCCCTCGAGTGACTGCCGCCCCTGAAGTCATTGGAAGGGTGGGCGGAGAGCAAATGAGGCTTGTCATGTCTTCCTGCCCTACGACGGGGGCTCATGACGCGTGTGGACGACAATTTCCCTCCGATCTAGGACACTGGATCCGTCTGGGGGAGCATGCGCCTTCAAAGAGGTGAGGCGAGCGCAGTCGGCCAGTCATCCAGAGTCCATAGGCCGCTTCGCACCCCATCAAGCGCCATACACCGCTCCAAGGCGGGCTGTCCGGCGGTCCAGGGTGACGATGATCAGGGGAGCACTCCTTCCGGGTTGCTTCAAGTGAGTCAGTCCATGTGACCTGCTGTGCCTGGCTCCCCGACACCGGTCTAGACACGATCCAGGCAGGACGGGCTTTCTGGATGAGGACATGGCCCCAGAGACGGGGACCTGTCCGCGCGGGTATTGTCAAGGAAGCGCTCCCAGCCGTGGCGTCGAGCTGGCTGAGCTGGTGATGGAGGGCAAAACAACATCGTATGTCATGCCGAGTACCGCCTTCTTACCGAGCGTTGTGCGCGCAGCAGTGGGCAGCATCCTAAGAGTATGAATCTGTCGATGGGTGGACGGGCATCACCTGACCGGAGAAACAACGCCCCCTTTGCGACTTTACTATATTGATACACCACAGCACTTCACCGCCCCAGCTCGCAAGACGGCAAGACAGGCGACCTGGTAGCCAGCTGCACATCACCACGTTTGGGTACGTGCCAGGTTCAGTTGCCCACTCTCCCACTGCCGGCCCGACCGTTGGGTTGGGACGGAAACGTGGGAACGTGGGGTAGGAGTGGGGGGTTTCCGGGATCGGCAGCCCGATCCAGAATCCGAACAAGCGCAGCCGCCGACCCCACGTCCGATAAGATCAGCCCCACCATCATCCTCACGCCGCCACCCGAGGCAAGCCGATTTCTAAGCCAAACTATGCCAAACTATGCCAACCAAATTGCAACCCTCAACGCACCCCGCCGTTTTGATCCCAGACCGCACTGAGACGCGCTCACCATGGCGCCGTCTCTCGAAGCCCCCGAGTCCGTCGAGGACGTGCTCGCAAACCCGCTCAAGCAAAAACCGCAGCTCGTGGCGCCCGAACCCGAACACTGCCCCGGCCCCGAATCCCAGCAGGCCGGGACCGCCGACTCGTGCGCGGGCTGTCCGAACCAGCAGATCTGCGCATCAGCACCCAAAGGCCCGGACCCCGACATCCCGCTCATCACGGCCCGGCTCGCCAATGTCAAGCATAAAATCCTTGTGCTGAGCGGCAAGGGCGGCGTGGGCAAGAGCACGCTGACGGCCCAGCTCGCCCAGGCGCTCGCCACCAACCCGGCCAGCACCGTCGGCGTCATGGACACGGACATTTGCGGGCCGAGCATCCCCAAGATGCTGGGCGTCGAGGCCGAGACCATCCACGTCAGCAGCAGCGGCTGGTCGCCTGTGTGGGCCGCCGACAACCTGGCCGTCATGTCTATCCAGTTCATGTTGCCGAACCGCGACGACGCCATCATCTGGCGCGGGCCCAAGAAGAACGGCCTGATCAAGCAGTTCCTAAAGGACGTCGAGTGGGGGGACCTGGACTTTCTGCTCGTCGACACCCCGCCGGGGACGAGCGACGAGCACCTGAGTGTCAACACCTTTCTGAGGGAGAGCCGGATCGAGGGCGCCGTCGTGGTGACCACCCCGCAGGAGGTGTCGCTGCTAGACGTGCGCAAGGAGATTGACTTTTGCCGCAAGGCGGGGATCCGGATCCTAGGGCTGGTCGAGAACATGTCGCTGTTTGTGTGCCCAAAGTGCACCCACGCGACCGAGATCTTCCGCGCAACCACGGGCGGCGGGAGGGCGCTGGCCGACGAGATGGGCATCCCGTTCCTCGGGGCCGTGCCCCTGGATCCGAGGCTCGGCATGGCCTGCGACTATGGCGAGAGCTTCTTTGACTCGTTCCCGGACAGCCCGGCGTGCGCCGCGCTGAAACAGGTCGTCAGGGGGCTGGCGGGGCAGATTGGGCTGGACCCCGGGAAGGTCGTGCCGGAGGAATGATGATTTGAACAAAACCATGGCAGACAAAACGTATCATAAATCGTAATATTCAAACCCTTCCTTCTTCACAACTGCTCTCCAGCATCCCCGCAGGGAGTGAGGACCTAAGCAGCCCCCAGCTTCTCGGGCACCTCCTCCAGATCCTCGGCGCTCTCCATGTCGATGATCCGCGTCACCTCGCTCGTGTTCCGCATCAGCTCTTTGGCCCCGGCATACAGCATGCGCAGCTCGGCGTTGCACGTCGTCGGCAGGTAGTAGAGCATAACATAGGGCACCGAGAGCCGGCCAGAAGGCTGCAACTCACGCAACATCAGCTTCCACTGGCACATGTATGTCATATAGGGCGCGAGGTAGATGGGGGGGAGAGACTGACCAGCGTCAGGGGGTAGCTCAGCAGCACAAACCGCGGCGAGTGGTCCGGCAGGTCGTCGGCAAGCTCTTCGAGGGATTTGTAAACGACTTCATCCTCGTCTTGGCGGATTTCTTTGGTTTGTTTATCGATCAGGTCTGTGCGGCCAGGCTTTAGTGGTGGTTTTGGTGGTTAGGAGGGAGGGACGGGCCGGAGGAGAAGTGAAGCGAAGGAGACCCATCGCGAGGGGAGGAGACATACATACAGATGACAGCTTGCGGGTCGCTGGCACGCGATGTCCCCAGTCGAAACTTGCGCAGGTGGTCCTTGGTCTCTTGCGAGAAGGTGTACAGCCTTGCTTCGGCGCTCTGTCGGGTCAGGGTGTCAGCGAGGGAGGGGAGTGCCACGTTGAGGGCGCAGGGGTGGGGTTGTGTGTGTATGGACGGATGTAGGGACGCACCATGGTGACGGTTTAGGGAGCAGCTCGAGTGCCTCTGGTCGGAATCCTCGAAGCTCTCGGAGACAGAGGGCTCGGGTTTGGCTGTCGGATCGCGTCAGGTCAAGACAGGGCAAGTTTAGGGTGGGGATGATGTTGGAGGCGTGGAGCTCTGGCAGTGCCCCGCACTCTCACCCTGCTGGAGTGAGCTACCAGCTCCAGATCCATGAGGTGGGGATCATTACCAGGTATGTGGGCTACCAAAGGTCGCTGCCTGGCCCGGGTTGGGGTTGGCTTAGCGTGAATGGATCCTCTGTTCCTTCATTCCGGGTCATCCCATCACTGAAACCGCCGGATTGCACTCGATTTATTTACCACAGGCCCCATGTTCTCACGGCTGTCCCAGGTAGCACGCCATCTCTCACGGCCGCTGCCAACCGTTGCCCACGCCTCTGCCGCGACTCTCCGCAGCACAATGGCGAACACAAAGGCGACGGGGACCACGGGGATCACGGCAGCAGAGCGCGCGAGAAGACAGATCCACACTGCGGCATGTTTGATCATCGGCGACGAGGTGCTGGGCGGAAAGGCAGGTCGAGAATGTGGCGCGAGTGGACCAATGCGATGGCGAGGCTGACCGTTGCTGGATGCACGCAGACCAAGGACGTATGTCAACTCGACCCCCACAAGGCCCGGAGTGACGGTGTGCCGCCGTGCTGCCGTGTGGCACAAGACTAACACCAAAGTGAAGACCAACTCGAACTATTTTGCCAAATGGTGTTTTGGCCTGGGAATTGTAC
>FTCG01000119.1_pt1 | contig 24932 bp, 16 predicted proteins | sample 1639641 | NCBI WGS metagenome assembly FTCG01 (sample SAMEA3914864, study PRJEB12502) | metagenome | biome: forest; material: soil | place: USA | collected 2012-03-12 | depth 0.3 m
CCCCCCCCCCTCCCGCCTGTGCCACCCACCTGCACTCCGCTGCCTTTCCCATCCTGGCTGTCATGTAAGGCGGTAAACGGTCCGCGCGTGCAGCTCGGCGCTGGCGAATAGGAAGCGCAGGCAGCGTTTGCAGCGAGGTTTGTGATGCCCTACGGAGCATGATGTGCATGATCCTGTCGTCCTCCCGAGGGTTGTTGGGTTGGGGGAGTTCAGTTCAACGCATTAGCGACGGGAGGAGGGCTAGGGCTGAGGTGGCGTGCCGAAAACACCAACAAAATAAAAATAAAGACAAAATGGAGAGAGTGTGGAGGTCAGCAGATGGGTTGCATGGGACAAGGCAGATCGAGAGCGCGCACGCAATGCAATGCGCCGCCCGTCCGTTTGTCGACCAACAACCAACAAGCCAGCCAGCTTCGCAACCCGCCGTCGCAAAATGCAACGACAGCTCTCAGCCGGCCGGCCCTTGTCGACGAACGATGGAAAAGATTGGGAATGGGGGAGAGCAGGTGCCCGGGTGGCCGTCAGGCGGCTGCCCCCCTCAGGGCTTCATCCCTCTTGTGGGTGTGGGCTTGAGACGTGGTTCGTGGTGATTGGGCGAGCGGGGGCCATGGGCGGCCGGTTTTGGTACCACAACCCGCCGGGAGCTGGCGCGGAAGATAAAGCCAAACCCGAATGGAAAAAAGGCCTGCTGGGTCGGCTGGCTATGTGCTGTGTATGGCTGGCTCGTGCTATCACGACACCCACAGCCCATCCCCTCTCTGGAAGGCTTTCCGGGTTCTGCTGGTTTTTTGCACGGGGCAATTGGCCCTCGGTCCCGGGTTGGGCTTATCGAGGGGCGAGAGCCTGAGAAGGATGCGCAGGCCAAGAGAAGCCAACGGCGAGAAAAGTCCCTTGTCGGGAACTCGCGGGTTGGACTGGCTCGGGTTCGACGGGCTGGATCGAGACTGATGAGGAGCTGTCGAGACGACTCGAGAGCACCTCACAGCACCGCACAGCACAGCACGCTACTGCTGCACTGTCGGCGGGTTGGTTCAGGGGGTCGGCCGCCGGTGGTGGGCGCTCTTTGCACCGGCCCGGCGAGCGACGACGGGATGGGTCTCATTCGACGGGCAACCCGCCGCCGTGTGGACGACGGCGCGCGCACCGTCCCCAGTCCCCAAGGCCGCCTTGCCAAAAGCAAGCGGCTGAAACACAATGAGCACCCGTCCCCCTCCCCCCACTCCCATCCACCCCCGGGCGCCATCCACCGTCATCCACGGGAGCTGCTCGATCAGATCGCATGACGATTGGCCGGCCCAATGATGAGAGATGGGACGCACAAGCACCTAACCGCTGTGCATTGGCCCGTATGCAAGTGTTGTCGAGCCCGGGGAGGCCTGGATCGGGGATCCCTGCACGCCGAGACGCAGTGTTTTTTCCTTCAAGGTCCGTTTCTTATTCCTCTGGACGTGGTCGTCGATCAGAGGGTTTCAGTCCTAATTTTGGGAGGAACGTGGGACGAGGCTTTTGACCTGTTTCTTGGGCCCGAAAGAGGGCGGGGGAGAGCGGCTGCGGCCGTTTCGCATGGCGCGGGAAAGTTGTGCCCGCGATGCTTTTTCGGGACGCAGCTTGCAACGGCTACAGTGCGAGAGGGCATCCGTCTGGGGAGCAGAGAGCCCGAGAGAGGAATTTGATGGAATGACCGGAGGGGACAGGATCGCTGGTGTGGCTGCCGGCGGAGATCTCGCTCGCTTCGGGTGGCCCACAGCCTCTGGGCCTGATATTGGCTGACCACGCCTGATGCCTCCTGCGGCACGGCTTGTCTTATGAGATGATGTGGATTGGATGGACATAGCCTTTGTTGTGTCGCGGGGGCCACGTCGTACAGACACCGGCGGCTGTCCGTCTTTTTCGTGTCTGCGCCGCAGGCCCTTGCTCGCAAAGGGCAAGCTTCGGGGTGTCGGCCAGGCCGAGGATTGTCGAGAAGGCGACAAGATGATTTCGGGTCGACCGACGAGTCTGTCTGCCTCTTGGTCGCGGCGTGTTCCGGCTGAAGTTGGTTGGGATGGGGCCATGGGCCATGGACGTTGAGGCTCAAAGAAGGTGCTGCTGCATCTCATGCCGCCCAGCATATTGTGCATTTGAGGAGCATGAATGACAGCACGGACCAGGGCGAATGTCAAGTCCAGATCCAGCGAGCCAGCCTGTGGGTGGTGCCCAAACGGCACCGGCGTCCTCGCCCCGTCCCAACAGACCGGCTGATGCTGCGCCCCTTCACCCACGTTCGCTGCAGGTTCTGCACCCGCGCACCCGCACCCGCACTGCCAGCACGGCAGTTGGCGAGGGCACAGCATGACGACTCGGCTGTTTAAGACTTGCAGTCGGGGGTGTGTGATGCGATGCGAGGCGATGTGAGGCGATGCGGCGATCCGGGGCAAACCACTCTGTTTTTTTCTTTGGCTGTCAGTGTCGACGGGCTGGAAGGAGTTGGACCTCGTCTCCTGAGCCAGTGAGCACCAAGGCGGCCTGGTTCTGGCCCGGTCAACACATCGGGTGACCAAGACTCTGGCCAGTGCCCGCCAGCCACGACGCAACGGGGCAAGTGTGTGAAGCATCGCCGCTTGCCGCGCCGTTGCTAGTGCCGACCTCACTTCTCGTGTGGACCGCGGGTGGGACTCATGAGCGACACAGAACAGAGTATCATATCTCTCTGGACGCAGAACAGTGACAAACGAAGCCGGCGAGTTTTGCCGCCAAGACCCCGGAAGCGAACGAGGCAAAGCAAACGGAGCCAGAGAGCCAGGAGGGAGCGAGTTGCCACTCGGGAGTCTGGCTCGAGTCTGGCTAGACTGCGAGACTGGCCCTCTCTCGTCCTCGGCGCTTGACGCGAGGCTGCGATTGCTTCTGAGAATTGCGGGAGACAGAATTGCTTCTGATCTCTGTCGACGCATTGAATTGTGGGCCCGACGTTGGTTTGTGCATATTCGTATCCTCTTCTGGCAGGAAAAAAACAAAAAAAAAACCGTTTCCCGATTTCCATATCGGCCGTTTTTGGGTGGGCCGAGGCCCGGGATCCGCGTGGCTTTGGATATCCTGCTGTGTGCTTCGAATTAGCAAAGCCGCCGTTGATTCAGTCACTCAGGCCGGTCGTCCTGACGTGATGTGGACCGCCTGGAGATGTCCAGCCTTCCTGTGATTGGCAAGCCGTTTCAAAGTTCTCGACGCTGGACCTGCACTGGCGCCCGCTCGATCCACGCCATGTGAGGAGCCCGGCATGGGAGGGCGGAAGCCAAGGCAGCGAACGACGCACCGACTTTTCCACGGCCGGGATGGGATGTGGCTAACGTCGTTCTCAGTTGTCTCGTGCTCGTGACAACTCCGGACCGTTTCGACATGGCCGGTCCAGCAAAGACCCAGTTGGAATTCGAGCTAGGGCGAGCTCGACCTAGCAGGTTGCTATTAGCAGGGTGTCTCGGATACACATGCGAGACTCGTCGAGGATAAAGTTAGAAGCAGCACAACCGTGAGACTGAGAGACCGGTCCTGCCAGGGCATGCCGGGTCATGTCAGGGCATGTCAGGGCGCGGTCCCAAACGACGCCGGCTGTGCATCGATTGTGCATCGGCCATGCACCGCGGCAGCCAGCGGATTCCCGCGCGCCTCCTAGAGCGTGCATCGAGGAGAGAAGAGGGTTTCAATTTGGTTGTTGACCCAATTACCCAGGCGCCTGTTCAGACGCATCATTGACGACGCTGCGCATATGTGGGTGGGCAGTCTGCATGCATGCTCGATGGATGGCTGGGTTCCATCAGCCAGTCAAGCTGTCTCTCGCAAGCGCGGCATTGCCTCTCTCAACACAGTACGGAGTATTCTGAATGTGCCTGGGAAAAGCATTCAAGTCGAGGCTCGAGCTCGAGCTCTAGGTTACTCACGTCAGACGCGTATCTCCACGATCTCGATGGACGTTACTGTGTACTCACCCCCCCTCGAGCCCCCTTCCCCATCCTCTTCCCGCCCGTCCACTCCCCTGCCGCCACCAGCCCCCTGCCTTCTCCTTTGCCTCCCAATGACGGTATTGCTGATGCCGCCGCGCCGGACATGAAGATGCAATTGAATCGGCTTGATTCCCTGCCCTCCCTGCCTCCCTGCGACGTCTGCGCTCTGCAGCCGCCGTGTCCAGCGGGTGCATATGCGAGGGCATGCACCGCCGTCCCCTTCGAGGCTTCTCCAGCTGACGGAACAGCCGGCGACGCGGCCAAACGAGGTTTTCTCGACCGGCCCGGTCCCAACAGTGCCACGCCACACCTCGTCATCGGGAGGTTTTGTCCTTGTCGGAGTGTTTGTCGTTGCGGGCGCTGCTCGTGAACTTGAAGGTGCCCAGGCCGCCCAAGCCGACCCCTGGAGCCACCATGGAAGAGCCTGCCACTCCCATCCTGCGCTAGTCCCCGACAGGGTTAGCAGCTCGTTTTCCGCCTTCCCACCCCACCTCGCCGTGCACAGTGCGGGCGCGCAAGCATCCGCACCCGCGGCCTGCCTGGGCCCCTTATGCACACGCCCCCGCCAAACACCCCCCCCGACACCTCCCCGGCCAAGCCCCAACCTCCACCCACGGCCATCTGATTTTCCCCTTGCGAATGAACCCTTGCTCGAGCCAGGGCCGGACAACACACCACCCCTCCAGACCAACTGATTCGGCCCCAATTTTGCGGACTGGTGAGCTCGGCTCCAGGGAAAACGGCGAGGTGCCGTACAGGAGTACATGATAGTTACTGTGGTGTGCTGTGGTACCTCGACGACCTGCCTGCCTCAGTCCTCTGGGCTTGACGTGCGCAAGTCGGACGCAGGTATGCCGGGCAGCGAGCAGCACTGGCGCATGCGCAGAGGCGGAGAGGAGAAACATCATCGACAACGAGCACTCTCCATATCAAAAAGCAGGTTTCAGCGGGTGGCGACGCAGCTCTCACCAGCTCTCTCCCAGCTTTCTCCCAGCTCGCCCAGCTCGTGCTCGCTGACCCAGCGCAAAGTCGACTGCGACCCTGGTCGCTGGCAAGGACCCACACAGACTGCCCCAAGGTCTCTGTCCCGTAGTGGATGTTTCTGGCCCCTTGACTGGCCCAAAGCTGGCGGCTGGCGAGCGGACCAGGGGTGGGAGGAAGGGGAGGGGACGAGGGAGGGGAGCCAGGCCAGCCAGCAGCGGCAGGCATGTACTGCCCAGGCGTACCTCCCGACCTGGGCTACCTTCCACAGTACAAAACGATAGCACAGTGGAGGCCCGGAGCGGCACACCGGGCCCTGTCCCTTCTGTTTTCTCTCCTGCTCTCGCTGATTGACCATCGAATCGAACCGACCCTTCGTTCTTCTCATCACCACCTCCTCGTCCACCTAAATCCGGCCGCTTCCCCTTCCCTTCCCTCCCTCCTCTCCTTGCTCCTCCTCACCAGCGCGCCCCCAACCTCCCCTCACTTTCTTTTCGAGGTGGGCATCCCGAGAGGCGAGGAAGGCGAAGAAGGCTCCATCCATTGCGTAGGTGTTATTTTTTTTTTTGGGCTGCTGCTGCTGCTGCTGCTGTTGCTGCAAGTCCCACTCATGCGTTCTGCGCCTGTTCCGCCCGTTCCCACGTCCATCCTAGATGCAGCGCCCGACATCAATTTTTTTCCCCCGAGCCCGAGAGCCCGCAACGCACGCACGGCTCAACCACGTCAATGTGTTAGCTACATGCTAACCACCTGCATTTATTAGCTGCTTCAACCGGCATTCCCGACGACGACTGCACGACGTCACGCCTGTGCAAGACGCAACGACCTGCTGAACTGTGCGGACTTGCTGGACTCTTGGACTCTGCGAGCGCACCGAGGAGCGTTCGTCCGATTTGGAGCCCGCAACCTGCGTCGACTTCGGCATTTCCCAGCAGCCCGACCAACGACCCCCCCGCCTCCTGAAAATCAACGCAGTCTATAAAGTCGAATTCTCTCGGCCTTTACAGTATTGTTTTGGAGCTCGCTTTCTTTCCCGTGAGCGACTCGACAAATTAGGCATTGTTGCTGTTCTGCCCCCTCCGAGACTCCGACAGGAACCGAAAAGCTGGATCTCTCCATCTCCCAAGCGCAGGCCCGGGGTCCCGCCAACGTGCCGTACTACAACTCAGACGCCTCGCGCCCGTTGTATACCCACGAACGATTACCGTCTCTGTCCCTCGCGTACGCCCCCCACGCGTACTCGTCGAGCAGTCCGTCGCCCCGGGTTAGCTCTATATCTTCGGCGTCGAGCTCCAATCTCAACTCGCAGCAGTCGTCGTTCACGTCGGCCGCCTCGTCCATCGGACCCAAGACGCCAGGACCCTTGTCTCCCGCACTCGCTCCCTGCTCCACCATCCTGCCGCCGCATGGTCAGGCACTCCCATCGTACGAACACTACCCAGCAATGAACCCAGGAGGACACGAGATGTATTATCAGCCACATATGTCCGCCGGCCAGGCCCCGCCGCCGCAGACGGTGACCTCGCCGTACACGCACCCGCACCCGCACCAGCAGCACCCGCATCCGCATCAGCACCAGCACCAGCATCAGCATCAGCACCAGCACCCCCACCCGCACTCGCAACCGCCCCTGTTGCCGCCCGGCCCCGGCCAGTACCCGCCCCCGCAGTACGGGAGCCAATACACCTACGCCAGCGGCCTAGCGTCTCCGGCCGGCCCGCCCTCGGTTTCCAATCCCATGGCCCCGCAGCAACCTGCGTTGCCGCTTCCGGGCGTCAACCAAGCCGGCATGGGCCCGCCGTCCTACTCGACGGGCTTCGACACTACGGGCCAGATTGCGCCCCCGGGAATGAAGCCTCGTGTGACTGCCACCCTCTGGGAAGACGAGGGCAGCCTGTGCTTTCAGGTCGAGGCTAGGGGCATCTGCGTGGCGCGCAGGGAGGGTGCGTTCTGAGTCCCCGTGTTCTTGCATGTGCTGAATCTGACGTGCATCTCTAGACAATCACATGATCAACGGGACCAAGCTCCTGAACGTGGCTGGCATGACGCGTGGCCGCCGAGACGGCATCCTCAAAAGCGAAAAGATTCGTCATGTCGTCAAGATCGGGCCTATGCATCTCAAGGGCGTTTGGTACGTTCGGGCTCGGCGGTTTCTGGAGTGGAGGGACTGTTGAGCCTTGCTAACCCTGTCGGTGTGTAGGATTCCCTTTGATCGCGCTCTCGACTTCGCCAACAAGGAGAAGATCACGGAGCTCCTGTACCCGCTGTTCGTCCATAACATTGGCGCTCTGCTCTGCCACCCGACCAACCAGAGTCGGACGAACCAGGTCATGGCGGCAGCGCAGCGGAAGCAGGAGAGTATCCGGACTCCTCAAGCCGCCACCCTGCCGTCCCTGCCGCAGCACCACCACCCCTTGGCACTCCCGGGACCCCAGCCTCAGCTCCCCTCTCACAATCGTCCGCCGCTTGACCGCGCCCACACATTCCCCACGCCACCCACGAGCGCCTCGACCGTCATGGGCGGCATGAGCGGTTCCGACAGCTTCCAGTGGAGCCAGCAAGGAATGGGCAACGGCCAAGGGCCGAACCATATCTCGATTGACACCAGCCTGAGCAACAACGCCCGCTCGCTTCCCAACACGCCCGCTACTACCCCTCCCGGTGCGCCGATCCAAAACATGCATTCTTATCCCCCGGCCAGCCAGCCGTACGACAACTCTCGTCAGATGTACGCGTCGTCGGCCCCACCGCCTTCCTCTTATCCTCTGCCAAACCCGAGCCCTCAGGAGCGCCCCATGTACGGGCAGAGCTACGTCAAGAGCGAGATGGCTCCGCCTTCGAGCCGCGCCAGCGGCCCTAACGGGGAGCCGGTGGATGCTAAGCCCACCAACGGCATCATACATGCCGGCCAGGGCGAGGCGGTGTCGGCGCCCGGCCCCGAAGAGGAGGCGGACCACGAGCATGACGGCGAGTACACGCACGACAGCAGCGCTTATGACACGAACCGCGGCTCGTACAACTACAGCGCGCCGCCGGTCGCTTCCCTCCAGAACGACCACTCGCACCTGTCGCCGGAGCTCTCGGCATCGCCCCACCAGTCGGGATCGGGGCGCGCAACGCCTAGGACGGCGGCCGCTCCCCAGTCGTACTATGCGCCCCAAGGCTATAACACACCGCCCCGCGGGACGCAGCCGTCGAGCAACCTCTACAGCGTCATGAGCAACGAGCGGGGCACCCCCAACGGCTCGTCGACCAACGAGGTGTATGCCACCCAGGGCGACCTGGCTGGCTCGATGCAGAACGGGTACCCCACCCAGAACGGAGTGAAGCGCGGAAGGGAGGACGACGACGACGGACGGGACCTCAAGCGTCGGAAGGGAATGCTCGACGGCTCCGGCTCGATGCCGTCCCCCACTTTCAACGCACAGATGCCGCAACCGGCGGCGGTCTCTAGCCAGAGGCGCAGGTAATACAGGACCGTGTGAAAACGTGGGCCTGTCTGCCCGCTTGCCGCGAAATGCCTCTGGACGCCCTTCTCGGACTCGGGAGCAGAGGTGGCTGTTCGTTTGTTGGATTCGGGTTTTGAGACGAGGGCCAAGCCGCAGCTTGGGTTTCGTGGACGCTCCTGCGAGCTACGTTTCTCTATGTTCATGTCCTGATAATGGTTGTATACGGGCTTGATGGATGATGGGTTTGCATGGGTTTTGGGTCTAATCTAATGAGCCCGCACGGGCCGGGCTCCCCGCTTCGCTCGACGGATGACGACCTCTTTTTTTCGGTTTCTTTTCTTCTCCCATCTCGCCGGAAAGAAAAAGATGCAGCGCCTGTTTACGACCCTAGGCAGCTGCAACATTTGTCACGACAGGGACGAAAGCACGAACAACAAATCATAACAACAACACAAAACCGGGAATGCTTGGGACTGGCCCGGACTGGCGTGGGGATATCGCACTGCGGATCGCCTCGGCTGGGCCGTCCTTGATTGTCCTTTTCTTTTTTTCCTGTTTCTCTTTTTGTTGACTGTCTTTTCCTTGCTGATGACCCTCATGACCAACGACCATGTTTGACTTCGCGTTAAAAGTTGCCGGGGAGGATGAAGGGAGGCACACAAGAAGGGGGGCGCAAACAAGGGGGGGGTGGCGGACAAGCCGGCGGGCTTGTGAGAGAGTGTTGCTTTCGTGTGCTTGGTAACGACTTGATGAAGGGAACTCTGCTAAAAGGGCCTTGTGTGCCCGAGATACACAGGGGGTTGCCGGTGGTAGATTTCTGCACTTCAGCGTTTGCCGATTCAGTTGGTATGACAGAACATGGTGTTCATAGTGTAGTGTTTTTTCGTTGCAGTAGTTATGCCGAGCTCCCTCCCTCTCCCTCGATTGTTTCCTGCCGGGGTGCGGTTTGTGGTTTGCTGTGATGTGATAACGTTGAATCCTGGCAAATTTAATGTTCAGTTTCATGTTTCACCGTCCCGTCTTCGGCATATCGAGTCCAGGACCCTGCGCCCAACGGTCAAGCTGCATGAATGATGTGGGTCTCGAAAAGGGGTCGCCACGTGACTTGCTGGTTGCTGGGCCACAGCGGTAAACAGCCGCTCCCAGCGCGGGCGCCCATTGGCCCTTGACGGGTGTGATCGAATACACAGCACAAGCAATTTCCCAGAAGGGGGTGAACGAACATCCACTGGCGCACCGCCAACTGCTTGCTGCTTGCACCAACACACAACCCGCAAGCCACACACCCACACACCAAAAGCGCTAACGCCAACCGTTGACGAGCCTTGGACTCGACTTGAACGAACCATTACGATTGACGTGCGAATTGTGCTTTGCGATCAAAACCCGGAATTGATTGGCCTTGTTTCGTGCTGGGCTTTTTTCTTCTGTTTGTTCCGCAATCATGGCTGCCGCGCCATTGTCGCCGACGCCGAGCGCGGCACTCAATTTCTCGACTCCGACCAGTCTGCGCCACGACGCATACGGCGCCCGCAAATCCGCCGACTACAACGAGAACCGCAGCAATACGAACAGCGACGACGGCGACAGCTCGCCGTTTCTGTCGCACTTCAAGGATGAGCTCACGTCGCCGACCGCCCGAGGCCCTTCGCCCAAGCCCCGCCCTGGCTCTCGTATCATCTCGGGGAGCGAGCTGTCGCCACTGAAGATCCTCCAGCAGCACCAGCAGAGCCAGATCCACGCCCATATCCAGGACCAGCAGATGTCACCCGAGCCCGTAATCGAGGACGACGTGCTATCGCCTGCAAGAAGCATGGCCCCGCCGTCTCTAGCGCAGAGTCCCCGGAAGACGGGACCAATTAAGCGGTTCCCCGTCAAGGTGGCCCAGCGCGGTTCGGGCGGCAGCGAGTCGTCGCGCCGGTCGCTGGAGGAGCGCCGCCTGTCGGACGAGCGCCGGCCGGGCGTGCCGGACACGGTGCCGGAGCACGAGGAGGTCAGGCACGCCATTGATATTTTCGAGGACGAGGCCAACACGATGCACGACGGCGGGGACCACGAGGCCGACCGCACCTTGTCGATGGCGCACGAACCCGACCACGAGCAGAGCCACATGGCCGAGGAGGAGCACTCGGTCGCCGACGACACCATGATCAGTACCTTCAGCGCCTTCTCGGGCGTGCCGAATCTTACCATGCTGGCCCAGATGCGGAGCGACAGCCCGACCAAGTTTTCCTCGACCCTGGGCGGGTCAACCCCGCGGCCGGCTGGGAGGGGAGAGCTGCCTTCTAGGACCCCGCGGCAGAACGGCTCGTACGACGGCGGCAACACGACCAACCTGATTGACTTTGCCGAGCAGATGCGCTACGGTGCTTACGGCGCCCAGCCGACGCCGTCCCGGCGCGGAGGCCACATGCCGCCACCATCGGCCTCGAGAGCGTCCATGGCGGCGGCCACGCCCCAGCGCAACAACCTTGTCAACCTCCTCGACTTCGACCTCCCGCCGGCGCCGACCCCGCGCAGCATCCCCACCATCACGCCGCGCGAGCTCGAGTCGCTCAAGTCGGGCTTCCTCTCCGAGATCAGCAGCCTCAAGGCGTCACTCAGCGGCAAGGAGGCCGAGGCGCTCTCGCTCAAGACGGCCGTTGGCGACGCTGAGAAGCGGGTCGGCGAGTGCATGGAGCAGCTGCGCGAGGTGCAGGGGGTGCACGAGGCGCTGCAGACGGAGAAGGACAGCTGGGAGCGGCGCGGCCGCGAGATGGAGTCGGTCCTGCGCAAGGTCCGCGAGGAGATCGTCATCAGCCAGCGTGAGCGCGAGGAGCTCGAGTTCAAGCTCGACGAGGCTGAGAAGCGCCGCGAGGCCGCCGAGATGATGGCGCAGGACGCGGAGAGCAAGATGGCGGGCATGCGCGCCGGTAAGGCCAGCGCCGAGGCTGCCGCCGCCGCCGCCGGGTCTGAGAACCGCTCCCCCGTCCCGTCCAACAAGGAGGTTGAGATGGCCGTCGAGCGCGTCGCCCGCGACCTGCACGGCCTGTACAAGAGCAAGCACGAGACCAAGGTCGCGGCGCTCAAGAAGAGCTACGAGCAGCGCTGGGAGAAGCAGGTCCGCAAGCTGCAGGCGCAGGTGGACCAGCTCGGGCGCGAGAACGACGAGCTCCGGCACCTCAGCAACAGCAACAGCCGGCACGGCGTCGACCCGGCGCGGCTGGCCGAGATGGAGGAGGAGCGGCGGGCCGAGCGTGCGCGCGACGCCGCGCAGCTCCGCGAGCGCCAGGCCGAGGTGGAGAAGGTTGAGGCCGTGCTGCGGACCGTGCAGGCGGACAATGCCGACCTCCGCGTGCTGCTGGAGCGTGAGCGTGTGGAGAAGGGAGAGCTGGTTCAGCTCGCTGAGGAGATGATGAACATGCAGCAGAGCTTTGTCGCGTCCGTCCCGGAGGAGGTCGAGCCCGCCGCGCCGCCGGCCCACCATTATCAACAAGCTCAACCACCTCAGCAGCACCAATACCAGCAACAACAGCACCAATACCAACAACAACAACCCCAGTACCAGCAACAACAGCACCAATACCAGCAACAACAACCCCAGTACCAGCAACAACAGCCTCAATACCAGCAACAACAACCCCAGTACCAGCAACAACAACCCCAGTACCAACAACAGCAACCCCAGTACCAACAACAACAACCTCAACCCCAATACCAACAACCCCCCCCCACCACCACAGCAAAGACACCCAACCGCCGCCTCTCCACAACCGGCCCGTCCAAAACCCCCGGCGGCCCCGCAACCAACTTCCGCATGTCCACCATCGGCATGCCGGCAGGCGGGAGCAGCTTCCGCGCCTCGGGCCTGCGCGCGCCCGGCGCCGCCGGCGCCAAGCCCTCGGGGATCGGGCGCGTGCCGACGCATGAGAGGGCCAAGAGCGCTGCTGTTGTGGGCAGTGGTGTTGGCGGGCCGTTGGTTAGGCCTGGGTCGGGGCAGGGGTTGAGGGGTAATGGTGGTGGTGTTGGGGTGGCGGGGGGGATTATGAGTTCTATTGAGAAGATGGGGTATCATGGTGGTGGGGGGTATGGGAGGAGGGAGTGAGGTTTTGTGGATTAGGATTACCACCGCTGGGTAGGGGTTGAGGAGGGGGGTGATGTTGGACTTGGTGTCTGTCCGAGGTTGGGAAGTGGAATGAAGACAAGGAGAAGGGATGGACAGGGCGGGGTGGTGTTGGATTGAATGATTGATTGATTTCTGTGATGAGTCGATGATGGATATGACTACTACTACCTCTACTACTTTATTGCCTGCCATGAACAAACGGGTCTGGCTCGGGTTCAGGCTTGGGCTTGTGGGCTGGTTTGTTTCTCTCGGAGAGGAGAGAAGGATGAGATGTGTGGGAGGAATGGGCGGAGGGATGCCTGTTCGGGGTTTATGTTGCTCATTTACATCTGTACTGTTGATACCTCTTCTCTCTCTCTTCTCTCTTCCTCTCTCTGTTGGTTGGTTGCCTAAGCGCTGGTTGATGCAATGTTCTTTGTGTGTCAATACCTGACTCGTTTGTGTAGCTCCCTCGCGGGCTGGCTGGGCGTCTGGTCTGGTCTGGTCTGGTCTAGTGGTATCTTTGTTGTTTGCTGTTGTTGAACTTGAGACGCTCTGCTACATGTGGTCCGAGGTGAAACGCGAAGTGTTGTAGAGTTTGAGAACGATCTCGATCCTTTTACTCTTTTTACTTTTTTACTCTTTTCCTTTTGTCTAATCCAACGTTCTAACGTCACTCCAAAGGCAACCGCTGATGCAGATACCGCTTTTTCCCTTCGCCCTCTCCGTACGAGGCCGACACCTGCCCCTGCCCCCTCAGCTTGTACTTGTAGATCATCAACCCTTCCAGGCCGACGGGCCCCCTCGAGTGGATCTTGTTGGTGCTGATGCCGACCTCGGTGCCGAAGCCGTAGCGGGTGCCGTCGGCGAAGCGTGTCGACGCGTTCCAGTAGGCGCCGGCCGAGTCGACGGCGGCCATGAACTGCTCGGCCTGCTCCTGGGACGAGGTCAGGATGCAGTCGGTGTGGTGGGAGCCGTGGGTGTTGATGTGGGTGATGGCCTCGGAGAGGGACGAGACGGCCTTGACGGCGAGGGTGAGGGAGAGGAACTCGGTAGAGAAGTCGGCGTCGGTGGCGTCGGCAAGCACGAGGCCCGGGACGTGTTGGAGGGCGGCCTTGCTGGCGGCGTCGCAGCGCAGGTCGACACCCTTGGCGGCGAGTGCGGCGGCGACGGTGGGGAGGAGGGTCTGCAGGGCGGCGTCCTGCACGAGCAGGGTTTCGAGGCTGTTGCAGGCGGCGGGGTAGTTGGTCTTGGAGTCGACGATGACGTCGGCGGCCATGGCCGGGTCGGCGGACTGCTCGAGGTAGATCGAGCAGATGCCGTCGGCGTGGCCGAGCACCGGGATGCGGGTGTTGTTCTTGATGTAGCGGACGAGGTCGTTGGAGCCGCGCGGGATGACCAAGTCGATGTGGCTGTCCTGGGCGAGCAGCTCGGGGATGACGTCGCGGGTGGTGACCAGCTGGACGGCGGCATTGGGCACCTGGGTCTTCTCTAGAGCGGCCGAAATGACGGTCGAGATGGCAACGAACGACTCGGTGGACTCCTTGCCGCCCTTGAGGATGGCGGCGTTGCCCGACTTGACGGCCAGGGCGGCGATGTTGGCGATGACCTCGGGGCGGGCCTCGAAAATAATGAGCAGCACGCCAATGGGGCAGGTGACACGCTCGAGGTCTAGGCCGTTGTCGAGGCGGGTGCGCAGGGTGACACGACCGACGGGATCCTCGAGGTCCCGCACGTCGAGGATGCCCTTAAGCATGTCCTCCCACTTGCCCTTCTTGGCCAGGTCGAGGCGGGCGACGAGGCTCTTGCTCAGGGAGCCGTCGGCGGCCGCGCGGCTGGCAAGCTCGAGATCGCGGGCATTGGCGGCGAGGATGTCGTCGCGGGCGGCAGCGAGGGCGTCGTGGATGCTCGTGAGGGCCTCGTTGCGGGCGTCGACCGAGAGCGTCGCGAGCACGTGCGACGCCGACTTGGCGGCCTGCGCGGCGTCGGCGGGGGAAGCGTTGGTCAGCGACATGTTGCGTGTGCTGCGCGGTGCCCTGGGCGTGCTGGGGTGATGGTGGTGAAGATTTAGTGGTCGTGTGGTGTTGGCGCTGTGTTAGTCACTCACCCGCTGCCCGCAAGCGAGGTCCGGCGCCGGTGTGGCCACTGATGGGACGATTTGGTGTGCGCCTGCAATTGAAAAATAAAGTGGAGAATGCAAGGGATGCGGGGAGGTGGGCTCGGTGGGGCAAGGCACTGATCGCTGTTCGGCTCTCCACAGCGCACGAGCACCCTCGAGGCACCACAGCAGGGCTCCATAATGTCAATTGCAGCACCCAATTGACGGTTCGATCGACTTTTCCTCGCTCTTTTTCTCCATGTCACCAGGGCAGCGGAATCCCAAATCGACATCAACCGCGCGGTGACTCGGACATCCCTGCTGTTCTATGTCATCTCTCTTCTCCTTGCAATAACCTCCCAGCAAAAATCTAGCGGTGGCTCGTCCCAATTCGCTCCAATTGCACTGCAAGGTTCAATCGCACTGCATGGCTCCGAGTGCCGGTGTGTGTCACTGCGACCCCGGAATCCATCCGCGGCGGCCTGCCGGGTGCCGCTCTGGGCTTCCAGGTTGTCAGTCCGGGTACCATCCGAACTCGGGCACTTGCCGCTGTTTCTGCTGGGACGGCACGGGACCGGACTGATTTTGGGATCTGGGACCCCCATCCTTGCAACTTGGATGGCCATGCTCGAGTTCGCTGCTGGCTGTGTCTTGGATACCGTTGGTAGGTACCTAGCTGGGCTGTTGGAGGTCGGCATTCAAGTGACGTCGGCCGCCTCTACCGAGACGAGTCTCCGGGCTCCCCTTGATCGGCTTGGCCCCGCTGCGCTAGAAGCTTGTTTGTCTTGTTTTCTTCCGGACTCCCTAATCGCCGGTCTCCGACCTCGTGCTCGGCTCCACGGCAGATCAGAGTCCATGAAGCGTCCATGCCTGCGCTAAAGCGGACAGGACCCATCCTGCCATCCCTACTGCAGAACTTGCGCACTATCACCTCGGCGCAGACCCCGTCTGTTCACCACCCTACTCCTGTCCCCTCTCCACTCTGGTCTCCATCCGAGGTTGTGAGCCCGACCCAGCGGGAAACGGCTGTCGGCTGCTTATTTCCGACACCAGCATGCCGTTTTTGCAACCTCAAGTCACGGGTGACTCGCAGGCTTCCCTTCTGGCCCTGGTCCGTCGTGGTGCTGTTTTCTTTCCTTCTCCTGTCAGTTCGGATCTTATGAAAATCAGACTCAGCTACTATGCTACCGTCATTTTTGCCGGCATCCCTTCTGCCCCTGAATCTGATTAGTACATGTCTCGTGTAAGCCAGTCGAGTGCCACACTCTATTGGAGCCATGGCTGTTAGCGAGAGCATGCCAGATGACAAGCCGGCCCGGACCGAGTCCGTTGCCGACCGGCATCCACCATGCCCAGCCGGAGGGGCCCCCGATCCGGTGGCAACATACGGGATCGACGGGAGCCACGCCGGTGACAGGGAGAAGCCCCTGCCGTCTGATACTAGTGACTATGAGCACGATGAGGGACACGACGACGAGCATGCCGACGAGCACGGTCAAGACACTGCAGCGACCGGCCGAGGACAGGGAGAGCCCCATGGCCCCGGCCTCGCCCTCCAGAAGACGGCCACCAGCCGTCCCCAGAGCCGGTATGCCGCTTCCTTTGCTCACACCGACATCATCCCGCGTGCCCAGCGGAGGGGCCTTCTCAGCCGCTTCGCCGTCGTCCCGGAAGTCGAGAGGCCGTACGAGTACAAAAACGGGACCAAATGGATAATCACGGCTGTCGTGGCCCTGGCCGCCGCTGCCGCCCCCATGGGATCCGGCATCTTTCTCCGTGAGCGCCCCTGCCCCTATCTTCGGTGGATGCAACCCCAGGCCACTAACAGGAGCCTCCAGCCGCCCTGCATTCCATGTCGGCCGAGCTGGACGTCTCGGAGACCGTCACGAACTTCACCATCTCGTTTTACATGCTGGCCATGTCCATATTTCCCCTGTGGTGGTAAGACGGCCCTCCTCTCTCCTCTCTTGGCGAAACACAAACTAACAGACAACTCAAGGTCTTCCTTCTCCGAGACAACGGGCCGGCGGACCGTCTACATCATATCGTTCTCCCTGTCCCTCGTATTCTCCATCCTCAGCGCCGTGAGCGTCAACATCGCGATGCTGATCCCGATGCGCGTGCTCGGCGGCGGCGCTGCCGCGTCCGTCCAAGCCGTCGGAGCCGGAACCATTGCCGACATCTGGGCGCCTGCCGACCGCGGCCGTGCCATGGGCATCTTCTACCTCGGGCCCCTGGTCGGCCCCCTGTGCGCTCCCATCGTGGGCGGCGCTTTGGCCCAGGGCTTCGGCTGGCGCGCAACCATGTGGTTCCTCTCCATCTACGGCGGCATCATGATCCTGCTGCTGATCTTCTGCCTCCCGGAAACCCTCGCCAAACCACCCCCTCCTCCTCCAGCAGCCACAGAACCGAACCCCAACCCTCTGCAGCGCATCTCGACCACCCAGTCCGTCAAGCGCCGCTCCCGCCACACCGCCGCCACGCTCAAGCGCTTCCTGCTCGACCCGCTCTCCGTAATCCTCTACCTCCGCCTCCCGCCGGTTTTTATCACCGTCTACTCAGCCTCGGTCGCCTTCTTCGCGCTCTTCGTGCTGAACATCTCCATCCAAGCCACTTTCTCTTCGCCGCCCTACAACTTCCCGCCCATCCCGCTCGGCGCCTGTTATCTCGCCCCCTCGCTGGGCTACGTCGTCGCGTCGGTGCTCGGGGGGCGCTGGATCGACTACATCATGGCGCGCGAGGCCCGCCGCGCCGAGCGTTTTGATGACCATGGTAATCTCATATTTTTGCCTGAGGACCGTGTGCGCGAGAATATGTGGCTGGCTGCGGTGCTGTATCCCGGCGCGATGGTGTGGTTTGGGTGGACGGCGCAGAAGGGGGTGCATTTCATGGTGCCGAGCGTGGCGAATTTCTTTTTTGGGCTGGGGAGTATGTTGGTTTTCGGGGTGACTACGACCATGTTGACCGAGTTTATGCCGCGGCGTAGCAGCAGCGGGGTGGCGGTGAATAACTTTGTGAGGAACATGTGCTCGTGTGTCGGGAGTGTTATTGCCCAGCCGCTGATCGAGGCAATGGGGGTGGGATGGTTGTGTACTATGGTTGGGTTGCTGGCGTTGGTGACGGGGAATGCGGCGTTGTGGGCGTTGAAGAGGTATGGTGCCAAGTGGAGGGTTGATATGGATCGGAAGTTGAATGAGGGAGGAGTTGGAGGTGGGGAGGAGAGGATGCAGGTCGAGGAGGCGAGGCGTTGAATGAGGGAGAAGTGAGTTTTGTACTCTGGTTGCCATGCGGGTTTATCCCGTCCTGCAAGGGAACAACATGCAGATTACAGGTACGGATAGTACTTGGATATTCTGGACTTGCATCTCCATGGCGTTCCATGGTGGATGTTGTGTGACCCTGGACCTGTCCTCTTTCATCGCTCAACTTGCCCTGGATCGGTATCCCTCTGCTTATTCATGATCTGGTCGGCCTTGGCCAAGAAGACCAGCTCCATGTAAGCCGACATAGTAGTTCTTCGACACCACCATGTCAGCCCTTCCAAGACACTCTCCCGCATGTGGATGCACACCAAGACATCTCGGATCGAGGTTGCCCCCCTCATGGGTCGTCGTACTCGGGACCGCGGCAAGCGGTGCCATTGGCTGAGCACCGGCATGGTGGCTGACACACAAACAGCATCCTCTCGCCAAGGGGTTACATTGAGGGGGTGGGGACCCTTGTCCCTTGTCCACTTGTCCCCTGGCCGGTCCCCTTGTCCCTCATTGCAGACCAGCCCGACGGGACAGCGCAGAACTGCAGCGGTCGGCGAGAGCTGAGGGTCGACGACATGTTTCCCGCGCAGACAAAGACCGGCCTCCACACCTGAGCGCGACGACGACACCTGTCGCTACCCGTGTCGTGTCCTCGCTCTCGGCCCCAACACTCGGCGCGCAACATGGTCGCCTTTGCTCGGGCTGCTGCCGCCATCGTCGGCGGCTGGCTGCTTGCGGGCGCCGCCGCCGCGATTGCGCATGAGCGCTTCGTGGCGATTGAGACGGGCGCCGTCCTCTCGCCGCGCATGTACCGCATGTCGCCGGCGCAGCCGCTGGGGAAACGCCAGGACGGCTGCGATGCCGGATCTCACCCATGTGCGTGTTGCGAATGGCATTGTTCTTTCCTGCGCATTGCGATGTTCCATGCGACACCATCCTGTCGAGCCACAAGACATGCGCTGACATGGTGATGGCACACAGGCAACGAGATTGGACCCGCGGGCGCCAAAATCTGCTGTCCCAACACGCAATAGTACGTCCTCCCTTTCCTATCGCCCAAGTAGCAAACCAAAGAAAGAAGAAAAAAATAAGAAAAAACGACACAACCCCCCTATCACCACCACCAACTAACCCCCCCACAGCTGCATCATCGACCCCTCCAACCCCTCCCAAGCAGGCTGCTGCCACATCGGCTCGACCTGCTCCTCCCCCTGCGCCGAGACCGCCTACCAATGCAACATCACCAGCACCCTGACCACCTCCTCCACCACCACCACCACCCTCATCGCCGCCTGCTGTCCCCGCGTCTGCACCTCCACCTCCATGTTCCAGTGCCCGACCTCCCTCGGCGGCGGCTGCTGCGTGTACGGCGCGTCGTGCGCCGCGGGGAACCAGTGCCTGTCCACCGCGGCGCCGTCCTCGTCGAATACCGTCACGCTGGCGCCGCCGGGGTGCGAGACCGGCCAGGTCTCGTGCGCGAGTACCCTTGGCGGGGGGTGCTGTGCGGCGACCCAGAGCTGTACGCTGATCACCGGCAAGGCGCACTGTGCCGATAATGGGGTCGTGCCGACGGGGAGTGGGGTGAGCGTTGTTAATGCGGACGAGGCGGGTGGGGGGTTGGGAGCCGGGGCGAAGGCTGGGTTGGCGGTTGGGGTGGTGGTTGCCGCGGGGATTGTGATTGGGGGGGCGACGTGGTGGTGTTTGAGGAGGAGGAGGAGGTCGAGGGCCGGGAGTGAGACTACCAGCGGGAGGGTGCATGGGGTTACTGGAAGGGTGCTGGGTGGTGGTGCGGGGTTGGTGTCGCCTATGACCGAGGAGGCGACGTCGGATGGGGTGTCAAGGAGCGGGAGGTTTGGGGCGCAGGATTACTTTGGGTCCGGGCCTGCGCTGGGACCGTACTCGGACACGCCGAGCGCACCGTCGGGGGTGACGACGCCCGGAGTGGAGAGGGGCGGCGTGCCGCTGCAGCCGAACGAGCCCGGGGATATTGCGGTGCCCGTCGAGATTGACTCGCGGCTGACACGGGAGGAGAGGGGGGTGCCGAGTGATTCGGCCACCACCCCCGATGCTGGTGCGGGCCGGTCGCGGTATCAACAGGAGGACGATGGCCAGGAGCGGTTCGAGTTGTATGGATCCGAGGTTGGTTCCCCCGGCTTGCCACCTCCAGAAGCTCGGGAGTTGCCGAGTCCATCCGAGGAACGGCCCGGACAGCATTAAGGGGTATCTGGAGGCTGTGGGAGAGGAGAGGAGGTTGCCAGGTAATATATTTGGGGAGAGGCGGTTGAAACTTCCTTTGTGTATATTTTTTTTTTTTTGATGATCAAGTAATGAAGACGATGATTCACGGACAAATTCATTACCCGACATTTGTGATCGCTTATCGAGTGCAGTCGGGCACGTCTGGGGATGGATGAACAGAGCAATCAGTGGCTTGGACAAATCCAGTCCACGGTACAAACGCATGGCCAAGTTCAACACGCTCAAATTCAGCCGCCTAGCTGCCCAGCGACAATGGTATAAGATCTACACCGCACCCAAGAGAAACGCCGCGCCCTCTATACGCATATCCGCAACAGGATACTCCAATCATACCCCCAAGCCATGCCAGCAGCGAAACACCATGCAATGCGAGCGGTGGACAGCAAGCCTTGCTGCCCGTTTGACGAGAGAAAAAAACAGGGAAAAAAGAAGAAAAATTGGCAAGAGACCAACTCCCTTCCCGGGATTACAATAAAAGCCCCACGAAGGGAGCAAGAATGCAAGAAAAGAAGAAAAAAGAACGCCGCCGATGAATAACAAAATAAAAGACGACGTGCCGAGCCAAGTTTGGCATCCCACGCTCAACTCAACACCCCTCCAAACGGCTTGTACGTATCCAAATCCTTCAACAACTCATCCACCACCCCAGGCAGATAGCGATCAACAAACTGCTTCTTGGCCTCAACGGACAGCGTCACGCCGTCCTCACTCCCAGGCCTCTCGACCTCCCCGCCACCACCAAAAACCTTGGCCAGCTTACTAGGACTTCTTTGCATCACGCCCGGCGCAGCGGCACTCACCCTCGAGTCGGCGCGCGGGATGGAGGGCGTCTCGGGGGTGAGGTAGAAGTAGAGGAACTCGGTCAGGCGGAACTTTACCTCGCGCCCCGTCTCGCGGCTCTTGAAGAGCGAGGTGATGGTCAGGAGCCCGTCGAGCTGTTCGAAGACGCGCACGTTGGCCGGCATGTCGAGGAGGGCGACGACCAGGGTGATGATGGTTGCGGATTGGATCGCGGGGCAGTTGATTGGTTCGAGGAGGTCGAGGAGGAGCTGGGAGGGGGGGGGGCACATGTTAGACTTTTAGCGGTCATGATGGGAGGGGGAGAGATGAAGAGACCTACGTTCATGTGCACGCTCCGGGAAAAGAGGACTTTGCTGGGCGGGTGGAGGAGGAGCACGCCTTGGATGAGATCGAGGGCGTTGACGATGAGGAGGTCGTACTGGCCGTCGCCGCCGCGGACGACTAGAAAGTCGAGAGTGGTGAGCAGGCGCTGGGCGACGTTCCACTCGAAGCCCTCTTGGAGTTTGAAGAACTCGCGGAAGGCCGGGTCGCCCGAGAGGTCGGCAAGCACCTTGCGTGAGGGCTGGTCCCGGTCTCGGTCCCGGTCCCGGCTGTGGTCGACGCTCTGTTTCCTTGGGCTGCTGGGGCCCGAGAGGCAGATCTGCGCCAGTAGGCCCTCCACCTGCTTCAGTCCCTTCTTGATCTTGCCGCCGTCAAAAGACGAGAGGTTGTCGAAGGCGAGGGAGAGGAGGGTCTCCATTGTGACGTTTGTTGTCGAGCGGATGGATCTCGGTCCAGGTTGGATGTTCTCGCAAATGGTTTGGAGCGCTGCTTAGTCTTCGACGCACTCCAATGGATGGGCAACGGCCGATGCGCGGGTCGGAACCAAAAAATGCTCGGATGCAATGTTTGTTGAGTGTTGGAGAAGGTCGCTCGACAAGAATGCGCGGGTGTAAACGGGCAGCGGGCTAGCCGATATTTGTTTGGGGAGATGGCAAGGCGTTGCCGGCGGGTGGCAGAAAAAAACAATGGAAGCACACAAAAAATTCGACGGGTATCACGGATAAGGAAAACTTGAGTCTCAAACAATGCAAAGGGGACTCGAACTTTTTGGATGAACTTGGTCGAGTTCAGGGCCCAGATGACCCAAACCGGCAGGTTTTGGGATTCGATAACGGAGTAAACTGGGGCGATGCCACGGCAACGGGCAGCGATAGCGCCGTCGAGCCCGAGGACCCTGCATGGGCCTAATTAAGTGGGCACCCTCAGACCCGCCCCGGATGTGGGGTTCCATGCTGGGCAGTTCCATTGAGCTTCGAGCTTGCGCTCAGGCACATGCACCACCGGAGCTCATGCAATGGAACAACGGGCACGGTGGTTGGATGCCGCATGTGAACCAGGCATGCACGGGAAGGGGATATCTCCAAGCTTGCAGCTGGCCTGAGCCGCTCTAGCTTTGTGATATTCAGCAGACCTGATTTGACAAGCTGTGGCCAAATCTGAGAATCTCATCAGGCTCTTGATCCAGGCCCTTGGGAATCCAGGCATGGAGAGCCGTGTTCGACAGCAACTTGCAACATGCAATAGCGCAGCGAGCATCTTTCCCAGCTTAAGTCAATGCCGACCCTGGGATCTTATTCCGAGTATGAAGGCCGAGCGGTCCACGGACCCCGTTCAGGACCGCCCTCCGCGGCAGTCCCGGCGTCCAAGGCGTGGCCTGCCTATCACATCTGTCGAGGCGCGTTTGCATCAACCCAAGGCCCGAGTTGGCCTGTCAGGTTCCAGCTTGCTCTCAAGTCCTGCGAAAGACAAACAAGCCTCAAACGGCCGGCGTGTGCCACTGCAGCTGTCCTCCCGGCAGCCCTGCACAAGCCCCACTGGGACGCTGCTACAAGAAGGCCACGGAGGGCAACCTGGAAGACAGTGCTGGTTCCGAGCAACACCAGTTTTGAAAACATCAATCTACCCTATCAAGCAAAACCGTGACTAGCGAGTTTTACGTGTAAGTTTCTTTTTTCTTTGTTTTCTTGCGTGAGAATACGAATATCCGACATGCAGCTAGGCGGCGGGGATGCAGTCTTGAGCCTCTGCCTGCCCCGCACCTTCGGTCCTCTCCCCAACCAAGTCCTACCGGCTCAACACAACAGCCAAGGAAAAGGCCTCCTTCAGAGTCTCAAGCACAAGTGCACAAACCATTGGCAGCTGGCCACGATGGACGGCCTTCGGAGAGACATTCGGCCGTCGCACGACAGTCCTACTCGGTCTTGCGCGTCCTTGACGAGGAGCTAACGTTGACTCGGTGGGTTTAGGGAGCTTGACTTGCTGCCGAGAGCTGAGAACAGAAGCTTTGGCTGGAGCCTGAACCGCATGTCGTCACCTGCATCAGTTCCCGACACGAGACCCCACCGCAGCACCACCACAGCGACCATAAGACCAGATCCAGGTGCCGGACTGCGACACTAGGCGGCCGCTTCCCTCGACAGCCCACATGCTACATTTCCGACGGCCGTCGAAAAAAGACCAGCCGGTCATGGCCACCCAGGCGTCGTCGTCCACCACAACCTCGTCCTCCACCTCGGCCTTCCTGCAATCCCCCGCCGCAATCCCGCCACGCACCTCGTCCACCCACTCCGTCGCAGCAGGCGTGAGCGCAGCAACAGCCGCCGCTCTCTGGAGCGTCCCCGAGACTGACGGACCGTCGACCTCCGCTTCCGCCTCCGCCTCGGCCACCCCGGGCCACAGACGCCAACGGAGCCGCAAGGCCTCGCTCGGCACAAACGCACTGACCTCAACGAGCTTCCCGGCCGCCGCCATGTCGGCCCCGGCGCAGCCCCCGCCCGACCCCAACCGCTTCGCGACCGACGACTTCTTCGTCAACACGCGCCGGCCGTGGTCCGACGAGAAGGACCGGGTGCTCACGGCGCCCTTCGACTACCTCAACGGCCACCCGGGCAAGGACTTCCGCTCCGCCCTGGTCAAGGCCTTTGACGTCTGGCTCGAGGTGCCCACCGAGAGCCTCGACGTCATCACCAACGTGGTTAGCATGCTGCACACGGCCTCGCTGCTGGTCGACGACGTCGAGGATAACAGCCAGCTCCGCCGCGGCTTCCCCGTCGCCCACTCCATCTTCGGCATCCCGCAGACCATCAACTCGTCCAACTACATCTACTTCTGCGCCCTGCAGGAGCTGCAGAAGCTCAAGAACCCCAAGGCCGTCTCCATCTTCGCCGAGGAGCTGCTCAACCTGCACCGCGGGCAGGGCATGGACCTCTTCTGGCGCGACACGCTGACCTGCCCGACCGAGGACGACTACCTCGAGATGGTGGGCAACAAGACGGGCGGCCTGTTCCGCCTGGGCATCAAGCTGATGCAAGCCGAGTCGCGCAGCCTGGTCGACTGCGTGCCGCTCGTCAACACCATCGGCCTCATCTTCCAGATCGCCGACGACTACCACAACCTGTTCAGCAAGGAGTACACGGCCAACAAGGGCATGTGCGAGGACCTGACCGAGGGCAAGTTCAGCTTCCCCGTCATCCACAGCGTGCGCTCGCGGCCCGGGGACATGCAGCTGCTTAACATCCTGAGGCAAAAGACGGAGAACGAGGAGGTCAAGCGCTATGCCGTTGCGTACATGGAGAGCACGGGGAGCTTCGAGTACACGCGGCGCGTGCTGGCCGTGCTGATTGAGCGGGCGAGGCGCATCACGGACGAGATTGACGAGGGGCGGGGCAAGGGCCAGGGGGTGCATCGGATACTGGACCGCATGGTGATCAAGGATTGATCAAACCTGTCTTTTCTTTTTGTCGTTCGTGGAAGGAAATACCCAGTTTTGTCAATTTCGTTCCAGTGCGTATTGTCGTGTTGTCGGGGGTCAATATCTCCAGACACAGGTCATCGAACTGGACAGAGTCAAGCATAAATATAATGATATATCCCCGAGTAATGCGCCACATGAACCACTCAACCAAAAGCACGGCACATCATCTCACTCGCTTCACCATCCTCACCCACCTCCTCCGCCTCCACTGCCCCCTCCTCCCGCCCCCCTCACCC
>FTCG01000235.1_pt1 | contig 22524 bp, 13 predicted proteins | sample 1639641 | NCBI WGS metagenome assembly FTCG01 (sample SAMEA3914864, study PRJEB12502) | metagenome | biome: forest; material: soil | place: USA | collected 2012-03-12 | depth 0.3 m
ATCTACCGCGTCGACTACGGCCACACCGAGGTGCGGCAGCACATGGGCAAGGACCCGCGCGAGTTCTGCATCATGTCGGAGGAGTTTGTCGACGACGGGACGGGCAAGGTCCGCGGCATCAATACCATGCGCGTCGAGTGGACCAAGTCCGCTTCGGGCGGGTGGGACATGAAGAAGGTGGAGGGGTCGCAGCAGTTCTTCCCGGCTGACTTGGTGCTGCTGTCCATGGGGTTCCTGGGGCCGGAGGGACGCGTGCTGGGCGACGAGATTGAGAAGGATGCGCGGAAGAACGTCAAGACCCCGCCGGGGCGGTATAGCACCAATGTTGAGGGGGTGTTTGCCGCGGGCGATTGTCGCAGGGGGCAGTCGTTGATTGTTTGGTACGTTTCTCTCATCACTCACTCACTCACGCGGATTGGGATGGGATCTACGAGGGTGGTATTCATGGCATGGCATGCTAACTTGAGTTTTCACTTTGTAGGGGCATCAACGAGGGTCGCCAGGCGGCGCGCGAGGTCGATCTCTACCTCGAGAAGTGCACCAACCTGCCCGTGACGGGCGGCATTGTCAAGCGCACTGCCGGGGAGGTGTTTGCGGCCGAGGCTGTTGCTGTTGCGGCTTGAGGGGTGGGCGGGCGTGGGATGAAGGGTGGACTTACGTCACCTGGGTGGGAAAAGGAGGTGGAGGAGCAGACGAGTGGTTTCTTCTTTTCCTTTGGTCATGGCTTGCTTTATTTAGGTTTTGTCTTTGATACCATTCCGCAACAAGCATCATCAGCAGCATCGGTCAGTGAGTGAGGGGTTGGACGGTGGGGCTTGGATCGGTCTGGGTGGGGGTGGTGGTGGTGATGCATTGGACACGGGACGGCGGCGTCTTTTGTTTTTCTGCGTCTGTCCCTTCCGAGTAGGTGAGCACGTGTGCTTGTTGGAGGCATGGGTGGACGGTGCCGTGTGCATTTCTGGTTGTACTGTGTATATATCGGCTTGTGTCCAGCGTACTATTGAGCGGGATTTTTGGCCTAGTTCTGTTACTGTCGACGGTTGGACCCGTGGGCGGTCTTTGATGGTTTCACGTGGTGGTTACGGCGGTTGCTGTGGAGCGGTTTCTGTGCCTCGACCCCGATCTCTCCACTGCGGGTAAAAGCTTGTGTTTTCTGCAGCTGTTGCTGAGGAACACGTGGGGCATTGATTGGACAATGGCTGCGGTGCGCGGTACGGGCTGGGCCTGCGGGTTGCGGTAGAGAGATACTTTTCTTAAGGAGGGTTACGCGAGAACCACAGTCTTCAACTTGACAAAATGTGTCTGTTTTTGTGTCATAAATAAGAAAAAATGATACGAAGAGCCAAAACTTTTAGAGATTTCTTCTGGAAGTACTGCAGTCAGCATTCCCGTGGCAGTCTGCACGTGGCATCAAAGTGCGTGGTTAACGGGGATGCAGGACGCCTGCAGTACTGTGGAGCCTGTCCCCGAGTCCCGCACGGCTGGTGGGGTCTGCTGGAGGCGATGACGAGAGTGGAACGTGAAATCGGAGCTCACTCTTCGTCTTCCTCCGTCCGAGACTCGACACCATTCCGACGTCGGTTCGGGTCAACTAATTTGGTACGCGACAGTGCGACAAGGTCTTGGGCCGTCGTCGAGTGCACTCGTTGATTTTATTCTCTTTTTCATCTTTATTGTATACCCGATTGGAAAAAAGGGAAAAAAAGAAAAACACATCATCGTTCTCCATTGGACTCGCTCGACGGCCACAACCGCGCGCCCCCGACTGCTGTCACCACTCCGTCCTGCGACAGTCCCCCTCCTCCCCTCCCAGAATGCGCTTCGGCAAGACGCTCCGCCAGTCGGTGTACCCGCCGTGGAAGGACAAGTACATCGACTATGCCAAGCTGAAGGGCATCCTGCGCGAGGGCAAGCTCGACGACGAAGACGAGCCGTGGACCGAGGAAAGCGAGAATCTCTTCTGCGACGAGATCTTCAATGTCCAGCTCGAAAAGGTCGCCCAGTTCCAGGCCGAGAAGATTGAGGAACTGCGCCGCCGCGTCGACGATGCTTTTGAGACCCTCAAGGAGCTGCCGCCCGCCGAGGAGGGCAAGCCCAAGGACGAGGCCGAAATCCAACGGCTCAAGGACCTCGAGGCCGAGCTCGACACCGTCACCAACGAGGTCAAGGAGCTGCAGAAGTACAGCAACCTCAACTACACGGGCTTCTTGAAGATCGTCAAGAAGCATGACCGGAAGCGTGGCAACCGCTACAGGGTCCGCCCCATTATGATGGTCAGCCTGAACAAGCGGCCCTTCAACTCCGAGCAGGCCTACTCGCCCCTGCTCAACAAGCTGTCCCTCATGTACTTCGCCATCCGCCAGCACCTCGAGGAGCCTGGCGCCGGCTCCGAGGCTTTCCCCCTCGACCCCGACAGCACACCCGAGACCCACAACGGGGAGACGTACACGGCCCACAAGTTCTGGGTGCACCCCGACAACCTGCTCGAGATCAAGACCTTCATCCTCCGCCGCCTGCCGGCGCTGGTGTACAGCGAGCGGTCGGCAAAGGAGGCAGATGGCCAGCAGGACCCCACCATCACGTCACTCTACTTTGACAACACCAAATTCGATCTCTACTCGAAGAAGGTCGATCGCGAGGGAGAGGCTTCGTCGCTGCGGCTCCGCTGGTACGGCCAGCTGAGCACGCGCCCGGAGATTCTCTTGGAGCAGAAGCTGGTCCACGAGGACGGCACCAGCGAGGAGCACAAGTTTGTCATCAAGGAAAAGTACATCAAGCCTTTCCTGGATGGCGAGTACAAGATGGAGAAGTCGGTGCAGAAGATGGAGCGCCAGGGCCAAAAAGCCGAGGAGGTCGAGGAGTTCCAGTCCACGGCCGACGCGCTCCAGGAGTTTATCCGCGAGAACAACCTCGAGCCGATGATTCGGGCGAACTACAGGCGGTCGGCCTTCCAGAAGCCGGGCGACGACCGCGTCCGCATCTCGATCGACACCGACATTGCGTTTATCCGCGAGGACACGCTCGACCGGGACCGGCCCTGCCGCGACCCCAAAGAGTGGCACCGCGTCGACATCGACAACAGCAACATGACGTACCCCTTCAACAACATCAACCAGAGCGAGGTCTCGCGCTTCCCCTACGCCGTGCTCGAGATCAAGCTCAACGAGGATAGCAGCCGCGGCAAGCGGCCGGCGTGGATCCAGGACCTGATGGCCTCTCACCTGGTCCACCCCTGCCCGCGCTTCTCCAAGTTCGTCCACGGCACGGCCTCGCTCCTTGAGGACTACGCCAACCACCTGCCCTTCTGGCTCTCGGACCTCGACACCGACATCCGCAAGGACCCCCAGGTCGCCTTCGAGGAGGAAGAATCCCGCCGCGCCCAGCGCGCCGAGACCGAGGAAGTCGTCAGCAGCTTCCTCGGCGCCAAGCTCGGCGGCTCGTACAAGCCCTCGCGCAGCTCCCCCGTCGCCAAGTCCTACCTCGCCGACCGCCTCGCGGCCGAAACCGCCGCCAACACCCCCAACATCGCCTCTGTCCTGACCGGCCACACCCCAGGCGACGAGCCCGGCGAGCCAAGCAACACCCAACCCGAACCCGCCCCAACACGATCCGCCCTCAACTACGGCACCCTCTCCTCCGTCTTCCCGGGCTTCTCCCTGTCCAAGTACTCGCGCGCGCAGGAGGCGCGCCGCAGCGCGGCTGTCCTGCCCCCCGGCGTGGTCGAGCCGACCGAGTGGATCAAGAACGCCGGCCCCCTGCAGATCGAGCCCAAGGTCTGGCTGGCCAACGAGCGCACCTTTCTCAAGTGGCAGCACATCTGCGTGCTGCTGGGCGGGCTGGCCGTGAGTCTGTACTCGGCGGGCGGCGGCAAGGGGAACGGGCTCGCGCAGGCCATGGGCTGCGTGTATGTGCTTGTGGCGGTGTTTGCCGGGGGGTGGAGCTACTGGACGGCGGTGAAGCGGAGGGAGATGATTATGCAGCGGAGTGGGCGGGATTTTGATTTCTTGCTGGGGCCGTTGGTGGTTAGTGTTGCGTTGGGGGTGGCGTTGGTGGTGAATTTTGCGATTGCCGTGAGTCATCTCTCTCTTCTATACACGCACACACAGACAGGCACTGAGGCTAACTTTGTCACTGCAGTATCAAGAAGCTTTTGCTGGGAAGGAGGTCAAGGGGTTGGACGTCGTGGTGCCGGTCAACGGGACTGAGATGGGGGAGCTGCGGATATGAGGGGTGGCTGGCGGAAGCTGATGGTTTGGATACGTGTATGAGGCGTGAGACTGGATAGGGGTGAGCATCGCGAGTGTATATGGGGGAGTGGATGGATTTGAGGAGATTGCTGGTGGTTTCTCACCGGCAGAGCGGAACACAGCGTAGTCGGCTTCAGAGGCTGTTTCTTTTTGTTGTACTTTTTTCCGCATCTGCATAGTTCGTGTAGCATTGTTGGGGCATCGATAGGTTGAATTTGAGGTTCGAGGATTTCTTCAGCATCAGGCACGGGGTATCATCATCGGGGGAGTGTGGTGTGATTCGAGCCAGTTCTGCTTGGAGTCCGGGGCTCCTCTGTCCATGGCATAAATGTCTATGCCTCATACTGTGCAGGAAGATATTATGATGCCCAGACACCACCTGATGCTGGCTAAGCACTCAGGTCATGGTGGAATCTCCAAAGCTGTTGACACGAAACAAGAAACTGTAAAGGCTGAGAGCAACAGAAAATGGGAGGAGGTCAATAATATTATGATGCCTAGAAGCCTGGCTTGAATACATAAGGCCCCTTGTTGCAGCTCCTTCCAACAGAACCCATTACAAACAAACCACTCGTGGTGTAATGGTACCATGAGCCGATCTCATCGCCCTCCGCAGTGCAAGCCATAACCTCGGACAGCGCGAAGAGACATGGTCCTTTTGGTTCGATCCCGGCCCGGACCCAGCCATCACTGGTTTTTTTTACCTTCTTTACTTTTCCTTTCTTTCTTACTTTCCTTTTCTTCCGTTCCCATGTTAGACATGAGAGTTATCAACACGATTTTACCAAGCAGGGTAGTTCCAGTGACCATGACAGGGGCTATATCAAAACGCTCGCTGCAGCTCTTTCCAACAGATCCCATCACAATTTGAAGATCCGTCCGCTTCTCAAGGGTATCTGGTTGTCTGTCCGTTCTGTCTCTCTACTGTCTCTCTGCCTGTCTCCCTTTCTTCCCTCTGCCCATCCGTCCACCCAAACCCTCAATCATGTTTGCCCCCCTCCCTCCTCCTCCCAACCCGGCCTTACTCCTGTGTCACACAACCCCCTCGTCTCGTTTGGTCTAGCCCATCCCATTTCGTCATACCACCCCTTCTCCTCCCTCCTCTCCTCCTCAAACCCTTCCCTCTTAATCATGTATGTAGTAGGTAGGTACGTACCACGTAACACAACCCGAAAACCAAACCAACCAACCAACCCCCCCAAGAGAATAAGACAACAACGACGAAAAAACAAGGTGTGGCGTTTTCTTGTCCCCCTCCCTGTCGTATTCCCCTCCCCCCCCGGAGCCCGGGTCCGCAGCATGTCGTGCAAGTCTGTCTGTCTGTCTGCCTGCGGAGCTCGCTCTGCAGGGTGTTGTGTTTCTTATTGTTGGTGTCTGTTGTGGTTGTGTTTGTGCTTGTGTTGCTGGTTCATGCGTGTGCGTTCGTGTGGGGTGGGTTGGTTACCTTGCCTGGGCGGGCAGGGTGTGGTCTGGTTTGGGTTGTGGCTTGTCTCATGTGCGGTATTATTGCTTGTGTTACTGGTGTGTGCGAGGGGAGTTGTTTGGGTTGGGATGGGTCATTTGGGCTGGGGAGGGAGGGGATGGGGTTTGATTTGGGTGTTTATTTTTGTAAAGGGGGGGGGGAAGGTGTCCGGCGGCCGTGATACGGGCGAGGTGGCCGCTGTGGCCATCTCGCCGTTTGTTGTTGTTGTTGTCATTGTTGTTCTGCTGACGTTAGAGATCTGATCGATCAGAGGGAGCGGTGAAGCTGCGCTGGTGGAACGGATGGGGAGATGGGGGCGGACAGACAAGTCCACCAGCGTGTACGACACAGCATCAAGGAGACTGGTCTATTTCGCCCCGAGACTCGTGGCTCGTCGTGTCTGAGCTGTCGTCGACAAACGCTAGGCGGTAGGTCGTACACACTAGGATGCAGGCCTGTCTCTACCATGTACCTGCCGGCCGGACACGGCAAGGGACCAGGTTGACTGGACATGCTCGGCACTGTGCACCGCATACGCGTCGACTTGCCCGACCGGTCCCAGGGATCCGTCCTCGAGCCCGGCACTCTGTTTGAAACGCGGGCCCCGGCAGCAGCAGCAAGCCACATCCGAGTCCTCGGCACGGAAGGACGTGTTTGGGGAGACGTCGGCAACCGAAAACCACGGGTGCTTGCAGGCCGACGGCATGTGAGGGGCGAGTCCGGGAGACCGTGTCTCTCGGCCGGTCCGGCCTGGGAGGTCTTCGTTTGGGGGATGCCCATTAGCGAAAGAATGCCTCAGTTGCTACACTGTGTACAATAGGGGTGGATGCTACAACCCAAGAAAGATCATGCACGAGAGTCTCGGTGACGAGGAATACGAGACCGGCAACAAACAGCCAAGACCGATCGCAGCAATGCCGCGCCTCTGTCTGAGCGAGTACGGACCCACGAAGCCAGTCCAGCCCTGTGAAGCTCGCCAAACCTCGGGTGGTTGTGGTTTCAAGGGGCTCGTAAACACAGCACAGCGCCGCTCGGCGCTCCCAGCCGGACGGAACCGCGTAATTACTGCCCTGTGCCCGTGCTACGCCGTCCCGAGTTCGTTGACTTGCCCCCGAGAAACCGGCCGAGGGCAGCACAGGGAGGGCGTGTCGTGGGCCGGCTTGCTGGCGGTGGTGGCCCTGGTGCTACCCTCGGTGTGGTCCTGGGCCTCCCTTGTGTTGTGTAACAGCAGCAACGGCACCAAAAGAGTCCTCCGAGAGGGCCAGAGTGAGTGACTCGGAAGAGTGATGATTCTGAACCGAGAGCTGGTTCTGGCCTCCCTCGCATCATCACGAGCTGGGACCCTGCACCTCCGTGCAGATACTATGTTTATATTGGCCGCAGCGCGGGTCAGCCACAAAGTCGCAGTGCAGCATGCGGAGCTGTTGGCGCTAGCAACGCCAGGCCTGCCGGCGATGCACTCGGGACTGGACCCCGAGCAGCAGCCAGGTTCAGGGGCAGTGGGGGAACGGATCTGATTGATTGCACAACGCAGGCCGCTTTCTTTTGGCATCTCACAGGGGGAAAGCAAGGAGTGGTTTTGTGGTTGTGTGAGTTGTGCGATGCCACGTTTTCTCCGATGCTGGTGCCGATGTGCAGAATACATGCCTTCCTTACCTACATACACGCACCCAAGGAGACGAGACATCACACCACACCGTTCAACAGCCGAGCCGTTGCAAACTGCCGTTCTCGTTCAGAGATGAGAGGTGGTGTGGTACAAGCAGCGTTAAAGAGAACACTCTCGGAACCGAAAGTCGCAGCAACATTGCTCGCCGGGTTCAGGCTGAATGACGGGGCTGCGGTGGCAAAACGGGACCTGCTTGGCTTATCCGCGTCCCGGCGCGGTGGTGTTTGGGGGTGGAAGCAGAAGGGTGGCACCGTCCACGTTGTCGGGCTCGGGCTCTGACTCGCAACGGGACCAACCCTTTGTACCGATCTGGCAGGTGTCGGGTTTGCCGCCGGCCAGTTAAAGATAGCCTCCGATGCCGCACGCAGGCCGGCGGCACGACACCGTGTGCCGGTTTTGGTGTGCTGCATCGCGGGGGCGCATGCTGTCAAAGCATGGGGGGATGGGCTGATTTTCATGACCAGCCGATCGTACAGCGTACAGCGCACAGGGTGGGCGCTGTCATTGACCATCATGGGCGTTTAACCCTCCGGTCTTCAGGTTCTGGGGCTCGAACAACAAAAATAAAGAGACCCCAACCGCCGTCCCGTTCCCGCATTCCCCGGATAACGTCAGACCCGGGCAGTCGGATGTGGGTTGGGCTGTCAACGGTGCCGAAAGCTGTCGGAGACGGCAAGGGGAAACCGGGTCGGTGTTCTTTGTCATGTCCAAGGGGAAACTCGAAGACGACGTGGTCGGCTTCCAAGCTTAGGATGTCCGTGGTCTCATCAAAGGCTTCTAGATTCTCGGTCTCTACTGGTATCCTGCCAACGCTCAAACACTCAAAACACATAACCTCCCAAACTCCGGTTACTCCACGCCGTGCACTGTACAAAGGGACTCGCACGCCTCGTGCCACATCAGACAGGCCCGGTGTGACGCCACATGCAAGACCTGATTGCGCATGCCACAGTGCGAGTGAAATCCGACATTGCCTTTCCATTCCTGCCCGCCCGACGACCTGTCACCGCGCGTGGTGGTGGGTGTCCAGCTTGGTGGTGTGCTCGTCCATGAGCCTCCTTGCCAGGGCCACAATGGAGTTTTCCTTTTGCAGGGGAACGGGCGGCGGCGAGAACTGCGGCTGGTTTGGGTCCTGCGCCTGCTGGACCTGTTGTTGTTCGACGGCGGCGACCTCGGCGACATCGGCGACTGGCACGGGCTTGTCGGAGAACAAGTCGTTGATCTTGCCCGGCCCCGTGGCGGTCTTGACGACGGCGAGGCTGGTGGCGAAGTCGGTGCGGGTGGCGGCGACGATCTGGATGGCGTCGAGCAGCAGCAGGGCAAAGTTCTGGCAGTTGTTGCTGATCAGGTTGTAGGCGGGCCGGCGCTCGCGCATCTGGGTGATGACCAGCTCGGCGGCCTGGCGCAGGGCCTCGTCGTTGCAGCGGGTCTCGCCGACGGGAAAGGTGCGCCACTCCTCGGCGTCGACGCGGCCGTTGACGTAGATGATGTCGAGCTTCTCGTCCATCCACAGCTCGTGGCGGTAGTCGCCGACCAGGACCGCCCAGTGCTGTGACGGATCCGGGTACTTGTGGACCTTCTCGGTGATCCAGGTGCCGAGCTTGGTCCGCTCGGCCAGCCACTTCCCGGCGAACCCGGCGACGGGGTGCCAGCCGATGTGGACGGCGCGCGGGGCGGCGTTGGTGGTCGGCTCGGCGCGGGGGACCACGTTGGGCTGGTGGCCGAGCCCGAGCGAGTGCTCCAGCACGAGACGGCCCTTGATGAGCTCGTCCTTTCCACGCGAGAGGCCCGTCTTGCTGTCAAACGGTCGGGTTTTGGTCAACGTCAAGTCTCGCCAATGCCAAGACGGCGCTTACAAGAGCGACTTCATCATCTTGCGCTTCGAGAAGCCCTCCTTCTCCTGGTCCGAGGCCGGTTCTGGGTCGCCCATTGTGTGACTATTTGCTTCTTTCTTCCTTTGGTTTCAAGATGCTTCAAGATGCTGCCCGAGAGCTTAAGCTTGTGTGAGAAACAAAAGTGGATGTTGGCTTGGCGTGGTGGTGAGTGAGGGCGGGGCGGCCTCACGGCTGAGGATATTCCCAGAATGCAGATGTCAGCCGTCAGAGCCGTCCCTCTCATCCCACAACCCCACTTCTCCAGGCTAAGCCCGGCATGGCTGTGGCTGCGGGCTGTGCCACTGGCTGCCGTCTTCTCCGTCACGCTCCCAGCTGTCGACGGTGAGTGGTGACTGGTGAGTGGTCGTAAAGACGAGCTCACTCTTTTTTCGACATCTGAGGCTGGGATCCCCTTTTCTTTGTGACGAGTTGAGATCGACACGGAGCAAGGGCCCACCTTGGTCCGTTGCCGAGTCCCGTTCCAGCGGGCTGGGGCTGCACAAAGACGAGGAGCGAGCAGCGATGAGCGATGAGTACGATCGATGAGAGAGAGAGAGTGAGACTCGGCGGGTTGTTGAACAACCAGTCAACCACTGATTCTTCACCACACCGCATCGCACCGACCCATCGCATCGCATCGCATCGCACCGTGTCGCTTGCACAACCCGGAAGCTGGAACCGGAGGATGCACACCATTGCTCCCATTCTCGGCCGACCCGTGAACTATCCCTCTTTTTGCACACAATGTCCTGGCTTGGCATAGCGAACCACGGCACCGCAAATGCATCCAATGCCCCCAATGCCCCCAATGCAGCGCCCTGTCGTGCTGATCTCCGGCTCTTGACGGGGACTTCGGGGGCGTCGAAGCTCCCTGGAAGTTGCGGCCGTTCCTCGGCACCAACCAGCACGGCGTGTTTGCACCCCAGACAGGTGCCAGACCCCGCCGGGATGTGTGTTTGTGGAATGGTGGCTGGCTGGGCGTGACTGGCGACGTGTGATTGAGCCAGACTCTGCAGCCATGTGCCTCTCTGGCCCCCCCCGCCCGCCGGCTCGTCGCCAACCGAGAGTCAAGGGGCGGTCGGGCGCGCACCGACTCGCTCGTGGCCGTCGTGCGCTGCGTGCGCTGCGTGCGTGTGTCCGGCGTGGCCACGGGGGTCGCAGAGAGAGGCAGAGGCCGAGGCCGAAGCGGGAGCAGGGAGCGGCCGTTTTCTTTTTTTTGTTTTGTTCTGCACCTTCGGCACAATATTTGCAGAATCCCATGTCAACCCAGGCCCACCCTTCCACCACCAAGTCCGCGATCGAGTCGCTTGGCTTGCGGGTGCTTGCGCGGGAGAGTGCCGCGGCAGGATTGAAACCGTTCGGCCAGTTCTGACTGCCTGTCCTGGACTCCGGATCGAGGCCAGATCCCAAGATCCAAGGATGCCAATCCCAGCACCGCACCCATGGCTCGTGTGCCGGTTCGGGAATGGCCCGACGCCAGGGAGCAGCACCACTGCACGCCAGTCTCGAGCCAGTCGGCGACTTCGTGGACCAGGGCCACGCACAGCGGCAGAACCTGAACCCTGGATCGCAGAGGTGGGGGCAGGGCCGCATCCGACCAACAGGAACGCGGCCCTGCGAGTCCCTTCGTGTGAGGGTGCGCGGAGAGGCAGGCCCGGAGAGGGAAGCGAGCAGGTCCAGCAGGTCTCTTGCCCTCTGGGGGTGGCAAAGCTGCACTGTGCCGCCCCACTGTCTTGCACCCTTCCCGCTGGGCCGGGTTCTCGTCTCGGCCACTCACGAGGCCAGCCGCCCACCCACCAGGTTTTGTTGAGCCGGCGGGGCGAGACCGCCACGCCCAAGTCGCACCGTGCCAACCCCGCCCGCCCGCGGACTGTGTGCGCCCTCGAAGACCCGCAACCAGAGCAGAACGAGCAGGCCAAGAGGCCAAGCAGGCGGAACGATCACCGTGACCGGGGGGTTGGAGTGCGTGTGGCTCCACCCTCTCCACTCCCAATGCAACCGTCCAAAGGCGCAAGCAGGGGACACCGGGCGCCCGCCCTCATTTCCAGTCCCTGCCTGCCTCGCACCCACACCCCCAGCCCAGAGCCAGAGCTCATCCCAAGCACGAGGCAGGGGGCTGCCCGCTGGTGCTTGCTGGTGCCGGTGCTGCTGCTTCTCCCTCTTTTCCCGCTGCACCCTCGGCCGCCGGCACATCCATCCCATTTCTTCCCGCCTTCCCTTCCCTTCGGCAACCTCTCTTTGAAGGAAGAGGCGACGAAACGGAGAAAAAAAAACAGAAAAGGTAAAACCAAGAAAAGACGACAAAGAGGCACGAGGACGAGACCTGCGGGGATTCCGGGCGATCGGACAGCGGCAGGATTTACCGGCCCACTGGCTGAGACGAACGAGACGCACCGCAGCGCTACCGACACACTGCACACACTGCCACCGGCCCAATAACAGGCCACCGGGTCCCGGCCGTGCCTTTTCAGCTTACCGTCGCTCTGGTTTCTGGAACCGCTGGGTCCCTCGCTCCCACACCCAACCTGCCCACGCCCACCCGCCGACCTGTCAACCTGCCGTCGACCCTCCCGTCCGACTCGTGTCCGACTCGTCATACAACAAACCACCACCGATTTCCCATTCAATCGTTCCCCAGCAGCCCTGCGTTGCCGACACGCTGCGCTGCACCGAATAGCGCCCCGACGCATCGGCACCCTCAATCCGGTCACTGCACCGTTTTCCGAGTCGTCTGATTCGTGTTTGGTGGTACTCGGTCGGGTCTTGTGGATTGTGGACCATTGTGTGCTGTGTTTGGTTTGGCATCCGAAGTCAGCTGCGCCGTGCGCCGTGGCCACACCGAGGGGAAAAAAAGGGAGGATAGGGGATTTTTAATCCGGGCATCGGTCCCAAAACCTGGAATTCCAACATTCCGACATCCACATCATGGGCGCACCAATCCTCGCGTCGGCCGCTCACGCCCTGCCGGCCATCGAGGCCGGCGGTCACGCCATGGATGCCTCAATCACGTCGAGAGACACCAAGGGCGGCCGGAGGCTGTGGTACTGTATGAAGGTCATCCAGCAGCCCGAGCGTGCGAGAGCCTGCGGCTCGGGTCCCAAGTGTAAGCTTTTCACATCTCACTCATTCAAGCCGAACCAGGGCACTGACGGCTTGCAGCATCCGCCGACAGGCGCCCCGTTGACCCGCCTCCCGTCGTGGAGCTGCGCATCTACGAGGGTCAGACCTGGGAGCAGGCCCAGGACAAGGACATCACCTTTGTCTACAATGCCAACTTCTTCCTCTTCGCCACCCTCGAGCATGCCCGCGTCATGGCCCACGCCCGCGGCACGCCGGCCACCACCAACACGCCGCCCGTGCTCACGGGGATGCCCGTCTCGGGCATGGCGTACCTGGACCGCCCGCTCGAGGCCGGCTACTTCCTCTTCCCGGACCTGTCGGTAAGGCACGAGGGCCGCTACAAGCTGACCTTCAACCTGTACGAGGAGACCAAGGAGGACAAGGACAAGGACAAGGACCAGAACCCCGACGCCCAGCCGCCCATCCTGGGCATGACCCCTGCCACCGGAGGCTCGTTTGACTTCCGCATGGAGGTCAAGTCGCAGGAGTTCATCGTCTACAGCGCCAAGAAGTTCCCCGGCCTGGCCGAGAGCACCGCGCTCAGCCGCGTCGTCGCCGAGCAGGGCTGCCGCGTGAGGATCCGCCGCGACGTGCGGATGAGGCGCCGCGATGGCAAGGGCGGTGGAGACTACGACAACGCCGAGGACGAGTACGCCCGGAGGAGGAGGACCGCCACGCCCGACAACCGCAACGACTACAACCGGGCCCGGTCCATGAGCGGCAGCACCGAGCGCACCCCGTATCCGGCCGACGCGCACCAACGGCGTCCGTCTGTGTCGGACTATCAGTCGCAGTATCCCCAGGCTCCGCCGCCCGGTGGCCACCTGCAGTTCTTGGGAGGAAACGCCAGCTCGCAGTATCCCGCCGCGCCGCCACAGCCCTTCGCCCAGCCACCGTCGGTGCCCGCATCGCCCGTGTACCCGCCATCACAGGCTGCTCCTACCTACGCGTATCCCCCTCCGCCGCCGCCGCTGGCCGCCAAGTCGCACAGCCGCGAGCGGACGCCCTCGCAGTCGGGGTACGCTCCGATCAACCCGGCTCCCCCGCGCCACGAGCCCGTGGCCCACGACTACCGCGCTCCGGTCCAGCTGCCCCCTCTCAGCCTCCCGCCGTATCACCCTTCAACGCCGCAGCAGGCCCACGCGGCACCGCCACAACAACAAGTCCTCCCGCCTCTGCAGATCGACACGGCCCTCTCCGGCGCCAGCCGCCTCCCCATCCCCAGCCCGACCACGATTGCTCCCCGCCCGCTCATGCCCCTCGCGCAGCTCCTCAACACCAACAGCGCCGCGCCCCCAACCCCGGCGGCCATCGCCCCGGCGCTCAACACCAAGAGCTCGGGCATCCTCCATCCGGCCGCCCTCCCGCCACCGGCCCAGTACGCCGGCACCAAGCGCGCGCACGACCAATCGTTCCACCAGGAGCCGGACCAGCTGCGCTTCCAGGACGGCGCCCGCGAGGCGCCCGTCACCGAGGACATCAACGAGGTCATGTCGTGGTCCTTCAGCCGCGCCGACGGCCGCACCGGCAATGCCAGGCTGCTGCCGTATTGAGTTTGCATATCGTCGGCTGCTGCGTTGCCGGTGTTTGGCGTTGGCTAGCTTGCTTGCTGCTTGTGGGGTCATGACCTGATCTGTTTCTTTGTGTCATTTCCGGTGAATGGTGTTGTTTTTCTGTGTGGTGTGGTGTGTATATATGAAATGGGGTTGTTGTTTTTTGATGGATTTGACTCGTCGGCGTGGTCCTTGACGTGTGGGACTGGATACCCCCCTTTGTGGTGCTGGAGACACGGGACACACTCGCATACACGCACGCACACTCACTCACTCACTTGCACTCTCATTGCTGAGAATTTGTTTGTTTTTTGTTTGTTTCAATTTTTCGTTTGTTTTTGCTTGCTTCAACATATCACGACTATACGTTTGTCGTGTGTTTTCCTTGCACTCATCTTCCTCATCTTTGCTGCACTGGAGGAAGGGAAGGGGTTGGATTGCTGGGATGCCGAGCACCTAGCTTAGTTACTGGTGGCTGCCGGGTCGGCTGGCTGGGGATTGTTTGTTTTGAATATGTAGGGTAGCGATGGGCATGAATGAATATAGGTCTGATTTGAGTCTTGTGTGTTTTTGTGTTTGTTGGCTCATTCATTCATCCATCACGGTTGTGATTGAGGTTGTATTGCAATTTGCTGCACTGAACGGCGGCCGTTTGGGTTGGGCGAGATGAAGGGTGCTGATTGGCCCGGGCCGAGGTCGAGGTGGTTGCCCGGCCGGCCAGCCGCAGGGTGTGGTCGGGCCATCTGGGGAAGGCGGGCGATGTCAATAACAGAGGGGCGCCGCCCCGTTTTTTGGGGTCGGGCTTGTCCTGTCTTGTCTTCCATGTCTTGCATCTTGCTTGCCTCGTACCTGTACGCACGCTGTGCTTGTGCTTGTGCTGCACTGGGCGCTGGACAGATAAGCTGAGCTGGTGTTGTTGAGGCGTTGGCTTTTGAACGGGCGGATTGCGCCCCGAGAGTTGAGGGCCGCGAGGGGAAAGTAAACAAACCGTCGCTATTTGCTGCCCATCTCGACCACCCGACGACAAGACAGGACAAGACACACCATCACAAGACCAAGCCACGAACAACATCACCCTACCACAAACAACAAACAAAAAAACAACCAAAATCAAACCACCAAAATGCCCTCTGCACTCCCAGCACCACCACAATCATCAACCTCCTTTCGCCACCGCCTCCAACGCCAAAACAACACCCTCCACATCCGCCCTCCCCTCCAACACCATCCCGCCTCGACAACATCCACAAAATCAACATCATCACAATGCCCGGCCTCACCTCGCATCGGCACCAACATGTCATCCACCGGCCAGGGCCAAAGCCGTTTCGTCGAGGGATCCATGAATGATCGGGTCTCGGCAGCGCCGCCGGCTGGGTTTCTTGGGTTGCTTGACGGGTTTGACAGTGAGGAGACGGTGGCTGCAGGTGGTGGGGTGGAGGGGTATGCTTTGAGGGGTGTTCGGCAGGTTGCTGCGCCTGCTGTCCCGAGGGGCGGTGGTGGGAGGGAGGAGGAGGAGAGGTATGCGCTTCGGAGGCCGCGGAGCACGGCTGCTTGGGTTGCGCCGGCGTCGGGTGAGGGGAGGAGGGAGGGCGGGGTGGTGGTAAAGAAGACGAGTTTTTGGGATGGGGTCAAGGAGAAGTTGCATTTGAACAAGGCCAAGTCGGCGGGGAATATTGGGAAGGTGATGAACTCTGTTGTTGGGGGGGAGAGGAGGGAGAGGGAGAGGGTGGCTGTGGCGGAGGTCGAAGAGAAGGTGGTGCCTACGGCTGCGCCTGTCACCGCGGCGCCGACGACTGGATATCCCAGCCGCGAGGAGGTCATGGAGAGCTACAAGAACTTGGTCGCGTCTGGGTTCTTTGAGGCGCATGCCATCCGCGGCGGTAGACACCCCTTGCGGCCGGGTGCGGGAGTCCAGGAGCCGAATGGAAGGCCGTCCGCGGAGCACATGGCTGGGTCGGGCGCCATGCCCTCGCCCGGGAAATCCTTCGCGGACCGCATGGCGGCACCTGGCGCAGCCCCGCCACAGGGCAGGTCGTTTGCTGACCACATGGCTGCACAACAGCACCAACCACCACCCCTCCGACACAGCATGCCCCCTCCCCCTCGGCGGTCGTCGCAGAGCAAGCCGCCCTCCATCTCCTCTCCGAACCGCGGCACCAAGCGCGGCGCGTCGCTCGACCTGGCCGCCGACGCCGAGATGGTCACGCGCAAGCTCGTCAAGAAGCTGCGCCACTCGGCCTCGCGCATCTCGATGGAGCTGTCCGGCGCACGCGAGATTTACACCAGCCACGGGACGCTTAACAAGTCGCGCCCGTCCACCTCGTGGAACACGCCCGGCCCGCTGTCCCCGACCTCCTCCACCTTTGGCGCCGGCCCCGTCACCTCTCCACCTCCCACGGCCTCCGCCGCAGACGACACCCAGTCCATCCGCCACGCCAAGCTAACCAAGCCCAAAGACGGCCGCCGCCGACGCATCATCGGCCTGACCCGCCGCCACCGCTCCCCCTCACCCGACCCAGACGCCATGATGCTCGACGAGCCCGAACCGCCCGCCGCCGCGCGCGCCCCCCGCATCCACCGCATCATCACCCCCCCGCCCGCCGCCTTCCGCTCCCACCACCACCAGCAACGCAACCGCGTCAGCAGCGCGACCAGCAGCCTGATGAGCATCGACAGCCACCACACCCACCCGCACGAGCCGCTGAGCATTGTCCCCGACCCGAACCAGGGGATCCCCTTTGTGCCGCGGATCCCGCGCGAGTTCTGCGACGCCATGGCGGCCATGGTGCCGTCTGCGGCGGTGGTGGTCGGGGGTAAGGTGGAGAGGCAGGAGGTTGCTGGGGAGGAGGGCGGTGTTGACGGGAAGGGCAAGGGCGTGGTGAACCGGGATTCGGGGCTTGGCGAGGAGGATGTGGAGAATTTGCCTGTTTGGGGGTGAATTTTCTCTTTCTCTGTCTGCTCCGGTTCTGTTTTCTCTCTCGTCTGTTTGCGGCTTTCTCGGCTGACTGGCCCTCCGCCCTGCGGCTTCTGTCGCCACGACCGGTACACTGGACGGTGTGTGGCGGCGGCATTGGGGTTTCCTCTTTCTCCCATATTTCACTTCTGGTTTTTTCCTCCCTCCCTCCCCCCTTTCCCGGCCGACTCGCCCGGCTTGATGATGATACAACAACTTTTAACGACCTGATGACGACGACCTCTGACGCGACTTTTCACGAAATGAACAACATACATACCGGGACCAGGGACCAGGACTTGCTTGCTGCTCATGAGAGAAGGACGGTACATAGCGTGTGCGTCGGCACAGTACAGTACAGTACGGAGGACACGGGCTGTGTATGCTTTGTTTGTGGTGGAGGGTGTAGAGTACGGTGCGAGTTGTTGTCTGGGAAACGCACATACTTGTTTTGAGACTGCTTGTTCATGCTTCTGTTGCCGTGGCCTTGGCGAGCGTTGGCTTGCTTGGCTGGAGGCTTGTATGGACTGCGGACGGATATATTATGCGGGAGAGTTTTTTGTTGGGTTATTGTTGGTGGTGGCGGCGTGGCGGGTGGCTCGTTGTTGTGTTGTGTATGTACCTACCTATTTCTTACTTGCCTCGCGGCGGTGAGGATAGCTGTCAATGATGATGACCTGTTGTTATGCCAGTTGGATGAGCATACTTGGGTGGATGTACTGAGTGCCCCTGAAGATGGGTTGGTGCCTCGACAGAGTGTAATGATGGACACAGAGCGCCACAACGCACGCAAAGCAACGACCGCATCGACTGACGTTAGCTGAGACCCCGACGCAGCCCAAAAAGGAGACACAACCCAGAAAAAAGAGTAGAACACCAGATATTTCCATCTGGAATACTTGTGGATACACCCGGGATCGAACCGGGGACCTTTCACAGAAGGCGCATCAACTGGTCAATGCGAAGCGAAAATCATACCACTAGACCATGTACCCATAGGACTTGTTGGATGATATTCTTTCTCCACTGCATCTTATCAGTAACTCCCCGGTTCGCATCCCTGGCCGACTTGGATTCCTCCTCAAAACCCCCAAGACCACATCAAAACCCTCATCTCGTCAGTCCAAAGACACTACAAGATATTGTTGATGATCTATGTACAAGAAGACAGACAATACCAACGCGAGATGGCGCAGTCAAAACCTCGTTCATCATCTCATCCCTCCACATACAGACTTATACTCGGATCCTGCGCTTCCTGCCTCCTGGCGGGAGGCTGCTCAACTCGGAGATAAACAAACAATCCACCACTCTAGCGACTTCAATAGCCAGCCTGTACATAGCAACCTTCCACATCCCATCCAAAGATTCCGCGGCGACACTGCCATCCAAAGAAAAACACCCTTGCTCCAATAACATTAAACCCACAATTCCCCACACAGCACAACAATTGCTGTCCCCAACCAATACCACCCATCAGTTAAACACGCTCCACCCCAACACCAGCAGCCCGCTCAGGGGCAGCACCCGCCGCTTGGAGGAGCGCGTCCTGGGCAGGCACCTCAACCTGCGCCTTGGGAAGAAGCGACGCCGAGGTACGTGACGCCGACACAAAGCCCGGCATGCCGTGGTAGATCATGGCGCCGACCATGAGGATGAGCAGGGGAATCTGCAGCAAGAAACGTTAGCACCCCCCAAACACAAAGAACCGCGAGGATTGGTGGTACATACCCAGAAGAAAAACAGATTCCGATCCCAGCTCAGCCGCTTCAGGTTCTGCGCGTGCGCCCGCCGCAGCGTCACCTGCTGCTCCCGGGTGATGGCGTCCTTGCGGCCGATCTGCAGCAGCGCGGGGATCTCCTGGCCTTCCGAATCCTCGTCCTTGTCCTCGACCGCGGCGTCCGCAGCGGTGTCGGTCTCGACGGCCGCCGTTCCGGCGCGTGCTGCTGCTGTCGTCGAGCTCTCGGCCTGGTCGAACAGAGCGGCGCATTTCGCGTCCGCGACCGCGTCAGCCGCTGCCTGGGCGGCAGACGTCCGTTTCGTGTCCACGTCGTCTTGCTGGGGGAAGAGCTCGTCGTACGCCGGAGGTGGGGTGGTGGCTTTGTTGGAGAAGGGTGACAGATAGTAGTGCCACGCGCTCTCTGGACCCCGGGCTGCGGGCTCCTCCTCGCCGGCGCCGGGCCTGGTGCCGCCGATCATGGTCGCGAGACGCTGCAGCACGGGGTTTTGGTACTCTGGCAATGGCGGCATGTTGGGCATCTGCGGGAAATTGGGCAGTTGCGCGAACTGGGGGAGCTGCGGCAGTTGCGGCAGCTGGGGCAACTGAGGGAGCTGTGGAAGCTGTGGCAGATACTGCAGGTGCGGCCCCATTCTTTGTTGGAGCTGCTGGAACTGAGCCGCTACCTGCTCCTTGATTGCTGCCATCAGCGCACCAGTCGCATCGGTGCCCCGTCGGCGGGCACGCGACGGGCTCCTCACGCGCGCAGGGGTGTTGGTGCCGCTCTTGAGGCGCCGCATGCGGAGTTCGGTCTGCTCGCCAGCGCCAGATTCTTCGGGTATATCCGATGAGTACGCTTCCGAGTACTCTTCCGAGCTCACCGCCTCGGGTCCGGTGTCGTCGCCGGACGTGTCGTCGGCCATTTGAGCGAGGGATGGCTTCGCTCGCAGCGACTTGAAGCTCGCGACGCTGTTGACGCGGCTGTGCACTCGGCTGTGCGACGAGCTGTCGCTTTGCGACCGCCGATGTTGCTCGAAGCGCTGGATAATGCGCACAACGTCCTTGGACTTGGCCACATCGGCAGCGGTCAGACCGGACAAGGTCCGTAGCGTCGGATCGGCCCCGTGGGCGATCAGGAGCCGGACAATCTCGGTGTGGTTGCTCATGGACGCCATGTGCAGTGCTGTGTAGCCGCCGTTGTCGCGCGGGTCTGGGTTCGCCCCTCTCGCCAGAAGACCCGCAACGAAGCGGTGAAGACCCATCTTGCAAGCTAGGTGCAACATGGTTTGTCCTGTTGTCCTCCTCCTGAGGTTGAGCCGTGGCTTCCGTGTGCTGTTGCTGAGGTCCATCAACTCCATCAGCTTGAGAAGGTGGCTTTCAAAATTGTCCATGCCGCGGTTGGAAGAGCCCTCGACCCCGGACATGTCGGCACCGGGTGAAGGATAGCAACTAGACGATTCCTTGATGATCCGGCGCGCAAATTCAGTGGGGTCTTCGTATCCGCCCGTCATCTTGTTGCCAAGAATCATGAGCGCCGTGCGCAGCAGCTGTTGCTCGCTGTCATCCACATATCGGAACCATTGAGGAGCCAGATTAAGCCCCTTGATAGTGACGGGTACCATGCTGGCCATCTCAGATGGAGGCAGCAGGCACACGAGAGACTCTGACGACCAGTACATGGTACCCGGAGCCTGCTTGTCACCGAACATGACCTGCATCCCAGCATCGAACCCTTGGCCCATCAGCGTAACTTCGATGCCGCCGGCAACCGGCCCTTCGCCGGGTATGACCTTGAAAATGGCCCGCTGGGTCGGAGGCTGCTGAGCCCTCCCTTGCCCGGGAACAGCGTTCGGCACAGGCCGCGGCGCGGTCGGGCTGACGACCGAGTTCTGACGAGCCGATGGCTGCAGGCCAAACATGGAGGGGCCCAAATTCGCTAGGCTGGGGGTCCTGCCCAGGTTGGGCATAAGTAGTTGGCTGCTGTTGCCGCCCGCCTGTGGGTTGTTTCCAAAGGGATTCGTCGACGTCTCAGAGGCGACAGCTCCAGGGCCAAACAACTGCAGTTCCGCAGGGGGTGAGAACGCGGGAGGAGGCGTCGGAGAAAACGCCGATGCTGCAGGCGTGACCATGGTCGTGCCCCCGGCAGAGCTGGGCATGCGCGAATGTGATAGGAACGAGGAGGTGTCGAGTGGCGTCATAGCCAAGTCGGCTGGGATCTTGGCTATCGAGTTGTTTCCCCTCCGTCGCTTGGCTGGCCCGCTAAGAAACGATGGCGAGGCAGGCCGGGAGAGATGTTGGGCTGCGAGAGCCGGTTGAAGTTGCTCGAGAGGCACTGCCGTGATGGGCGTCGAGCTGGACGAGTTGCGTCTCGCGGCCTGCAAGTCCAGACTGGGAGAAGACTCTACCGAAGGTCCGGACCCGGGGATGCCTTGAGGCGGCATCTCGTCCCGCGGACTCAGCATTGCCGTTGGTACTCCAGGCACAGGCTTGGAAACAGGGTTGGGACTTGTCTTGTGGTCGTCAGTGATCATGATGGACTCGGACAGCGTCTGGGCGATGGTGTGGCCCAGGTGGTCGGTCAGGGTGAAGATGATCTGGAATCCCTGCTTCTCGGCATGGTGACGGCAGTAGCATGCGATCCGCATGGGTGCCTCTACCTGCCAGTATCGCCGGGGACCGGACTCGGGATGGTTCTGCAGCGCCCATTCCTTCACTTCTTGCGTGTTGAAGACGATGACTCTCCGGGCCTCATCCTTCCTCCAAGCCTCTTCATCCTGTGGATGTTTCGACTTTTTGCGGCCCGCCCGTTTCCGTTCCCTGCCGATGCAGTTCTCGCAGATTCGCACCTCCCCTCCCTCCTGCGTCTTGACTTGATCCTCCTCTTCCTCTGTCTTTGCAGTCGAGGGCTTCTGACGTAACACTGCAGCTTGCTTGGCTCTCTGCAGCGCTGCCGCCTTCTGCTGCGGCACCTGCATGGCACTGGTGCATACAAGCACGGCGTTCATCTGCAGCGTATCCGGTGACGGCTCCGGGGGCGGCTTGGTCCAGAACTTGGGCTTGCTGATGGTATGCTTGGGGAGGTGGACCTTCGTAACGCCGAGCGGAAGGTGGGAAAGCCTGAGCTTGATCGTGATCTGCGTCTCGACTCGGGATTTGGTGTTGGTAGCACCGACTTCTAATGTGTAGGGCCCGGGGCCGTACTGATGATGCTCGGACGGGGGTTGCGTGGGTACGTGGGGGAAGAACTGTCGTCCTGCAGGGAGCTGGCTCGTATTTAGATAAACAGCGTCTAGCATCCCAGGCATGCCTGCTGAAACAGCACCCGTCTCCTGGGAACCGCGAAACTCGTATTTGACAGCCGGTGGGGGTTGTGAGGGACGCATGCATAGAGGCGCGCCAGCCGCGTCCGATTGCATCCCTGGGGGTTTGAAGGTAAACGGCTTTTCCAACCGGTCAGCATGCAAACCAGCAGCCCTCGACACAAGCAAAAATGACTTACCAGGTAGCTGTCATCATAGGCCTGCGGCGATGTCATGACAGCCTCCGGCGACAGTGTGGTGAGGGCGGAACCGAACGGGCTCGGGCTGTCCATCGGGCTATGCAGTTGGGATTGCGCGGCTGGGCCGTTCAAATAGTCGAAGGTTCCGTCCGCCATTGTGAAGGCCCCATCACCTGTGCCGCGAAAAGCGTTCGTCATCATGTCCCAGCCGGGTTTCCCATTAGCACCGGCGTCCATCCGCATGTCTCCCGTCGTCAGCTGCGTCAAAGCCGTGGTAGACGTCCCTTTAGACGACGCCGAGCCGAATGTGGATCCGCGGGGTCCATCCATGGACCGAGAGCTGGTGCTCACCAGGCCGAGAGCTTCCGAGGGAGAGCCGCAGTCTTGCGGCGCGTCCGGCATGGCGTGGAACGAGTCGGCGCCGGAG
>FTCG01000070.1_pt1 | contig 21523 bp, 20 predicted proteins | sample 1639641 | NCBI WGS metagenome assembly FTCG01 (sample SAMEA3914864, study PRJEB12502) | metagenome | biome: forest; material: soil | place: USA | collected 2012-03-12 | depth 0.3 m
GACCTAGACCCACCCCCACGCTTCCGCCACCCCCTAGCCACCCACCGCGGCAGCCAGCGCGTGGCGCCGAGGACGACATACACGTGGTCGGTCAGCACCACGACGCGCCGCCACCCCTCGCCGCCCCAGTCGGTGAACTGCAGCGCCGCGAGCACCGCGCGCAGCTTGGCGCGGTTGGAGGTTGCTGGGGTGGGGTGGCCTGAGGGGGTGGTGGTTGGTTCGAGGGGGAAGGCGATGAGGTTTGCTGGTTCGGGTGGTTCTAGTGCTGCTGGTGGCTGTGGTGGTGGTGGTACTGTTTCTAGAAGGTGGGTGCCTGGAAGGTGGGTGGTGTTGTTGTTGTTGTTGTTGTTGTCCGCGTGATGCAGCGAGGCGGCCACGCCGCGGAAGATGAAGGCGCAGCCGCCGGCGGGGTCGCGCAGGGGGTCGGCGTGGCGGCCGTTGTTGACGCACGAGCCGTCGACGACGAGCAGGATCTCGCGGCTGTCGAAGCGGTTGATGAAGCGGGGGAAGGGGGTGCGGTCGGGCGAGGCCACCGTCTGCAGTGGGAAGTGGGCTTCGGGGCTGAGGCTGGGGTCTTGCGGGGTGAAGAGCGAGGCGGGTTGGATGCGGGCTCGCCGGGCATGCCGGGTGAGGCGGCGGCGGTGGGGTGGCCTGGCCGGCTGGAGGTGGATGGCGGGTTCTTGGATTTCTTGCATGGTTTGTTGCGGAGTTCTTCGCGTGTTACGAAGACTGACCGAAGCTCTCGGCGGAGGAAAGACGAGAGCTCAGGAACAGCTTGGGTCACGGGTTGAGGGACTCGGAGAGAGTGATTGGTCCGATCATCGAAGCTGACCACAAATCAAAGCGCCAGGTCAAAGCTGGGCTGTCAAGGCCGTGGCGCAAAAGCAAACCAAGTCTCTCCCATCTCTCTGGCCAAATTCTCACTCGGCTGATCACACACCCACGCCCACAACAAGGTTGCCAAGAAGGGTATGAGGTGAGGTTTAACCACTTATTTTCGAATCTATCACTAGGATCTCCATGCTGCAAGAAATCTGATTCGGATGTGCAGTGCACCAATCCAGAGGTTGGCGTTGATGCTGGCTTGAAGAGCAGGCGGTAACGTCCGCCTGACGTGGGTCCTCCCACCGAGTGAGGTCGAGGCCTCGAGGATGACATCAAAAAACGAGGGCACCGGCGTGGGACAACCCCTTCCGAGGCTGACTGCATGCAGTAGTGTGGGCGGGTTGAGACACTGTCGAGACTGTCTCGAGACTGTCAACCTTGACCTCGAGCGGACCTCTTCAACTCCCGCAAACTAGTGGGGTTCCAAGCGGTTCCAAGTCCAGAATATTGGCTTGGTTTGTGTCTGCCATGTCTTGGCCTCAGCTTGGCGCTGCAGGCCCAGCGGGACCAGACCCGGTTGGGGCCGGGCCCGGGGGAGTGGTGAGGTCCACCGACGTCACGACAAATCTTCGTGTCAAGGGGACGCACGCGACATCCAATGCCTTGTCTGGACAGAGTACAGAATACGTGTGCCCTGTGATTCTCAGCCTTGGAGCCTCGAGGTTACTTGCATATGCGTGCCCGCGTAACCTTACACAGTACATAGTACATGCAGGACATGGAGGAGGGTGCCCCAGCGCCCGGAAGAGCCCGAGTTCTGGCCTCCTGTGTACGGAGTCCTTGGTGGGCCTGCCACGCCTGGCCCAGTGGCCCGCAACAATGGGAGCTGTGGAACTGGACGAGACCCGGAAAAACGGAGGCCAGACACGAGGGAATCATGACCGACCCCGCCGGGAAAAGGATCTGAAGGGTCTGTTGTGAACTTTTGCAGAACCCAAAGGTGATGGCCAAGCTCCAAGCTGCGGGAATTCCCATGTGAAGGATGAGAAGGATGTGAAGGAGCGCTCTCGCCCCGGCAGAGTTTTTCTCGCCATGGCTCTTGGCCGAGAGAACCTTAACGTGCTCGCCCGTGCCATCCTGTCCCATCCTGTCCCATCTTATTCCCATCTTGGGCAGTCGACCGGCCGCCCGCGCCCAACCATTGGCCCGCGGCAGCCAAGTGCCGGTGATCTTTTTCAATAATCTAATCAGATCTTTCGATAAGCAAATCTTTGCCGAAAGGGCCGACTGCCCGCAGGGTTGCCCCGCCTTGTGCAGTGTCTGCAGCGTGGGAGAGAGCACGCACTGCTTCGGGCTCACCGAGTCCCGGGTCGACGTTTGCCATGAACCGTACTCTATGCAGTAGGTTCTGCTGTAGTATGTACTGTGTACACACAGCAGACGGTATTCCCGGGTTTCGGCAACACGCCGGGGCCTCAGCCCTCAGGGTCACCGCAGGACCCGCGTCACACATAAATACCACGCTGGCTCCCGTTCCACACTCCGTCTCTCCTGTCGTAGAAAGATCTGCTACCTGCTGTAGTGCACATTCCGTCCTCCTCTTCCCGCCACACCAAGAGGTATCGCAACCATGGCTGCCGACGCGCCCTCGTCCGCCGCCCGGCGCTCCTCCGTGTCCGAGTCCGACAGCGAGCCCGAGCTCCAAAAGTCTGCCGGCGTCCGCCGCGCCGAGGCCCTCGCCGCCGTGCTGACCACCTGGGACCGCGTCTTCATCTTCTTCGGCGTCTTCCTCGTGGCCTTTGCCTACGGCCTCGATGGCACCCTCCGCTGGGCCTACCAGCCCCTGGCCACGGCCTCCTTCTCGCAGCACTCGCTGCTGGCCACCGTCAACGTGCTGCGGTCCGTCATCGCCGCCGCCGCCCAGCCCACCTCGGCCAAGATCGCCGACATCTTCGGCCGCGTCGAGCTCGTCTGCCTGTCCGTCTTCTTCTACGTCATCGGCACCATCGTCGAGACCACGTCGACGGGCGTGTCGAGCTTCGCCGCCGGCGCCATCATCTACCAGATCGGCTACACCATGATCATGCTGCTCGTCGAGGTCATCGTCGCCGACCTCACCTCGACCCGCGCCCGCCTCATCTTCAGCTACATCCCGGCCATGCCCTTCCTCATCACCACCTGGGTCAGCGGCAACGTCTCGCAGTCCGTCCTCGGCGTCACCGACTGGCACTGGGGCGTCGGCATGTGGTGCATCATCTACCCCGTCTGCGCCATGCCCCTGATCGTCAGCCTGAGCCTCGTCGGCCGCCGCGCCCGCCGCCAGGGCGTCATGGAGAAGTACTCCGAGGCCGTCAAGAGCCAGCCCTGGATCCCCTTCCTCGTCGACCTCTTCTGGCGCCTCGACGTCATCGGCATCGTCCTGGTCATCGCCATCTTCGGCCTCATCCTCGTGCCCATGACCATCGCCGGCGGCTTCTCGGCCTCCTTCACCGCCCCCAAGATCCTGGCCCCGCTCGTCATCGGCGTGTGCACCATCCCCGTCTTCGCCCTCTGGCAGATGCGCGCCCCGCACCCGCTCGTGCCCTTCTACCTCATCAAGGACCGCGCCGTCTGGGGCGCCATGGGCATCGCCATGCTGCTCAACTGGGCCTGGTACATGCAGGGCGACTACCTCTACTCGGTCCTCACCATCGCCTTCGACTTTGACGTCATGACCGCCACCCGCGTCGCCTCCTTCTACAGCTTCTTCAGCGTCCTGTCCGGCTGCGTCCTCGGCCTCGTCGTCTACAAGGTCCGCCGCCTCAAGGTCTTCATCGTCGCCGGCACCTGCCTCTTCATGGTCGCCTTCGGCCTGCTGATCCGCTACCGCGGCGACGCCGAGACCTCGAGCCGCGCCGGCATCATCGGCGCCCAGGTCGTCCTCGGCATCGCCGGCGGCATGTTCCCCTACCCGGCGCAGGCCTCGCTGCAGGCCGTGCTCAAGCACGAGCACCTCGCCGTCATGACGGGCGTCTACCTGGCCACCTACAACCTGGGCTCCGCCTTCGGCGGCGCCGTCTCGGGCGCCATCTGGACCCACGTGCTGCCCGACGAGCTGGCCACGCGCCTCGCCCCCTTCGACAACGCGACCCTCGCCACCCTGGCCTACGGCAACCCCTTTGGCTTCGCCGCCGAGTACCCCGTCGGCACCCCGGAGCGCCAGGCCCTCATCGACTCGTACAAGGCCGCCCAGCGCCTGCTGACCATCACGGGCATCTGCCTGTGCGTGCCGCTCATCGCGTTTGCGATGGCCCTGCGGAACCCCAAGTTGAACGACGAGCAGACGCTGGCCGAGGAGTCGCCGCGGAGTCGGGGCCCGGTTGAGGTGGAGAATGCTGAGAGTGTGGACGGTGGTCGGGAGGAGAAGATTGTGTCGTGATACCCAAAAAGAGAGAGATGGGCCGTTGCGGGCAGCGGCCAGCTGAGTCGAGGGATGTTGAGAGATGTCATAGAACGAGTTCACCTAATGAAGTAATGTAGAGCAGCGCGCTCAACTTGAAATGTTGCCCCTGTTTAGAACCGGCTCACCGTGGAAGGGATGCACCATCAACTCAAGTTTAGAGGCAAACGCAAGGGAAACTCCCTTCGATACTCCACTGTCGCAGCCAAGCATGAGACCTCTGATTTCGCTCAGCACTGCAAGTATCTAGCCAACCATGCTGCTTCATCACGTCGTATATCTCGCTACAAAGCCACCAAAAAGAGCAAAAAAGAAGTCATCATCATAACCGTAGCTCATCAGCCGCATATCACACCCAATCGACATCCTCCAAATCACAAACCAACGTCGAGAAGTCTAGCTACATAAAATAAAATCCCACCATTCCATCCACAACCCTCCAACACATCCCCAACTCCAATCCCCACACTCCACAACGACTCAAGTCAAGGTCGTCAACATGGCTTTCAACAACCCGGGTGGGGGACCTGCACACACAAGACAATATCAGCACATGCCCCGTCCCAAAGGAACACCGAGACCCCTTGGCTCGAGAATGAGAGACACACCAACCGCAGAAAGGTTAGAGAAGAGAAAAAAGGAAAGGAAAGGAAGAAGAGTAGGAAGAAGAGGAGGAGGAGGAGGGAGGGCAAGAGCAACACCCAAAGAAAACCAACAAGACCAAAAAAAAGCACCCAACCCCAACCCCAACCCCAAACACCAAAATACAACCCAAAAAAAAAAAACACAAAACGCACCTCCCCCTCACCGATACTTAGGCACAACAATAGACATCCTACCTCTCTTATCCCTCTCCACCCTGACCCCCCCTCCCCGACTCGGCTCCCTCACCCTCTCCACCTCCTCCTCATACAGCACCAGCTCCCCCGTACTCAACCTCTCAGCCCTAACCAACTCCCCCCCCGTACTCAAACTCCTATGCCGCCTATGCCGACTCCGCTCGCGCCGCGCAAGCTGCTTCTCCAGCTGCCGTATCTCCGACCTCAGCTCGGCATCCTCGACCGCAACAGCCGTCGCAGACGACACCCGCCTGTGGCGGTGGCCATGGCCATGGTGATGGTGGCGGTGCGGCTCCGCCAGCGCAAGCGGCCCGACAGGCACGCGGCCCGAGACCTCGCGCGCGGAGCGCGCGTCGAGGATGATGGTCGGCGAGGAGTCGTAGCTGTCGTAGGAGGAGGGGGAGGTGTCGTAGGTGAGGTAGGTGCGGGCCGGGGAGGGGTCGCGGAGGAGGGTGGTGGTGCGCTGCTCGACGAAGGTGGTGTCTTGGTTTTGGTGGTGGGGGGGTGTGGCTTCGATGATGCGGGGGCCGAAGCCTGGGCTGGGGGAGCGCGGGGGGACGTGGAGGGCTGCGGCGCCTTCGTAGACTTCTGTGCGGTGCTCGATGCGTTCTTCGATTATGGCTGGGGCGCTGGAGCGGGCGGTGACGAGGTCGATTTCGGCTGTGGGAAGGGGGGGTGGTTAGTTATGAGGGGGTTGGTGCTGCGCGGGGAGGGGGGGGGTTACTTTTCTTGTATTTGCTGCTGAGCTTGAGGAGCTCGTCGATGTTGGACTGGCCGAGGGCCTTTTGGACGATGATGGTGTTTCCCTGGGAGACGGTCAGCATTTCCTTTCCGAGTATCACCTGCACTGCGATGTGAGCGCACCTCTTCCACATAGGGATAGCTGAGCTCAATAAGCGCCCGCTTCGACACCAACCGCGCCGGGATTCTCGTCTTGCCCTTTTTGGGATACTCATCCCTCGGCATCAGCACCGTGCCGCCGGCATCGCTCGACGAGCTACTCGAGCTAGACCTCGATCTGCCCCTAGTAGCCCTCGACCGACTGCGACTCCGCCGCCGTGTCGTCACCACCTCCCTCTCCCTCACCCTCTCCGGCGGGTACGGCGGAAACCCATCATCCTCATACCGCTGCAGATGCGCCGACGACGACGACGACACCCGCACCTCATCCCTCTCGGCATACACCCTCGGCGGCGGCAGCGCCCGAGCCCTCGGCAGCGGGATATCCACATAAGGCGGCACCACCCTCCCCTCCTCCCTCCTCGCCGGAGGATCCCGCTCCCAGTACCGCCTCCCAGCAGGCTTCCGATCAAAGGTATCCAAACTCGACTGGCGCCGCACCAACCTCGGCGGCGGCCCGGGCCCGGGCGACGGACTGCGATACCGCTCCCGCTCAATGACAACCCTCTCCCGCTCCACCTCCGCAGGGGGAGGCCGCGGCGGAGGCGACGCCACCCGCCGCCTCATCCCCCTCGGCGGCTCGTCCTCCTCCTCCCGGTCATAGACCACCCTCCTCTCCCGACTCCTCACCAACACCTCATCCTCCTCCCTCTCCTCCCTCTCCTCGCGATCGTAGACCACGCTCCGGCGCTCGCGGCTCCCCGGGCGGGAGCGGTCGCGCTCTCGGTCCCGCGCTGGCGGCCCGCGGCGCGGGGGGTAGAGCTCGCTGGAGTCGTCATCGTCGGAGAAGTCGCCGCTTTGTGCGAAGCGCTCGCGCTCGAAGCGGTAGCGGTCGCGGTCTGGGGCTGTGGGGGCGCGGTGGGCCATTTTGGGGGGGTTGTTTGTTTGTTTGGGTTGTTGGGGCTGTTGAGGAATGGGGTTTGGTTGGCGGTAAGGGAAGTGATGGAAGAGAGTATGTACTCCGCAGGTGGGCTGGTGGGGTTTGTTCGGTTGCTGAGTATGTGTGCCTTCGTGGGGTGGTTGGGTTGGGCTGGCGAGGCACGGCTGAAGCACGGAGGATGGATGCTTGCGGGGTCGGGTTTCTGCGCGTTTCCTGTTTTTGAGGGGATATCTATGTATTTATTTATCGGAGAGGGAACAGGATCCCCTTCGCGGGCGACGGGTGTGGAGGTCTGCGAGCGCGGCTACGGCCTTGAGTGTGGAAGAATGGAAATCCGAGGAACGTGTCGAAAAGGGAGGGGGGGAGGTTGTGTGTGCCTGGGAGAGGTCCCAAGTTCAGGATGTTGGTCCGATGACGACACACACGGGGTCAGAGGGGCAGGGGTCGGTCAGGATGCCAGGGTGTGTCGGCGAGGGGAGGGAGCCCGACCCATCCTTGATCCTTGGCCTGGCACGCGACTGGTCCGTTTGCCCCTGGTCGTTTCACGGCAGAGAGGGGCAGGGACCCGCTCGCTCGAGGTTGGCTCGGTTGGCTGCTGGCTCGCTGGACGCCGCTCTCGGTGCAAGCAGAAGCTTCCGCTTCAGTCACCTGGCAGTGCTGGCACAGGCAGAGGTTAGGGCCAGAAGGCTTCCGAGGGTGGCGATGAGAGGCGCAGCGGGTGAGGCTCTGTCCCAAGGCTCGCTGGCGCTTGAAAGACGACAAGCATCCTCTTTTGCTGGGAGACGGCTCTTTGCGCTGCTGCCCGGAGAGCGTCTGAGACTCTGAGTTGCAATGCGCGATGACGTCTATTTGCACGTCTCCAGTCACTTACAACCACGAAAACTCTTCGCCTCGGCTCACCTCTTCGCAGATGGAGGTCACGGACGGGAGAGCGAGTATGGAAAACATGTGCAGGTATTTTACCTAATTTTGCCTCCCTCGTACCATGCAGAACGTTTTGTCGTCCCGGATCTGGTGCAACCAATGCGCAAATTGTAACCAAACATCGCCTTTTCCCAGTCAACTCCGTAATGATGTGGCCAGACAATAATGGAAACCCCTCATACAACCTCCAGCAATCCCTTATTGCGCAACCTCGACTGGCGCGGAGCTCTGAGCCTCGGCCGGCGGCTCGTGCAGCGTCAGGTGGAAGCTGCGGATAATCGAGTCGGCGTCGTCGATCGCGATCGGCCGCACATCGGCCAGCGTCTTGATCTTGGAAGTACTAGAGGCACGGCGGTCAGTTTCGGCTTTGCTCCATCGACGTCGGGGTCTACATACACCTCCTTGACCTGGTCATCGGTCATGACCAGGCCGAGCTGCCCAACCCGTGTCTTGACCGCGTTCCAGCCCGTCAGGCGCGAGGCGAAGTGCACGTAGCGCGTCAGGCCGAAATCGGCGGGGTTGAGAATCTCGTATGTGCTGGGGTTGTTGAGGATGGCCTTGGCGTGGATGCCGGCCTTGTGGGTGAAGGCGCAGAAGCCCGTGATGGGGTTGTTGAACGGCGTGTTGACCTGGACAGCCTCGGCGACCATATCCTCAATCTGGTACCAGTCAGCGGGGTCCCGACTCAGTCTCGTCGGGCGGTGTGACTTACCTCCTTGAGCATCGTGAGCTTGTACTTGCCCTTGACATACTCGGGGCTGGTCACGACCATGCGCGCCATAAGACCGCCAAGAGGGGTGATGCCGTTACGCTCACCAACTGCCGAGAGTCAGTCACTTGCGCTAGGGGACTTATTTTCGGGGCACTTACTGCCGAGAACGCTGGTGTCGATGTGGGTGGCACCGGCCTCGAGGGCGCAGTAGCTGGAACCGAGTTAGCAACGTTGACCAGGAAACGGGCGTGTTGGGTGGCATACGCGTTGGCGATACTGCAACCAGTGTCGTCGTGGAAGTGTGTCTCGATATCGCAGGAAACAATGCCCCTCAGTGTCCGGACGAGCTGTTCACAAATGTTAGCACCTAGTAGCTAGAAATGGTATCGAAGGCACGTACGTCGTAAACCTGTCTGGGGGAAGCGCAGCCCACGGTATCGGCGATACCGACACGGTTGACACCAACCTTGTCGACCGCCCTGTACAACGACAGGAGGTCGACGAGGTCGGACCGGAAAGAGTCTTCGCTGGAGACTGTGGCGGCCGTCAGCATTGCGTCCGACCGAGACGCGAAACAGAACTGAGCACTCACATCGCACTTCAAGGCCCTTAGACTTGATGTACTCAATCACCTCGATCGCCGTCTTCTCGATGTAGGCCATATCCTTGCCATGGCTGTGTTCCCGGAGGAAGCTGGACGTGCCAATGACAACGTCCAAGCCGTCAACACCGGTCTCGACAGCGAGCTTGGCATCGCGCATGTCGCAGCGGACGTCTGTCGTGGAGGGTTAGTGGGAGCGCTGGGCGGGTGTCCGAGATCGGTGACTCACGTGTCAGGATCTTGGCCTGTTGCAGCGTGTCAGTCGGCTATTCTGTGTTTTTCGGCGGGACGCGGGAAGCGGGAGGGGGCGCACCTTCAGGCCGAGCTTGCAAATGGCCTCGCAGTCCCTGCGCGACTGCTCCGACGCAGCGGGCGAGGTCAACTCGATGTAGTCGACGCCGAACGCATCGAGGGCTGTGCAGCGCAGTTGGTGTCAGTGGTGGGGGGGGCATTCGACTGGGACGGCAGCGGGGTCATACCCTTGGCACTATTCACACCGTTAGTGGGAGCTTGTCAACAGCGTGGGCACGGGCACTGACATCTTGATCTTGGTCTCGGTGTCGAAGTAGGCATTGGCGAATTGCTCGCCCTCTGCAAGAGAGTCAGTGGTGGGGCCTCGAGGGTGCAATTGTGGCGAGGTACGGACCGCGCAGCGTCGACTCGATGATCTTGAACCTGCCGACATTGGAGAGCAGGTCGCCCACGGGCTGGTATGGGTTTGACCGGAAGTTGGCGTTCTGGAGTGGCAGACAGTCAGTATCACGGCAAGTCAAGTCCAAAAAGTTCCTGGACCGGTGGCGGCCGGCCGTCGATAAGACGATAAGACGGGCAGCTCCGGACTGGACAGACGGGCAAAAAGACATACGCCATTGGTGCCATTGGTCGCGGGGGCAGCGCCCGTTGTGCCGTTGGTGTCGCCCATGGTGCCTGAGGGTGTCGGGTCTGGATATCGACGTCGAGCTGGTGCGGGAGCAATTCGGGACAAGGAGAGAGGATCGAGATGCAGGGAAAGGTTGGGAAACTGGAATTGGAATTGGAAACGCAAAAACGCAGGCGGGTTCCCGATGTCGCTGGAATATTAGTAGTCGACGGCCGGTCCCCTCTGCCCCTCCCAGTGTGAGTGACTCAGTCAGAGTTTTCTTTCGCGGCACCTGTAACCGCAGTAATCGACCCCGCAGTGGCACTCACAAGGAGGACCTGGAGCCCCGAAGAAACCTGATGGCCCTGTGGCGGCGGGTCCTGATTGGCCGGCCAGGCTGGGAATGGCCGCCCGCAGAGCTGCAGAACGTCACAGGCGACCCCGAGGTTTTTACCCGCCGCCACAGCCCACAGGCACAGAGATCTTCCGCCAAGCCGCATTGGACCAGGTGGCATGGCTGGAATGCATTACATTACTCTGCTGCCGCAAGCCAGGGTTGCGAATCGACTTGTCACCGAACCCTCTTCACAGTACGCAGTCTGGCAGTCCTTCTCGATTCGACACCGCTCTTCGCTGTCCTCCCAGTGACCGGTCCTCCCAATGCCCGGCTTGTTTGCTCCTTGGCGGGAGAGTGCGGGGCAGCATTTCTCGGCCGTGGAAATCCCATCTTGTCCTCGCGCGTGCTGCCGTGCCGTGCTCCTGATCGAGAACGGACGAGGGAACGCAGAAATGCCAAATGCCAATGCCACCATGGCCTATTCGTAATGACTTGCCCTGTTGCCCCGTCGATGGAGACTGCCGGCATCCGCCCCGCACGACTCCGTCGGCCGCCCCGCGTTCTCCCCGAGCCGATGGACCCCCGCGGTCCCGGCCGCCCACGCAGACGCACAGTAATAAAAATCGGTACAGAACACAGTGGTCGGGACACCGTACAGGCAGTGTAGTAAGCTGGCCGAGGTGTACAAAGTAATATTCTGCCCTGTCGGGACCATGCAGCATGCGATGCGCTGCGATGGATGGGGAAAGGGAAGACCCGTGGTCTGTGCTGCCGCGAAGCCCGCAGGGTTGCATCAATGCATTCACTCCTTCCAGCAGTGCCAGTTGTTAGTCCCGTTTCCGGCCATTTCCAGGTTGTTTTTTTGCAGCAGCCGTGGTTGGTCAACTGGTCAACTGCACCGTCTGCCCCCCGGCTCCGATTCCGATTCCCGGATAGCGTCCATGCAGCCGACGCCGCCGAGCACCTCGAACCCGCCAAACCCGCCGTGGCCCTCTGACGTTGCGAGACGTTGCAAGGCGTTGCCAGGCGTTGCAGCCCGATGCCGGTTCCGCTCGCTGCGCCCGCGGCCCATCCCCACGCCGGTGCGGTGCCTCTTGTGCCCAGTCCCAGGGTCAGGTGATGGACTGCCGTGTCTGGACCGAGGCTAGCGCTGCCAACACCCCAAGCCCAGCACGCACCCGCTGCAGGCACCGTCACCGCCGTCGCCCGTCGCCAGCCACCCGCTCCGGTGTCCTCCGCTCGGGAGTGGCCTGATCGGATTTGCAAACCACACAACGCCCAGGGCGAACGAGCCAGATCCCGCCCCTCGGCTGTGTATGGGACGGCTATAAATACGGCAGGGAAGGCCCTGATCGGATCAAGCCATCAGGACTACGTGTTGCCGTCATCGATCATCGGATCCGTCCCATATAAACCCGTCCAGGAACGGCCACCACGAATTCGACCAGGAACTATACACAAACAACCCCCCCCGCATCTACTCGTCGAGCAACGACACCCGGGACAGCAGCAAAGATGTGCATCGTTATCGTGACGACGGCGCATCCCGACTATGCGTTGGTAGTGCTCGACAACCGGGACGAATACATCCTCCGGCCGACGAGCCGGCCGCACTGGTGGAAGGCCAGGCCCGAGCCAAACCCCGCCCAAGCCAACGGGTCGGCAAACGGCACAAACGGCACAAACGGCACAAACGGCACAAACGGGTCCGTGGAACGCGGGACGCCGGCAGAAGTCGAGGTGCTCTCCAGCCGAGACCTGCAGCGAGCCGAGCGGGGGACGTGGCTCGGCATCACCAAGGGTGGCAACTTCGCCGTGCTGACCAACTACCGCGAGACCGACACCAGTGACGCCGCACATCCCGTCCGCGGCACCCGCAGCCGCGGCGGCATGGTGACGGCATGGCTAGGGGCGGACCCCGCCGAGTCGACCGACCAGTTTGTGCATCGCATGCTGGACCACGACGGCGTTAAGGGCGTCGGCGGCTTCTCGCTGGTCTGCGGCAAGCTGCGCCGGGTTGCGGGGGAGAAGAACATCGAGCCGCTGGCCATCATCTCCAACCGCTGCGACCACGTCGGCCAGGTCCCCCGCATCTGCGGCCAGCGCGGCTCCGTCTACGGCCTCAGCAACGCCACCTACCTCGAGGCGACCGAGGAGAACCGCGGGCGGCTATGGCCCAAGGTCCGCAACGGCATCGACATGGTCAACCGCGCCATCGCCGCCGCCCGCGACGAGGACGATCTGGTCACCTCGCTCTTCTCGGTCCTCGACACGGACAGCTTCCCCTCGAACCACGCCATGGACCTGGAAGAGGGCATCCCCCTGCTGAAGAACTCCATCTTCATCCCGGCGTTCGGCGGCAAGGCACACCAGGACGAGATGCGCGACGCGCGGCAGCGCGGCAACGTCAAGGAGACGCGGCACAACACCCCCGCCGGCGCGACCCTGACCGTCACGGCGCGGCCGGACGAGCAGCCCAACGGGTTCGAGACGGGCCTCTACGGCACGCAGCGGCAGACCATCATCCTCGTCGACTGGGACGGCAACGTCACGTACAAGGAGCGTGCGTTGTGGGACCCCCATGGCAACCCCATCCCGAGGGGGGAGGCGGACGAGACGTTTACGTTCAAGATTGAGGGGTTTGAGCAGGAGGTTTCGTTGCCTAATTAGCCGACAGACGTCTTCTTCTTGTTGTTTGTTTGCTTTTGTGATGCGGCCACGATGAAAATGACACTGGATTTTGGGATAGATGGCGGCTGGCGTGGAGGTTGGGATCGGGGGCTCTGGCCTGGGATTACAGCAGAGTTGGGCTCAGCATCAGTGGTTCCGCATGGTTGGAAACGAAAATTGCTGTTTGTCTATAGAGCATGGTTGTCTTTGAGACCGACGGGGTCTGTCGTTGGCGGAGTCAGCGTGTATGTCAGTGCATCTCAAGATCGGCTTATCCCGGTCTCCCCCTCGCATTTGTTGTTGTTGTTGCGCACACACACAATCACAACCTTATTCAGTCCGTGCTTCTCTGTTGCTGCAAACTCGATTTCTTCCACCACTCTTTCTCGTGCTCTCGCTTTCTTGCTTTCTTGTTGCTTCCGCCAACATTGTCGTCTCGACCGGCCTTCCGACCTCGGCATCGACCCGTCCGCTTGCGAAACATGCCCGCAGTTTCCCTGCCACCCCCCAACCTTCATTGACACTTTCCTGAGGGTTGGTTATTACTGCCATAAGACCCGGCCGAGAAGTCGTTGCCGATATTACGAGGTCCAAGAAAGGTGCGCCCTCAGTCTTCCCAACTCCAATCTTCCCCAGTCCATCCCATCACCCACCTTCCTGCATCTTCCACACCACTTCCCTCAGCCCTTCGAGATCTAGCAGGCTTTGGCACTGTCACTCGGCTCTCATTAGCCCATCTCTGCAACATAACCCTCTCGACTCGACTCTCTTCTCCACCTGTCGCTAACCGGCCATGAGCAAAAGAGTTCCCTTCGGCCCCCCGCGCCGTCAGTCTTCTGGGGGCATCCCTTGGCCGAATCTGGAATCGACCAAGAGTTCTGCGACCACCGGCCTTCAAAACGCACCTTTGGCCCCCGCCGAGGGAAAGAAAACGGTTACCTTTGCCCCTTCGCCGCCAGGAACATCCGTCACCACTTCCAACCCGGCCCTTGTCGAAACTGACACGGAGAACGATTCCTGGTTTTCCATGAAGCGTATGTTCATGGCTAGAGCCTGAGTTCTCGGTAGCACCCCTCGTTAATATTCCAACAGGGCTGCTTGTCGAAGCACGCAAGAACCTCACCGGACCCAGGCTCTCGAAAATCGAAAAGGTTGCCAACCTCGTTCCCCAGCCGGCGTCGGTCGGAGGACGCGGAATCTCCGAGGATTTCGACGAGTCCGCGAGTGAGTACAGCGAAACGGGCACCACGATCCCGCTGACAGTTGCTGTGGGCTCCCTGAGGGCGCTGAACCAGCTCTTCTGGCACATGTGCTGGCAGACGCTCCTGGTCGCTGTCACCGCCGCCTCGTCCACCCTGGTCGTGCTCAAGTGCTCGGTCAAGGCCGACTTGTACATCTTTGGCCAGGTCTTGAAGCACTGGGCCAACTTTGCCCGCCACAGCTACGCGTCGCTGTGCTTTGCCAAGGCCGTCGTCGTCCTCAATATTGTGTCTGGCATCAACTGGGCCCTGAACTGCCTGCCCCGTCCGGATTTCGACATAGAGTTGGAGTTCGACCCGATGGTCGGATGGAACAGATAGCTCTGGAACGAAGAATGGCAAGCAAACGCACAGCCAAGGGGCATTTGCCACCACCGTCTTATTCCACCAGTTACTCCGGCTCATCTTCCTTTATTAGCGACCCAAGCAACGACGAGGGCCTCATGCCCGAGGCAAAAGCAGATATTATGATTACGACTTCGCACCCCCGATTCGGAATCCCAAAGTCCCGGACCTTCAGCGTGCTTTCCAGTCTTACTCAATCCTTCTCCCGCGGCTCACTCGCAAGCAGAGGGGCCGGCAGCCGCAATGTTAGCGGAGAGTCTTATGCATCAAATAGCGCAGTTCCCGTCCCTGGAGTCGCTCATGAATCATCTTTCCAACAGACTCGACAACTCCACGACGGAGCACCATCTACTTCCACAACATCAGCCTTACTTCCGAACCCCGGCTTGCCCGACAACCCCAAGGCCATCACCACAGCAATGCCACCGCAGTACTGGGCGGGCCGCTTCATGGCGCTCCACGACCGCTTCCACAACGAACTCCTCGAACCGCACCACCTCGCCCGCATCTGCGAAGCCCAAGCCCAGTCGCCGCTCCCTGACTTCGGCAGCCGGCCGCCAGCCGCGGCCCAGAACAACCCCTCCACCTCGGTCTATGCCCTCGCCCGCCTAGGCCGCACCGCCAAACATATCCCGAGCCAGCACAGCTCTCCTCGCCAGCCAAGCCGCATCCCCCAGTCCGCTACGACCGGCGCCATCCTGCAGAGCACCTCCTACAACGTGACCTCCCACCTGCAGCTTGCACACCCCCCGTCCCTCAACAAGCGCGGAACTGCCCAACCTCTCCCAACCATCCCCGCGAACAACAAAAAAAAGCCCGACCCCATCTCCCTGTCAACAACAACCACCGCAGTACCAACCACCATCAAAGACCCCTCCCCCCTCCCAGACGACAACGCCCTCACCCGCCGCGCGCTACTCCATCTTTCCCAGCAATGTGTCACACCCGCGGCGCGGGCCTCGCTTGTTGCCTGGCAGGTGTCGTATGCGGGCAGGACGGGGCGGGCGTGTTTTTTGCCGGCTAGTACTACTACTACTGCGTCTTGTTGTCGCTCTACTTCTTCGGCTACTACTGCCGCTTGTTCTCCTGCTTTGACTGCCACCACCGGTGCCGCCACTGCCGTTGCTGCTGCGTCTTCCGCCGTTGGTGCGAGTGGTAATGGTGTTGCTGCTAGTGCAGATGGCGCTGCTGCTGTCGGGGATGGCGCTGCTGCTGGTGCAGATGGTGATGATGAACGTGGTGTTGGTGTTGGGAGTTATTTTGTCGAGGGTGTGACCTTGCCTGTGGTGGTTGAGAAGGAGGTGTTGATGAGAGGGGGGGACAAGATTGGCTTCATTGACAGCAAGGCGTCGGGGATGGGATGCATCTATAACAAGGACAATAACATCGACAGCACGTCGGGAGTGGGATGTATCCACAAGAATAACAACATCGTCGACAGCAACACGTCGGGAGTGTGTGGACCCAGCTGTGAAGGCGGAGGGGGACAAGAAAAAGAGCAGGGAGGCAAACAGGCACCCCCAGAGCAACAAGACAGCCGGGAGTTTGGACGCCGCGGCAGGGAGATCGTGAGGCGGCTGCAGAGGAGGTTGGGGAGCAAGACGAAGAGTGAGGCGTCGGGACACCATGCTGTTGCCGACGATAGGATGGATAGGATCGCGAGTGACGGGTGGAGTGGAGTCCAGGGGCAGGGCAAGGGGAGTACGGCTTCGAGTGAAGGGGGTGGTGGTCTTTCTGAAAAGGGGTTTAGAGTGGAGGAGAAGGAGAAGGGGAGGAAGGGGGGGCGGTTTGGCTTTTTTATGGGTTGAGTTAGGCATCTGGCTTGGGGTGTCTGAGGAGACGGTTGGTGGCGGTGTTTAGACGGCGGTTATGGGCGGCTGTTTGTTTATTTGGGAGTTGGGCATTGCCTGCTCTGGTGTTGGGTTATTCCTGGTATTGGCGGGCGGACTGGTTTATGGCGTTTTATGGTGCCTCTTAAGGCTGACATGGATATCACCAAGGTGACGGACAGCTTTGTGTCGGAATAGACTGCGGGAGGACGACTGAGATAAAAACGCGAGAGTAACGGTTTGTCAACTCATATTTCCTAAAGTCTCAGTCCATGGGCTTGGAAACCCGATTTTAAACACCAAACTCCATGCCAATGCGATAACCCCAATTCATAACTCGCCGAGACGCATCGTCCCGCACTCCTTCATCGAGCCGGTCACTCGGCCTTTTTGCGACTCTTGAGGTAGTCCCTCAGCTGCTCAAACTTGCTGGCGTAGAACATGCGCTTGCGGTCGTTGCGCCACACCAGCACGCCAATCTCCTCGGCGTAGCCGCTGAGCGAGACGAACTCGTCGAGCGAGTCAAAGTCCTTGAACAGGAAGCCGGCCGAGGTGCGCATGCGCTCGTTCTCGAGCTGCCACAGGCGGATCTGGTCGACGACGGTCGGGGGCAGCACGGGGCGGCCCGTGGCGGCGGCGGCGCGCGCCATTTGCTCGTGGGCGTGCGACGCCAGGTAGCTGATGATCTGGTCGGCCGTGATGCCGAAGCCGATGGCGCGGCGGATCGAGTCGCGCGTCAGGCGGCCCGTGACCATGCCCGGGAAGCGCATGCTGAGCTGGGTGAAGAGAGCCAGCACGGCGATCTGCAGGGGGGACGAGGTGTAGGCGTAGAGGCGGTAGTTGGTCTCGATGAAGATGGAGCCCTTGCTGGCGGCGGACGTGTCGGGGGTCGTCCCCAGGCTGGAGGCGTCGCCCGGGTTGTTGGCGGTCGCGGCGCTGAAGCCCGACGAGACGGAGCGGAGGGCCGAGGCGGAGCTGGTCAGGGTGGTGGCGAGGCGGGTGGGGAAGTACTGGCGCGTGTCTTCGCGCGGGATGTAGATCAGGCCGAAGTCGACGAGGGCCGGGAGCATGTTGCGGCGCGTGTCGGTCAGGGCGTCGGTGTTGTAGGCGCGGCCGAGCTCGAGCGAGGCGAGCATGAAGAGGAACGAGAGCATGTCGATGCTGTCGGACTTGCCCTTGGCGCGGTCGGCCGCCTCGAGCCACTGGAGCAGCAGCGTCCAGACCTGGGCGTTGGCCTCCTGGAGCAAGAAGGTGAAGCCTGCCTGCGTGATGCCGACCCCGCCCCGTGTGTCGTGCCTCCGTTCGACCAGATGCCCGACCAGCAGCAGGTCCTTGACGCTGGTCTTGGGGCCGGCGGCAGAGCCACCGCCTCCTCCCTCCCCGGGCTGAGCCGGCACGCTGTTGACGACGTAGTGCAGGATGTCCTCCCATTTCTTGCGGGCGTAATGGTCGAGGTGGGCGATGTCGATGCGGGGGTCGACGGGGTGGGTGCTCGGCACGCCGAAGCTGTTGTGTGCGCCGCCTCCCTCGAGGGCCAGACGCAGGCTGTTCTTGAAGTTGGTGGTAAGCTGCATCTCCTGCGGCCTGTCCTTGCCGGGCGGAGTGATCTGGATGATGTGGAGGGAGCGGAGGATCGAGAGGGCGCGGTCGCGGTGCATCTTGCCCTCGGCGCGCACCCAGACGTCGAGCTCGGAGAGGAGGAGCGGGGCGGGCATGTAGAGGAGGGCCTGGACGAAGATCTTGGCTGGGCAGAGGTTAGCATCAGCAGAAGCCCGGCACGTCCAGCGCAGCTACAACGGCAAGGCCTTGCATACCCAGCGGCGGCAGCATGCGGCGGAAGATGGCAAAGGCGGTGGACGGCTGCTGGTAGAGCTTCCGGAAGGTGGTGCCGGGCAGCTTCTCCAGGTAGTCGGAGAGCTGGTACGACTGCTGCGCGGCCGACATCTTGGCTGGCGGCTTGCTGTGCGCAGCAGAATCAGAACATGTGCTATCGCATTATCGATGTCGCAAGGGCCGTGCTGCCGGGCGTGTGCGGGGCAGCGCGATGCGAGTGGGCGATGGGGTTGGCGATGCGGTTGGTGATGGTTGGTGGTTGAGAGTCGAGAGTTGAGAGTTGGAGAGCCGCAAAGTTTGGTTCAGCCTTGTGGTTTGTGGTGGGTTTACGTCAAGGCAGCGTCCATGGATGGTGGTTGTGGACTCGCGCAGTGGCAGGCCCCGCTGTGCAGTGGGCTCCGCGACAAACCGACAGGGGCTTGACACAGGGGTCTGGTTGGTGTGCAGCGTGCCCGGGGAATCCATTCGATTCCCGGGATCGAGGGACCGTTACAGTGGGGATTTCAGAGTGTGGACTGTGCAGCAGTGGGATGGAGGTTGAGACGTCTGAATTCCCACTGGCCCGGCCTTTCCCGGTTCATCCAGTGCCGGCATCAACAGGAGACAACGGGAGAAAACAAGCAGAAAAAATGGCAACAAGTACAGGCACCAAGCTGAGCCCCCTGAGGTTTGTTCGGACAGTATGCTTGTCTTGCATTTTTTTCTTCTTTTATTCCAAATTCGTGCAAACAAATCACTGACCAACTGCGTGCTGCAGGTCATGAACTCGTTCATGGCCGAGTCGGGCCTCGAGCCGCGGTAACGTCACCAACCAACCCCTGAACCACCAATACCCCCGACCACGGCCTAATATGACATGCCGTCTGCGCTTCTAGACTCCTGGGTCCGCATGTAAGACAGCATTGAAGCACCCGTACTGTCGGCGATTCCAAACTCACACTCTGCCTGCCAGCTGCGCATCACCGACGCCTCCGAGGGCAGGGTCGACTTCGAGCTCGAGATCACCAAGGACCACACCGTAGGCTCCTCTTGATGGCCGGCTGTTTGTTGTTCTGCTCGTCTCCTGACCCTGGTATCCGCAGAACCGCCTCAAGATCATCCACGGCGGCACCATTGCCAGCCTGGTCGACCTCGGCGGCTCGCTCGCCGTCGCCTCCAAGGGCCTGTACGCCACGGGTGTCTCCACTGACCTGACCGGTGAGCTGTTGTGATCCAGACATAAAAGAGAGAGAGTCGTTCTGACACCCCTTTCACCCTCCCAGTCTCGTTCCTCAGCAGCGGCGGCAAGGTCGGGGACACGCTCAGCGGGACCGCCGTCTGCGACAAGAGTAGGCTACCCCTTTTTTCCACGCTACCGCAACTCTCCAGCTGACGTTGGCCGACAGTTGGGAAGACACTCGCCTACACCCAGGTAACCTTCTGGGACAAGCAGCGAAACCTAGTTGCGAGGGGCAGCCACACCAAGTTAGTACATTGTCGAAGCGAGCCTGCCGCTGAGCCAAGTCACACTTGCTGACTTTGTCAAGATTCGTCGTGCACGCGATCGCCTCGAGCACACCCTTCACCCCTCCCGAGGGAGCACCGGTTGCCGAGGACGGGGAGCCCAGTAAGGCACAAAGAACCCCAAATCTCAAGCGTGGTACTGACAAACGACCAGGCAAGTAAGAGCCGGATGGCCTCCTCCAGCAGAATCACGACCGACACTCACAGAACATATCAGCGTAGTTCAGCTCTTGTTCAACCGTTATGATAGACGAATCTATTCCCCAACCATCCCGCTTCTCTCATCCCCCCTGGACATGCATGCCCACCACGAATGATCACCACCCCGACCCAACCCTCAAACGTGAACCGACCCCCGAAAATCACAGCTCACCCCCTCCCCTCCAACCTTGCCACACTCAATCACCACCTTCCCCCCCTCGCTCTCCTTGACCCCAGCCAGCTTGGCGCCCTGCACCCCCCCACCGACACCCAGATCCGTCCCAAACCGCGCCGCACTAAACGCGATATTCCCAAAGTCCGCCAGCGGCACGCCGTCGGTGGCCCAGAAGTCCTCGACGATCCACTCGGCGTGGAACCCGCACAGCATGGGCGCCTGGTCGGCCAGGGTCGCGTGGGCGGTCTGGCCCGTGCGGTGGTTGGTTACCGAGAAGTCGGCTGAGGCGAGGGAGCGCGCCGCGGTGATGTTGAGGGTGAGGGCGTCGCCGGCGAGGATGGGGAGGGCGGGGAGGTAGGTTGCTTGGTTGGGGAACCAGCCGAACCTGGTTGTGCCGTGGCACGCCGTTAGTATGAGAGGGGGATTGAGTGTTCGAGAATACAAAGAAGGGACAGAACATACCACGCCCAGTAGCTCGGGATGCTGTTGTTGAGATACATGTCGACGCCGGCCTGCAGCATGGCGTTGGGGCAGGCAAAGTCACCGTCGATGCCGACCCAGGCCGAAACCGCGTGCAGCTCGTTGCTGCTGGCGCCGGGCGGGACGCGCAGCGACGGGACCGTGACGGTGCCTGTGACGGTGCGGTAGCCGGCGCCCGTCAGCACCGCACCGGCCCAGTTCTGGTCGTATGTCTCGGCCGGGGGGCTTTCGGGAGGGACACCGTCGGGGGGAGTGTCGTCGGTATTGTGGGTGAGGAGGGTCTTGAGGCGGGGGTGGTGTGTGATTGCGAAGGGAGGGTCGGTGGGCATGGCCAGGATGGCGGTGATGACGAGGAAAGCGGCGAGAAAGACGGCGGTGAGCTTCATCTTGGGCAGGTGTCGAGGATTTGAGAGGAAGAATGGAGTAGAGGTTGAAGGAGAAGAACTTGAAGGTTGACTGGGTGGGAGGAGAGTTCTTGAGCGGGCGTGAACTGGAACAACTGGCGACCTTTCCGGGCGTGTTGTGGAAGAAACAATCTTTAAGGCAATTCTCGGCCAGGCAAAAGATTGGATCTTCCAGGTTCAAGCAGGAGCGAAAACACCAAGTCGAGTTTCCACCGAGTCATCTTAGAAAAGACAAAGGAAAGCTGACAGCTTCTCCTTCCGGGCTCAGTGAGCACCAGTGTCAAGATGAAATACCATTCATCGTCCCTCAAAATCCGAAGAGGTTGCCGACTGTAGTTGCTTCTTGCAGTCACCCACGAGAACAACTCTCTTTCCAGAACACACAGCTTCCGAAACACTCCTGTCTTACGAACCAAAGCTCCGATCAAATTCCTTAAACAAGGATCTGTGTACCATCAGATTGCTTCCTCCACTCTCAAAACCAACACCCTCCACCCCCCAATTAACC
>FTCG01000115.1_pt1 | contig 21165 bp, 28 predicted proteins | sample 1639641 | NCBI WGS metagenome assembly FTCG01 (sample SAMEA3914864, study PRJEB12502) | metagenome | biome: forest; material: soil | place: USA | collected 2012-03-12 | depth 0.3 m
GACGGGTGGGGAGGGCTTGCTTTCTCGGCGGCGTCTTGGACGTCTTTTTGGGAGTAGAAGTTGCCTGCGCCGCCGCGGCCGATGCGCCGGAAGACGTCGGTGGTCATTGTGAAGGTTGGGGAGTGCGTTACGGGTTTAGGAGGGCTTGCTGATGCGAGGACTAGTGAAGTTTATGGCGAGGCATTTGTGAACACGAGAGAAGAGGCTTGTTGTGAGGCTTGAGGCTGGGTCGCCTCCTCGGTCACTTCACTTGGTGATGGCATCTCGTCCAATGATGGCCTTATCAGCGCCGGTGACCCCCCCTCAAGCCGCCTTATCAGTGCAGCTGTGTAATGCATGTTACTTGCCCTCCCACCGAAGGATGCCGCCAGCTGAAGAGACGAGACGTGAGTGGGCAGGTCTCACGACATCGCCCTTGTTGGCTGGTTCCGGCTGGCAATGGATATGGTTCCGGCACTCGCCCGTCTCGCTGCTTTGCGATATGCTTTCGTCGAGACAGTCTGAGATAGACTCGGCTTCAAAAGATGTGAGCCGTTTTTGTGGACTCCACGCACGTGGCGCTGTCCGCCCCGACCACACCCACAGTGAAGCGGCGGCTGGGGGTTGATCCTCCGCACAATCCGGTGCTATTTTTGCCCCAGACGGCACTTGTCGCCGATCACCGCGATCTGAGGAGACGGGACATAAAGTATTCTGTACATACACAGTAACTACGGAGAGCACAAGCCCTGCCGTGCCTGATCGTCGGCGGCTTGACACGCAGCCCTGGTGGATTCCCGGTCTCTGAAAGCGCAATATTTGGCCTTTCTCCTGCCCGTCCAGAACGCATTGCGACGCCCACTAGGTTGACTCGTTTGATTCCTTGGTCGGTCAGCTGGACGGTGCGGCGACGTCATCTGCTTCCCTCCCTTTCGACCCGTTCTTCTCAACAAAAACCTGTCAGCGAGCCAAGGGACCATGGGACCTGCATCATGAGACTTTTTTTCCCGCCCATGCCGGATATCTTGGAAGAACGGGGTTCCGTGGCCCCAGGGCTGGCCGGGTTCCTGAATGCGATGCAGGGTCGTATCCAGGGGCGGTGTTTTTGAGCTGGCCCAAATTGGCGAGCTCGGTTCTGTATGCACAGGAGTTGCTCGTGGTCCTTTCTGGACAGAATAAACGCAGATTACCTACACGGAGAGTCTTTCTCAGCTCGGCTCGTGTGCTGTACTCGGCAGCGCGTATATGTTCGCCTCGGAAGATGTGGTCTGAGGCTCTTAGTGTCCGGTGGAGCTCGGAACTGTCGAGACCAGCCGTTGTCGTGTGGCTCGGGTGCCACAGCCTTGGAAACTGCCAGATTATTGACGGGACCGAGTATTTTGTGGTGTGCTCCCTACACCCTCTTCTCCTTTGGCCACTTCGAGGCCCGGCCGTGAGCAGTCAGTCCGGCAGTGATCAGAGCAGTCACAACGTGACTTATCGGCGCCGACTATTGCTGAGTTAAGCATGCAGCGCCGCCCTCCTCCTCAGCGATCCGGTGATCTCGACGATTGGTCCTCGTGGATTCGCCGGGACGGAACTGGGCGGGCGGGGTCCTTCGACAGGCCGCTGTCAAAGACGACGAAGCGATCGGGTGAGGGGGGTTGCGTGCTCCCACGCCATTGGTGGGCGGCTACCCAGATGGCTGCACCCTGGAGCTGGTTGCAGGACGTGGGACAAGCCAATTTGGACTTCGGTTCTTCAACAGGATACACAGTTGACATGATTTCGCTTCTCTGAGTCCTCGCGGGGTTGCCTCCGGCTGGAAAAGCGAGGGCCTGGATCATGGGCATGGAACACAGTACAGTGCATGTTACCTGTTCCCGACACCGGGCTGTGAAGGCCAAAGGCATTGACAAAGGGGCCAATTGGCCGGGTCTGCTATGGTGCTAGTCGAGGGCGACTTCGGGCGCGGTCTTCGATGTCCCTCGACGGGTTTCCAACGAGGAGCTACTCGGTAGTTTCGCACCTTTTGACATGGACCGGCGTGCGAGTGTGCTCTCAGAAACGAGGGGTATGCTCCACGCTCCTCCGCGCCAACTCCAGAGCAGCCCCTCCTGTTGTGGCACCTTGCGGGCTCAGAAATGGGGTTCCCGGATGGGGGAGCACAACAGGCGGGGTAATCCATTGGGATGAATGCACTCTCCACGGCCACTGCAGGTGTCCCGAACCTTGCTTGACATCCGTCTTTACATTATTATCTGTACTTGTATTCAGCACCTCTGTCAGCATGAACCTCCGAGGGACCGGATGAATTGGTGGGCTTGTTGTCTCAATTGGGACTTCCTCTGCTCCGGACACCACGGGGCAGGGATTCCAGATCCAGTTGATTGGAAAGAGACAGGCCAGGCGGACTTGGGTCGCCTGTGGAGTCGATCGAGTCTTTGCATTGGCGGCCGGGCTCGTGACCAGGGACCCAGTGGCGGGCTTTGTCTGAGCAAGGCAGCTAACAATGTTGGCCAGCCGGGAGCGGCCTGCTAAATTGACCGTATCAGCATCTATTCCGACCAAACCAATGACCTTCAGTGCTTCTGGGCTTTCGCCTTGCCGTCTCCTTCTTTGAATGGGAAAGCGCCGTGTCACCTCAAGTGCTTGTTGCAATGGATTTTCCTCCTTTTCTCGCCGACTGCCGTGCATCTTTTGTTGCCATCTCGGTGCAAGAGGCAAGGCATGCACTGTTTATTTAGACAACCATCGCGGCTGATTAGCGAGCTGCTAGCGGCGACCGAGAGGTCACACGGCTGGACTTCACCGAGGTCGATACAGCCCCGAGGATGATGCGACCAGGCGAGCCAGGCTCGCTTCCCAGTTGCCTGTCTGGACAAGACCAAACAGCCTGGCCGCAGCGGGCGACGTGTCGGCCACGGCAGCATCGAGAGCTGTTCTGTTCTGCTGCTCTGGCGACCCGGGGACCAACGCAGGGGATCTCACCTTCAGCTTCAAGTTGTTCCTCAGCGCAGGGCCACGCAGCATCGGGCGTGTTGTCCAGTCAGACGCCCGCCCAGACACACGCCCGCTGCATTCGGGAGGTGTGGGCTTCCCGCTGCACAGTGCAAATTAATCCAGACACTCCGGCGCATCGCTCGCCTTCCCAGGCACAGCACACTGAGCGCAGAGGTACCTGGTCCCAGCGAGGGCCCGCTAGGGGTACTGGCCTGCCAGGGGGCGAATGCGCATCGCCGAATACGTACCCCCCTTGAGCGGCCAACATTCCACCACCAAGAGCTGGGAATCGCCCGGGATATGCGCGCCCGCGCTTGATGGCCGCCGGCCCTCCATGGAGCCATCCATGAACGGCCTCTCCCATCTCCATCTCGCCATGCTGCGTCCGGGTTCGTTCCTCGCATTCCTGCCACCACCGTATGGTGTCCGACGCTTGAAACCGTAAACCACTGTGCCCAGTGGCCCCAACAGCCACCTGCTTCCATTTGAATCGCTCCAACACTTTTTTTTTTTTTTTTCTTCGGCTGACCCGACAGACACCCTCCCCGTTTCGTCCCATGCCACGCGCCGCCCTCTTACAGGCAACCTTCCATCGTGACCCGCAATTCATTCCTCTTGTTGGGGCAACTGCCTTCTTTGAGGCATCCTCGTCGCAGACGGCAGGCTCAGCCACTCATCTTTACTCTTAAATTTCCATGCCACGGCTGCATCCCAATTGCTGCTGATTTATTTTTCGAGCGCCGTGTCTGGAGTTTGAGTGGTTGGAAGAGCCACCCACCCTGGCTTACCCTAGCCCGGCCCGAAATTATTATTGTTCCTCCCCGCGCTTCGACCTGCAGCTAGCTGTTCCCAAGCACCACGACCTGGAACCTCCAACAATCGTGGACCTCCCAGCAATCTCACGCCGACACCCGCCGCCACGACCCCTTTTTCTGACAACTCCAACTTTTTTCTTGCTTATTTTTTTGGGCAATTCAGCGTTTGGATAGCAACCGGCTTGTACACGCCTTGCAGCAGGCAGGATTACTGCACCGGTCTCGCAATGGCGTCTTCTAAGGTGGGTGGATGCCGGCCTCTGACACATCGACACCGACACCGACCCCGACCCCGACCGTCCTGGCAGCGACTTCGGCTCGGGCGCACACCGAAGCAATGCTAACCAGGCGGCGTTCTCTCGCTAGGAAATACAACAAACCACGCGGCCGCTGACGCACCGCCCGTCCATCTCGTCGACCTCGGTGCCGGGCGGCCTGACGCTCAGCCGACAATCCCACTCGAGAAATAACTCGCACTCGCTCCTCGGCAGCGCCCTCAATGGCGCCCACCGCATCACCCGCCGCAAGAGCATGACCAACACGATTGCCAATGTCGCCGCCGTCGCCGCCGCCCTCCAGGAATCCGGCGACATGGCCACGCCCCTCCCGATCGCCGTCAATTCCCGCCGAAACACCATGTCCAAGAACGGCCTCTCGCGGTCGGCAATCGTCGGCAGCCTGCCGTCCCCGCCGGCCAGTCTCCCGACCTCGAGATTCGCGACGGGGAGCGGGCCCGTGGGCGTGCAGGACAGCAGCGCCATCGACGACGAGCTGAACGACATGTCCGGGGACGACGCCGACTCGGCCTTCCAGAAGGCGCGAGTAAGGAGAGCCAGCGACGGCCAGCCCCTGGCCAAGGAAGGCGGCCGGAAGAGCAACCGCCCGGAACTTCGCTGCGAGAAGTGCGGGAAGGGATACAAGCATAGCAGTTGCTTGAACAAGCATTTGTTTGTGCCCACTTTCCTTTCCCTCCCCTCTCCCACCACGTGGTACCCGAGTGCGGAGCCGGCGTCCCCGTCCCGGGCACGGATGGCGTCAGGCTGTGCGGTTTGAAAGCACTTGTGTTGACTTGTCCGTTCAGGTGGGAGCACACTCCCGAATGGTCCTACACTTCCAAGCTCTTGATTTCCAAGCACCAGCAGGTCCAGCTGCTGGAAGCCGCCTCGGTCCTGGTCGCCATGAACAACAACCCGGGCAGCGAGCTGGCCGCCGCACCCACCACGACAACGCCGCCCGACTCGGCTCGCGACTTCAGCAGCGACCGAGACTCAGCATCTCCCGCGGCGAGCGGATACTCGGAACAGCCAGACCGCGGATCCGCCGACACGACGCCGCCGCCGCAGCTGGATGCCATCCACCCCGCCAACGCGTCGTACAGGAGCTTTGGCAAGCGGTACAGCAGCGGGAACGGCCTGTCCCGGTCTTATCAGACCGCGCCGTACGCCAGCTCAGCCGCCGGCAGCGTGCCGAGCGTCTCGGGCTTTGGGCATTTCCGCCAACTCAGCCAAGACCAGAGGCCAATGTCGTCGGGCCGGAACGCCACAGGGCAGGACGACCGCGAGCTCGCCGCCGCCGTGGAGCTGCTTAGTTGCAGCTTCAACAGCAACGGCGGGTCTCGAACGGTCCACCCCCCCGCAGACGCCCCGCCGGTGCCGCCACTGCCCGCGCAATACCTCGACCACGGGATCCTGTCCGGCACCAGCTTCATCAACAGCTACCCTAGCAGGGCGCCCGAGAGCTTCACGCGCGGCGAGATGCGGCGGGTCGACGCCAGGATGGAGGAGAGCGGGGAGAGCGTCATGGGCGACGACGACGACGACATGCGGTCCCGTGCCCGCAGCGACGAGGACGACGATGGCGTGTTTGGGCGGATGGAGGAATGAGATTCGCTCTCTCGACACGACGGCGCTTCTCCCCTGGTGAGAAGCGATGCATGAGCTATGGGCCGCTAGGAATTACGATTTGGGTTTTAGGATATGGGATGGGTATGCGACGACTGGTGCGGGTTTCTTTTGTATACCTATATGTAAGCGCGCAAATGCGGTCGCTCCGCCGACGGCCCTCGGCACCGAAGAGTGGAGAGTGCCGCGACGCGTCGGATGTGTCGACGTGATGGAGGCGGCCGGCCAGCTCCACGAGGTTAAAGCGAGGGTTGTGTGCGAGCGTTGAGCGAGCGCGAACTGTTTGGCAGTTATGGTATGGTAGCGGAGGTCTATCAGGCTACGGGTTGGGATGGCGATAGCCTACGCAGACACTCCTTGTTGTTCTCTACGAGGCTAGAGCCCAAGAAAACCAAATAAATACCAACGAGGGGCGGGTTGAAGCATCTCCGTGGTGACGGCCGGAGGTGAGCATGTGTGCGGTCTGTTCGCTCGGGATGTTTTGGACAGAACACGGGCAGCAAGCAAACGACGGGGACTGCGAAACACCACACTCCCCTCGCTCGGTCGGCGCAATTCCCATCCCAAGCAAGGCACACCAGGGGCAACAGGGGGAGATCAACATGCCGAGTGAGGGGCAGGGTGCCGAGGGTGCCAACCAACGCCCTGGGTTGCTGGTGCAAGACGTCATTTGCTGGTGTTGGAGCCCAAAGCGAGCAGAGTGCTCCACAGGGCTGCTGTAAGCACCCGCTGCCCCACCTGCTTGGGCCTGAGCGGGCTAGCTTCCCGCCTGTCACTCTCTCAACTGCCGCCATTCCTCGTGCAGTCAGCAGTCTCAATCAACAACAACATCAACATCAAACACCAAAGGGTCAGAATTCTTTATCCCGATCTGGACATCAGATCCGCATCCAGAGATTGCCGGTGTCGCACAGCGTCAGACTTCCGGATTTAGCCTCCAATCGTGTGCCTGTTCCGAACCCGACTTCCAGACTCCAACCCAACCCAACAACCGCCACTGACGCCATCTCACCACTCACACGCGCTATGGGTCGAGCCAAGAAGGTGGCGGCTGAGGCCGTCACCGCCGTCACCGCCGTTGCCGATGGCGCCGCCGCAGCAGCAACAGCAGCAGCAGCGGCGGTATTACCTGCATCTGCGGGCCCTTCCGGCGGCGCCGACTCGACCGAGTCCATCAGTGTCAAATCCGGGCTGCTCTCGCCGCGACAACGCGTCGCCCGACTGCCCGGTCCCGTCCAATTCGCGCTGGCGGTCGGCTTAAGCTTCGCCTTGTCGTCGCTGGGCCGCTCATTCGTTGGCTGGGCTACCCAGAACGAGGCGGCCGGCATTACGAGAGAGGCCGGGTCGAAGAGCGAGGTGTTTGCCCCGGCTGCGTGGAGATTGTACGTTACGTTTCCGTTGGCTCGAGTGCAACTGATTTCGCCCTCCTTTCCTGCTTAGGGCTGAGGAGGCTGGACAAACCTCGCACGCTCAGCTCGGCCAAACTAACCCTGTCGTCCACGGCAGATTCACGCTAGCTCTGGGCTGGCTCGGCGACTACGACGGTTACGATCTCGGAGCCCTCGCCCTCCTCGCGCATGGTCCCGCCGTAAGTTTGCCAATGTCCTTCCCCGCGTAGGACGCCAGGGGGGGGAAGCGGCCGGGGAATTTTCCCCGGCCTTTCCACATGGCGTGTGTTAGGGCGCAGCCCACTGACGTGCATGCCGTGGCCCAGACTCTGCTCGTCTCCGTCTTCTACGGGATTCGTGCCCTGACCGCCGGCGCCTACCTCGGCGTCGACGTCGTATCGGCGCTGTTGCCGTTCCTCCTCCTGCGGCGGCTGTCGGGCGCCCACTCAGCCGCTCCTAACCTTCCTAACCGGGACATCGTCGTCGACAGAGGCATCCAAGCCCTCACGTCGGCCCAGGCGTCGCTGGTCTACAGCGTCGTGCTGTTCCTGGCCAGCCGGTTCCTGCTGCCCGACACCCTGGTGCTCTACTTCGAGGGCATCCCCACCATCCAGCCGGCGGCCGACGCGGCGTTTCTCGGTCTCGCGAGCCCGACGACGCTGCTGCTCAGCTTGTTGTTCGGGCTAGCTGCGCGGAGCTTTATCTTTACGCCGCTCGTCGCTACTCCGCGCACGTCGGAGGACCAGAAGAACGCTGAGTTCGATCCCGTCCACGCCACGCTCCGGCAGACGGTTGCGTGGAACTTGTGGGGGTACACCACCCGCACCAAGGTCTCGCTCGTGCGGACTGCTGTGGCAATGCTGGTCACCGCGGTGGGGACGTACCTGGACACGGCCTTGAAGATCAAGGGCGTGGAGCCGTACGGCGCCGTGGTCTATGCTGGTGTCTGGGTGACGGCCGCCCTCGTGACGGGGCTCTCGCTGAGATATGTCGGGAGCATCTGAGCTGCCTGGGCTGGTGTGCCCGTCGGGAGTTGCGGGTGACGTGCCCCTCCGAGGCCTGTGGTTTATGACACGAAACCAAGGCAACAGGGTTGATCGTCTCCCGGATGACGCGTGGGTTAGGCTGCAGGTGCGGGATCTAGGGATGTTGGGCCGTGTGGCCCGCGGATATCGCATGGGCTGGGCGTCGCAAATTGACAGGCATCCGCTCTTGATCCGCGTTCAACGGCAGTGGGGGGGGTTGCAGTGATGGCTTGAGCTCCGCGCGGTGGAGCAGAGTATTGTGACGTTGGGGGAGTCCTCGTGGAACCCCAGAGCGGCTGTCGAGGAGCGTCCGCCGGGACCTTCGGCGTGCGGCGTGCATGTCTCGCGAGTCAGCACTCTCTCGGACCGCAAAGATTAGCGCGCGTTTGCGGCAAAGACAACGGGGTCACGTCCCAATGCCAAGACCCAGCTGAGGCCGGATTCGCCTTGGGGAGGGTAAGGTAAGGCTTTCCGGGTCCGGGCGGGGGGGTCTGAAAGCGGGTTTCGGATGGAGCAACCGTCGCGAGAGGGAGAAAACGGTCTGACGGATGGAAACACGTGCGGCGGGACTTGAGCAGCGAGCTCAGCCGCGCTGCGCCTTACCTGAGTTTTTTTAGCGGGCAGCTCAGTTGGGCTGGACGAATGGCAGGGCGGGGAGCGGGCGCCTCATTTCGCACCGGTCCCAGACAACCTCGAACGCCAACCGCAAACGGCCGGCGGCCTCTCCGTCTGGGATGTGGGACACACTGGTTTCAAGCCCGGGAAAAAGGGCTGAGACAACAAGCTGCTTTGGAAAAGGGCTTGTCAGCGGCTGCGGCTAACCGTCTCTGCCCTCTCTGCGTCTGGACTAAGTAATGAGGAAGCAATCGACTACATGTAATAAAACCCGCTGCGCCCTGCTGCCCGGCTCGTCCCAACCGTCCAATCACGGCCCGGCGCCCGACTCCAAGGATCTGGAGCCGCGCGCTGGTCTCCAAATTCTGCCCTCACCATCGCGTCTAAGTTGCTTCCCTGCTCGAGCCGGAACCGGGATCTACCCTTCTTTCTGCGCTTCCCCCTAGGGCTGGTATGGGAAAGGAGGGAGGGGTGGGCGCCCGGGGAACGGTACATGGCGTCTCGGGATGGCTGTGGGCGCGTGATGGCGCCCCACCCTCACTTCGATGGTGTTGCTCATCCATTGAGACCAGGGAGGGAGCGTAGCAACGGCAAGCGAGAAAAGACTCATACCTTTCTCGGGATGGAGGCTCTCGTGGAGCACGCGTCGGTCAGTGCCCGCAGGCAGAAACCAGGGCCGGCCCGGCTCTGTCTTGTCTGTGGGTGGAGGTCTACGGCTGGGGCGTCCTACACCAGCCTGCTGTCCCCAAGGACTGTCGAGGACCTGACTTACACCTACCAACCTACACCTTTCTCCACCGCCACGGCTCGGTGTCTCGTTTCTCTCCAGGTTGCCGCTTTCTATATAGCTTCCCGAACGTCGCCCCCTCCCGAGCACTGCCAGACCCGGCCTGCATGGTCCAATACTCCAACCTAAGCCTTGCTGTGCGCTTCTGTCTCTGACTCTGACCTCACTCTCTCTCCACCACTGGCAAGTGGTGTGCGAGCATGACGGCCATACCGATCGGGCAACATCGCGAAGCCGGATCGAGTCGCACAGCGTCGCCGTCGTCAGCTTGGCCGTGCCCCGAGCTGCCTCAGGGAACATGAAAAAGGGCACGCCACCTCGGCTGGTTGAGACGAAAGAAGAAGAAGGAGCATCGCCATCGCCGTTACCGTCATCACCACCGTCACTGCCTCTCCGTTCACCACCGCCCCCTTCCACAACAGCACCATCAACATCAGCACCAACACCAACCCCAACCATCACCACAACCGCCGCCTCCTCTCCATCGGAACCCAACTCCCCATCAACAACAACAACCACATCCTCCACCGCAGCTCCCTCCCCAACCCCATCCACATCCTCCACCACCAACCCAACATCCCCACCCCCAACCGAAACAATGTACGAATACGAACAAATCATGACCTTCGACCAGCCCATGATGCTGGGCACCCCGTCCCAGCCCTCAACCGCCATCAAGAAGAAAAAGTCCATCAAGTCGGACGACGCGCTGTCGCTGCGCGGGCCGATGGAGGTGGACGGGTCGGTCAAGTCGATGGCGTCGGTTACCTTTGTGGGAGACTTTTCGGTGCGGGACCGGATCGAGGCGTATGGGAATCTCGAGGTGGAGGGGAATTTGAGCTGTGGGGGGAAGGTGAAGAGTATGGGGAATGTGAGGGTTAAGGGGGGGGTTGTTTGCATGTGAGTTTTTTTCTCTTCTTTCTCTCTCTCATTTTGGTGAGAGGGGGTTGGGTTTGGGGGGGAGAGGATGCTGACTGTGTGGCTTTTAGGGACAAGGTCAAGATCTTTGGCAAGCTCAAGATCAATGGCACGCTGGAGGTGCATGGGGATTTGGAGGTTTGGGGCGCGTTGACGATCAACGGGTATCTGTAAGCTTTTTTTTTTTTTTTTGTGTCTACGCTTATTGATGTGATGGCTGACTCGGACACAAACAGAAAGTGCAGGACCCTGACGGCGTACGCGTCGCTCACGACCGTCGGCGACCAGTCGTGGTACGAGGTCGAGGAGGGCGAGACGGTGCACGGCGCGAAGCTGATCCAACGGAATTACGTGGGCTAGGACGCCGCGAGAGGGGTGTCTGCTGCTTTTCTTCTGTCTTGGTTGCATTGCTCTTTGTCATGACGGCGATGATCTGGGTTGGATAGGGCACTGCTTAGACGGGGAGTTGTTGTATACTGCAGTTTCTGTCTGTCTGGGATGGGTTTTGGATGGGTAATGTCTGCTTGGTTTTTCGGCTTTTTTTCTTCTTCTTGGGATTCTTTTTTTGGTTTCCTTTTCTCTTTTCTCTTCTCTTCTTTCTCTCCTTGCCGTAACCGGCGCAGGTCTTGCATTTGCATCTTTACTCTGGGTTGGATACCTTTTCTGGAAACACTCTACAGAATGGCCCACTGCCTTGTATCGGGATGGTTTGCATGGTTGGATTTCATTTTTCTGAATTTTGGCTCTCGCCTGAGGAGGCAGTTAGGTAGTTAGGTAGACTCAGGGCCATGGCCGAAACTGAGATCATGATAGGTAGCAGAATCAACGGCTGTTGAATCTGCTCACAGTTCCCGCGACGTCGAGTCTGGCTTGCTGCCTGGCAATGCTCCGCTGTGAATCACCGGCCGATGGGTTGAAGCTGTTCAGGCTTCACTCGGATGAACGTTGCTGTAAGATGCAATTTGACGCTCTATGATGACCCGATGATCGGCATTGTCAGCCTGGACTGAGCTCGATCCTTCGGGAAACCGAAAGGCTGAATTGCCTGTCGTGTATCTCAACTTGGGGTGGAGAAAGAACAAGAAGGATCGCTTCGAAGGCTGGCTGTGGACCTTTCCCCTTGCGAATGATGGCGCTGCTCCGATTGGAGGGCCATTTCAAGCTTCGTGGAACACCAAAAGCCCATGCAGTAATCCGAACTGGGGGGAGTTATTATGCACATATGCGGCTGCGCCACGCCGGGCACGTGGGGGTGCCTGGACCGTCTCCACTTGCCTGCCAGTGCCAATCGCTCGTCGCGACCAGGGAGAGCTGCAGGCAGGCACGCGTTCAACATCCACGCTCACCACCACCGCCAGCCTGGTCCGTCACCAGAAACCGTCCTGCTAGCGGCACAAGAAGCGACACGGAACTACCACGACTGCACCGTGTCGCACCCATGGCAACAATTTCACAGCCTTGCGCAAAGAGGGGCTGATTGAGGACAATAACAGCCAGATTATTCTGCGTCGCAAAGCGGGAGGAATCGTCGCCCAAAAGCAACATGGCCGCAGAGCCGATTCTGCGCCCCGACATGGACGAAGAAGCCATCTCGCCCCGCCAGCCGGCGCCGTCCATCGAGCCGGGCGGCGTACAGCCGGTGGGGCCCATCCGCAACCCCCTCAACCACCTCGACCTGCGCGACCCCGATGCACAGGCCACCGTCTCCGACTTCCTCGACTTCACCGAATATCTCCCCGCCGATGTCGCGCGCTCCCTCACCCTCATCGGCAACCTCGACGAGACGTACGTCGACGCCTCGACCAATGTCCACTCCCGCACCAGCCTCTGGGGCCGTCTCCCCAACATTCCGCCCGCCGAGAAGCCGGGCGCCGTCGAGCTGCGCGCCCTGACCTCGGACGACCTCCACCATGCTCTGAACTCGCGCGTCTTCTCGGTGGCCGAGGCCCAGCGCATGACCGAAAACGTCTACCGTCACTATACACGGGCCGGCACCATCTTGGCGAAACTCAAGACCATGCTGGAGAACTACCCGACGGCCGACGAGCAAAAGAGCCCCGTCACGGCCAAGTCGCCGCAGCTGTCACGGGCGCCAAAGATAGCCCTGCGGGCCGACGGACAACCAAAGGTGCGCAGGCCACGGGTCCCGCGGATCACAGTTCCCGGAGAGGTCCTCGCCCCTTACGAGTTGACCTACGATGCATATACAACGGGCACGGACAGCAGTTCCGAGGACGACGACGAGGACGGACTGTCAAGCCGGCTTACGCCAGCTCCGCATACCCGAATCAAGGTGGTCAAGGTGCTAAAGACTCCCAAGCCCGGGAGGCCACCGCGGCCGAGGACCTCTGTCCCGCCGTCTAATGCCCCGGGAGGTGGCTTGTCTACGAGCGCTGTCATGGCGCAGTTGGCCCCTCCCCCGGATAACGCCATCATTGGTAGCCCAGATGCCCCTTGGGGCCAGCTCACACCGTATGAACTCGCCAGGCTCAGGAAGCGTATGAAGAAGAATGCAGCGTGGACTCCGAGCGATACCATGGTGGCCAGGGAGCTGAAGGTGTTGGGACGAGGCGTGGATGCCTTCCGAGACGCCAAGAAGAGGGCCGAAGCGGACGGGCAGGATTTCGAAGGCGAGATGCCCACTCCTTCGGTCGACCCGGACACGGGCGAGAAGCGCCTGCCGCTCGGCGCGCTGACCCTGGAAGCTCTGGCGTCGGACGAGAAGAACCTGAGCAACCGGGGAATGAAGCTAAACGAGGCTAAGAAACTCAAGAGGGAGATGCTGGCAAAGATGGCTGCCGAAGAGGCCGAGGAGTCCGCGAGGAGGTTCGATGCCATTGCGAGGACCCTCATGTCCGACTCCAACCAGGGCAATCAAGGCAGCCAGGGCCCCCAGAGCAACGGCCAGGACCAATCCAAGGCGGCCGGCAAGGCGAAAGCCCAGAGGAAGCGTAAGAGGGACTCGGCACCCGAGGCCGAAACCGAGAAGCTGGAGGCGGCCGAGGGTCTACCCCAGCGGCCGCAGCTCAAGCGCACAAAGACGGAGACACCCGTCCCGCCCCCGGTGCTGACATCGGGCGGCGGCTCACAGCTGCCCCACGAGACCCCGGCGCAACCTCTCCAGCGCACGTCGGCCGCGGGCATGCTCCATTCCACCACACCAATCCCGCTACCGATCCACGGGCAGGAGCAGTCTATCACGGCGAAGTCGGTCACGTCGGCCGCCTCGGCAACCTCTCCAGCCAGCAGCTACGCCGGCCCAACCGGCGTGCATCCACCGCCCGCCGTCAAGCTCCCCCCAACCGAAACCCCCATCCTCCCTCCGGTTATCTCCCCTAAGAAGTCGATGACCCCCATCTTCCCGCCCACCCGAGAAACCCGCAAGACCCAAACCACCCGCGCCCAGGAACACCAGCAGCTCGAAGCCCGCACGGCCCAGACCACGGCAGGGCTCCTCTCCCGCTCCGCCAGCCCGCTCTCCATCCCCAAACCCGACCCCGACGCCGCCCTAACCACCACCACCCTCACCACCATCACCCGCCGCCCCGCATCCCGCGGTAAAGCCACCAGCCAGGAACCCCAGCCCTCCCTGGCCGCAGACCGCCCCCGGCGCGCTAGCACCGCCCGGAACACGCCTGCGCCAGAGCGCTCCGACCAGGCCACCACCCCAACCACCACCGCCACCACCGCTGCCGCGGGCGCCCGCCCAGCCGGCAAGCGCACCAAGCGCGCCGCGCCGGGCGTCATCAGCCGGACTAACAGCGGCGGCAACAGCGCGGTGGGCACGCGCAAGGCGGCGCCTCGTAAGAAGAGCGCCTCCGCGCGGGGGAAGGCGTCGGCGGCGGCGGCGGTCGCGGCCTCGAGCAAGGCGGCTGTATCGAATGCGTCTGCGGCGGCCGCGGCGGACGGCGGCGAGGGGCATGATGTCGAGGTGGACGACGAGGGGAACGTGATTGACCCGCTGGAGGAGCGGTATTGTCTTTGTAATCGGGTCAGTTTTGGGACGATGATTCAGTGTGATAATGTTGATGTGAGTCTTGCCCCCCCCTCTCTCTCTCTTTTTCTGTCTGGTACTGGCTGTTGGGGTTGGAGCTGTGGTTGTGGTTGTGGAGTGGGTGGCTTGCTGACTGACTGACTGACTGGTTGTGGTGGTAGGCGTGCAAGCAAGAGTGGTTCCATCTCGAGTGTGTCGGGCTGGCTGACATACCCGCGCGCACGACCAAGTGGTATTGTCCCGACTGCAGGAAGCTGCTGAATATTGGTGAGAGGGGGGAGGTTAGTGCTAGGGGGGTGAGGGCTTGATGGGGATGGGATTGACACTTTGATGCCTGCTTTGCTTTGCTTTATTTTAGGCACTTTTATATCCTTTTTATTCTTTTGTCCTTTGCTGGGATTTCGTTTTGGTGGTTGAACGGTGTGTGGGATGGGATTGACGTCCTGGTTGGGAGGGTATGAGTATGATGGTTCAGACGGGGGCTGCACACGTTCAGGCTCTTGAGGAGGTGTCCCTGAGTTCTTTTTCTTTTCTATTTCTTTTCGCGCGGTCTGCATCAGCATCGGACCCGCGGTGTGGAGTACGGGAGGTGTGGTGTATTAGTCGGCGTTGGCTGTGTGGTGTTTTGTATGTGTATGGAGTTGAGGTCGACTTCACGGGGTTGATACAAGGTTCCAACCTGTTACAAGTCAAATCGAATTTCTATTACAGAAGGCTACAAGTTCGGTGTCCAGCTCCGGTAACTTTGTCGACATTGCCAGATTTTACCATGAGGTCTAGGATGACTCGCCCGCAGCAGACGTAATGTTTGCGTCTGGCCCAGAGCAACGCCAGGATCTTAACCAATAACATGGGAAGAACGCTGTACTACGGTTGTGCGGCAGCAGCCATGCGGCAGCGGGAACGGTGCGCAAAGGGTCTCGTTAGACAGCTAGCTGTTCAGATGGTGGCAAGCCAGACAACTCCAACAACGACGTCTCGCAGCTATACCCGGTTGCGTGTCTCAAGAATTAAATCATCAGAGGCTCAACGGCAAAGCTAATGCCAACAAAGACAGCAACACCACCGCCGCACAGCAAACACCAGACCACGCCTCAGTACCAGACATGAGCACGAGGTCGGGCTCGGTGTCGTCGACGCACTCTCTCCCGGGCGGCGAATCCGGCTACGAGCCGCTGTATCCCAGCAACGTCCCCGTGGACTCGTCGGTCAAGGAGTTCATCACCCACTTCTTCGAGGTCTCGGACGACCCGGACGGCAACGACGAGTGGGTCGACTTTTTCCTCGAGGACGCGACCCTCATCATGGGGAACGACACCGCCAAGGGGAGGCCAGGTGAGATGCTGCCGTCTCGGGCTGGACCTACCAGCAGAACATGGATGGATAACTGATGAGTTTTACTTTCTCGCAGAGATCCGCCGGCTGCGACGCCGCATGTGGAAGGAGGTCGAGGCGCGCAAGCACCGGGTGGTCAAGGTGTTTCCGGCGCGCTTCTCGTCGGCGACGGTGGTGATCATGGACGAGGCCGAGTTCATGATGTTCGGGGCGGTCGCGTACAGCCTGAAGGACGACAAGGGCGACGCGGCGGCCGGATGGGCGGCGCACGCGCAGCTCAAGAGGGAGGACCTGACGGATCCGTGGAAGATCAAGTATTATCGGGTGTATATCCAGAGGGGGTGAGGCGGCGAGGCACGGGGCGCGAGGCTACGGCCAGGTAAGGTAGGTACAGACAGAATACAGCATAGAGGTACTTGTGAGGACCGAGTGCTCCAGGCTAAATCCATCCATCTCGTGGTCTTGCCGTCTTGCCGTCTGGCAGTCTTGCTCGTCCAGCTGCCCGTCTTGTCATGTGGCCAGCCAGGCTTCCCCACCCCACGGTTGCCAGTCGAGACAGCGCAGTTAGTAGTAGTAATAGTAACCTGCTTGCATGTCATTGCTCGTCATGACTCGGGCCGCGTCGTCGGCTTGTGGCGGAGGGACTAAAGCCGAGCCAGCACGCTGTGCGCAGCGCCGGGTGTCGAGGACGAGGACGAGGACCAGGTTTTGGGTGCGATGAGGCGTACGGAATATTGTCGGGTCTATTCTGGATGCTGGCGGGCATTTGGTGTCTCGAACCGATGGCTTCGGGGAATGACGTGTTGGCCTGGTGGGCGGGCATCGGGATTCGGGAGGGTGCGGGTGCTGGACTGCGGGGTGACTGACCCCAACAAGTGCCCAAATAGGCGCCAGGAGGCTACATGCAGTGATGCACCGACTCATCCGGCGAGATCACGCCGAGCCAAGCCCAACCTCCGTTCTCTGGGAAATGCGCAGAAATGCAGAATACTATTACAAGGCCTGCGCTTGACCGAGGTCATCGGCAACGGCCAGGTCAGCAGCAACAGGGCAGGGCGCCGGGTCAGGTCCCGCTGAGCCACCAAGTGAGCCCTCTGGGCTGCTCAGTCGGAACCTTGATGGATGACCCTTCGCGGCGTGGAATGACGTAGAGCCGCCAGGAAGCACGGTGCCCGTCTCTGGCCTCTGGTTTGGCTTGTCTGGCCAGCTGCTCCCGGCCTGCTCCTGGAACGATCCGAGCTTTGCCATGACTCCCCCGGGCCTACACGTGTTGTTTCCAGTATACACCTTGCATCCAACAGACCGTCGCAACATTTCACGTCTGGCATCAACAAAACGGAAAACGAAAACAAACAACCCTTGTTGTTGTTGAAGGTTCGCGCCTTGATCGGCGACAGTCAGCCCCGCCAACGCCGATAGCGTCGACCTCACAGAATATTACAACGGACACCCTTATCTGGGCGTGCAGTTGCGCCATTCCGTTCCCAGCTGAAGAATCCCCGCAGCCAGTGGATTGCCGCTGCAGGAGACCCCACCAGACCTGAGACCCCAGCTCGAGCCCAGGAACAGCCCCTCCCCTTGCCCAACTCGGGCCCGCGTCCACCTGCAGCCAGCCCCGCAGCGCTGTGCTGTGTGCTCCGTACGCGCCTGTCAACCCCCCCTCCCCCGCGAGCGGCGGGCGGCCTACTCCGAGTCACAGTGACTGACTGACAAGCCATCTCGCTCTGTCCTCGGCCGTCAACTCTCTCCTCTACCAAACCAACCGTCTTTCACTCATTACTGCCAATAACGATCTGAACAAACCAGCTTTCTGTTTCTTTGCACCTTCTGCATAATCGGCGTTTTTTATTATTTGTTTCTTCCTGGAGATAGCAAGACCGACCCCCTTTCCGCTCAGGCAGCGCCTCTCTCGATAGACTTGCCGCTCCTTTGTCCGCCAACCCCCCGTTCATCCCACGCGCATATACCCTTAGACCCAATAGCCCGGCCTCTCGATCTCTGTCCCACCTCGACCGCAGACGTCGTGCAGCTACCTTAATACCCGTGGGAACCATAGCGCCCGCCCGTCTCGATATCGCTCTCCAGCAGCTTGCCCCTCTCTCGGCTTCACGTCCAGGGGTGCCCGCCGCTACCTCTGCTGCTCGAGCAGGCCGCTGCTCGTTTTATCCTCTGGTTGCCATTCATGCCAGGTGCGTTTCTTTCGCCTCGGCTCTTTCTTGCGTCACCGCGGCTCTCGGAAGCCCTAGAGGTGCTCCGTCACCTCGAGGGTCTCAGACACCTCCGACCAGCCAGGGCCTGGGCTAACCTTTGATCTTGGTATAGGCTCTAAGAAGGACCGGAAGCATGGCAAAGACGGCAACAGCGTGGTCGCAGCGGTGACAAAGCATGGTGCTAAGTTCTCGTGGGTTCTCCCGCGCTCCGTTTGAAACCACCGTCTTGCCCGGTCCCGCTTGTCGCAGCTCAGGGGTTTGACGCTGACCACGTCACAGCAACGGGACTGTCACTAAAGATTCCTCCTCGTCGGCCCCCTCGCCCGTTGTCTCCCCGGAGATAAACCCCTCCAGCGTGTCCTCAAACGACAACCCTACCCCCTCACCGCTGCTGGACGCGGTCTCGTCGGCCTCATACGCTAGCAATTCACCGAATACAAGGGAATGGGCAAGGGGCATTGGCGCAGGCATGGCCGGGTCCCCGGGAAATCTTATCAGCTTGATCGGGGAGTCCCCGCCCACTGCTCCCTCCTCCTACGAGGACACGCGTGGGATTCGATCGGGCTGGTCTTCACCCAGACCCGCCGTCGGTTACCACCCGCCTTCGGCGTCGCCGCCGACGGCTGGTCGACGGCCGCTGAGCTTCCACATGGACGGCCATTTCACACCTTCTCCTCCGGATGCACACTTGCACCTCGCTGCGGCCGCAGCCCGGCGCGGCTCGATGCATTCGCATTACGCCCAGGTTAGGGCCGCCTCGAACCCGCCGCTCCCGCACCAGCCGCAGCCGCACTTCTACGGCGCTCCCACTCTCGATGTCGATCTCCAGCCACAAACCGGCAGGAAGGCGGGCGAGAGGGGCTATTATTTTGGTTTTGACACTCTCTCGTCGCAGGACACCGACCGCGTCCCTGGAAAGGATAACGTGGTTCTGGCCGGATATGAGGGGGGGCTCGAGGTATTCTCGGTTGGCAAGCGGGGTGTCGAGAGTGTTGCCAGTCTGAAAGGGCTGCGCGGCGGGGTGTATCATGCCAAAGTCCTGCCGTGGACGCCCGACAGCTCCGAGCTGTTCCCTCTGGTGGCGGTGGTCATTCATGGCCCGAGCATTCCTCTGCCAGCCCTCGAGGCCAACGCCGAAAACGACTATGACGCGGTTTCTGCCGACCGGTCCGAGGCCATGAGCACTGCCAGCCCGGACCCCGGGGCCAGGCATTCTAGCAACAGAGCTTCTCCAGGGTTTGTCGAATCCTACCAGACGACCGTCGAGGTGTTCTCCCTGAAGACGGGCCGCCAGGTGAGCGTTCTGCTTGAGGCGCCTAAGATACCCCTCAAGTCGCCCATCACAAGCCCGAGCTTCAAAGCCCCTCCGCCCACCGGCGCATTCCACATCCACGCCGATGGCGGCAACATCGTTGTGTCGTCTGGCATCACGGGCGAATGTTGGGTCTACCGACAAACACCCGCCGCGGGCGAACACCCCATGCACTTTCGCTGCCACGGCAAGATCTGGACCACCCTCCAACAACCGCCGAAGGGAGAACCGGTCCAAGAGCCCGAGCGAGGCCGTATTCCTGTTCCTCCGCGCCCTCGCCCGCAGGTCGCCATCCTCAGCGTCAGCGGCAGATGGATCGCCTACTGCCCCGCCGCCCCGTCGTCTCAAATTTCGCTGCGGGCTTCAGTCCCGGTGCCGGTGTTCGGCCGCGCCCCAGGCCTCTCCTCGTTGACGCCGCCGCAACTACCGCCTGCCACCTCCGACGTCGACCTGCCGCTGTCTGAGAGCGTCATGAACAAGATCGTGCGGGATGCCACCCAGGAGCTAATCCAAGGCGCAAAGTGGGTTGGCAAGCAAGGCATGCAGGCTTGGAACAACTACTGGAACCCGCAACCCAGCCAGCAGCCACGGTCCCCGACTATCGCCCCTCAAAGTTGGGGAGGAGAGACTCAATTTCCTCCAACGCATGGGACCGTTGCCCAGCCGATAGCCAAGGAACCGGGCATGGTCTCAATCTTGGATATCGAGAGTCTTGGCGCCTCGGTGAACCCGCACCCGATCACCACCTTTGCGATTCCTCACGGATGCAGTTTCTTGTCGTTTTCGCCGTCGGGGCTCTCTCTCTTCACCGCCAGCAGCAAGGGCGATGTGCAAACTGTCTGGGACCTGATGCGTATCCAGCTCACCAAGTCCTCGCCACTCCAGGCAACCGGTGCGCCGTCGGGTGGCCCCCGGGTGCGACAGATTGCGCAGTTCTCCCGGATGACAGTGGCTCGTGTCGTCGCCGTCGCGTGGACACGTCCGAACGGCGAGCGCCTGGCTATGGTCACGGAACGCGGCACAGTCCATCTGCTGGATTTGCCGTCGAGCGCTTTTACCTGGCCTCCCCCGCGACGCCGGCGGGCCCAAGAGGACAAGACGGCGATTGCCGAGGGCCCGGCCACAGCCGTTTCGATTGCGTCGAATGCCCTGAGCTCGGTCCGCGACGTCGCCCGCCCACTCATCAACCGCCCGCGCAGGAGCAACTCCAATGCGCCGCCGGCGCCCTCGGGCATCGGAGAGTATGCCACCCATGGCGGGAAGGTGATTGCTGCCAGTATCAGCCACTCGCTAGGCAAGACTGGCAATGCAATCAACCAGCTGCGGCATACCGGAGAGAACAGAGTTTCGCTTCCGAGCTCGACCACTCTTCCTAGCCCGTCATGCGTGGTCTGGGTCTCGGGAAAGAGAGATCACTCCCTCTTTGTTCTCGGCGGCGGTCTCGTCCGGACATTCCCGGCTAAGAGCCGGAGAATCCCTTCAGGGACCGACAAGCGCGCGCCGCGCCTGTCCCGATACACGGATCTCCAAGTCCCTCTGCTGCCGGACGACGTGCTCTCGCCCTTGGTTAAGAACATCCTCGACCCCGACGAGTACCTCGACTTTGCCGAGCGGGACGACGGCAACAACACCATGGTCCTCCACCAGCCCCGGCCCCGGCCGCGCGCCCACGACCACAGCGCCGAATCCTCCATCCCTCAAGCCGAGATCGAATCCAGCGCCCCGTACCAACCCTTCCACACGGACAGGCGCGTGGCACTCTACGAGCTGGGCCCCTCCCAGCAGGAACTAGACCTCACCGCCCTCATGGCCGCGACCTCGCTCGACGAGCCCCCCTCCGAAATCACCTCCCGCAAGAAAAAGCCCCGCCAAACCCCCGCCCACGACATCCCCCCCTCCACCAC
>FTCG01000082.1_pt1 | contig 20455 bp, 13 predicted proteins | sample 1639641 | NCBI WGS metagenome assembly FTCG01 (sample SAMEA3914864, study PRJEB12502) | metagenome | biome: forest; material: soil | place: USA | collected 2012-03-12 | depth 0.3 m
CCCTCCACACCACTCTCAGCATAAAAATCATGCTCATCCAACAAATTCGCCACCACATCCGCCTGCCGTATCCCCGTCTCCATGCACAGCGTCCGCAGCCGCCCAATGACATACGCCCGCATCTCAGGCGTACACGCCGTCGACATGCCGACCACAAAAAGCGGCCACACCACCGTGCTGGTCGCCGACACCAACAACATATATCTTTCCGCCTCGTCCTCCGCGTCCCGCCCGCGCGTGACGTCCAGCACCGTCAGCCCCGACGCGCGGTGCAGGCCCGACACGCTGCCTGTTGTGGACAACGGGCTGTAGACAGACCCGGCGGCCGAGTCGGAGGAGCGCGCGGAGGGGGACGTCGGCGGGGAGGGGGTCTCGCGGATCTCGAGGGTCGCGATGGGCGCCGAGGCGCCGTCCGCGCTGTCGAGGGTGCCGTCTGCGGGGTTCATCAGGCCGAGGTGCATGGGCACGGAGGCGGTGAGGTCGCGGACGAGGTGCCTGAGGCGGCGGCGGGTTTTGTGGTGGATTGCCAGGTGGCGGGTCGAGTCGAGGGTGAAGGTTGCCAGGGCGTGGGCGGTTTCCGAGAGGATGGTTTCGAGGAGGAGGATGCGGGTTGTCAGGATGTGGGACCAGACGTTGGCGTGGTGGAGGGAGCGGTAGAGGTGGCAGATGCCGCCGAAGACGGCGGGGTGGTGTTGTTTTACTTCGAAGGTGCGGTATTTCCAGGAGGGGGGGAGGTGGGCGGTCAGGTCTTCGAATTCTTGGTCGATGGCGAGGAGCCGGTCGACGATGGCTTCCGGGTCCGAGAGGTAGCCGCTCTTGACCTCGGAGCGCACCTGGAGCACCTGCCACATGAGCGGCATGAGGCGTCTGTTTGGGTCGCCAGCCTCGGAGGTCTGGGGCATCTGGTGCCAGAGCTCGATCAGGGAGTCTGGCATGGGCATGTTTCGCTGGGCGCAGCTAACGATAGCCCGCTGGCACAGCATCGAGAACATCCTCCTCCCCGCGCGCGTCTGGAACTGCGCGGGCCCCCGCATCAGCGCCAGCGCCATGGCGCCGTTGACGTGTTCTTGGAAGGCCTCGGCCGTGTGTGTGCGTGACGGGTTCTCGGCCATCATCTCAAATACGCCGAGGATGAGCACCGACAGCATGGTGCTGTCCTTGACGGCTTCGGCCGGGTCCTGCAGCGCGAGGTTGGTCAACCGGAGGGCCGTGCCGTACGACTTCCTCGCGGCGTCCATGAGATCTGGGGACCGCGTTGTGCTGGCAAACCCCATCAGGCCGACAGCCGTCATGCTCGCGAGCACGCCGTCGATCTGGGCCTCGGGCGCCGAGGGTGCCGCCTTCCATACGTCGCGGAGAAAGTCAAACTTTTGATGGGATGCCGTCTCCTCGGCCGTGACAAATCGGGAGAAGAAGTAGGCAAAGCCGTCGTGTTGGCAGGTCGGGGCGAGGTTGTACAGCTGGGCCATTGGCGGTGTTACCGGCCAGCTGCCCTCCTCGGGGGACATCAGCATGCTGTCGTCGTAGTCGGAATCTCGCGCCGCCGGACTGCTGCCGAGCGGTGAAGGGGGTACGATCAGGGACAGCGGCCTCATGCGGGGCTCGGGCGTGACCGACAGCCGGCCTTCTGAGTCGGATGGGGTGCTTGGGCGGGAGATGCCAAGGTTAACGTTGGCCTTCTTGCGGGCTCTCGCCTTGGCCTTCTTGATGACATGGGAGCTCTCATCGCGGAACATGAGGTCCACGAGATTCCTATAGCCGGGGCATTTTTGCTGCCTCTTGTCGCACTGGCCACACCCAGGTTCCTTCTGGTCGCACTTGGGCGTGTTAGCGGCTGGTGTTTCAGACGAGTAATTCGGCCTGGCTATGACTTCGCGTCGCCCAGTGTCCCAAGCACCATCAAACTTACGCGAATCTTGCGCTCTCGGCAGTTGGAGCATCCTTTACTTGGCTTCCCGCAATAGACCATCTTGGTGGAGACGGGCGCTCAAAGTGGTATCAAGCCCGGTGAAGTCGACGCGTTGGACGGCGCAGTCGATCTCTGGGAGCCTCGCGGTTAGTGCCGCGATGGGCCGACGTCGCCGTGTGCTAATTCAGGCACGGGCCTTGGCCGGTCCAGTCGGAGCTGGAAGGGTTGGGGCGTATCTCCGGTGGCGAGTCTGGGCTGGTGTCTCGATCCGAAGAAGGCAGGTCAGTCGCCGGTGGATCGGGCCGCGTCTGACTCGGGTTCCTGGCTGGATCGTGTGTGTGTCCTTGGACGAGAGGTGGTGTGAAAATGCCTAGGAGAGAGCCCGCGGGAGAGCCTGGCTGGCTTGGGACTTCTTAAGCTGGATTTGGGAGATGATGCAGACCGGAGGAGGCCGCAGCAATATTCCCCGGACGCGGTACACGACGACCCGAGCTCTGCAGCGTCTCCTGCATCTGCTGGACCAATTCCTCGGCTCGAGCTTCGTAGGGCTCAGACGGCCCTTGTCGACCAGTCGTGGAGCGTGGGCAGCGAGCGCCAAGCAGCCCCCCGCCTACCCACAGCGTGATGAACAGAAACACAGCCCCTGGATCGCACCCACAGCCTCCGGTTACGCGGGTACTTGGGGCTGTCGTGTGCTGGCGGGCGTGTGTGGCGGGTCATGGCGAGGAAGAGCGGGCAGAACAGAGCAGGATCGAGGCGGACTGGTCGACGAGGTCGGCTGGGCTCGGTGACGGTCCGTCGAGCAAGTACCGGCCTAACCAGGGCCAGGCCACGGCGGGGAGGCGGACAGGGGTATTTCCTCTTTGGGCCACCTGTGCGAAGGCGTTCTCGGAGCGCTAGGGAGATTGGCTCGGCTTGGCGAGGCTCCCAGAACATTGGCCTCGCTTGACGCGACGGGCGGGACGAATCACAGGCGCGGCAGCGATTTAAGCTTTCCGGGGCCTGTTGCAGTCGCCCGTGCCTGGCGATACTTCGGTGACGTGGGTCTGCATCGGGAAGGGTTCGAGAAGGGTTCGAGCCGGGGGGTGCTGTGGCTGCTCACTTCACATGCAAACGTGGTGGCTGATTGCATCGCGCATCATGTTCCGTCATGGACAAAATAGTTGTCGGTCTGGCGGTGTGGCGGCCTCGCGGGCGCCGGCTTGGCGGGGGACGAGATTGCTGTCGGGGAGTTTGGTGGAGGAGTGGTGGGTTGTAACTTGTGAGAGGTGAAAGTGGGGGTTTCAGACACGGCGAGATGGATGGCGATGGATGGAGATGGAGATGCCCATCCATCCTGGGACCATCCAACGGCTTGTGGAGCCCGAGCAGGCAGACCAGGCAGGTTGGCAGGCAGGCCAGGCAGACCGTTGACAGTCAAATTGATGTTGTGCTCCGTGGGTATGCAACGTCAAGATGGAACCCGACCCAACTTCGACGGGAAACGGATCGTCAACCCGTTGAGTCCTCGCTTCGGGTCGAGCCGTGGGATGATTTTCGGGATTCCGCACTTGTCATCACCATCCATCCTCAAAGTTCCTGCTGTCGGCTTGCCTGCCGTGGTCTCAATTCCGTCGTCCGGATCGGGCAAAAATGTCCCTGTGCTGCGACCCTGAGGCGCAGAGTGGAAATTGGCGCAGAGGGTCGACAAAAGCCAGCCACGGATGCCCTGGATCACGACGGACGGGCTTAACAAATGGGCTCATGGGGCATGAGATCCCATCTCCTGCTGCAACCGTCACACAGCCCTATTACGCCAGCCCAAAATAGGGATGGCGCGGCATCGTGCTGCAGCACGGGCCATAATATTGGCCCACTAGCCCGGGTCGCCCAATCAATTTCAGAAGACAGCGCCTGCATGGGCCACAGCCTCGAACACCAGAGCTTGGATTCATGGCAATTGTTCCAATCCCGCTCTGCATCCGCCCTGCGCACGCGCTGCACCCGCTCTGCACGGCGGCAGCCGGCAGCCACCACACGAGTCCACGACGCCCACGACGCCCACGCAAGCTCTGTCACCGCCTGCCGCGCTAGCTGTGGCTGGAGCGAACGTGGTAATTTTGGGACTGGGCATGATGAGATGCGAACATGCTGCAGGACGAGAGAACCACCATTCGCGATGCACCCTCGAAACTGAAAACTCTGCCGTCTGCACTTTCGCTACAGAACCGACACCGAGACGGTGGCTATACTCTGCACCACCCGTCATGCGGACAACACGGCGGTGAGGTCTGAGTCTGGGCTTACCAACATGGCCGTCGACACGAGCCTCGACTGCGCTGGGCATCAAGGCCGAGACGGACCAACCCCACTCTGCGGAATACACTCTCAGAGTCTGCGGAATATCGTCCGGCATGGCATCCGTGTTCTTGGCTCTCGCCTCTGGGCTGCGGCCGGCACCCCCACACAGACCACCACACGCTCACCAGTCACCACCAGCCTCCCCCGGTCCATCCAGTGCTTCGGGTCGCAAATAAATGAATTGGATGGAACCTCAGGCCACCAAGGCGTGGGCACCATGTCGATAGGCGGGAATACGGAGCACACCACAGCAGAGGCTTTTTTTATCCAACGCCGGCCAACTGCGGTTGCACTGCAGTTGCGCTGCGGCGATCCTTAATCTCTGAACCAACGCCGGCACACCATCGGTAGGGCTGACTGATTCCAAAGCAACGCCGGTATACATACGCAGGATGTAGTATGAGTGGGATTTTCGGAATGCTTCCGCCAGCGGGAACTTTCCCATGCCTCGCCGGTTCAGCCCTACGCCCTATGAGACGCAAGACAGGCAAGGGTTGCTGAAGCCGAGCACGCCGAAGACGACGTGGCGGCCTTCCACCATTGGCGGAGTTTACGCCAACGACTTCATTTCATGCGCATCTTGTTTCCAATCATCACGCCATGCGGCCATGGTGCTCTCGCGCCAAGGCCACCACCTCCTGAATGAAGCCGCCGGGTCGACCGGTAGTAACCCTTCGGAATTCAACGGTACACGTAACGTTGCTTCGTGCGTGTATGTAGAGATGAGGCACAATGGGAGAATGCCATAGGTTGACGACTAAAAGAAACCAGGAGACGATGCTGATGTGTGGTTGACTTACACGGCTGTGTTGTAATTGGTCCCACACTTAACCCTTGAACGATCAACACACGCTGAACCCTGGGTTGTTAGGGTGGGAGTGAAACCCAAACTGCCCCTCCATCGCCGTGCAACGCATGCAGAGTACCCCGCCATAATTTCTTGCCTGCGCGAGCCAGACCAGCACAGCAACCAACACAGCCACCCTCACAGTCGTCAACTGCCGAAACATCCACCACAGCACCAAGAAACAACCCCCTGAAACGAGATCACAGCCTGCCAGATCATGCCCGTAAGCTCAGCTTCCCCCCTGCCCTCCAAAAAATCAAACAACCGCCTAACCATCCCCCTCGGCCCCCAACAGCTCATCATCGTCACCGGCCTCCCCACGTCGGGCAAGACCACCCGCGCCCGCCAACTCCACGACTACCTCGCCGCCCGCCTCGCCAACCCCGACCCAAGCTCCAACTCCACCCCAACCCCAAACCAACCCCAAAAATACCGCCTCCACCTCATCTCCGACACAACCCTCTCCATCTCCCGCGCCGTCTACGACCTCTCCCCCTCGACGCTGCCCGCCCACGTGCGCTCGGCCAACGCCTCGGAGAAGGACGCCCGCGCCGCCGTCTACGCCGCCGTCAAGCGCGTGCTGTCGCCCCGCGACATCGTCGTGCTCGACGGGCTCAACTACATCAAGGGCTGGCGCTACCAGCTCTTCTGCGAGGCCAAGAACGTCGGCACGGGGTGTTGTGTCTTGCAGGTCGGGTGCGGCGGGGATGTCGCGAGGGGAGTGAATGAGGCGCGGCTGGCGAGGCGGGATGCGAAGGGACAGGAAGAAGCACAACAACAACCCGATGCTGCTGCTGCTGTAGACGACGAAGAGCCCTACACCCCCTCCAACTGGGAAAACCTCGTCTTCCGCTACGAAGAGCCCAACCCCATGACCCGCTGGGACTCGCCGCTCTTCACCCTGATCTGGGAGGACGGCGAGGCCCGCACCCGCGCCGTCTTCGACCAGGTCTGGGACGCCCTCGCCGGCGACGCCCGCAAGCCCGTGCGGCCCAACCAGTCCACCGTCCAGCGCGACAAGGACCCGGGCGGCGACTACCTGTACGTGCTGGAGCGCGAGACGCAGGACATTGTCAAGCGGATCTTGGAGAGGCAGGCTGAGGAGGGGGGTGGGGAGGTGAGTCTGCCGAGGGTTAATGGCGGTGAGGGGGGGGAGGAGCTGGTGGTCGAGTTGCCTGGGAAGAAGGTCGGGCTGCCGCAGCTGCAGCGGTATCGGAGGGCGTTTGTCGCGTTGAACCGTGGCGGGATTGGGTTGGAAGCTGTCGGGAAGCTGGCTGCGGGCCGGCTGCGCGAGAGCTTTGTGGGGTATCTGAATGATGCGTTTGAGAAGGACGGTTGAGGCGGCGGTTTCTCTTGCGCACGACTGAGTGCCAACGGCACCCGAGGCCAAGTGGCTGCTTTAAGCCTCATCCCATGCACCCGTGGAAGAGTGTATCCTGGCTGGGCAGCGACGCGATACCTTCGGAGATGAAGTTGACACTTGTCCGCCGTTCGGTAGCCATCCACCCACACACATCCGGCTGCAACACCAAGTGCCGTCGGCCTGCATCACACTTCGAGGTGCATTCATGACTTGGCCCTACTGCTAGTCAACAGCACCCAGCCGGGGAGAACAAGGAGTGCGACTGTCGACGATGGAGGCAAAACGCATAAACTCCCAACACAACTGCCTCGAGAGAGGGCAGGTTGGTGTGTGGGCAGCGGTTTCAAGAGAGGTGTCCAACAGAAGAGGCGGCAGAACCGGTCAACATGAGACCATCAAGTTCCATGACACACCCGTCTCTAATATCAAGGACAAAGAATTGCAAGCGGGATATATGCGTCGTGTAACAGAATACATACTAGACTAGTTGGATACCCAACGGAACAAGACAGACTTGACATACGTCACACACTTCTCCAAATACAGAAAGACAATACCTATCCATGCCACAACCCTAACTAAACGCCACATGAGATCAACAAACGTGACGGTGTCCAAGCAGATTCAAACATGACAGTTTCAAATGGAGTCAAACGGACCGTTCTAGACAGAGTGCGTGGATGAGTGAGGTGACATTTTATAGCACACACACACACACAAAACAAATCAAATCAAATCAAACCAACCCCAGCATTCTCCTCTCTCCATGATAAAAAAGAACGCCCTATGTACATTATATCAAAACAACACCCACTCAACAAACACAACCCAACATAACCAAGCAAACCAGACAGAACCAGCCTTGATTAGCTAAACCCACACAAAACACCCCTACCCATCCACACCTCCCTACTGTGTACCCACCCCACCAGTCTAAGGCAGTCCGGTAGGCAGTCCAGTCTAATTCTCAGGCTCAGTATCCGTATTCGTCGCACTGGTATCGTCCTCCTCCTCCTCGGTCCCGCTCTCCTCGTCCGAGTCCGACTCCTCCTTCTTGGCGGCCGGTTTCCTCTTTTTCGGCTCGCCGCCCTTGGCCGCGTGCATGATGCCCGCGATGGAGTCTGCGCAAGCAAGAACTAGGTCAGTCACAGTTCGTTCTAGGAAAAGAAAAAAAAAAGGTGAAAAGGAAGGGAAATGCTCACCCTCCTCCGGCTCACTAATCTCATCCTCCACCTCCTCCACCTCCGCCTTGCCCGCCTCCTCCACAATCAACGTCACCTCCATCTTGGTATCAAACCCGACATAGCTATCACACACGACATGCATGACAAAGGTGTAGTGCCCCGCCTGCGGCGGCGCGGCAAACTGCGCCTTGAGCGTCTGCACGTTGAACGTGGGCGTCACGCCGTCAGCCTCAAAGATGGGCCGGTCAAACTGCGCAAAGGTAAACGGCGGCACCGCGACGCGCCCCTGCTTGGAGTCGGTCAGGAACACGTGCCAGCGCGGGGAGTGGTCGCGGGCGAAGTAGGGGGCCTGGACGAGCGGGGCGGCGATGAGTTCCGTGTCGGCGGACTCGTAGATGGGCTTGCCGGTTTTTTCGTCCTTGCCTACCAGCTTGGTTGTCTTGCGCCCCGCGATGGCGTCGAGGTCGTCTTCGGCCGGGTCGATGTCTTCGAGGTCGGCGGGGTTGATCTCGGGGACGTTTTCGCTGCCTGGCGGCACGAAGCGGCCTTTGACGACGAGGGTGACGAGGGAGGAGGGGATGATGAAGCGCTCGCCCGTGACTTTGAAGTAGGCCTTTGCGACGCGTAGGAAGGGGAGCTGCTTGGCGACGCTGACGGCTTCGCGGTACTGGTCGTCCGAGAGGAGGCCCTTGCCGACGACCAGGCTGCGGCGCTTGGCGTCGGGCCGGTCGAGGAAGCCCTGCACGGTGGTGTGCATGCGCGAGTCGCCCTCGACGGCCTTGACGACGGCCGGGGTGAAGTAGGGCAGCTGGAGGAGCGGGGAGGACTTGGGCGGGAGGGCCTGGATCAGGAGCTGGCTGGCGTAGTACGACGAGAGGAGGGGGCCCGTGTTCATGTAGGCGAGGGCGATGGCGTTGAGGGCCTTGTTGAGGGAGTGGGCGATCGGGGCGACGGCGAACTTGGCCTTATTGAGCTCGGCGTCATCCAGCTCGATGCGGCCCAGGTACGCCCACAGGAGCGCTAGCGCCTTGCGCTGCGCGCCGCTCTCCAGGTCCTCGAGCTTCTCCTGGTCCTTGACGGAGAGACCGCCGGCCAGGGGGCTCAGCTCGCCCTCGGCGAGGATGCGTGATTCCACCGTGGCCAGGCCCGCATCCACCTTGTCGCCGTGGAAGAGCTCCTCGTACTCCTTGCCGGTGCTGAGCGCGGTGACGGCGCCGCCCTCGTCGATGTTGTCCTTGTACTCGCGGAACAGGCGGTTGGCGCTCTCCATCAGAACGCCCTCCTTGGACCGGCGCAGGGTGCCGTACCACCACGACCCGACCAGGTAGGGCAGCAGGACGCCGAACAGCACCGAGTAGAGCAGCACGAGGTACTTCCCGTTGCCGTCCGACACCATGACCTTGGGCAGGGCGATGTTGATGCTGTAGCCCTGCTTGCCGTCGGGGTTGCCGTACTGGATGTAGTTGTTGCGGACGTCCTCGTCGGTCAGCGCCTGGTAGGCCTTGGAGATCTCGACGTAGCGCGCGTTGAGGTCCTCGAGGGTCTCGTTCTTGGCCGCGTCGGGCTTGGCCTTGTCGGGGTGCAGGCGGAGCGAGAGCTTCCGGAACGTGGACTTGATCTGCTTCTCGGTGGCCGACTCGGGGATGTTGAGGATGTCGTAGGGGTTCCAGATCTTGTGCACGGGCGCCTCGGTGGTCTGGATGAGGTAGAGCATGTAGGCCATGACGGCCCAGCCGACGGCGACGGCGACAATCAGCCACAGCTTCCTGTCCTTGCGCTTCTCCTGCTTGCGCAGCGAGTTGACTGTGTCTGTGTGGGCATGCTTGAAGCTGGTGTGGATGCGCGCGAAGGAGGCTGCTGGGTCTCGCGAGCGCTTGACCACGAGGAATGTGAGGGGGATGGTGATGATGAAGGCGAGGGTGAAGACGAAGAAGGGCCAGAGGTAGCCCTCCTCGTCGTAGGTGTAGTCGGCGCTCATGGCGGCTCAACCGGCCGGTCGTGCGTGTCCTGTTCGCGTGCGGATTCGGGGGTTGTCGAGAGACTGCGGAGATCGGGGATCGGGGCTCGAGGGGAGCAGGGCTCGAGGAGCAGGGAACGGCGAAAGCACCGAAACGGGAAAAGAAGAAGTTAGAAAGAAGACGCGTGCTCAAGACCACGCATCGGCATGCACAGCAACAACAAAGATCATCCAACCCAAGGGCAATTAACCTGGGAAGGGAAAGTAGGCAGGCAGGAAAAGAGCGAGGTCCGCCTCTTGTGTCGAGTCGACAATGTGCAGTGCAGCGCAACGTGCAATGTGGCGGCTTCCACAGGCGTCCAATGCGCTCCGTCGCTTTTTTTTGCGGAGTGCGTGCAACAAGTGAATCGTGGCCTCCAGATTGCGGCACGCAGCGCCCAGAGCCGAGTCCAGCACAGAGCCAGACGCAGGGGGCCCAAACTTCCGCTTCCGCTTCCGCTGTTCCCCACGCCACACCAATCCCCGCCCCCTGTCGCCCGCTGCCGCAAGGTACCCGGAACCTCACCTCCAGGCCCAACATCGACAACGGCCGCCCCACTTTCTCTCTTCCCTTTCTTCTTTCTTCTCCCTTTCTCTTTATTTCTCCTCCCTGCGACTGTGTTGCGCCATTCATTTCACATTTCACTTCCCAGATTGACACATCACAGCAGACGAATAGACACAGATGCTATGGTGAATTCTCCGAGAACCAGAGTTACCTAACCCGACAGAGGTAGTCTATACACAGCACATGGCACCGCCGCCACAGAACATATAAAAGGATGGGAAAAAACCAGCGGAAGACGCCTCGGCATGACGGGGTGCAGGGTGCGGGGCAGGATGACGGAGTATGGAATAAAAGAACGAAGCCAACAAACAGCCAGCTCCCCGTCTATCTGCGGAAATGCCTGCGGGATGCCGACGAAATGCCATGTGCTCAATGCCAAACAAAACAAGGGGAGACAGACCCCCTACAGCATGCAAAAACGCCTCGTCCAATGTGTGATGTGAAGTGCCAGTTAGTCTATGCCGGAAAAGACAACCAATCTTTTTGCGACGGCGGCAACGGCAGCAGCGGCAGCGGCCCCAGCCAGACGGTGCTCTCGTGCCTAACGCGGCGCCCCGACAGACCCCGTCACCGCCCGCACGCCAATGTACACGGCCGCCGCCCCCGCCGCCAGCACGCCCAGGAGATACGGAGGGAGAAGCACGACGGCGGCGACAATCAGCAGCCAGAACCGGCGCAGCTGGCCCAGCCGCCTGTCCTTTTCCACCTCGGCCTCGGCGCGCCACGCCATCTTGACACCGGCCCCATCCCTTTGGGCCCTTCTCCGAGACTGGTGCTGGCCGTGACGGGCCCACCGGCCGTGGCGGGCGTCTTCAGAACTGCCATCCCCGCTGCCGTCGCTGTCGTCGGTCGCGTCGCCCTCGTGGTCGGATTGTCAAGAGTATTGGTGGAAGTTCTGCGCGAAGCCCCCTCTGCCGCGGCTGCCGTCATTGAAGTTGAAGCGGGCGCCGCCCGGGAAGCCGCCGCCACCGGGGAAGCCGCCGCCGCCGCCAAAGGGTCCGGGTCCGCCGCCGCCCATCATGCTGAACAGGATATCGGGGTTGATCTCGGCGCCCATGCCGCCGCCAAACATGTCACTCGGATCGTTGAGGTCTACGCCGCTATCGTAGCGCTCGCGTTTCCTGCGAGTTGGTGGTTAGTCAATGGAAAGGCAGTCATTGGCCGTGTTAGATAACGTACTGAGGATCGCTCAGCGTCTCGTACGCCTCGCTGATGTCCTTGAAGCGGGCTTCAGCGTTGGCGTCGCCGGGGTTCTTGTCCGGGTGGTGGACGATGGCCAGCTTCCGGTAGGCCTTCTTGATCTCCTGGTCGCCCGCGCTCTTCTCGATACCCAGGATCTTGTAGTAGTCCTTGCGCTGTGACTTCTTCAGCTCCAGCTCGGCTTTGCGCACCTCCCTGGGGATGGTCCGGTCCTCGGGGTCGAGCTCCTGGATCGCCTTCCACTCGCGCACGGCCGCTTCCCACTTCTCGGCCAGGCCCAGGGCGTTGGCCTTGGTCTTGCGGGCCTTGAGGTACTGCGGGTCGAGGCTGATGGCCTTCTCGCAGTCGGCAATGGCGTCGTCGTACTGCTTGAGCTTGAGACGGCACAGCGCGCGGTTCTGCAGGATCTTGGAGTTGGTGCCCTTGTTGGTGGGGTCGACCTCGAGCGCCGACGTGTACAGGTCGACAGCCGCCTGCCAGCGCCCGGCCTTGTACTGCGCGTTGCCATCCTCCTTCATGCGCTCCAGCTTCTGGACGGTCCGCAGCCACTTGATGGCGTCCCTGAAATCGGGGTCGCAGCTCAGCGCCTTGCGGAAGTGCTGCACCGCCTTGTCGTTCTCGCCCTGCGAGTAGAGCGCCCGGCCGCGCAGGACCAGGGCCTCGGGGTCCTGGCTGTTCAGCCGCAGGAGCGACATGGCGATGTTCTGGGCCTCTCCGAGGGAGTTGGCATCGCCCATCTTAAGGAGGGCCTCGCCCCGCATGAGCTGCCACTTTCTCGGCTTCAGCGCGCCGACGCCGAGCAGCTTCTCCGCCATGTCGAGTGGGTACAGGACCATCGACGCGGCCGTGCCGTCCTTGAGGGCGTGCTGTGCGGCCCTGACGTGACGGAGCATGTCTTTGGCGGGCGCCATGTCCTTCGCCGACGGCGGGGGGTGGATGCGGCCGAAGGTGGCGATGGCCTCCTCGGGCAGACCCAGGCTGGTGTAGATGCGGGCCAGGCGCAGGAGGATCTTGGAGTTGTGGGGGTCCAGGTCCACGGCGCGCTTGCAGTCCTCGAGCGCATCGCTGTACTTGCCCGCAGACATGTACGCCGCAGCCCGGTTGCCTAGATAGGTGGCCGAATTGGGTTGCAGGACCACGGCTGCGCAGTGCATGTTAGCCGCCGTGACACACAAAAAAGTCTCCGAGTTGACTCACCCTTGGTGTAAAACTCCAACGCATGGGTGTAGTCGCCCGCCTTGAAGAACTTGTTGCCCTCATTCTTGAACGCCTCGGCCTGCTCGGCCTCTGTCTGCACGGGGCTCGACGGCTGCGATCGGTGCGGCGGAGGAGCGGGGACGGCCTCGTCAGCGACGCCGTTGGCGGGCGGCTGCTCGGCTCCGTTGGTGACGGGCACGGTGAAGGAGTTCTGATGGGAGGGCGAGTTGGCCGGGCGCTGCTGGTATTGCGGCTGCGGCTGCGGCTGCTGATGCGGCGGATAGTGAGCCATGGGCGGGGGAGGCGAGGCGGGCTTGCCTCCGGCGACGGGTTCCTTGTCGACATCCATCGAATTGCGGGCGCTCATGGCAGACACGGACAGTTCGGACAGACGCTTGCGCTGCTCGGGGGGCAGGTTGAGCGGGTGAGTGTCCGGGTCAATCTTTTTTCGGCGGCCGGGGTCGGTTGGATGGCGGGCAAAGGGGCGCGAGGGGCGCGGCGACTGCGGCTTGGCCTCGCGCGAGGTGGGCGAGGCGGGGCGCTGCGAAGAGGCCTTTTTGGTGGGCGAGCGGGAGCCCGAGGATTTGGTGGGCGAGGACTGCTGCGACGAGTCGTAGGCGCCGGGGTGCTCGTCGTCGTCCTCGTCGGCCGAGTTTGGCTTCTTGGAGGATATTTTGGAGAAAAACTTCATTTGCAAGGTATTTGCGCTAAAAGCCGGGACCCGGGGTTTCGGATTGTCGGATTGTTATAAAGCGGATGGTCCCGCAAACGAAGTGTGATGACAGCGTCAACCGGCAACCGGCGTGACTTCCGACAAGGTCAGGCTGGGTATCGCCGCTGTCGCATGCGTGCAAAATGTGCTGAGGCTCGGCGGTGCGGTACCAAGTGCCGGGTCACCCAGGTTAACGGAATGGGCGCGGGCGTGCGCATGCAAATGCAAATGCCAGTTGGTGCTGTGCTGCTCCTTGCTGCTGCTGCTTGCTGCTGCTGCTGCTCAGCCCTCTTTTTTTTTTTTTTGGTCGGGTCGGGTTGCGGGCGGCCAAAAACAGAGGAGGGGGTGTCCTGGACTCGTGCTGTGGGCGGGCGGCGGGAGCGGAACGGGGATCGGGGCGTGGGCAGCAGGCAGAGACGGGGGCTTGCTTGCGGGCTTGCTTGCGGGCTTGTTGGAGATGCAAGTCCGGAATGGAAGTCGACCGGAAGAATTCAACAAAGTTGGGAACCGGGAATGGAACCAGGAACCAGGAAAGGCGGGATGGAGAGAGAGCAGAGGAGGTCGGGCAGAACAAAGACACCAGGGCGATCAACCCATCACCGCTTTTGCTTTGGATGATTGAAAGGGTTTAGACGATTGCTCAGCCCTCAGGCAAATCATGGGGCCTTCTGGGTTTCTTGGTCCGCGATTCGAAGAAAATATTGGGCTGGCTGGGGCTGCCCGTTGCTCTGGAAATTGGTGGCCGCGAGAAGGTCATTCGCCCAAACGCCCGCTGGGCCCAGTTGCAGGGCGTGGGGAGGCCTGCGGGGGAGCGCGGTTGCCGTCCCGGCGCCTGTCAGGCTGTCAGACCCCTCTCTGCAGGCATGCCAGGCAGTGCAGGGCGCACCAGTCCCGGCCGCCAGGGCGCTGACGAACGCAGAAGCCGGGGACATATCGCTGTAAGCAGTGTAACCACCAACCGTCGACCGGAGGCTGGGAGGCCGATTCTCGAACCTTCTGTGGGGTCGGCCCGCCCCAAGCAGCGCGGGACCATTGCACAAGTGAATTTGGGTCTTTCACCGGTCAATGCCCTTGTCATTGTCGACATCCCGCCCGGCCATTACGAGTAACAATCCATTCACTCGGAGGCAGTGCCTCCTGGGACTACCAGAATTGTTTCAGGCACAAAGGAGCACAAAACGAAACACCAACTGCCGTGAGACAACAAAATCACAGGGCGGGAGTCAACAAAGTCGGACGGCGCTTGTTGGTGCGGGCGGCTCCAGTCTGCGGCTCCAGTTGTGGCAACCAACCAGATCTGCATGGCAAGTCGCCATTTATTGGCTGGCAATTGCTGCTCGCCCCCAGTTCCCAGAATTGAAACACAAGCTTGGAAGTGACAAGGCTCCAAGGCTCAAGCGATGCATCATGTTGAACGTTAAACCGTTGTTATGGGCTTTACAATCCCAGTCACACAGGCACGCCGCTGATCATTATTCCAACCTGCTCCCTGCCCCTCCCTCCCCACACCAAACGAACACCTGGTTGGTGCTCCCGGCGGGTCGGCCCTCTCAGTGACCTCATCGAGCTCATCAAGCTCATGCATGCTCACTCCTCAGAATCCTCAGCGGCCTGCGCACTCGTCCCGTTCCCTCCCACAACCGTATTGACAAAGTCCTGGTACCTGAAAACCTCGCCCCGCTTGCCCAGGCCGGCGGCCGTCTGCTTGCTAAAGGCCCGCCGTCCCGTGAACCCCGCAATGACCTTTTCCACGTCCAGCGCCGTCAGGGGCGGCTGGCCGGGCTCCGGCGCCGTGTGCAGCAGGGCGTCCCGCAGCTCGGCGACGTCGATCTGCCCGCTATCGTCGTCGTCGAATGCCGAGAAGGCCGATAGCAGCTCCGAGCTTGGCGAGAGCGCGGCCAGCGAGGAGGCTATTGAGTTGAGAAACAGTGCCATGGTCATGTTTTGGGGCGCCGACGGCGGGAAGAACTGTGAGACGTCTGACGCGCTCGAGGGTAGGCCTGGAATTTCTTGTCAGTAGTGCACCGAGAGGAATTTTGACGCAAGAGAAGGGGCTCCTACCCAGCTGGTTGAGCATATCCACGACGTCCTCCCTCTTGACAACCCCGTCACTGTCGCGGTCCAGCAGCTGGAACGCTTCCCGCATGGTGCGGGCTTGTGATGGCTGCAGCTGCGACAGCGCACTCCCATGTCCCACCGTGCTCGCATGCCCCGCTGTACTGGCGGCTGCCGGCCGGGGGGTGCTGCGCTGCTGAGAGGAAAACGATGCCTCCGACGAGGCGTCCTCCACTGTCGCGTGCCGGCGAGGCGTGCGGAATTCTTGTGTTGGGCTGACTGGGCTCCTCAAGTATGCCGCGCTGGCATCTGAATGGCCTTGTTTTGTCGGGGAGGCTGTCGGCGTTGATTGCCGCAGAGTGGAGGGCGAGGCGGGAGATGCTGGGGACTGGGGGCGACGGAACGGCGATGACCGCTGCTGCGAGCCGTACCCGAGCGGGGATGGTTTATATGCTGAAGACATGGACTGCACGGGTCAGCGTCGAGGAAGGGAATTTGTTGTTGGCAGTTGACAGTTTCCTACCATGGCTGTGTGATGGCGGTCCCTGATGCTGCTGGAATAAACAACAAGATGCGCCCGGTCGACGGCGTCGTTGTGTGCCGAGCGTGTGCTGGATCTTCCAGGAAATCAACGCCAATGCCAAAGTAACAGACTAATTTGTGGTAGTCCCGGCTGTGCACGTCGTTGTCGTGTTGTCGTCGTAGTCGTCGTCGTCATCAATGGTGATCGTCTGCGAGGCTGGGCTGTGGAGAAGGCATCGGCGCAGAAAGTAAACAATCCCACCGGACAACCAGCAGGGGTGCTTGGGCCACTGCCGCAGATGCCGCAGTCAGCCACAGCTTGACAGCTCGGCAGGGTTTCACTGTGGCTGCCCCAGCCGGCAGCCCCATCCTTCCCGGACATGCATTGGCTGTTTCACCCTTCAACCCCAAAGCTGCAGGGATTAGGACCCCTCAGCACCCGCCCCGGATCCTCACTGGCTCGCTCGCTGGCCCGAAACCCACCCCCACCACACCAGCAAGGATCCCTCACAATTCCATGTCGGGACAGAGCTCCGGTGGAGGGTCCAAAAAGGGGGACCAGGGGTGCTCGGTTGACCTCATCTTGCTTGAGCCACCCCGGAACACCACCCCGCAACCACGAATAAGCGCAAGCTCGGCATTGCCAACGCCAAACACCAAACGTCAAACAGCAAACGGATCGCCGCTCTCTGCGAAAAAGCTATATAAAGGTAGCTAGACGAAATACGACTGCCGCACTCCACCCTCGCTTCTCGCTCCGACTAGCTACCGGCGACTGGCATCTCGCAACCTGGGATAGCTGGCATCCGATATATACTACAATTACGGACCGTTTCCCGACGATCCCACAAATTCATTGCGAATCGGCGCACTTCGACAATTTCAGCGACCCGACGGCCCACGACCCTGACCAACACCCGTACCCGAGCGGCAGGTCAGAGAGCGCACGGGCGAGGGCAGGCGGGTGAAGCCGCACGGCCATGGCATCCGGCCAGTACGCGCTTCCCGCCCTCACAAAAACCACCAGTGCGACGGCCCACGCCGCCAATGGTGCGGGGATGCCACTACAACACCAGAGATCGCTCTCGACAATCCCGGCACCGTCGTCGCGACCGCCCGCTCCCCGCTCCCCGCAACGCCCCTCCGGAGTGACCTCCGAGATGGATCAGCCCTCGGACCCGACCTTCAACGGCCAGATCGCCTCCGCCACCGGCGCTTCGTCACACCACAGCTCGCTCTCGGCCAGCGCACAACCCCGCTACGAGGCCGCCATGCGCCGGCCCCGCCGGCTTCGCTCCCAGTACCCCCGCGGCAGTAGCGAGAACCACGTCGAGTATATCCTGGTGGCATCGTTCGACATCGACCGCGGCCCGGTCATGGAGCACCAGTACCCGGTGGCCATCACGGGCGACGAGCACATGCTGGCCGAGCTCATGTTGCCAGACCAGGCCCACGTGCGAAACCAGGACTGGACCATCTTCTTCCTGCACAAAGACACCAGTCAAGAGGAGGACGACGCAGAGCGGCGGGCCAAGGAGGAGAGGCGGGCCCGGCGAAATCGGAAGCGTGACCGAGAAAAGGGCATAATACACGAGTCGGACGACGAAGACGAGGATGGTGACCTGGACGACGATGACTGGGGCGACGACGAATCGACCGACTCCGAGCCTGAAGGCATCGAGGGCCCGCCACTGGTCTACGTCCTCAACCTGGTCAACACAAAACAGGACAAGACGGTCAAGCGCGGCGCAGTGGTCAAGGCCATGGCCATCTGCACTCGTCATCCATTCCTCCACATCTACAAGGCAAGTCTGTTCGTCTCTCTCTGCTCTGCGCGCGCTAACTCCGATGCAGCCGTTGTTGTTGCTGGCCCTGGAAGAGTACTTCAAGTCGCCCGTGCCCGAGACCCTGGCCATGCTCTACAACGCCGTCAACGAGATGGACCTGTCGCTGATGCCGCGGCTGAGCCACCTCGAGAGGCACCTCCTGCAGGCCAGCGAGAACAAGGACCTGTTTGTCGAAAAGTTCGAGGAGATGATCCAGTCGCGCATCACCGAGTCGTCCGGGACGGGTGTCGACCAGCCGCTGGACGCCAGCAAGGCCCCGCCGGCGCGTCCTAGCATCTTCCGGTCGGGCTCCAAGGCGCACATCGAAGGGCATGCCGCCTACGTGGTGCCTCGGGACACGCACGAGTTCGAGAGCAAGGTCATGTACAAGGGCATCCCCATCCCGATCAAGGTGCCCGTGGCCGTCATGCCCGAGATCGTCGGCGACTTCTCCCTGATCAAGCTCATCCAGAACTTCTCCGACTCCCACAGCAAGTCGCCGCAGTCCTTCCCCCTGCACCCGCACCTGACCACCAACGGCCCCAACACGAACCCCATCATCGTGCTCATCAACGCGCTGCTGACCCAGAAGCGCGTCATCTTCCTCGGGCACAACATGCCCTCGGGCGAGGTGGCCGAGGCGGTCCTGGCGGCCTGCGCGCTCGTGTCGGGCGGCATCCTGCGGGGCTTCACGCGGTACGCGTTCCCGTACACGGACCTGACCAAGGTGGACGACCTCCTCAAGGTGCCCGGGTTCATCGCGGGGGTGACCAACCCGACGTTCGAGCTGCACCCGGAGTGGTGGGACCTGCTGTGCGACCTGCCGAGCGGCAAGATGAAGATCAGCGCCAAGATCGAGTCGGCGCCCATCACCGAGGGGCTGGTCTACTTCCAGCAGCAGAACCCGGCGTACGCGAACCTCGTGCACAACTCGAGCAGCAGCGGCTCCTCGACGGGCGACCTGACGGGCGACGCGGCCTTCATCGCCGACATCCAGCGGTGCATCACGACGCGGGCGGGCGAGCGCGTGATCCGCGCCAAGTGGCGCGCGTGGGTGCTCAAGTTCACGCGCATCGCGGCCGCGTTTGAGGAGAGCGTGTACGGCGCGAGCGCGCTGTACATTGGGAATGAGGAGCAGGAGGCCAACATGCCGAGCGCCCACGGGCACGGCTACGTGTGGGTGGACGAGTCGACCAAGGCCAAGGAGCTGGCGGGGAATGTGACGCGGATCGAGGGGTGGCGGAACACGAGGAGCTATTACAGCTTTATTCAGGTATGTCCAGAGCGTGGGAAACAAAACAGCAGAAAGGAAAGAAAGAAGTTGACTAACAACCCAGGACGTCGCCCAACTCTACACAATCCGCCCCCTCAAAGGCCTCGACCTAGCCCACCTCCACGACCGGCTGCGCACGCAGCGCCTGACCCCAGCGCAATCCAAAGAAATCTACGACACCCTGGCAAAATACGTCCGCTCCTACGACGAGATCTGTTTACTTCTGAGCGTCGCGCCCGAGTCCTCGGCGGGCCTCTTCTACGTGGCGCTGGGGCTGTTCCATAAGGACCGGGACGCGCGGTTCCGCACGGCGGACCTGCTGGAGCGGATCGCAGACCACGAGGCGGGGCAGCACTGGTGGCGGGCGCTGAGCCGGTTTGAGAAGCTGGCGTATGTGAGGATTAAGAGGGAGGCGGAGGCGGAGGCGAGGGCGAGGGAGAGGGAGGAGGGGGAGGGGTGAGGGTTGAGGGTATTTAGGGGGTGGTGGGTGGATAGTATATGAAGTGAATGTGTGATCTTGTGTCATTTGTGTCTGGCTCGGTCTGTGGTTTTGTGGGATGTAACTGTCGCCTTTCTGACTTAAACCTCTTCCGCCCTGGGTGTACTGTTCCAACCCAGCCAGCCTCCGCCAGCCTCCGCCAGCCTCACCTACAACAGACCCAGATGCTTGGCCGCGTGGTTGACATGGTCCTCGGCAAAGGTCGAGATGAAAAAGTACGAGTGGTCGTAGCCCTGTCCAGTCAGCACCCCTTCTCTCTCTTCCCCTCTCAGAACAGAAAACTCACCTCCTGATACCGCACCGTCAACCCCTCCACCCCCGCCTCCTTCACAGCCCCCTCAAAATTCTCCGGCAACAACTGCCCCTGCTTATAAAACTGATCCCCCGTCCCTACATCCACAAGCGCCTTCAAATCCCCCTTCCACTTCTTAACCAGCTCCGTCGCATCATGCTCCCTCCACTGCCCCTCATCCTCCCCCAAATACCCTGCAAAAGCCTTCTGCCCCCACGGACACTTCCTCGGGTTCGCAATCGGCGCGAAAGCGCTGACACTCTTGTACAAGCCCGGATGTCTTAGATACAGCGTCAGCGCGCCGTGCCCGCCCATGCTATGCCCCGTGATGGACACCCTCTCCCGATCCAACAATTTCCCAAACTCTGCATCATTGAACAACGCCTCGGGTAGCTCCTTGGTGATGTACGACTCCATCTTATACCCCCCACTCCACGGCGCGCGCGTCGCATCCAGATAGAACCCCGCGGCAGTACCAAAATCGTAGGAATCGGCTTCGCCGGGGTAGTTGAGCCCGCGCGGGGAGGTGTCCGGGTAGAGGACTGCGAGACCTAAGGCCGAGGCGCGGGCGTGCAGGAAGCCCTTTTCGGAGCAGTTGTCCGGGGTGCAGGTTAGGCCGGAGAGGTAGATTAGGAGGGGGGCGGGTTTGGGGGAGGGGAGGAGGGATTGCGG
>FTCG01000274.1_pt1 | contig 20281 bp, 12 predicted proteins | sample 1639641 | NCBI WGS metagenome assembly FTCG01 (sample SAMEA3914864, study PRJEB12502) | metagenome | biome: forest; material: soil | place: USA | collected 2012-03-12 | depth 0.3 m
CCACCGAACCTCCCGCTCCACAACCCACCCCTCCCAAGCAACAACAGCATCAGACCTCTCCCTCCCCTCCCAATCCGCCGCCTCCTCCTCCTCGGCCCCCTCGTCCGCAAAATCCTCGCTGTCCGTCCCGCGGCCGCCCCTGCCGGAATCGTCGTCCAACGAGCCGTCGCTGCGCGACCTGGCGGGCCTGGGGGGCGACAGTTTGCTGCCTGTTGCCATGATGCCGCTGTCGTCGCAGCTGATGTCGTTGCCGCCTGATAGCTTGTTGGTGGATGTTGATCGGGTGGGGATGGCGCCTGAGCCGGTGGAGGTTTGGGATTCGGAGGAGGAGGTCGAAGAGGGGGAGGAGGATTAAGCTGGAATGTTATATCAGTTTTGGCTTTGCTGTTCTTTTCTTTCTTATTTATGGATGGACTGGGATTAGTGGTCGGAGAGGGGAGTCTATGGGGTATATAAATGAATGGTGAGGGGTGGGAGACTGGGACGGATCATCGGGGCGCAGGGCGTTTAGGAGACAGAATAGGGTATGAAGGATGATGTTAGGCCGCCGCGGTTACAAGCATGGCATTTGTCGTTGTTTCTCGCTCTCAGGGCTTGTAAGATGGAGTGACATGGGTTGAGAACAGGGAGGTTTCATGTTGCTTGGACTCTCGGGCGGGGACCGGCCGGGTTTCAGGCGTTCAGGGCTTGATGACATGATAGTCGACGGATCTTACTCCTCTCGAGAGTTTACCATGGCATGTACTGTATATGTTCTCAGACTTTCCCTCTTTGATGAGAGACAGTAGGGAGCTTCGAGGGTGTTCCGTATGGTGTATCTGTATTGTAACGTTTCTGTATCACGTTACCAAGATCCGCGCCTGCGGCATGTCCCGTCCAACGAACCACGGCAGCTTGTGGCCGCACGGACCCCGACTCACTACACAGTAGGTAGTCGCTAGAACGTTAGTTGACGTCCACTGCATCTGAAGCTGCAGTGTTCCAGGGCTGTGCTGGGCGGACGCCGCAAGCCATCATCCAACTCCACAACTCCACACCTCCACCGTGTTCTCGAGAACCCCCCGTCCACGACCTGGGCCGACTAGACTGGGGCATCCAAACTCCCAAACACCTTCCGACCGAAGCGGTATCGATTCTGCGCATTCCCGGCCGACCATCCGACATTCCGAGACAGGGCGGCGCCCAAAGATGTCGCTGCGCCCCCGCCATCTGCAGTCGCTGCCCGAACGTTCATGAACCTCGTCGCGCGCGAGTCTTCGCTTGACGGGAGCGCCTCCCCGTCACCACCACTGCCATGAGCAGCCGCGATGCGACCAGGGCCGAGAGGTTCGAGGACGAGAAGAGGAGGATCATCGAGAGCTGCTTTGCGAAGCGCGACGAGGACGGATCCAGTGAGCAGCCGCCCTCAATCTCCCGCTCTTCCGTCTGATGCGACGTGGGCAGCCTGCTGACAAGCCGTTCGTTGCGCAGCCCTCGAAACATACATCACACATCTCAAGATCACCGAATTCCAGACCTCGACCACTTCCCCCCCGCCGCCCTCGGCCCGCACGCCCCAGTACGAGAAGCCCCGCGTCGTCATCGTCGCCGTGCGCAAATCCGGCCGCGTCCGCGTCCACAAGTCCAAGGAGAACCCCAATGGCACCTTTTCCATCGGCAAGACCTGGTTTCTCGACGACCTTACCGCCATCGAGTCGTTCACGAGCTCCACCGCCACCCCGAACCACCAGCAATGGGCCGGAGACGTGGGCTTCGTCGTGACCCTCGGCAAGCCGTATTACTGGGAGGCTCAGACCGACAAGGAAAAGAAGTTCTTCATTGCCAGCTTGATCAAGATTTACAACAAGTACACTGGCGGCCGCAACCCGAGTCTGATAGGCTTCGAACAAGGCGAGTTGGAGCAAGTGCTGGGCGGTGCCCAAGCCGCACCCCGCCGACAGGACCGACCCGCCCCGCGGCCCGCCCCGCTCGACACGGCTCCCAACAGCGGGAACGCCTCCGTTTCTTCCGGGTACAATGCACCGCTCAGCGCCCAGAGTACACCGGCACAGTCCTTCCCCGAGAGGATAGCATCTCGCAGCCCCTTGGTGGCCAATGGAAAGTCTTCCCCCGCCCAGAGTATCGACACCGGGCGGCCGTCCCAAGACCAGCAGTCGTTGCGCCGGCTAGCAGCAGGGAACAAGAGCCAAGACTCGGTCGCGGCGTCGTCGATCACGAGAAGCGACGATGCCGCCAGCCTTCGTCCAAGCACGAGGAACGGAGTCACCGGACCGTCTCCCTTCGCCACCCCCGAACCAACTCCGCTCCCGGTGGCTGAGGAAAAGCCTCCTGAGCGGAAGCGGCCCCCGATGGATCCTCTACGGGCGCTACAGGCAGACAGAGACCTGGTGCCCGCTCCGCTCATGAGTCCAGGCATGCGCCGAGAACCGACGGTCCCGCCGCGTAACATGGAGCGGACTCGGAAGGACTCGGTCAGCCGCCGGAATGAGCCGCCGCCTAGGGCGGAGCAGGTCACGGCTCTGAGGGACTCAGGCAGGGCGGGTGGCCCTGCGCGTACGCCCAGTCCTGCCCTGTCAGCGCCCCCTTCTGCGCCGCCCACCTCTGCCATACCACCCGTCCCGACGCCGACCACCCCGGCTGATAATGCCTCACCCGCGCCTCCTCCGGAGCCCGAGGCAGAAACCAAACCCGGCCTTGGCTCCATGATCAAGTCAAAGAAGTCAAAGGGGGAGATCGCAGGAGCATTCTGGAAAGCTGCCACAGCAGCTAGCGCATTCAAGCCACGGCCGGGCGGCGCCGCAGATCGCCTGCGCCAGAACCAAAACAAATCCATCGAAGGCCCCGACGGCATCACCAGCGTAGTCCCGGCGCCGCCGAAACCGGTACCCGTTCAAAAGCCGCCAGAGCCTGTCCCGGTCGTAGAACCGCTGCCGGCCAAGGCAGCCGACCGAAGCGCCGTCGTCCCAAGCATACCCGAGGTGAAGATTACAGAATCAGACTCAACTGTCCGGCCGAGCAGCGCTCAACCCTCGATCGCTGATCTGAAAGAGAAGAAGGCGGAAGAACCGCCGACCATCGAGGAGTCTCGGCGCTCGATTGTCGCCGGCAACGACATCAAGTACCTTGCCACCCTCGGCATCGATCCCTCCATCCTCGACAACCGGACGAACGAGTTTGCCAAGTGGCTGGACTACTTCGGTTGGGTCCCGGGCGAGAAGATGCGCGCCCGCAACTTTGACGAGATGCGCACAGACCTCGACCGCGAACTGAGTAAGGCTCAGGCCGGCGGCTGGCTCGCCCGGTTCCAGGAGGAGGACGAGAGGGTGGAGGCCATCAAGAGAGGCATCGACCTGTCCATTAGCGAGTGCGACGAGCTCGACAACTTGCTCACGCTGTATAGCGTCGAATTATCGGTAGGTTCACCTCGCGGCGTGTTTTGAGGGGCGTAGCTGACGACTGCAGACCCTCTCGGATGATATTGCCTACATCGAAGCCCAGGGCCAGGGTCTCCAGGTGCAGGCCGCCAATCAGAAGCTGCTCAGGAAGGAATTGGAGTCACTTCTGGAGACGTGCGCCATCAGCGAATCCGACTTAGGCGCCCTCAGGACCGCGCCGCTCGAGACAGCATCTGGCGTCGAGGAGATCGAGGCCTCCCTGATGACACTGTTCAAGGCCATGGCCAAGATTGATCCGACGCTTGGCAACAGCGAGTCGCGCAAGAGCGAGGACTTGAACGGCGACCAGTCACTCGGCCTCGACAGCGACTACGGCAAGATGCGCATCGTCCAGGAGAAGAAGGAGATGTATCTCGCCGAGAGCTCCCAGTTTATGCGCAGGCTTGTCGTCTTTATGGAGCGTCAGTTCTCGGAAGCTTTCCGCGAGACCAAGAACGCCCTCGACGGAGCCCTGTCGAAGAAGGCCGACGCCCACAGCCACGATGCGGGGAGGGACTTGCTGTGGCTGTACGCCCCGCTGGTCCTCTACGCTCGGGATGTCGACAACGACAACTGGGTCCGCATCCTGCAAATCTACCAGGACAGGAGCCACCCGATCTACAAGGCCGAGTTTAGGGACGCCATGGAGGCGTGGAAGAAGAACGCCCGGAAGACGACGGGTGACGAGAGCGAGCTGCTGTTCACTTCACAGCAGGAGAGGAAAGAGGAGGGCCTCGCGACGACGGCGCGGAAGCTCACCGTCAAGCGCAGCCAGACGCTGGCGAGGAGTCTGCGGTCGCCCCTCGGCGATGGCAGCCGGACGAGCTTGGCCGACAAGACTCCGGGCGGCGGACCGATGCCGTACGAGGTGTTTGCCGGGGTTTTGGATGATCTGCTGCCGCTCGTGGAGATGGAGCAGAATTTCATTGTCGACTTCTTCCATGCCACGACCCTCGAGCAGTCGGATTTCCCGGATCTCGTTCTGGCTTCCCGGCCTCAAGACCGCCGCGGCGGCGATCTAAGGCGACATCGGCTGATGGAGCCCGACCGCGACCTCGCGCGCCGCGTCACCAAGGCGATGGAGTCGATATTTGTGTTCCTCGAGTCGGGCCTGCAGCAACTGATGGACTGGGTGCTGATGATGGATCCTCTGTAAGTTCCTCACCCGCAATCACGCTCTCCCCCTCCGCTAACGTTCCCCGCAGACAAGGCGTCGGCATCCTGGCCACGCTCGAACGCAAAATGGCCGACATGGGCCAGTCCAACCAAGAGTTCCTCAACAACGTGCTTCAAAAGCTGCACGGCAATCTCGAAGCCAAGTTCAAAAAGTTCGTCGACGACCAGATCCGCGCCATCGAAGAAACAAAGGTCAAGATCAAGAAACGCAAGGGCGTCATCCACTTCATCCGCATCTTCCCCCACTTCGCCACCGCCGTCGAGACCATGCTCGCCTCCTCCAGCACCTCGGCCATCGCCGACCCCTCCCTTCCCGTCCGCCGCATGGTCGACCGCGAGTACGACCGCATCCTCAAGTCCATGTTCGACTCCCTCAAGATCATCGCCCGCGAGAACCCCGCCCTCGCGCCCGCCGCCACCCTGGCCTCCACCTCCTCCTCGGCCGTCGCCGACCCAGAAGACAAGGAAGCCCTCAACTTCCACATCCTCCTCATCGAAAACATGAACCACTTCCTCGAGGAAGTCATCGACACCTCGCGCAGCGGCGGCTCGCGCGAGGTGCTCGACGACTGGCGCGAGGCCGCGCAGCGCGAGATGGCCGAGCACATGGGGCTGTACCTCAACGCCGTGATGCGCCGCCCGCTCGGCAAGCTGCTCGAGTACCTCGAGAACATCGAGGCGCAGCTGCAGGGCGGGAAGAGCGGCGCCGCGGTGGCCGCGCAGCCGAGCAACAGCAAGAGTGTGTTTAACAAGGTGCTGGGGGGGTATGATGGGCGGGAGGTCAGGAAGGGGATTGAGGCGTTGAGGAAGAGGGTGGAGAAGCATTTTGGGGAGGAGGAGGGTGGGAGTGGGCTGGGGGTGCCGGGGTTGCCTGGGACGAGTGGGAGTGGGGGTGGGAGTAGCAACAGTAGTTTGGTGAACCGGGTCACGAAGGAGTGTGAGAGGTTCTATGTGGATGTGGGGTTGCGGATTGGGAGGGTCACGACGGATGTGTATGGGGGGGATGTGCTGTTTGAGTGGCCGAGGGCGGAGGTCAGGAGCGCGTTTGCGATTGCGGGGGCGAGGTGAGAGGGGGATGGGAGGAAAGTTGGTTAGGGATGTATGTGTGTGGGGGATGATCTTTGGAATGGTGTGGTTTGGTAATGAAGTTTCGTCTCATGGTACATACAGTCCTTCCCTTTCTACCTGTGCATGAGGGTGACGTGTGGGTGTCGTTCGGTGCAGGTATATGTCTTGTCGGAGTCCACCAATATTCCGAAACCCCCAACACTCCTCCCACTACCTTCATCCCCTGTATCAAAGACACAGCCATAGCACCAAACCATGACCAAATTGGAAGATCTCGGCCGCATTTTGTTGGCCAATTCCCGGAATGTCAACGGCAACCGCAAAGAGCTGACTCCTGCTGAACGGTCGGCGATTCTCGCGGCTCGAGCAGCCGGGATCTCGCCCACGCAGCTAGCCCGCGAGTTCGGTTGTACGACCAGGACGATCCAACGCACTGTCACCCGCTACAAGAACCACAAGACCGTCGAATCACGTCCTCGATCTGGCAGGCCGAGGACGAGGCCGAAGAAGGTTACCAAGGATGGGCAAAAGGAGGGTTCGGGTGTCGAGAAGGGCCAGTGATGAATCACGTCGCGCTGGAGGTGTTTGGTTTTGGACATGAGTTGTTTGAGTCTCATCACGCCATAGATGAGGAGGTCTACATGTAAACAATGAGGTCAATTATGTGTTGAGGAGCTCTCTTCAGCTCTAACCACTGGTCTTCTCGCCCTATCCTGTGTTGAGATACTCAACGCACAACCCCAACCCTAAGAAACCCCCATGGCAACATGAAGCCATCACCATGTCCCTTTTTCTGGTGTATACAGACAAATCCTTGTTGTTGTTACAATTCCTGGATCTTTTCTTTTCTCTGCGGGAATCGCGTTTTCTGGCGATTCAGGGCCGAGTCTGCCCAGCGGTCATTTGGCGGCTGGCTTCCTTGATCCTTGTTCCCTTTTTTTTGTCATCTTTCTGCTCCTGAATTCAGGGGCTTCCAGTGATCTTTCCACACAACAACCCCCCCACAAATTTCACACCGCCTACCTTAGGGTGTCTTCCTGGCTGTCATCCCCATCATTTTGACGAAGTTGACGTGTTTTTCTTTCAGCAGCGGTTTCGTGAGGCCATCTGCGGTCATTTCCAGCCCTGCGATGTGTTCCACCTTCAGGAGCCCTCGCTCGACCTGTTCCATCACCCACTTGTGCCGAATATCGATGCAGCGAGTGCGAGCCTTGTTGAGCGAATTTGTGATGGTCAGGAAGGCGTTGAGACTGTCGGTAAAGAGGATAGTTGGTGCGGGTTGAGATGCCCCGCATTCCTCAGGATCTTGAACACCCACTTTGCTGAGAGTCCTCCTGGTGTGAGGTTGGTAAATTCAGCCTCCATGTCCTCGCCGCCATGTCCGCGGTCGGCCAGGGCCTCGAGCTTGTCGTTGTCCTTTCGGTCGATCATGACCCAGATCTTAGCGCTGGGGATCGTCAGATTGTACGATCGTGAGTTCTTGTGGGGGCAGCAAACAGTAGGTGGTATTGCTCAAGATGCTGCTGCTCCAGAGTGGAGTGGAGGTTCCAGGAGTGGAAGCTCCCAAAGGCTGGGAGTAAAGGTGGGCTTGCACACTGGTCAGCCCACAGGCACCAAGCCAGCGGCAGCTAGGGATCCGGGAGCTGAGGGTACCGGCTACGCAGCAGCACTTGATGCCCCACGGGTTGCCTGAGGGGCAACGCCTCAGGCCCTTGTGTGCAGCGCCTCTGTGGGTGTGGCAACATGGCGAGATTTCCTGTCTGGTGGTGTGCGAGGAAAAAAGGTGCCCCCGGCTGGCCTGCAGTTCTGGTGTGAGATATGCGGGCAGCCTCGATGCCCTTTCGACATCGAGAGATTGGGGTGGCGGGACATACGGTCTTTAGAGGTTCAGAAGGCTCTGACTCCCTCAGTCTCGAGCCCGAAACAGAAGAGCAGAAAGGAGCTTGAAATAAAAAGGAAGAGCTCTACAGTGGAGCAATGATTGATCTGGTAAATGTTTATACGGGTAGGCCGAGAGTTGGCTGGAGAGTGTAGAGGAATCTTCCTAAGGTTATTCTCTTTATATTGTGAGAACCAAATTCCATACGCAACAACATAATAGCGCGGCACTTATTTATCGGTGCCATCAGCGGTTTCATCAGCGACCTCAACAACAAGCTCACTAGCAATCGCACAGCAATCACTCATCATCCGTATAACAGACCCAAAGCAACTCGAGGACAATCAGACAACAACTACAACCGTCACATTGTTTGTCTGATGCCTCGGGTCTTTACAGGGCAAATATGTTTTTGACTTAGTGTGACAGCATAGCAACTTCGTCCATGATTGCCTCAATGCTCCAAGGCGTCCTCAAACAACCGCCTCAGCTGGTCCCTCTCCTGCTCCAGCTCCTTGGCCAACCCCGGCGCAAGCATCAACACCCTCGCCTGCGGAATCGTGCCCTCCACCAAGCCCTCAATATGCTCGCGGCCAAACCCAAGCTGCTTCAGCCCCGCAGGCTGATCCCCCAGATCCGCCAGGAACCGCGTCAGCGCGTCGGCGAGCACCTCGCCCGCGCTCTCCCGCTTGACGTTGGACACGTCGACGCCGAACACCTCGGCAGCAGCCAGATGGCGCTCCGGATTCGACGGGCCCGTGAAGCGGAACACGGCCGGCGCTGACACCGCGACCGACACGCCGTGCGGAATGATGGGGCTGTCCACCTCGTACCCGGCGTGCTGGTACCCCGGGTTCTGGCCCGAGATGGGGTACGACATGCCTGTATCCTCACAGTCAGTCATGACTCAGCAACAGGCCCGCAACCAAGCAGACAGACAAACAACCCAAAGCAAAGGCAAACTCACCATGACACAAATGCACCCCCGCATTCCCAAACCCCACCCCGGCAAGCGTACTCGCCAGCATCATCTCCCGCTGCGCCTCCTCATCCTCCGCATCCCTCACGCTCCGCGGCAAGAACTTGACCGTCGCCCGCAGCGCGCTCAACGAAAAGATATCACTAATCGGGTTCGCGCCCTGATACGCCGGCCGCAGAATCGGATTCGTCGGCCGCGGCGTGCGCTCGTTGAACGGGATCGCCGTCCACGATTCCAGCGCGTGGCAGAGCACGTCCAGCCCCGAGCTCGCTCGCACCGCCGAGGGCATGGTGCGCGTGTTGTGGGGGTCGCAGATGCCGAGGGTGGGTTTGAGGTTGCGGTGGGCGACGCCGGTTTTCGCGTGGTGGGTCGTCAGGTCGAAGATGGCGGTGCCCGTGGTCTCGCTGCCGGTGCCGGCTGTTGTAGGGACGGCGATGAGGGGGTGCAGTTTCTTGGCGATGGGCAGGCCTTTGCCGAGGGGGGCGTTGACGAAGTCCATGAAGTCGGCTGTGGGGTAGGTGGTGTAGAGGTTCATTAGTTTGGCGGTGTCGATGACGGAGCCGCCGCCTACGGCGAGGAAGGCGTCCGGAGAGAAGGGTTTGGCCCAGGCGATGGCTTCTTTGATGCTGGTGGGGGGTTAGAGATTGTAGGTAAAAGGTTCGGGGTCGGGGACAGACGAGTAATCCTTGGGCTCGATCTTGACGTTGGAAAAGACCTTGTAGTTGATGCCTTCGGCATCCAGGGCCTCACGGACCTGCCGCATGGCGTCCAGCTTGTCGACAGTGGCGTCTGTCACGACGGCCACGCGCTTGGCGCCCAGGTTCTTGAGGTCCATGCCCACCTCGCGAGTGACGCCCGGGCCAAACCGAATCGACGACGCGGCCATCTCAAAGGCGTACTCCTTCTGCTGGGCCGGGTCCCGCGGCGTGGCGTACCCGCGGCGGGAGCCATGGGCGGCCGTGCGGTCGGCGAAGCGGGAGACGGTCGAGGCCGTCGACGGGTGGGCGTGGTGGTGGTGGCCGGGATTGGAGTGGCACGGGCAGTTTGGCGGGTGGTTGAACTGCACTGTGCGGAGGAGGTTGGCTGCTCGGACGGCCCTCTGGAGGAGAAGTCGGTGAGACTCTGGTATCGAGACAGGCTCCGGTGAGCGGAGGTGGCACTTACGTTGGGCAGGGCACGGATTGCTGCTCCCATCTTGGACCTTTTGCTTTAAATCGGAGGGGACCCTGCAAATTCAGGGTTCAGTTCAGTGTCTGTGGGTTGATTCACAGAGATTGAGATGAGATGAGATGAGATGATTCTCTAGAACGGTGCATGCAGGAGAAGCATCATGAGCACGGCAGACGTACAGTAAACAGGGGCACTTCCCCCGGACCGAGCTCAAGCTGCATTACCCCACACTGCGGTTAAGCAACTCCCGAGCACGCTGCAGGGCTGCGGCGGGTTGCCGCGGGATTGTGGCCGCTGCCGCTGTTCCCCGGAGCACCGGCGTGGGGCGGTGGCGCTGCCGTTCCACCAGGGCGGAGCTTCCCCGCCTCCGTCGCCTGTTTTGAGACTTTTGACAACAACAGGGTTCTTGTCACGGCTGTTCTCCAGTCGTCTTAGGGGCTGCTCAACAACTCCACCATCATATCATGTGAGTGAGATTGTGAATCCAGAATTGGTCCGAACCATGTGAATTAATCCAAAAAGTAAGAATTAAGTACGCCATAATAATAACACGCTACACTTTTGATGACACCGCCTAGTACACCTCCAACACATACCGCCCATCCTCCTTCAACCGCTCAATCTCCTTGCGCGAATCCACCTTCTTGCCAGCCTGCTTCGCCTCGAGGGCAATGGCCTCCTCTAGCACGGCCGTGACGTCCGGCACGGGCCACGTAGGCCCGCACAGGTAGAAGGAGCCCTCCTCCTCGATGTACGCCTTGACAATGTCAGACACGGTCTGGCGCATGCGGTCCTGGATGTAGATCTTCTGCGGCTGGTCGCGCGAGAAGGCGGCGCCGAGCAGCGTGATGACGCCCGCGTCCATGTAGGCCTCCCACTCCTCGCCGTACAGGTACTCCTCGCGCTGGTGGCGCGAGCCGAGGTACAGCAGGATGGCGCCGATCTCCTTGCCCTGCGCTTTTTGCATGGCGCGGTACTGCACGAAGGCGCGGAAGGGCGCGAGCCCGGTGCCGAGCCCGGCCATGATCAGCGGGGCCGTGTCCTTGGTCGGGAGCTTCATGACCGAGGGCTTGACCGACGCCGTGATGGCGGTGCCGGGCTTGAGCGTCGAGAGGTAGCGCGTGGCCTGGCCGAGGCGCGTGCGGCCCTTGCTGTCAACCCAGTCGACGACGACGATCATCAGGGCGACCGAGTTGGGCGTGACGGCCTGCGCCGACGCGATACTGTACTCGCGGCGCTTGAGCGGCGAGACGATGCGCACGAGGTCGGTGAAGGAGGGGTGCGCCGACTGGAACGTCTGCAGCGCGTCGACGTAGGTGATGGTGTCGACCTCGGACAGGCGCTTGAACTCGTCCGCGCCGTCCTTGCCGCCGAGGAACTCGAGCTTGGCCTTCTCGGCCGCGTCGGTGGCGAACTCGGCGAGGGACTCGAAGAAGCGCTTGGGCGGCTTGCCGAGGATGTCGACGTTCTGAACCAGGGCCTGGTACACGGTGCGGGTCTCGGCAACGGAGGCGTCCTCGCGCGACGGCACCTGGACGAGGTCGTTGGCGTTGAGGCCGTAGAACTCGATGAACTCGAGCACCTGCTTGGGGTCGTTGTCGGCGTGGATGCCGAGGGCCTCTCCGATGTTGTAGGTGAGGCCGGAGTCGCCGAGATCGAACTCGATATGGAAGATGTTGCGGTCGTAGGCATCGGGCGTGAGCCTGCGGTTCTCCTTGACGTGGATCGTGAAGGTCTTGACCGTGAGGTCGGGGCGGAGGTTGATCTGGGTGCCGTACGCCTCCTTGAAGACAAGACCCTTGGCGGCTTCCCGCCAGCTGTCGAGCTTGAGCGCCGGCTCCGGCTCGTCCTTCTGGAAGGGCACAAAGCTGGTGGGCTTCAGCGTCTGGGCGAGAGGAGCGGCCGGAACCTCGATCTCGGCCCAGGCGGCCGGGACCTCGACCTGCTGGAGCGCCTGCTGGAGGGACTCGGAGAACTCGGAAAGGAGGACCTGATCCTCGGCGAACTTGGCGAGCTGCGCCTTGGTGATCTCGGGGCGGGCAACCTGCAGGAAGGCGAGCTGGGAGAGGAGCTGGGCATCCCTCTCCAGAGCGGGCGAGAAGGAGGAATCCAGGACAAAGAGCTCGAGACCCTTGCTCTGGATCTGCTGCCTCGCCGCGGCAGGGATGCGCTTCTCAATCTCATCCGGCTTGAAGTTGGGAAGACGGAGAATGAGCTTGCTGCCGGACTTGGATCCCTTGACCACATCGACATCCTTGAACAGCTTCTCCTCGCCAACGAAGACGACGTCGGCCTCCTCGACGGCGAAGGGCGCCTCGATCGGCTTCTCGGAGCTCCGGATATCAGTGCGGACGGCGCCGCCCTGAACGAGGTTGTCGTAGACCTCGTGGACATAGACGTTGTTGGGAGCCTCGCGAGCGAGCACCTTGCTAACGGCCGAGGGGGCAGCAACGGCAGACGAGCTGTCGACGTCCCAGAAGGTGTACTGGTGGGCCTGCTCCAGAGCTTGCAGGGTGAGGCTGACCTCGGTCTGTCCATCCTTGCTGGCGAGTTGGTGGATGATGGAGGCGATCGAGCTGGGAGTGTGGACGGTCGACGCGGCGTACTTGACATCCACAACAACCGACTCGTGCGACCGGTCGGCGAACGAGACGGCGGCGAGGACATCCGAGTACAAAGCTGACTGCACCGACGCGTCCTCGACAGCGACTGCATCACGGACCTGGCCGAGCACGGCGACCTGGCGCACCGACTCGGGGAGGGCCTCAAGGAAGGCCTCCTCGACGAAGGGGCGGTAGATGCGGACGTTGACGGCACCAACCTTCTTGCCCTGGGCGGCCAGGGTGTTGACGACCTGCTTGGCAAGCTGGGCCTCGGCGCTGCCGAAGACAACGAGAACCAGCTCAGGGGCCTCGTGGCCGTGGTACTCGAAGGGGGCATACGAGGTGCCGAGCTCTTCGTTGAAAAGACGCAGAAGCTCAATGGCCTTGCCGGCGGTGTCCAGCCTCTTGTTCAGGGCAGCGGCCTCCTTCGCAACCTTCTGGTAGATGTCGGCGATGCTGGTCTCGTCCAGAGCATCCACGACCCTCAAGCTCTCCCTCGCGGTGCGGAGCCCGTCGTAGACGTGGAGAGTGGGCAGGAGGGTGGCGAGGAGGGTGGCCAGGAGAGACATGTGCTGAGCCTCGTACGCGGAGCCGCTGGCGACCAGACCCAAGCCGAGGTCCTCGGCGGTTTGGAGGGCCGTCTCATACTCGGTGACGAGGCCGTCCTGGGCCGAGTAGTCGGCGGCGGCGATGTGGGCAACAAAGGGGCTGGCCACGCCGTAGAGGAGCGAGAGCTGGTCCAGGGCGGAGCGCAGATGGCGGAGGCTCAGCGAGGGGGCGAGCAGGGTCTGGGGGATGTGGCGCTTGCTGAGATCGAAGTCCTTGGAGAAGATGTAGCCGAGGGCAAAGGTGCCGGCGCCGGCGCGGGTCTGGAGCGGCACAACGGTGGTGGTCTCGCCATGGATGTTCTTCTCGCCGGCGTGCGACCAGGCCTTGACGGCGTCGTCGAGGTTGAAGGTCTCAGGGGAGAGGGAGAAGATCTTGTCCGAGAGCTTGTAGGCGGTCTGCTGGACGAGCAATTGGCCGGTGACATAGGTGGTCCCGGAGACGGCGCCGAGGGGCACCTGCTGGCCCGGAGCGACCTCGGGGGCGACGGACTCGGAGGCCGGGGCAACGCCGCCGGTGGCAAAGTCGTTCTTCAATTGCATGGCGGGCAACGGCTCAATGGCAGAGGAAGAGGCGGAGGGAGAGGAGTAGGGGCGGGAGGAGGAGGAGAAGGAGAAAGACTGGGCCTTGAAGGCGTCCTCAAGAGCAGGGACTCGACCACTTGCAAGATATCGGGGCAAGAGGGAGGAAAGGCGTCCCGGGACAGCCTCGAAGCGGGAGCGGACAGAGAAAACGGAGAGGAAGGTCGACTGCGCCAGCGAGACGGGCTGGATGGGGACCGCAGGAACAAGAGCACCACCGCAAGACAGGACAGCAAAGCAACAAACGAAGCCGAGCCGACGAGTGCAGAAGGAGGGAGAGGGAGGGCGGGAGAGAGTGAGTGCAACCGAGAGTAATAAATTGCTAAATTCGAGACCCTTTTTGTTTGTTCAGATGGAGCCCTGGGAGCCCGCAACGGCTCCCACAGCACGGCTACGGCTCTCGGGGACGCCTCTCGGTGACGCCCCCCATGGTCCATGCCGCCTCCTCGGAAGTCGGGACTGCCGCAAGCATCTCGCTATGGCGGGAAAAAAAAACTCTGGACTGCGGTGTCAAACCGTCAAACCGTTGAGCCGGCAAAGTCGTGTTGATTGGAGGCGATGGCGTGATTGACGCTAGGCCGCATGTGGATGCTCCTTGTGGGGGTCCAGGTTTTGGAGGGAGGCGAGTTTGTCAGCCTCGCGTGGCCCAGCACGTGCCCAGGCCCTCCGATTCCGCTTTGTGGCAAAGAGGAGAAGGACGCCGAGCCCGCCCCGGCGCGGCGCCGGCAGAGGGGACCCACCTCTCCGCGTGTGGAGAAAAGCACGGAAGAATCCACCATTTCTTTCTCCCCCCGTCGCCGTCGCACAATTGCCGCAACACAGCATCGACTGGTCTTGTGGCACGCTGGGCAAGACACCTGTCACCAATCGATGGCTGGGAAACTCCACGGCCAAGTTGCACAGGGGCATGACGCCTCAGGGGTTCCGACTCATGTAAATGCTGCATTTGTTTGACATGCCCTTCGTGGCACCGGACCGATGATTGATCATGTGCAACAATTGAAAGAAATTAGAGAAAAAACGGAACGGAGTGCAAGTGGGCCACGCCGGGCCTCCTCCGTCTAAATGCCCGAGTCCATCGACAATCCGGCCGAACCCGGCTCCGAACCTTCCAGACGCTGCCTCCGGATTGCAGGCTGACGGGAATGCGACGGTGACTCGGGTGGCCGCAGATGCGTCACCGGATCGGATCATGGGGCCATGGGGCCAAGATCGGATCCCCGAGCCGGGCTGCGGCTTTTGTGCGCCGCACAGCGGGCCAATGACAGCAGAGTATTCGCTGGCTCGTCACTGGACGGGAGCTGCCACTGATTCATCGATGATGCATTTTCATCAAGCTTGGCATAAATCTTGCCCCGGGAATCTGACGACGCCTGTCAACTCTGGCTCATCTGGCCCCTGGGTGCGGGGTGCAATTCCATGACGGGATGCATTGTGCCGTCCGGGCCAGGGTGTTTCCCCTTGTTTAGGGACCGAGAGGGGACCTACCTAAGGTAAGGTACCTTAGACAAAGAAATGCAGGCTCGGCAGATGTCAAGGAAGGCAGAATGCAGCTCGGATCGCGTGCCGCTCCCCAGATCCGACCCCGGAAAATCCCATGCAATCGAAGCCTGGGGAAGCTGCGTGCGAGAGATTCCGACAACGACTGACTTTCGCACTTTGGCACTTTAGCGGCCCGCTAATAAACGTTGGCCACGAAGCTTGGCAGGGCGGATCCCCTACCTAATCCATGGCCATTCCAGGTTCCAGGTTCTGGAATCCAGACCGTCCATCTGCTTTCCCATCTCAACTTACGACGACTGCGTGAATTGTGCGGGAAGCCAGCCTGCTGAATAATTCTGGGGCTGCAACCCAAACAAACAGCTTTCGCCGTCGATGGGCTTCGATGCCAGCTGCAGGCCCTGTTTGATGGAATATTGCCGGTTGGTATAAGACGGTCGGTCCCTCTCCCTGAACTGTCTCGTCTGCCCTGTTTTGAGTTTCTGTCTTTGCCATGCTCACGCTTCACTCAGCTGCCACCACCCCACCACCCCGTCTTGTTCCCGCACATTGCCTGCATCAACCTCATTGCCGGGCAATGAGACAGTGATTTCCGCACGGCCAAGCAACAAACAGCAGCCCAAGACAGGATCGGCCACTTCAGGCTATATCGCGGGGCTGCCTCGGGCGAGGTCCGCACTTCCCAGAAGGGAAACTGTCAATTTACACCATTTACACCATTAACACCCGACTGCCACGCGAGCCACGTCCCCGTCTGACATCGCCAATCACCCACGTCGCACACAACCCTGACGTTATCGCGCTCGGCACCGGCCAGCCGAAACGCCCACGGCATCTCCCAGAGTCCCATGCCCCCCGGGGAACCCCATATTGCATTACCGACCGTTACCACCATGCCACCCTCCTTCCCCCGCCGCCGCCATCCCGTGGCTGCCAGGCCGTCCGAGCCTGACTCGACTGTCTCGTCTGTCTCGACTTCGTTCCTGTTGGCCAACCTCCACTGTCCCACATGCGTCTCAACTATAAAGCAGGCTCTCCAGGAATCCTGCGGGCCGCTCGTCAAGTGGGTTTCGCCCAACGTGGTCACTTCCGTGGTGACCGTCGAGCACGCTCCTGAAGCCACCGTCCGCCAGCTGCGCAACGCTCTCGAGGAGAGCGGCTTTGAAGTATGCGGAATATCGACATCTGCGGGCGACGTATCTGACCTGGACCTGCAACCAAACCGGGACCTCGACACGGACGAGAGCCAGCAGCACGGCGAGAGCAGCAACACCGCCAACATGGGCGTCTCGGCATTCAGTCGGTGGTTCATGCCCTCGGCGTCGCAGGCCTCCGAGGCGGACAAGGCTCGAACCCACCTCGAAAACTGCGAACAGTGCCGCAGCAACGTGAACGCTGCCTTGGATGGGAAGCGGGTTCTGGAAGCGGTGTCCCATCACGCCGACCTGGCCTCGAGCAAATCCGCCATCTCCAGCCCGAGCCCTAGCCCGCAGACCAGCACGCCGCCAAAGTCGTTCATCGTCATCGACAACATCGAAGACGCCTCGGTCCGGCCGCTATGGAGAGCAACACTCGCCGTTGGAGGCATGACGTGCGCCGCCTGTTCCAACATGATCACCGAGGCGGTTGGAAAGCTCGACTGGGTATCCGATGTTGTCGTCAATCTCCTTGGCAACAGCGCGACAGTCGACCTGAAGGATAAGGAGAAGGCCGCCGAGCTAGTCCAGGCCATTGAGGATCTGGGGTATGAGGCCACCCTCGACTCCGTTGTGGATGTCAACCAGGGAAAACGCAAAACTCCACACACCACTGCAGACAGCTGGCGCGCCACGCTCGCCGTCGGAGGGATGACCTGTGCGTCCTGCGCCAATAACATCACCCGGGAGATAAAAAAGAAGGACTGGATCAAGGATATCACCGTCAATCTGCTCACTAACAGCGCCACCGTCGACTTCGAAGGCCGAAGCAATGCTGACAAGCTGGCGGGGGCGATTGAGGACCTCGGATACGACGCCACTCTCGACACCGTGGTCAGCTTAACCCAAGAAGACCCGGAAGAGCACGAGCGGATCGTCGAGATCCGCATCGAGGGCCTCTACTGCGAGCACTGCCCGGACCGAGTGACCATGAGCCTCGCGGGGTTCCGGCGGCAGCTGTCAGTCGTCACCCCGCCAACCCGCCAGCGACCCATTGTCAAGATCTCATACGTGCCCGACGCGCCCTTTTTCACCATCAGACACATCCTCACGGCCATTGAAGCAAGCGACCCAGGCTTCACGGCCTCCATCTACCACCCTCCGACCCTCGAAGAGCGGTCCAAGCAGATCCAGCGCAAGCACCGCATGCAGATCCTCATGCGTGTCATCTTCACCGGCATCGTCTGCATCCCCTCCTTCATTATCGGCATCGTCTACATGAGCCTGCTCCCCGACAGCCTGCATTCCAAGCACTTCATGATGGCCCCCTGGACGTCGGGCATCAGCCGCGCGCAGATCGCGCTCTTCATAATGGCGACGCCCGTCTACTTCTTCGCCGCCGACCTGTTCCACCGCCGCGCCATCAAGGAGATTAGAACGCTCTGGCGGCGCGGCAGCCGAGTGCCCATCCTCCAGCGCTTTTACCGGTTCGGCAGCATGAACACGCTCATGTCGCTGGGCACCACCATCGCCTACATCTCGTCAGTCAGCCAGATGATTGCCGCGGCCGTCTACCAGCCCGAGGAAGTCAATGACTCCAACTTTTACTTTGACTCGGTCGTTTTTCTGACCTTCTTCCTGCTCCTGGGAAGGCTCATTGAGAGCTACAGCAAGGCGAGGACAGGCGACGCCGTCGAGATGCTCGTCAAACTCCGCCCGACGACGGCCGTGCTCGTTGAGAGCTACGGCACCGAGAAGGAGGAGGATGTGGTCGTCAAGGCGGACCTGCTCGACTATGGCGATGTAGTCCGCGTCACCCACGGCGCCTCACCCCCGTCAGACGGCACCGTCGTGCGCGGCGAGAGCAACTTTGACGAGTCCAGCCTGACGGGCGAGTCGCGGCTGGTGAAGAAGGTTCCCGGGGACGAGGTGTTCTCCGGGACGGTCAACAAGGACGCTTCGATCCTGGTGCGCATCACCGGCGCGGCGGGCTCGTCGCTGCTGGACCAGATTGTCAAGGTCGTCCGCGAGGGCCAGACGAAGCGTGCGCCGATCGAGCAGGTGGCTGATATTCTGACGTCCTACTTCGTGCCAGTCGTCACCTTCATCGCGGTCCTGACCTGGATCATCTGGCTCTCCCTCGGTCTCGGCGGGCGCATCCCGGCGCACTACCTGGACGTCACCTCGGGCGGCTGGGTCGCCTTTTCCCTGCAGTTTGCCATCTCCGTCTTTGTCGTCGCCTGCCCCTGCGGGCTCGCGCTGGCCGCGCCGACGGCCATCTTCGTGGGCAGCGGCCTCGCCGCCAAACACGGCATCCTCGCCAAGGGCGGTGGCGAAGCGTTTGAGAAAGCCAGTCGCATCGACTGCGTCGTCTTCGACAAAACAGGCACCCTCACCATGGGCGGCGAGCCGACAATCACCGACTCGGAGATGTACGCCGACGACGCGGACACCCTCCTCACGGCGCTCAAAGCCGTCGAGGAAAACAGCAGCCACCCCATCGCCAAAGCCATCGTCTCCTTCTGCACCACCAACACCACCACCCCCTCCAAACCCACCATCTCCGCCCTCCAAGAACTCCCCGGCAAAGGCCTCCTCGCCACAATCCACCACACCACCGCCCCCTTCAACCTCGCCGTAGGCAACGAATCCCTCATGGCCGACCTCTCCCTCCCACTCCCCGACTCCACAACCGCCCTTCTCACAACCTGGAAATTCCAAGCCAAATCCATCGCCCTCATTGCCATAAAGCCCACTTCCCCATCAGCAGAGGAGAAGGAAGAGGAGCGGCCATGGTCCCTCGCCCTCGCCCTCTCCATCTCCGACCCCCTCCGCCCCGAAGCCCCCGGCGTCATCCAAACCCTCCACAGCCTCGGCACCAAAGTCTACATGCTCTCAGGCGACAACCCCACCACGGCCGCCGCCGTCGCCGCCCAGCTGGGCATCCCGTCCGACCAGGTCATCGCGGGGGTCTTGCCCACCGGCAAGGCCGAGCAGATTAAATACCTGCAGACTTCTCTATCCGGGAAGAAGAAGGGGCGGGCGATGGTGGCGATGGTCGGGGATGGTATCAACGACTCGCCTGCGCTGGCGACGGCGGATGTCGGTGTTGCGATTGGGAGCGGCGCGGACGTGGCGATCAGCTCGGCGGATTTTGTGCTGGTCAAGAGTGATTTGCATGGCGTGGTTGGGTTGCTGGAGCTGAGCGGGGTGGTGTTGCGGCGGATCCGGTTTAACTTTGGCTGGGCGGTCGTGTATAACTGTGTGGCGCTGCCGGTGGCCGCGGGGGCGTTTTATCCGATTGTCAGTCGCGGGCAGCATGTGCGGCTGGATCCCGTGTGGGCGAGCTTGGCGATGGCGTTGAGTAGTATTAGTGTTGTGTTGAGTTCGTTGGCGTTGAGGGTGAGGGTTAGGGGGATTGGGTATCGGGAGAGGAAGGTTGAGTGATGACGAGGAGGAGGATGGCTAGGAGGATGAGGAAAGAGAAGATTCAAGGAAGGAGGGAGATCGTCGAGCGATGGCCCTGCATAGCACATTACCACACCTAGATACCCACAATTCTGTATTACATGTCTTGAATCAGCTGGTGCATGGTTATGTCTTTGTCTATAACGTAGATTATGGATGCTCCAAGAAATACAGCAGAACCAAGGTGCCGTCTATAACACAACTCGGGGCACGCAGTCGTTGAATTGGGAAGAGCGGACTAGCAACATGCATATGCAGCCGCAGAAACAAGATACACCTGAAAAAAAAGGTGGTTTACGAGGAGAACGAATGACAACAGCTGGAATTCATGCTGGGGATAGCCGTCCGAGAAATCACCGCTCTAAATTTGACGTAACTCAAGAATGAAAGTCGACGCCCCCCTCCCCACCCCCTTAACTATACCCGCCCAACCATGGAGGTTGCTTGTCGTATAGGTAGGTAGCCAGACGAGCAGTCAGTACTCCTCCTCCTTCTCCGCTCCTCCTAGTTGCTTTCATCTTCCTTCTTAATCTTGGCCTCCTCCTTTTTCTTCTCCTCCTCCTTCTTTTTCTCCTCCTCCTCCTTCTTCTCCTCTTCCTTCTTCTTCTCTTCTTCCTTCTTCTTCTCCTCCATCTGCTTCGGTTCGTCGTAGATGACTTCCATTTTGAGTTCGGTTTCGAG